>Ga0247664_1000001_pt1 | contig 88242 bp, 124 predicted proteins | sample CNK05_metaG_FD_182715 | JGI IMG/M metagenome (GOLD analysis project Ga0247664, IMG submission 182715) | Soil microbial communities from Purdue University Martell Research Forest, Indiana, United States - CNK05 | ecosystem: Environmental > Terrestrial > Soil > Temperate forest > Bulk soil...
TTTGTTCGCGCCAGATGGGCAGATACAGCCAACGGGTAGTACCGGGAGCGCCATTGGAAATGCCGGATACTGTCCTGGCATCCAAGGAGGCAGATCGCCGGCACTCATCCCTTCACATCCTTTTCCTCTGCCACGACCACCAACTGATCCTCCGGGCTGTCTCTGATGTCCTGGCGGATCACCCTCGGGAAAATCAGACACCCATCCGACGCTGTATGGTTCGCCGCCGCATTGTCACCATGGATGTAGAACCCGCTGCGCCCGTGCATCTCATTCGCCAGTTCGGGTTCTAACGGCATCGCGATCGGCCCGAGGTGCCCAACCGGGTCTTGCGGATCACGGATCAGGTAACGCCCAACGGGAATCGGCCCCGTGGCATGGACGTTCTGCATCCCCGGGGCGTTGAGGCCTGGGCCATGCCCCGAGTATCCCCGCGCCAGCAGAGCGCCGTCAGGGCCGTAGAGAGAACCGGTCCGTTGGACGTAGGTAAAGCTCACTTGTGGTCCACCGAATGGATCGTCCCCGTAATCTCGAACGGATGCGCGAATCCCGCCTTCCGCGCCATGAGCGTGGCGATGCCATTGGTCATCACCCGGATCGCCTCGACGTAGTCGGGATCGCGCATCAGCGCCTCGGCCATCTTCATTTCCTCTGGTGTCGCGCCGGGGATATCGGCGACATAGTGAACGACGGTGTGCATTTTCATGTGATCAACCTCCGGATGATTCGCCGCCTGTCTTCAGGCCGCATGTAGTAACCAAGCGCCTCGTGCATGATCTCGGTCGGCCCGTCAAACGGTGGGTCCGCACGCTCCAACGCTCGTCGAAGTCTCCACATGCTTACCATTAGCGCTTTGTCCGACGGGTCCGAATCGGGACAGAACTGTCCAATGCAGCACCGAAGATAATCATGCGAACAAGGTCGCGTCGATCTTATGATAGCGGTTAACATCACGAGCAACTGAAGCGTGAGATAGACGCCATCGACCGCTGACAACTGAATGTTCCGCGCCGCCTTTAGCTGGCGGTTCTCCTCCCGCAGCGTTTCGTTTTCGACGCGAAGGGCGGCGATCTGGTCCACTCACTCCGTCCCGCGTCTGTCCGCTGGCCCCGTCCTCCGATCCGCGACGCCGGTCCTGCGATCCGTGCCGTCCCACCCTTCGCTTCCCTTTTCCGCCAGCGCTCGTGCAACAATTTCTTGTTGCTGCCCGACCTGCTCCACGACGCCCGCCGCCGCCTCAATTAAGACGGGCTTTATCTGTTCCACGGTCTTCCTGGCAATGACTTCTCCCGCGCCATTATGGAGAGCGTTCGTGATCTCGATGACGATCGTCTTTTTGTTTCTGTTTTGCCGATTGATGATTAGGGCTCCCAAAAGGGTCCCAGCGATGCCCCAGACGTGGTCGAGGATATAAGCGACTTCAGGCGTCATCGGTGTTCCTCGTCAGTCGGATGGGCTGGTTGAGGCGTTGGTTAAAGTCCCCGTCGGCGTGAACGCGCCACCGGTTCCTTGATTGATTGGAAACCCTGTGGCGTCGCCAGACATCAGCACACACGGCGTTCCCAACGCCGCCGTCGCCACTGCCGGATCAATAGGCTCTGCGTCTCCGTATTTTCGGTCAACAAGAGTGCGTCGCAAATCTGACCGGACCATTGTGACCTCGGCGTTTTGATCGGGACGGTCGTCATGAATGGTGCCCTTTCCTATTCTTTAGTGTTGATTTTTCCAGACGACCTTTCCAGAGTCCGTCCATGGAAACCCTCACGCAATACGCACTCGCCGCGCTGAACGTGGCTGTTGGGCTCGCGAGCGGCCTGTATGTTGGATTGCATTGGCTGAAGGCCATCAGATAAAAAACCACCACACGCCACCGTCGGCACCCGCGGCACCGTCGCCGCCCACTGACGTGCCTCCTCCACCACCCCCGCCGCCGCCTCCTGGTGTCGCTCCGGCGTTCGCATTCCCTCCTGTCGCGGCATTATTGCCACCGCCGCCAGGGCCACCCGCACCGCCGTAGCGAGTATCGCCAGCCGTGGCCGTGCCGATGCCCGCGTTACCGTCCGCGCCGCCGCCTGTTGCCCCGCCGCCCGACGTTGCGGCATTGACGGTTGAACCCTTACTGCCCGCCGCCGATGTGCCAGGAGACGCCGCCGTGACTCCGCCGCCAGCACCGCCACCACCAGCACCCCACATGCTGCCGCCGCCTACCGCCGCGGCACCCGTCGTGCCCTCGCCGCCACCGCCGCCACCGCCGTATTCCGCGATCTGCCCGGCGGCGCCTTGAATGCCGTTACCGCCCGCGCCCCCCACGACCGCATTATTCGCGAATGCAGCGGTGACAGGGCCGCCGCCGGCCGCCGACGTGCCGCTGCTACTCGCACCCGAACCGTTCGCTCCTACGCCGCCCGCGCCACCACCCCCACCGCCAGCCCATGTGACGGCCGTCGTACCGCCGCCATGGCCAAAGCCGCCGCCGCCAGCGACCGTGATGTTATTGATTATGGAAGCAGTGCCGCTGGTTCCAGAATTGCCGACCGCGCTGCTGCCTCCGGTGCCCTTGCCACCTCCGGTTCCGGCGATAATCGTTACGACCGTTCCCAGATTGGCGACGAGCCATGTATCCTCTTTGCGTGCGCCGCCGCCACCACCAGTGCCGCCCTGCCGCAGGGTGCCCGCTGCTGTTCCGGCCCCACCACCACCGCCTCCACCTCCTCCATAAGCAGTGAAATGGAACCACGTCGCGGTGCCGGGGACCGACACAGCCGTTGTCCCGGCAGCGATGATCGAACCACTGGCGATGACGCCGCCAGTTCCGGCAGATGCTGACAATGTGCCCGCTGTGGAGAGGGTTAAATTAGACCCGATGGCAATCGCTGTTGGTACCGCCGTCGCAGTAGACGCATTCCCAAGCAATGTCGTCGCCGCTTGCGTAGCAAGCGAGATCGTTCCTGAATTGGTGATTGTTCCCCCGGCGAGACCGCTCCCGGCAACAACGGAAGTGACGGACCCGGCGGGCACCGCACCGCCATCCTTGATAAGTTTCCCCGTGGTTCCATCGAATACCGCGAGATGTCCGTCAGTTGCACTGGCCGGACCAACAACGACCGTGGAGGGATTGAGCGAAAACTGAGTGTAGGTTAGGGGGTCCGTTCCTACCGTCGTAACCTGAGACGTGATCACCCATGTCGTGCTGCCATTAGCCGTGCCATTAACGACGGGGATCGCTCCCGTATTATTGATATCCGATGGCTGGTCGTAATCCAGCGCGCGAGTGAAGATTGGTGGGAGAATCCCGGTCTGAATTTGGGTGACGTAGTAGACACCGTTGAATGCACCTGACGGACTCTGAGTGTCATTCTTAACCAGCAGCCGTTGCCCAACGGCAGTGAAGGTATAGCCGTCGATCGTCACGGCGGTATTCACCGATCCGGTGAAAAACGCACCTATGCCGGAAGCGCCGTTGTTGTATGTGAACCCGCTGGTATCTCCCGCGGACGTGGTCGCTGCCTGAACTGCCACGGCCGGATTGAGCGCGGCGGCGACGCTATCAACATAAGCTTTATTGGCCGCGTCTGTGTTGCCGGACGGATTGGGCAGACCAGAAACCGTCGCCGTACCATTGAAGGTTTGCGTCGCGGTCCACGAATTGGCATGTCCGGTGTTCAGATCGACAGTAATCGTCCCTGTCGTGGTGATCGGATTGGTGCCGCCCAGCGAAAGCGTGCTGCTTGGACTAGAGACCGTAATACTTGTAACGGACCCCGTCCCCGGAGCGCTGGCCGACAGAGTCCCAGCCGTCGAGAGGGTGAGATTAGCGCCAATGGCGATATCAGAAGGCACTGCCGCGGCTGTTCCCGGGTTCCCCATCAGCGTTGATGCGGTGCGTGTGGACAGCGACACCGTGCCAGTTGTCGTGATGTCGCCGCCAGTGACACCGTTGGCCGTGCTGACCTTCGTTACCGTGCCGCCGCTTCCCGTCGCGACCAGACTGCCACCTGAAAACGCTAACCCAGACCCAATCGGGATCGCGGTAGGCACAGCGCTCGCGGTCGTCGCGTTGGCGATGATGCTTGACGCGGCGATAGCGGCAACGGAGATCGTTCCAGTGGTCGTTACCGGACCACCCGTGAGCAGCGCTCCAGTCGCGAGATTGGTGACCGTGCCCGTTCCCAGGCCCGCAATGGCTGAAGCCAGCACGACCGCACCGGTACCCGTCGTACTCGCCGCGCTGATCGCTGTTCCATCGCCTGACAGTATGCCCGTGACGGTGGTCGTCAGCGTGATCGCGGGCGTCGTCGTATCCGTCGCCACGCTGCCCGCGAAGCCATTGGCTGAGACGACGGAGACCTTCGTGACCGAGCCGCCCGTCAGCGTCCCACCGTCCTTGATCAGCTTCCCTGTCGTGCCATCAAATAGCGCTACATGGCCATCTACCGCCGAAGATGGGCCCGTGACGAGGCTCGCGATCGAACTCGCCTTCAGGTAGTTGCCGGTCCCGGTGACATCGACGCCTTTGATGGAATCAGCATTGACCCATTCCGCGGCCTGTCCGACGGTCGGGCCGCCAGACAAGAAGACGTCACCACCACCGAGCGAACTCAATGTGCCAGCAGGAGACAGGCTCAGACCTGCTCCCACGGCAATTGCCCCACCGGGCCCGACTACCGTACCGGCATTCCCGAACAGGCTGCTCGCCGCGAGATTTGACGTCACAGTGGCCAGCGTTCCGGCCAGAAGCGTTAGGCCAGCCCCGATCTTGGTTGCCGATCCAGCCTGCCATTGAGGGCTAAGAGTGCCCAACGACAGTGAAAGACCGGCCCCAAAGGTTGAAACCGCGCCGCCGTTCCACTGGACTGTTAGCGTGCCCTTGTCGGTGATCGGGCCACCCGAAATACCCGCTCCGGAAGTAGCTACCAGTTCGACGCCGCCGGATGGACCAATCGGACCGACGTCGCCTTTCGCGCCTTGATTACTGATCACCCATTTGCGCGGCGGGTATTTCAATGGCGTATCAAAACTGGTGAAGGTCAGGCTTCCGCCGTGTGGAACCAACACACCTTCATTGAGCGCCAGCGTGCCGATGCGATCGCCATACAACGGGTAGACGGTCAGATCGTTGGCCGAATCCTCGTTGTAGACGGTGATGGAATTCTGATCCGGGCCGGGGAGCGTCGCGGCTCCACCCGGCACGACCAGACGGAAGATGTTACCCACCGGGACGAGCGGAGTCCCGGTCTGCTGCGTCACACCGAGCGCGACCAGTCCATCCTGGCCGAACAGCGGTGGCTGGGTCGAACTCGGGTTGATCGTCACGACGCGACAGCCGTGAATATGATCCAGTTGGTCACCTGGACCGGTGGGATATTCTGCGACGTGCCTGTCAGAGCCGAGGTCGCCGTGGTCGTGACCGAGGTAGATGCCGCAATATTGGTGTAGGCGTTCCTCGTAGTGCCGTCGGCGATGTCACCCCCTGAGATGCTCGTGGCCTGTCCGTCAGCCGGGCCGCCGCCATTGTTCTGCAAGGAAAAGGCATGTGGATGCCCAGGATCCGTCAGCGTCGTCACCGCAGTACTGGACGCCGTTATAGTGTCGGCCTGGGCGTGCTGATCACCACCAACGGCACCAAGCGTGGTCGCGGTCACACCGGAGACCGCATTCGTCACCCGGTTCGCGGCCGATCCGCCCATGTTGTCCTTGCCGAGCGGAACACGTCCGCGCAGATCCGGCAGATTGAACGTCGTGGTCGTGTCGCCGGCACCAAATGCCGTGCCGATCGTGGCGAACAGGGTCGCGTACGTGGTTCTGCTTACGGCCTGACCATAACAAAGCAGCCATCCCGATGGAGCCGTGGTCCCGCCATAGGGCAGGATCGATCCGATTTGGACACCCCCGAGCGTGGCCTTGTATTGGTCCAAGGATGCCAGGATCGCGGCCTGAGGCGATAGAATGTTGTCGACCGTCCATATCGGATTGGTGGGAGGGTCGGTGTCGTCAGCCGGCGCGAGGACGAACTTGTATTCGAGGGTCGGATCCAGCCACAAACCACATGACGTTCCCGTGGCCGATGGCGCGACTTCGCCGCGAGCGTTCAGGACGATTGGATTCGGGAGAGCGGTATCGCCGGTGGAATCAGTGAAGGCGTTTTGCTTCGTGGTGGTCGATGCCTCATAGGTGAACAGTAGGCCGCCGACGAGAAAGTTCGCGTCGTCATCCCAAAACTGCTGCACCGGCGCCGGTGACAGATACATCGAACCGGACATCAGGCGGTTCCCGTGCCGACCAGGTTGTAATAGCTGGTGATCGTCGCTCCACCCTTGGTCGCCTTAGTCACCTGATAAGGCCAGATCGACGTTCCGGCCGGGACCGAGACCACAATCGAACTGCCGTCCATCAGAACCAATGTGACGGTGCCGGCGACCGACGCGACGATTTGGATGGCGGTTCCGGGGCCGTTGGCCGGGGTATCCTCGGTCAGTTGGACCGCGCCGTAGTAGCTACCATGAGCGCCAAGCAGACTGGTCATCGGGACTTCTCATGCAAAAGTGAGATGTCCCGGGTATCCGCGCCCCGGTTCGCAGCGCGACTATGCCACGCAGCCTACGAAATCAGCAAGGTTAGGCTTTGACGTCGAGGGCATACCCGAAGCGGTGAAGGTCCGGCAGCGTCTCAATGACCTTTTCGCCAATGTCGTCGCGGTAAATTCGATCGGGCCAACTGACTTGGTCGACTACCTCATAGACCCTTTCCCGGGCCTTTGTAACGGTCTTCCCAAGCGCGGTGGCGCAGGCAACGTATGTGCCCGCGGTTTGATAAACTGGGCCATCGACGACTTTTCCGCCGTCCATGATGGGACCGATTCCCTTCATAGCCTCGACCAGATGCAAGTCGGGGAGTACCTTCTCGGCTCCGCGAATTGGAATACCTTCGGAGAGCGCAGGTGGTCTTTCGTCATAAGGAAAATCTGGCCGCGCCATTACGACCACCGCGGCTGGATCATAACTGACTTTGAGGCTGTCTTTGCCCGTGAGCGCGCCCTTCATCCAGTTGAGCGGGTCGCCTCGATGGGAGGCAGTCTGAAGCCAGAAGCACGGATAACCAAGCCTCATGGTAAATTCCAAAAACCAAGCCTTTCCCTTGGTATCGATGATGAAATTCAATGCGGTATCCCCTCGGTGACCAAGGGCGCGGAGAGCTGTCTCCAACGGCAAGAGAAAGTCATCAGCCAGTTTGTCACTGTCGGTGTAAGCCGTAATCGTGCCCATCTCGCCAGTGGCGGGGCCGATATCGCCGGAACACATCGGTTTATGTTCCCAACAGAGTTGGAATTTTTCAGGCAAGAAGCCCTCGCTCCCCATCCATCCACTGATCCCAAGTTCGGCCACCCGATCGACCTTTTCTTGGAGCATCAGTTTGCCCTTGAATTTCACCCCGGCCTTTTTCTTCCGGCGGATCCACCCGACGAGGTCCGCCGCATCTTTGCTCATGAATGTTGCCGACTTGTCTTCTTCCGATCCGCACGGTTTGAATACCCATGCACGATCGGTCTTCAGAGCAAACGCCTCGACTTCATCGAGACTGTTGAACACCTGATAAGGCGGAAGGTTAGCGTCGATGGATTCCATCAATTCCATGCCAGCCGACCGTTCGATCTCCAGTTTCGCCGAAGCTGGTGTCGGCGCGAAGATCGACTGTTCGAAACCAAAATCCCGAAACCGATCCAGTTCCGTGAGATATCGATTGTTCGCAGTCAGGACGATGAGCCCATCCTTGGCCCAGTTCATGTGTTGACGCCAATCGTCAACGACGACAAACAATGGGGAAAATCCCGTCGCATATTTCGTCGGTTTTGATTGATACCGGAACAACTTCACGTCATGCCCGGCCAGACCCGCACGCATAGCCAGGTCGAGCCCGCATCGATCCGAGTCAATAATCAGACAGCGCATGACATCTGGCCTTCATTCCTTCCGGGGGAGTGATATAAAAGCAGAACGCGGCAGGCCGTTGCCCGACCTGACCGCGTCCCTGACCACCTATCCGTTGGAGCGGAGCGATGGCTGCTAAAATTGTGACGCATCGAGTGCCGTTGATCCAGAGGTTCTGGAGCAAGGTCGAAGTATCTGATGACTGTTGGCTTTGGACATCCGACAGAAAAGACACCGGGTACGGACAATTCCACTATCTCGGAAAAACCAGTCGAGCACACCGGGTCGCCTGGATTTTGTCTTACGGGGATATTCCCCCAGGACTGAACGTCTTGCACACCTGCGACAATCCGCCATGCGTCAGACCCGACCATCTGTTTCTTGGCACCACCAAAGACAACATCGAAGACAAGGTTACCAAAGGTCGCGCCTGGGGCGGCAGACGTCTCGCGTGGGAGGATGTCTGCATCATCCGCGCATCCGGTAGTTCTGCCGTGGATGTGGCTGAAGAATTCTCCGTCAGTAGATCGCTTGTTTCCATGATCCGGACAGGCCGCATTTGGCCGAGACCACATCATGACTGGATACCTTCCCAATAATTCTCACTCACCGGACTTCCCCGTAATCGAAGCGCCCAAGCAGGATAGCGAACATATGTTCGAGCAACATTGCCCCACGGTGCTGTCGTTGGTATGGGGCTGAAGGGGAGTCACCGGGCTCTCCGTCGCCGGTGAAGGCCGCGTCGAACGTATCCACGGCCCCCTGCGTTATTCCGGCCTTCAAGCAGAGTTTCGCCTCCGCCAACTCGTGAAATGCGACGAGGAACACCTCGTCCTGATCCATGACGTCGGCGCCGACAACCTTGATATGCAGATCGCCGTTTGACGGGTCAAAATACCAATCGCCGCACTCAGGGAATTTATAAGCGTCCAGGCGCATCTTGTCCGCTGGAACCGCCTCGATGATGATCCGGCTCATGTTGTTGGCCCCAGGTCTGATCCCCTGGTCGCCTTCATCAGTTTTTCCATGTCGGGCGTAGCCTTCTTTATCGCTACCTCGATATTGCCGAGCGTGACACCAGCAATGAACGCCATCCGACCATCCCTGATCCCAGTTTCTTGCGTGGTCAGCTTGCCGGGGAAATTCCTTCGCTCAAAATCATCGAGGAGAGCGATGATGGCCGTCTGAACATAATCGGCGTCCGGCAACGGCCCTTTGAAAGCCACCTCACCAGCAACATTGCCTGTTGCCAGATTGCGAATCCCTATTCGCTGCGTTCCTTGGTCTGGCTCTGAAACCTCGAAAACGTAACCCGTTGGTGTTGTCATGTCCCTGGATAACCTCCCTAAGATCCTGCTGCAAAGCGTGGCGATCGGCATTTGGGCGACTTGGCGCGCGCGGCGCGCGGCGCGACCGCCGGCGATGAGTGCCGCAGAACGGTTCGGTTGGTGGTTGGGCTCACTGCATGCCCGGCTGCTGGGGCAGAGTTGGCGCCAGTGCCGCGCCTGCTACTGGCGCGAGGGCCTGCGCGCCGCCGCGCGCTACGTTGGCCAGCGCGTTTTGCGTGCGCGGCATGGGATTGGCCGATAGCTTGTTGAGCGCCCAGTTCAATCCCTTGGATCCAGCAGCGGTGTAGGGTGCGGCAGCGACAGCCGCGGCCCCAAGCGCCGCTGGATTGAGCCACGCCAGACCACCGCCACCCAGACCCATCAGGCCGAGAAACGCGGTGCGCTCCGCTGTGCCGCTGTCCCTGACCACCTGGGGCAGCACCTGGCTCGCGGCACCGGACAGGTCTTGGAGCAACGCCGCCCCCTCGGAAAAGGCCCGCTTGTCCTTGCTGGTGTCGCGTCGCCGTACGGCCATGCTCAACCGGTTCGGCGAGAACACACCATCCGCCCGGCCGCCCGCACCCGAGGCCGCGTCCTGGACGATCTTGAACTTGGCATAGCCGGCGTCGATCCGATCCTTGGCCGCCTGTAGCAGTGGATTGTTGCGCGCCATCATCTTGTCGAGGGCGGTATCGGCCTCCCGCAGCAATTTCGCCAGATCGCGCTCGTACGGGCTTTTGTCGCGGCCCTTCGTCCGAACCAAATCGTCCAGCATGGTGCCGATCTTCTGCGTGTCTGTCCCCGTGATCCGGCCCGCCCCGGCCCTGAAGGGTTCCAAAATCTCGCTCTTGATGATGTGCATCAGTTCATCGCGAAGCCCCTGCGGCAGGTTCATCGACTGCGCTTTCAGGCCGATCGCGTTCAGGTCGTTCATGAAGTCGCGGTCCAGCGCACCACGCATCCTGGGGATGACCATGTCATACGCATCACTGAAGGACTTTCGCGCTGCTTCAATGGCGTCATGCCCGGCATCCACGCCGGGAGGTAGTTTGGCGCCGATGTCGTCGAGCGACCGATTGATCGCCGCGCGATTGAAGGTCTCGATGCTCTTGCGCTGCGCTTCCCGGACCTGATTTCCCATGAGCGGATGCGAGGAAAGCGCGTCCTCCATCCGCTTCAGTTTGCCGCCCGCCATCTGTCCCGGCGTGAGGGTGACACCCTCGCCCATCAAGGTTTTCACCGCTGCCTCAAAGTTCGGCTTGACGACCTTGGCGAGCGCGTTTCCGACCGCGCCCAACGCCGCTCCCGCACCGGTGCCGATGGCGACTTCCGCTGCCTTGTCCCGCCAGTACCGATCGTCCTTCTGGCCGGGCTGAGTGCCGCTTGGCGTCATCGCCGCGCCAATGGCTCCAGCCGCCGCTCCGGAGCGCAGCGCGTTCGCCGCCTTCACCGCTTTGCCGGCGATGCCCAATGGAGCGACCAGGCCGCCCAGGAACTCGCCAGCGCCGGTGGCGAAGGGGTGTGCCGCTCTGTTCGCGGCGTTTTCTTTCTCAAGGCGCGCTACGCCCGTTCTGGCGTCCTGAGTGAGGGTTTCACCGCCAGGAATTCCCGCCGCCTGCATCCCCTTGCCGACAAGCTCCTCCGCACCCAGAACGGTGTCGCCAAATCCCTTGCCAATCGCGCCGATCGTCGACATGACCATGTTGTCCGGCTGCGGTGCCGCTCCCTGCAAATCCGCCAGAAACGGATTCGCTGGTGCGGCCGCTTTCGGTTGCGCCTGCTGCAAATCCGCCATGAATGGGTTTGCTTCGGCCGCCTGCGCACTCGGAATGATCGCGTTGCCGATCTTCCCGAGCAGAGAGATCGGTTCCTTGGGTGCGGGCTCCTGGGGTTCCTGACGCGGTCCACGCGGCAATTGTCCCCGCTCCACGAAATCGTTCGGCAGGAGCTTGCCCGACATACCCTGGATTTCGGTCGGCGTTCCCTCGCCCTTCTGGCGGATCGCCACCGGGATGGCGTCCACCCCTTCTTGCTGGGCAAGCAACGCCCGGTGCCGGCCGTCCTGGGCAGTCACCGTACCGGTGTTGCCCTCGACGTTCATGTCCAGCGTGGGGATCGCCTCGATGGGCTCGCCGCGGTTGAACGACCGCATGAGCGACCGACCCGAGGGGCTGTCGAACGGCTTATGTTCCAGGTCCGGCGAGAGGTCCAGGTAATCGGCTGGCTGCATGTAGCGGATGTCGGTGCCCGGCCGGCCGTCATGCTCCTTCATGGCATAGTCGGAGAAGCGGAACCGGTCATTGCCGAGGACCGGTTCACCGCTGGCGTTGTTCTGCCACAGCACCGAGGCCGGACGTTCGAAGATGCGTTTGAAGGCGTCCTCGTTGCGGCCTCGGTCATCGACGGTCTGTTGCAACTTCAGGAGCCCGGGGTAATCGCGCTCTTTCTCCATGCGCGAAAACTGGATCTGGATTTCCGGGTCGGTCCAGTCCGTACCGTGTTTGCTGGCATAGGATTTCAGTTCGTCCAGCCGTTTGTTGTGGTGCTGGTACATGCCGCCCGACGTGGCCCGGCCCGATTTGTCGAAATCACCGGGGACGGCGGATTTGCCGCCGCTCTCCCGCATGATGTTGTCGACCTCGCCCTTGACCGCGCCCTGCGTGATGTCGGGATTGTATTTCCGGACCAGGCGTTCAGCGTCGTCTCGGTTCAACCGCACCGCGCGCACGGTGACCGGGCCGGTCGGCCGTTCGGTCATCAGTCGATCGGGATCATAGTCCGCCATCAATCGCCCTCCACGGAGATGATCGGACGGCGTTTCGTGATCGCCTCGATCGTGGTAGCCCCGCCTTCCCCAGTTGGAATGAAGTACCTCGTATCGTAAGTACCAGGGATTCGCTCGCGGAACACCCCGGCCGCCTCCAGTTCGCCCATGTGGCTATAGAGGTCTGGTCCGGTCAGTTCGAGACGCCACTCTTGCGCCACGCGGCGGCGCTTGATGATCCAGCCGTTCGCCAGACTGGCGACGCCACCCTCCAGTATCCGCTCAACAACCTCGGCGGGTTTGATGTTCAGCTTGACGCTCTCGGCCCCCAACCGCGTCAGCGTCTCATTGATGACCTTGTTGTCGACCACGCGCCCGAGCATCCGTTCGCCGGCGTCGGTCTGAAGCCGGAAAATCTTTGGCTGGCCGGCCAGGCGGTCCCAAATGGGCAGGATCGCGCCGGTGATGATGTGCAGATCGGCTTCCTTGAACTCGGGTGTCTTCGCGACCCGTTCATCCCACAGGGTTTTCGCCTCTTTGAGATTGGTGATCCGATTCAGGTTTCCGGTGGCGCGCATTGAGTCATCCAGTTCGTCTTTGGGCACGAACTGCCAGTCGATCGGCGTGGTGACGCGATAATGCTCGGTCACCAAGCCGTTCGGTTCAACTTTGGTGAAGGTCGTGGGGGTGACCGCCGAAATGTAGCTGCTTCGCTTGTTCTGGATGAAAAACTCCGGTGCGTTCCAACCCGCGCGCTGCGCCTGACCGGACATCAGATCGGTAAACGACGTCGGATAGTTGCGGTTGCTGGTCATCAGGTGGACGTGCCGCGTCTCCGCGCCGGAATTTGGATCGGTGTAGACCACCTGATCCGACACCTTGGTGATCTTGTCCGCCTTGTATGTCTCAGTCCCGGCGTCGAGTGTTCCAGCCGCCGCGGCGCGGTCCACGATGTCACGGAAGCGCGTGGCGAATTCATTGAACACCCGGTTCTGGTCGTTGACCTTCAGGCTCAGAACGCGGTTCAGGAATTGCGTCATCGGCGGGAGGTCGTCTCGCAGCGCACCATCAGGCGTCGAGATGATCAGTCCCATCTGTTCGGCCAGGTCTTCCTCGCTGAAGCCCTCGACCTTCCCCATGTGAATGTCGACGAACAGTTGCCTAAGACCAGCTTTGGCCTCGTCGCTTTCCAGGTTGTCCTGTAGGCCAAACATGCCCTGATCACCGGTGCGTCGCTCCCCCTTGGTCAGCGCGCCCAACTGGCCCAATCGACGCGCAATCGACGAAATGAACCGTTTCTGCCCCTCCAGATCGGTCGTGACGAGGTGGAAGATCGGTGCGGTCCACTGGTTCGTGCGGTGCGTGCGGCCGAAACCCTGCACTGCGGTATCCGCCCGCCACCCAGCCTGTACGAGGTAGTGCGAGCGTCGAGCACCGGAATTGCCTCCGATGGCTAGCCGGCCAGTATCGTCTACCCGTTCCGCCGTTTTGTCGTCGTGGTAGCTACGCCCGGTTCCACCCGCTTGCGAGAAGATCAGGATTTTCTTTTTGCCGCTCTGGAATGAGTTGGCCTCGGCCACGTTCGCGTCCGTGCCTCGCTTTTCCAGCACCTTCTTCATGCGGCCGGTTTCGTCGGGCTTGTTCACCACCCGCTGCTTGCGACCAGTGACCTCCGCAACCGCCTCGGGCCCGTAGTGGTTGACCAGAATTTCCAGTGGTCCATCCGGCACCCGGAGGGAGCCAAGGTCCAGCAGCAGCTTTTCCTTGGCCGCGACCGCCTCTGGATTGGCGACCTTGTTGCCTTCGGAATCAATAACCAGACGCACACGCTCATTGCCGTCCGGATCTATATAGGTCTCGTATTGCCAGATCGGGAAGGCCTTATCGACCAACTGCAAGAGTTGATCGCGCGGCGACATATCGAGTTCTTCCAGGTCTTCGTCGCCGCTGGCTTTGCTCTTGTCGAGCGCGCGTTCTTGGCCGGCCTCGTTGGTGTTGACCAACTGAAGCACCGCCTGACGCCCTTCCGCGAGGTCTTTATCAATCCCCTCGATCACACTCGGCATCTGAAGCGACGTGATCAACTGATTGAAGAACCGCTGATGACCACCCCAGAATGCGGACATGATGGCTGACTTCGGCCCACCCTTACCGTCGGCGCCGGTTTCCGCCAGCGCCTCCATCATGTTGCGCAGCACGAGTTGCCACGCATCGGCGATCTTGTCGTACATCTCCCGTTGCGGCGGCGTCAGGTCGTGCTGCACCCGGTCATACTCGACGCCGTCGTAAGACAGAGACCGGGCCGTGTAGTAGCCCAGCGCCTTCATGTCCCGGGCGACGAGTTCCATCGCGGCGACGCCACCGGAGGCTACGCGCGAGAGGAAGTCGCTCCGATTGGCGAAGGCCGTACCAGGCCCCCATAATCCAAGGCGATCGGCGTAGGCCAGATTGTTGACCTCGGTGGCTCCCGTGGCCGAAACATAGACCACGCGGGCATTCGGTAGCGCGTTCTGCAGTTCGAGCCCGGCGAGCGCCTTGGCCGCAGCCTCTTTCGTGCCGCGTTTGCCCTTTTCGCTGGTGGCGTTTGCCATGTTATGAGCTTCGTCGAAGGCGATCACACCGTCGAAGTCCTTGCCGACCCAATCGACGATCTGCTGCACGCGAGTTTTCGGTTCTGCCCCCTGTGGTTTTTCGATGCCAACTTGCTGCGGCAGCAAAAGCCATTGGCCCATATTGTGGGTCTTGCCGTTCTTCTCCTTGACCTTCCACTCTATCTCCGTTCGGGTGTCCTTTGATGGTTTGTTGCCGACGATTGTCAATTCAGCGGTCTGGCCAGTTAATGGATGCTGTGCCGTGACTTTGGCACCGTCAAAGAACCCGTGCCTCCCGTGTTTTTCCCATTCCTCCGGGGTAGCGCCACCAAACTTCTCTCCCGACTTCACCGTGTCATACGTGGTGAACAGAATCCCCTCGTGCTTGATCTCGTCACCGGCCTTGATCTTGTTGTGCACCAGGATTTCGTTCGGGTTCTGCCCAAGACCAGCCCAGTCCCTCTTGGCATCATTCGCCAACGGCATCTTCTCCGACACCCAAATGGCCTTCTTCCTGCCCTGCCATTTGTTGTCCAGGATGATGCCGGCAACCTCACGGCCCTTACCCACGCCAGTCCCGTCGCCAATAAAGAAGCCCCGGCGCTTCACTACACCGTCCTTGTCCTTTTCCAAGGTCTGCGAATGGGCGTTGCCGGCGTAGACGATCGCCTCCAACTGCGCGGCGGAAACCGCGCCTTCGGTAATCAGCTTCTTAGGTAGCGCCGTTTTGTAGGTGACCGTCGGCGGCAGCACCGATGCCATGGCCGCGGACTGCACCAATGGGCCAGGATGTGGCTGCGCACCCTCAATGGTGATCCGCTGCGGCCGGTAATCCTCGTAGACGCTTTCGGTCAGTTCGCCGCCGGTCTGTTCCTCGGGGACGACGATGCTGGTTTCCAGCAGTTCCGGCGCCGGCGGTGTTACGGCGAGGTCGCTACCATCAGGTCGAGTATGACTTGTATCACCGCCTGGGCTGCTTCCTGGGACGACTTCGCCTGTTGCAGGCTGGACAGCAAGTTGTCCTGCTCCTCCCTGTGCGTCAGGTTTGGGTTGCTGAACAGTCGGCGCATCGCTTCGTACGCCTCCTGCCGGCCGTGTGCCGCTCCCAGGCCGAACACCACCTGCTTGATCGCCTCTGGTTCCGGTTGGCTTGGGGCCAGAGGGCGTGGAAGGTCGATCTTGTCCGCTTCCAGCCCCCACGTCGCCAGTTGGAGGACGTACGGCACCTGCGGATCCGCTGGCTCCTTGGCCTGGTTGAGCCACCGGAGCGCCGCCTGATTGATCGGCCACTGGTTCACCGGCACTTCCTGGGCGGGCATCGCGCACTCCTTGTAGCGCATCCAACAGTTCAGCCGACGTCAGCGCGGTCGTCACCAATGGTGGTTGGCCGCTCGGCGCGACCTTGTCGATCACCAGAAGGCGGGTGGGAAACGTCGTGCCGTATTTGCGATAGATTTCGCCACCGACACCGATATTGGCACGAACATCGTATTCCGCACCAATTTTCTTCCACCAGTCACGGAATGCTCGGCCGGTGGCGTTATTTCGGCCATCCTTCCCCGCTGTCTCCGCACCCTCTGGCTTCATGCCGTCGCCCACGATAGCCACCAAACGGCCGCCAGGTTCCAGCCGCTTCAAAGCTTGCTCGATGTGAACCGCGCCGGTTTCCAACACCATCTTGCCGCCCATGCGGTCACCGGCCGACGAGAACGGCGGGTTCATCACCACCACGGTCGGCTTGATGTCGCGCGGCAGGATGTTGTGAAGCTGCTCGGCGTTTTCCTTCGTGATCCGGTCGAACGGCAGGGTTTCCATCATGGTGCGGCGCTGCGGCGAGATTTCGTTGCCGACCACCTTCGCGCCCGCGTTCATGGCGTGCACTGCGATGCCCCCGGTGCCGGCTGACGGCTCGATCACGGTTTCACCCGGGCGGATGTTCGCCACCCATGAGATCGCGAAGGCATAATCCGGTGGCGTGCTGAACTGCTGAAGTTTGACCTTGTCGCCGGACCGGACAGTCTGCGTCGGGAGCCAGGATTTGATCTCGGCCAGTTGCGCGGCCTGCTCATTGGCGCGTGCGAGGTCGCCGGTCGGGGCGAACCGTTCGGGCTGCTTGGCGATGAACAGGTTCACGCCGCTTTCGACCGCGTCATACATCCGATCGCGCGAGAAAGCGTTGTCGGCGAGTTTTCCCTCATAAACGAACTCGGCCGCGCTCTGCACCGACTGCGGCTTAATGGCCCGATCTTCACCGAGAGGCATCTTCTCCCGCTCGTGCAGCCATTGCGCGACGATCCGCGCCATCATCCCATCGGGACCATACATCGTACGGAGCCGATCCATGTTGTTCGCCAGTAGCGGGTCCATGTCGCTGTTGGCGTCGGGGAAGGCTGACACCGGTGCGTTGGCCTGGTTCTTCTTCGCCTGCTGCTCGGCCACGTCGAGCGACGATGGGATCGGTCGATCGGTCAGAGGGAGTTGCCCGGTATCGGGCCTCTCCCATGGCAGATATCCCTGCTCGCGCCACACATGCTCAAGCGCGCGAATTTCAGCCGGCGTGCGATCGATCCCCTCCTGAACAGCGATATCACCCGGCGACCAGCCGCGCTTCAGCATGTCGCGGATGTCGTCCATCTGGTCTTCGAGCCCCGGATCGTCAGCCTGGCGATAGGCTTCGTCCAGTGCGACCTCTTCGATGCCCGCTTTGATGCGACGCTGGTTTTCCAGTTCCTCGGCGTCCGGCAGGGCGTCCTGCGCGGCATCGACGGCGTCTCTCAGTCGCTCATGCTCCGCACGGACCGCCAGATACTCGTCGTCGCCAATACGCTGCGCACGATAGTCAGCAGTCGCCTTCTCGAATGTCGGCTGATAGGCACGCCACGCGGCGTCAGCGGCGGCGAAGGCTTCCTCGGGTGTCTGTGCCGATGGCTCGGGAGTGGCCTCACCCATCAGCGCGCGCGCGCCGGGGAAGATCGCCATCGCACCCTGCCACTCCGAAGCGTCGGGCTTCACGTTCAGATCGTCCAGGGCTTCCCGCACCTCGGCGGCGGTGGCGCTGCCGTTCGCGGCATGATTGGCGATCGAGCGCAGCGCGCTCGGCACGGTCATCTGCCCGCTTTCCACCCGATCGACGGCTTGCCGCACCGGGGACTTTTCGGCCACAGGCGCGGGTGCTGGCGCCGTTGCGGCGGGCTTCGGCGCGGCTGGTTCCGCCGTTGGTTGCGTCGCCGACGACCGGATGAACCACCCACCATCCTTGCGGAAGCTGTACGGATCAAGCGCCTTGGCTTCGTCGCGGCCGATGTCCCTACGGATCGTCCCCGTGAGGGTTTTCCCCTTCTTGGTGACGTGGGTGACGATCTCGGGCTCGATCGGCGCTGGTGCCGATTCAGCCAAAACCCGATCGACCGGTTGCTCTGGGTTGGCGATTTGAGCCTTTTCGATTCCCTCGAATTTGATCCCAAGCTGTCCGTTCGGCATCGTCTTGATACTCTCGACGACCCAAGGCTTTGGACCGCGCACCATGATGCTATCGCCGGGCTTCAGATTGCCCGAGCGCACTTGCTCCATACCCGGCGTGGTCGATTGCCCACGCAATTCGTCTGGGGATTCTTCAGCCGGTGGCGTTTCGCCTGTTGGAGTTTGCTGTGTGCGGCCACCGCTCAGCCCGGACAACGCACCCCGCAACTCATCGGGCGGTTCATCGACAGGGGCGACACGCGGGCCTTCTTTCTCCCGCTCTTGTTTTGCTGTTTCCGAAGCTGTGAGGGCGGCCTTTTCTTCGGCCACCGGCCGGAACGCCATTTCCTTCTGATCGGGCGGCGGCACCGACATTTCCATGCCGCCCTTCGTCGGGCGCAGCCGCACCTTCTCGACGATGCGCACGCCGTCCTTGACGATCGAATGGACGCCCTGCGGGTTGGCGAACAGCGGGTCGCCTTCCTCGTTTTCGCCGATTTGCTTCCAGTCGCCAGAGGGCTTTTCGGTGCTGTCCGTCGATGCTGGTTTTTCGGGCGCTTCTGCCTTCTTTTCGGGTTTGGCCGCTGGTTTCGGCGCTGGCGCATCGGCCCACGGTTCATCGGCGAACCGGAACTGCCGCTTCCGGTCGTCCGGGTTCTTCGGCACCAGGCCTTTCTCGTTTTCGGTGACTGACTCGGTCCATGGCACGCCGTTGTCCATGATCGCTCGGACACCGTTCGGGTTCACGACCAGCACGTCGCCCTGGTGGTTTTTCTTCGGCTGGCCGTTGTCGTCCAGCACCGGAGACCAGGGGCCGCCGTGCGCCTCGATCGTGGGAGCGGGGGGGGCTTGCTCGCTGGCCGCCGGCTGCCCGCTGTCCTCTGCCTGCTGCCCGCTGGGCTTCTCCTTATCGTCATCCGCTGGCGGGGCTGGAAGCGGCACGCCGGTCCGGTTGACGTGACGAACGTCCGTAAGAGTGTCTGCCTTGATGGTGTGCTGTAGGCCGTTGGCGTCGATGACGCCAATCCCGCCATTACGATCAAATCCCTCGACTGCGCCGACGATCGTCCGGCCGTCCTTGTCTTTGCCGGAAACGACATCATCCGGGCGAAGAGAGCGCGCCATCGCCCGCTGTTCGACCGGCAATTCGTTCACGACGGAGATGAACTGCTCGAACTCGCGGACGCGGCGTTTTACCTCTCGCTGCTCGCGCGGTGATAGGTCGGGGTTTTCCGCGAGTTCGTTCAGATGCTCAATGCGGCCCGCCAGAGGGTGATCCGGATTCCGGTCGTAGCCAGCCGTGCGCAAGTCCTGGAACGTCTCCACCGTCGGCGGTGCACTCGGTTCCGGCCGGGCGACCGGTTCCGACGCGGCCTCGACGACGGGCGCCTCTACCGTAGCGGCCGGCGCTTCTGGCGTGGGTGGCACGTAATCGGTCGGCACCAGGCTCCGGATGCTCCGCTGGTATTCCTGATACCAGTCCGGTTCCGGCGTGGGTTCGCCCGCTGGCGTGGGAGCGGACGATTTTTCCAGGTCGCGCACCCGTTCGGCCATCGTCTGCAGTTCCAGCAGATGGGCGCGGTTGCGCTCTATCGCTGGGGCGAGCAATTCGGGCGTCGCGCCTCGCTCGCGCAGCGTCCTGATTTCCTCGGCATGCTGCTGGGCAAGTTCAACGCCTTGCTGGATGCGGGCTTTCGCCTCACTCAGGGGCGAAGCGGCCGGCGGGGCTCCTTCTGGTGTTGGCGCATTGGCGGGGCCTTCCGGGCGCGGCCTTGGTCCAATCGGTTCGGGAGAAGCGGGCGCGCCACCCGGCAATGGTTCGGGAGGTACGAAGCCAGGCTCGACGCGGCCTCCACGCCCCGGTGGCGGCAGCCGCATCTGATCACTGAGGCCCAATCCACCAGGGGCGCGGCTGAAGCCACCAAGCGCGGCGGCGGCGGCGGCGAGGTCTGCCCGCTGCCGTGGATCGGTCATGTCGAATTTCAGCGGGTCCAGCCCGAGCCCGCGGATGACCGCGCGCGCCGACTCAGGCGAGTAGCCCCATTCGACGTCGCCGGTCTCGACGTTCTTCCGGTATGGCAGCCCCGAACCATACTCGTATCCCGGCTTGTTCGCGTAGCCGCTGGTGATGTCCTCGTATTGGCGCTCCAGCAGGGTCTTGATGGCGTTGCCAGGAGCGTTGCCGATGGTGTCCAGCGCCTTGACCGCCGCGCGACCAACGGGAGCGAGCGCATCACCAACACGGGACATGATACCGGGTTGCTCTGCTGGTTTCGCGTCCTCGGCAGGCGGCACGATCCAGTCGTCGGCCTCCGCTGGTGCGGCTTGCTTTCCCTTCCCCTTGTTGTCGGAGGCGGTTGGGACGATCCAATCATCAACCTCGGCAGCCCTTACGGATGCCCGGATTACGCCGCCAGCCGTCGGTTCCGCCTCCGGGTTGATGACCTCTCGCGGATCAGCCCCCTCCAATAAATCGCGGCTGGCCATTCCTTCCTTGATCTGGTCCGGGAAATCGCCACCACCCTTGGGATTGGGAGGGTTCGGACGCCACCTGCGCATGGTGCGGTCCGTCCAATCTCCTTCGTCTTCTTCCGGCGATCTACTCTGGTTTCGAAGTAACGCATTGATCGCCATTACCGTCCCGCCGCTGGTTTGCCCTGTGCGTTATACAGTCTGCCGTCGGGCGCGCGCCACATCTGACGGCTCGGGCTATAAGCGCTGCCAGCCGGGACCGTCTCTGGGCGTGCTGGAACGGTCGGCGGCGTGCGGGCGGGCTCGTTGGGCTCGGCACCAACTGGGCGCGACGGCGCGAGCGGCGTCGGGGCTGCTGTCCCAAGGGCGCGCTGCGCCGCACCGGGCCCGTAAGCCTCATCGAACTGCGGCGCCATGGCGGGGTTCTGCCGCAACCGATCAACAGAGGTCGGCACCGGCGTCGGCCACGTCTTCGCGGCGGGGGCGGCTGCACCGGCGTCCGGCTTCTTCGGTTCGCCGAGACGTTGCTCCTTCCGAGCTTCATCGAACGACCGGATACGCGCCTGGCCTTCCTCGTGCATCGATTGGGCCACGGCTTTGAACGATGCAGGCGTCATGTTCACGCCAGCCCACTTCTCGGCTTCTTTCCGCGCACCCTCGGCGAGTTGCGCGATGGACGCCTGACCACCTGACAGGATACGCGCGGACTCATTGGCGACCGCCTGCATGTGGAAGAACAGTTGCGAATAGGCAGGGTCACCGGTCCACCTCTGCTCGCCGCGTACGAGGGCGTTGATGATCGGCGAAAGGTCGGACCCAGGCAGTTTTTTGAAGTCCTCCAGCACTTGATCGACGTTGTAATCAAGCTGCTTCACCGCGGCGACGGTGGCCCCCCGGATCGTGCCGAGCTGCTGATCGCTGCGCTTGCCGGTGGCATATTCGATGCCCCGCATGGCCAGTTCGACGCCGGCCTGTTCGGCTGTCATGCCCGTGTCGGCCATGATCTTCTCGATGGCACCCTCACGCGCCTCCTTGCGCGCCTGGACGGCCGATTTTCCATAACCCATGACGATCTGATTCAACGGCTGGCCGGTCGACGCCTGCGCCGCCAAGGACGCCTTCGCTTCCGGGGTTTCCGGAACGCCCTGGTTTTCCGCGTCCTGTCGCCCTCTCGTCGCAGCCCCCGCCTTGTCACCAGTGAGTTGCACCTTGCGCCGGTCCTCGGCGGCCTGGATCCGGCGATTGAGTTCGGCCACCTCAGTCTTATTCTTCGGATCAACCGGACGACCGAGTTCCGTCTCATAGCCTTGCGTGACGATCTGCTTGGTCGCGTCACGGTCCTGATTGGCCGCGGACGGGGGACCGCCCAGTCGTTGCGCGCCACCAGGCGTGTAGGGCTCGCCATTGAGCGTCAGGCTTTTCCCGGTTCCCTTCTGGTGCTGGTACTGCTCGTTCGTGGTCGGATCGGTCAGAATTTCCCAACCCTTGCTCGGATCCTCGGGTTTCGCCTTTTGCGCGGCTTCACGTTCGCGCCGGATCGCTTCGAGGTTCGCTTGCCCCTCGGTCCAGTCGGGATGCTCCGTTTTGATGTCGGCCAGGATCGCTTCCCTGGTCTTGGCCCCCATCGGCACCCGCCCCGTACCAGTCTTGTGCGCTCCGGTCAGTTTGTCTTCCGGAACCGGCGTGCCATCGAGGTAGGTTGCCTTGGGACCGCTCGCATTCGGCCGAAGAATGAACGGTCGGTTGTCGCTATCGGTCATCGCCGTGGTGCCGACACGGTCGTCCCGGATTTTGTTTTCTTTGTCGATCCTCTGCTCTTTGAGCCAGTTCTGATACTGGCTGTAGCCCATGGCGCGCTGGCGGAATTCGTTCGGATCAAACTTCGTCGGCAGGCGTTGAGCCTCTTCCGGCGAGATCGTGCCGCTCTTCAGCAGGCGTTCGGTCGCCTCCGTGGTCGCCTTCTGCGCCGCCGCAGCGGCCTGCTCGGGAGACGTGTTGCTGCCCGGCTGTAAAGCCCGCTCGTAGGCTTCCAGGATCGGCGCGTACGTGCCGTTCAGCATGTCGGCCTTCTCGACCACCGCCCGAGTGCGAAGGCTGTCCATCTGCATTTGGCGCTGCTGGTTCACCAACTGGTTCTGCCCGAGCTTCAACCCGACATTCGGGTCGATCGACATCACCTTGGACAGCGTCTCGCTGGTCGGATTGCCAGTCTTGTCGATCGCGCCCGGTGCACCGAGGACGTTGCGCAGGGCGTTCACCTGCTGGATCTGCTGTTGCTCCTGCTGCATGGCCATGGTCTGCCGTGCATTGGCAATCATTGCCCCGTAATCTGGTCCCACATTAGGTGTGGGCCGGAATGCAAGTGGGATTTGAGCGTTAACAGAACCCGACATCAGATTTTACCTTCAGCCTGTTGCGAAACCAGGCGCTATCGACTGACCGGTTGGATCCAAGGAAATATATGACGGCGTTCCACTGCCGTCGTTCGCACCAGAGGAAACCAATCCCTTTAACCAGGACTGAAACTGCGGATTTTGGAACGCTGATCCGATGGCTGTCCCGGCTTGGCCAAAGCCTCCTGTAATCGCGTTGGCGCCTCCTACCTGCCCGGCCGCCAGGGCATTCCCCCCGCCGATCGTGTTCGCTCCGATCTGACTGGCCACTCCGGTTCCGATGCCACCCAAATTGGCCGCTGCGTTCTGTCCCGAGCCCGCCAGGTTGGACAGATTCCCCAACAGATTTCCCCATGCGCCACTGAAGTTGCCGAGGTACTGGTTGAAGTTCTGGTTTGCCAGTCCTTGTCCAGTCTGCTGCAATGCCCGGAGAGCGTTGCCCCCCACATTACCGTGCGCCGAGTTCGTGACGGCGTTGGTGCCCTGCTGAAGCTGGTACTGGTAACCGGGGGAGCCCTGGAATGTCCTGGGATCGATGTTGCCCGCGCCCGTTCCGCCAGCGCCACCGTAGCCCAGCATTTGCAGGAGCGGGCTTGTCGCACCCGCACCGCCCGCGCCAATACCCAAGAGCCGCTGGAGTTCGCCGAGCGCGTTGCCGCCGGCTTCGACATACGGCTGCATCCGGCCAACCGTTTCGCCATACATCTGGCGTTCAAGTTCGGTTGCCTTATTGGCTGCGTCGGCCTGTGTTTTCGCGGCATCTTTCGACGCGGACGCGCCGATAAGGCCACTACCAATCGATCCTGCGGCGGCTAATCCGGCACCAGCGATGGCCCACGGCATTCGAGTATCCCCAGCGCGATGCGCCACAGAAAGGAGACACCCGGGGAGGCCCGTCCCGGTTCGGCGATGTCAGGTTAGCATTTGGTCGGAAGTGGAAGCAATCAGGAGAAAAGTATGCCGTCGAGGGCGCTTGCCTCGACCGCCGAACCTGAATCGATCTTCGCCTGGATAAACCCACCGGCCGCGAGAACAGGGACGTCGACATCGAGAACGCTGTTCGGCGCGACCACTAATGCCGGACAAAATGTGTTGGTGACCGTGGCCGCACCACCCGACGGAATGCCGTACGCGGTCACCGCGCGCGAGACCGTATCGGTGTTGGTGAACCGGATCCGACCTCGAGCGAGAAGGATTTGCGTCGGGACGGTGGTCACCGTGTAGAGCGTCGCCGCTGTCGTGGTCAGCGTGGTCGGCGGGAAGAGTTGGACGACCTGGACCGTCATTGTGGCATCCTTTTAGGAAATGTTCAGCAGCGGGTTGGTCGCGATGACCGCGCCACCATTGCACACGTAGAGTTCGAAGACATCGCGCGCCGCCGCGGTCGGTGTGATGGTGATCGCACCACCTCCCGCCTTTTGGTAGCCGGAATTGATCGACAAGGTGAAGGCGGCGGTGGTTCCGTTCACGATCTCGATATTGCCTTCCATGCCGCCTGCGACATTCGTCGGGAAAGCCAGCGTTCCGTTCATGGTCAGCGTGCACACGAAGTTGTGGGAGATGGCAAAATCCGGCGTGATCGTCGCCGCGCTGGTCAATGTGGCCAGAGGAAGGATCGAACCGCTGTTACGATGTTCCATTCCCATGAAGGTCAGGGTTTCGATGTTGCTGACCTGACGCCGCAGGGTATCGACCTCTCCTCTTTCATCACGGATCGTGAACGCCAGTTCGCTTCCCGCCGTCGTGGCTGTTCCCTCTGTCGCGTTCAGGATATTGCCATCGAGCGACAAATTCTCGCCGACAAAGATTTCCGACACTGGGGCGGCAACCCCCAAAGGATTGCCAGCGAGGGTGCGCGCCGCCAAATTCGCCGCCGCCAGGGTGCCGTTTTCGAACGAAAGAGACGGAGCGACGGTCTGCGGTGTGGCAGGCGCCTCGGTGCCCTGGCTATTGCCCAGAAGGGTGCGCGACGGGCTGTTGGCTGGTTCCAGCGTCCCGCCGTCGGTGATCGACGTCGCGTTGAAGAAGCTGTTCGCGCCGATCACCAGGGGGTTGAGCAACCGGCCGGACAGATTGGTGATGTCGTTCAGGTAGCGCCACCAACCACGGCTGACGCCCATCGTTTCAGGTTTGATCTTCCCGTCCCGGTCGGGTTCGCCACGTCCGTCGAGGAACGGCTCCCGCGGCTGAAGGATATTCGGCTTGTCGGCCATTAAACGATGCCGTTTTCCTCAAAGATCTCGATCTCTCCGTTGCGGCTCACATTATGCACACACAAGATGACCGTCTTATCCTCCAATGCCTGAAACAGATGCTTCACCTTGGCGTCGATGACGATTTGCTGGGGAGAAACGAACTCGCCCAGGTAGGAGCTATCTTTCCACACCGCCACCTTTCCGGAAGCGATCACCGAAGTATGCGGGTAATTATGCGCGTGCTGCGGAATGTAGGTTCCGGCACAATGGATCAAGGTCGCGACGATGCCTATGCCATCGACCATTTCAAAAGAAACGGTGTTGGGCTGTTCAGGGTGGCGAACGAATTGAGAGGGAAGCGCTGGGTCCATGGCCGCCTTGATCACCGATGGTCCGACCGAAACTGCTGGCATCATAATCTCCTTGTGCAGACAATGAGCGCGATCCGCTCCGTGTCGCCTTGGTTGTGGACGCTGTGCACCAATAGGTTGTTGAATGTCCAGACCGACCCAGGCCGCATGACCACCGTCTCATCCTCACTGGTGTTGAAGCATTGATCGTTCGCCCGCAGCGGCATCCACAGCTTGGTCGTGTAGTACTCGCTGTGCCATGTGCCCAGATCGTGATGCGGGTACACGTTGCGCCCGGCCGGGATCTTGGTCATCAGCACGCCACCAAGGCGCAGCCGCGGACTTTCGGCGAGGATCGGAGCGATCATCGCGATCACGGTGCGGCGCATCGACGGCAGGATTTCCGCGGCCGGATACCAGACCGATCTATGCTCGGTCCGATAGTCCTCGGGCTCGCGCAATTCCTCGCGGGCGCGGTAACGAACCCAAATGTCCGACGTTTCTCGATGCGGGCCCACCCCCATCAGACGGCCAGGGTTTTCGTTCCACAGTTCGGGGTGCGCATCGAGTTCCGCGAGCAGCGGCGCCACGTCGACACCTTCGGCAATCAGCGTGAAGTTTTTCATGAGACATCGACCTCCGCATCGAGGATTGCCGTAACGAACGGATCAGACGATGACAATTCGAAAATTCGGTCCGCGCCACTAAAGCGGCGAGTGGCACCCAGTCTATTCGCCTTCACGGTGAAATTGGTTTCTCCTTCACGGCCCACGGGGATAATCCTCTCATCACTGAATGTGTGACCGCCGTCATCACTCCACCGCAGGACCACCTGCGGCCTTGCATCCGGCACGATGCCCGCGCCGGTCTGCATGTCCACGCTCAACCAGTGGAACCGCACCGCCTGGTTCGTCGTCGCTGGGAGCGCCCGCCACCGGCGCAGCCAGCGTCTTTGCGTACCGTTGTCCGTCAGGGTCGCCGGATTGAAGGCATACAGGTTCCCATTCCGGTAATCGCCGAGGACGCCGCGGCCAGCGGCGGCTGGCGTGAAGACGGTCGTGCTGGTGGACGAGCCAGGCGGGTTTGTCGCGGGATCACCAAGCGTTCCGCTTGAAATACTGAATGGACCACCACGCCCATTGTTGACCGTGAACGTCGTCGCCGCACCGTCTCGGGTGAGAAAGAGCGGTGGCGTAACACCAAAGGGGTTTTCTCCGGTGACACCCAAGAACCGTGCACCACCGGTCGCTGAAATGAAATTCCGCCGATTGGCCTCTACCGTGAGATCAACGAAATCACCGGTTTGGCCAAACCAGAGATCGGCCACAGTAGCGGTTTTGTCAGTCGGCGGCGGACCAGTCGGTGCGTCACCATCCCCCCAGATCAACGTCCCATCCGGCGAAATTCCCAATGCTTCGCCCTGAAAAAAATCTCCAAAGTCCGCGACGGTCGGTAGCTTGTGAATGACGTTCGCAGCGTCCCAATAGACCGGCCACTTTTGTGTAAAGCCATCCTCGAACGACCATCCGCAAACGATCGTGCCATCATCGGACACCCCAGTCGCGGTTGACTCCCCACCGCCCGGAAGAGCGCCCAGGTTGGTCGCTGTCGTTCCATCCCAACGGACTGCCCAGTTATCGCCGCCGGCATCCTGCATTTGGCCTACGGCAACTCCGGTTGGAACTCCAGCGGCAATTCCGTTTATACTTCCTGGCGGGCCGCCCGGAAACCGATCCAGGACATGGCAAACGCCGTAGAATGTAACGCCGTTATGCGCCGTCGTCGTTGTCAGGCTGTCCCAATAGCATGGTCCGATGTTGGGGTTGCCAGTAGGATTGTCGATCCCACCATAAATCAACCCGCCGCTCGGCGTTGTTCCTGTGGTGCAGACGCGAGCGAAAGACGAGACGCCATTACTCGTGCCAAACGGCAACCCCGGGAGAGGATAGCATGCCCCCCCATACCAGAAACAAGCGCCGTCGCCCCCGAAATAAGTGAACCCGGCGAAGCCAACAACCGTCGCGCCCGTCGAGTCGCACGATGATGCGCTGGTCGTCGAATCAACCGTGGCACCCGTTGGATCAGGCAATAGTGCGGGCGTACCATTGTCCCAGATCGTTGCTCGATTGATAAGTCCGGGGCCACCCGTGCTGGTGCCCACGACGTAACGTCCATTATCGGACATGGCCCGGTAATTAAACAGTGAACCGCCTAGTCCAGCGGCAACCTGGGTGCCCGAATATCCCGCGAACGGCAGCAATATGGTCCCGGTTGTTCCGCCACCGGTCCATCGGACCGGCTGCGCGGACATGAAATCGCTCCAACCATAAATAATTGAACTATCTGTTGAAATGTTTATTGCTTGCGTATCGCCTCCAGGCGAAACGTCATCCAGCGCCGTGACGGCCGTACCTAACCACTTTACCGCCTTTATGTTGCTGCCATTGTAAGACTGTCCGACGACATTGTTCGAAGTCTGAACGCCGCCGCGTGGCAGATTTGGATCGACATCGACCACCAGAGGATCAAGTTGACTGACCGAGAACGAGACCCATTTAAGCGCGACGATACTCATGTCACGACCTCGACTTTCCACGCATGGTCGGCGGCGGGCGCGATCGGATTGCTCGACGACCACGTCAACGAGGCCGCCGTCAGTCGACTTTCGACCAGCAAGCCCGAGATTACAGTGTTGGCATACACCTCGATGTCCTGGTTCGCGGTGTCGATCGCCATCATCACGTTCACCCAAGTGGTCCAAGTGGCGAAATTGTATGTCGCCACCACGATCGGGTTCGCATCCCCATCCCATGCTGACACGGTGATTTGCGGCGTTCCCGTGCTATCGTTCTGAATGACGATTTCCATTCCGGGTGTCGCACCTGCGCCCTGGTTGCTGAAAATAAGCCCCGTCGCCGCAGCATCCGACAAATCAAGCCAGACCGAAAACATCGCCGTCGAGAAGCTGATCGGCAGGCCATTCAATCCGGTCAGAGTGTCAAGTTCGGTCGGGTCGGTGATTTTGACCGCTTCGGGCGAATACGCGCTGTTGGTTTGCGCGAGCGTTCCGGAGCCACGCCACGGCGTCCAGGCATTCCCCCAATGGCGCTTGAATTCGCCATTGTCGAACGCGGCCAGACGGTGCCAGAGAGGATACCCGACCAAGGCAGAGGCGGTTTGATCGTACTCCCAGGTCTTGTCCGCTTCGGGGAAAGTCAGCACGTAGTATTCGTGGCCGCCTTCCTGTCTCGCGTAACCGATCGCATCGCCGAGATTGGGATATTTGTCGAATTCAGCAGTCATCGCCTGCGTCGAAATGGTCGTCACACGGTAGCCCTTGGCAGCGACCACGATGCCTTGGCCCTGATTGTTACGGGACAGCCAAACCAATTCCTCGCCGACCGTCGCCGGCGAGAACGGCGCCATGCAACCCGTCTCGATGTGGACGCTGGTGATCGGCGCGAATGGGAAATTCGGCAGCCCCTGATCCACCCAGACCTCGGTGTTGTCGGTTTTGAGGACGAACACCTCGTCATGGATGACATGGAGGCTGATCGTATTGTCCGGCGACTGGTTTGCCAGCCCAAAACTCAGCGCTGGCCACGTCGAAAGGTCCAGGGACTCGGATGCCGCCACATTCTGCTGCCCGAGGAACACAAGCACGCCGAAGCCATCGCTGATCCCGCCGACGATCGGGTTGGGGAACGGTAGATCGACCGGGATGAGACCGACAAATGAACCAAATGACGGACTTGTCAGGGTTAGGCCGGAACCAGATCCAGAGGTGGCTCTCTGTGAAAAGAGCGTCGCCGGCGTGTCGATCGCCCCTGGCTGTGTGATCGTGAACGCGATCACCGATCCGGTTGGACCAACGCCAGTGACGAGATACGTGGCGTCGCCCGTGCCACCCGAGACGAACCCGGCCGCGCCGATGACGTAGCCGTGGCCGCCGTTCGCCAGAACAGACGCCGTGATCGGCCCCGCCGCTGTGATGTTCAGCGTGAAACCGACACCGAGGTTATTTTGGATCCCCGGAGCCGCCTGTGTGGAGGCCGTCGCCAGGGTGCTGTAGGCGGTCCCGCGGTTCAGCAGGACGAACGTGGTCACAACGCCACCGGAAACCCCTGTCACCCGGTAAACGGCATCCCGCGACCCGCTGGTGATAATCCCCGTGTCGCCGACCGCATACCCGGTCCCGCCCGCGCCCAGTGTCGCTGCGGTGATGCCCGCGCCCGCCGCCGTCACATTGATGGTCAGACCGCTTCCGCCCCCCGGATGCGGTTGAATGGCTGTCGTCGCCACGCCGCTGGCGGTCGCATAGGTCGTGCCAGCGTTGGCCAGCGTATAGGTGGTGATCGGATTGTCCGCGATCGCAGTGATGGTGATGATCGGGTAGGAGGTCTGTACCCCGCTGTTCGCCTGCAGCGTGACGGTATCGTTGACCGCGTACAGGCCGCCATGGAGATTGATCGTGCCGCCAGTCAAAGGGTAACCGCCAGGGACGATCCACCCACCGACCCCATCGACGATCATAAGCTGGCGGGTGTTCTGAAACATCGATACCGGCGTGTCCTGGTCGCCGATGGTCCCGCACAGCGTTTTCACCAACCCGGTGGTAACGCTCCACACCTCCTGGCCGGAAACGACGTAGAGCAAGTTGCCCAACGGCAGCACGCCCCGGATCGGCCCATCGCCGACCGTGACGACCAGATCGAGGCCGGACGCGAGGAACAGGAACCCAGGGACTTTCCCGTCCTTGGTCTCGATCACCTCGGCGATGATGTTGATTGCTTCGTTATCGGCCGCGTTCGGGCTGCGCTGCGTCGAGAAGCCGCCAAGTATTGGGGACTTCGGCATCAGTTACGCCCGGTCCCACGATCCGAGTAAATATTGTAGACCTGATTTCCTCGGCTCACGAGTTCCGGATCGAACACGGCCACCTGGGTGCGCATGTTATTACGTTTTACGATTCCCTTCGTCTCCTTCGCCTCCAGGATGACCAGCGGGTCCAGCGTACCGCTGACAAAGTAGGGCTTGAGAGACAGGCACAGATTGGTGGTGACCGCGCGTTTGTAGCCGGGCGGCAGGCTGAACACCGTCGCCGCGCTCTGGAAATTGCCAAGCTGGTGGTAGGACAGAAACGAGCAGGTGTAGCCGACCGACGGCGTGGGCCACACATTGATGATGCCGAGCGGAAATTGCGGGTCGTAGAACAGATGGTCCGGCAGATCGGAGTTGGCGACCGCCGTGGTCTGGATGTTCCACGTAAGCTGATCGACCACGTCCATCAGGTAGCGGTTGAGGTTGTTGTCGAGCAGATAGGCCGAGCCCGGTGCATCGCTCACGCGCAACGGTCGCTCGCCGACGATGTCCGGATTCAGCGAGGCCGGTCCGATGGTGTATTGGAATTGCCCCGGAACGAGCGGGAAGGTCTGGGTGATCCAATCGAAGGTGGCGAGGCTTTCGTTCGACCACACATCCATCATGTCGTTTAGCGTTGACAGCGACCGGCTCAGATCGGCGGCGCTGATGGTGTCGCCTGGGCTGTAGATGCCCATCAGTTCGAGCGCGTCCTGAATGATATCTCGGGCGGTCACGACGGGCATGGGCGGTATCCGGGCGATGATGGAGCCGCCCGGCGAGGCGCGTGCCGGTCCGCAGGTGATAGATTAGCGAGTTGTCAGGCCGATTGGTAGCGGGTCAGCACTCAGTCTATTTCGCCGCCTCGCGCTCGGCCTTCTTGCGAGCCAGGGTGGCCAGCCGCTTCTGCTGGGGCGTTTGTTTCGGTTCGGTCGGTTCGCGGAATATCACCGGTGGCGGTTCAAGCTGCTGCACTGGGAAAACTTCCAGCATGTTGACCTCGGTATCGACCGCAGGTGCGGCCACCGGCATTTCCGAACTCGGCGAGGCGGGTTGCGGCGCACCGCCTGTCAGCAGTGCGGCCAGTTGCGCGAAGCCGGCGCTCATTTTGTCTTCGATCCCGTCCAACCGCTTTTCCACGACATCGAGGCGCTTCTCCGCTTCGGACGGCGGCCGGAATTGTTCAGCGACGATGATGTCGGTTGTGGTGTTCTCTCCCGGCGCGGATGCCCCCGGGGGTTCGGTGCCCAGCGCAGCGGCTTCTTCCTCGGCCGAGTTGAACAGCTTGCCGTTGACCCATTTCGGATACTCGACCGGCTGATAGCTGTCCTTCACCGGCACCGCGGCGGCCACTGCCTTGGCGAACGCGGCAGGATCAGATTTGCCGAGTGGTCGGTAGCCATCCGCTGCGTGACGCGCCTCTGTATCGGCGTCATGCACCAGCACATCAGGATATCGGATTGGCTGGCTTCCCCTGTAAAGCAGTTGTCCGGTCGGCCTTCCGTTCTCATCCACAACCTTGATTTCCTTGTCCGGGATGCCCGGTTGAAACCCAGGGTGCCTCATGTGCAACGGATACCGCTGGTGTTCGGTCGCCGACCCGCCGGGACGAACGATGCCCTCGCCCGGCTTTTGCATCGTACGCTGGTCGATCAAGTCTTCCTCCTCATGACCTTGCCGAGAACCTCGCGCTCGGTCGCCGCATGCTTCTTCACGGCGTCCATGAGCTTGGGGTCTCGTTTGATCTCTTCGGCCCGTTTCAGGGTAGAGAGAGCTTCTCTCGCCTGCCAGTCGTGATCAGAGAATGTCGCCGGCACGGCGGCACCTACCGAGCGGGCTTTGTTGCCTTTCTTCGTCGACGATTTCATGTCGGTTGCTCCCGGTTCGCATTCCAAGGCTTGAAGGCCCGCATGGCATCCGCGGTCAACTCTGGCGCGGACCAATCACCCTTAAAGTGGATTGCCCGATCGTCAATCGTCAACCACGCAGCGGGCTTCTCGTGGGCGAACTCGATGCTGATGACGTTTTTACCGCTCAGAATGTCATCGGCACTATCCAGATCATTTGCCTTCGCCCACTCGGCGTATCGCTCGTGCATCCATTCCTGCATGGCACGAAGGAGTTCTTCGGTCTTTGACCTAGACGAGTAAATGACAAGTTTGAATTGCTTTTGTGTCTCCATAGCCCACTCGAAGAAGCCCGGGACGACAGAGCCGTAAATCTCACCGCCCTTCCAACCCTTCTCGTAGCTGTGAATAACACCGTCAAAATCGACGCAGAGCGTCGGTTTGAAGTCCGACATCACGCCGCCTCCTTCATCTTGGCCAGCGTCGCCCGGATGCTGTCACCGAACGTCGCTCCCCATGCTTTCGAACCGCGGTGGGTGAACCTGATCTCCGGGTCCACCCAGACCTTCCCGCCCATTTCGCGCCACCGCTCAGTGAACCAGTAATCCTCGCCCCACCAGCCGCCGATATCCGACGATACCACAAGGCCAAGCGACCGTCTCAGGTGCGCGATCGCTTCCTCCCGCGTGAGATCCTCCAGGTCGGTCTTGCGTAGTGCCTCCATGTCGGTGTCGACGTAGCGGGCTTCGAAGATGTTGAACTGGAGCAGTCGCTCCCCGTAGATGTCCGTCTCGTAGTACTTGCCGACCTTCTGCGCCATTTGTTCAAGGACATGCCGCTTGATCCGCATGAACCCGGTCGGCGCGAGTTGCGCGAGATAGAGCCCGTCTTTCTCGATCATTTGGCCATCGGGCGCCAGTTCGAGTGTCACGGGGAACGACAGCGCATCCTTCTTTTGCGGATACACGCCACAGATCACGTCCTCGGGACGCTGGAGCAGGCGCACAACCGCGTCAGGATCCCAACCGATATCGTCATCGAGCCAGAACAGGTCGGTCGCGTGCGGCGTGGACAGTAGGAACTGCGAGGCGATGCGGTTGCGCACCTTGCCAAGGTACGGGTCGCCGGCGAGCAGGGTCATGCTGTAGCCAATACCGGCGTTGGCCAGCGCCGCCTGGGTTTCCATGATCGACAGAACGAACTCTCGCTCCGGTTTCCCCTGGAACGACGGCACGCCAAACACGACAAACTGGGGAGGCATCAGATGGTCCTTTCAGCTTCGAGGCGGGCCAGGAGAGCGATCGCATTCTCCTTCGCCGCGATGTAAGTTTCATCAGGCTCGCCGCCGGCACTCCACTGCGCCATCAGCGCATCCGCCCGCGCGAGGAACTGCCGGTCGCGCTCTTCGAAATGCGCCATGATCGGCGCGATGTCCCGCGGCGGAATACCGAGTTCGGCGGATACCCAGCGCGCCTCACGGACGCGGTCCGGCCTGGTCGCGGCGAATACCCCGATCCAAAAGGCCAGTTCCCGCATACGGGTGGTCTTGTCGGTGCGGGGGCCGGCGCACTTCGACGTGAGGGCGACGCGCGGGAAACCGTGCACCAGGGCATCGACTTCCTCGACGGCGCTATCATCAAACCAGAACGGGAAGATCGCGGGGTTGGCGGGACCGGGGAGGGCAGCGCGCCATGCCGGTGGCAGGATATATTGCGCGGGACCGACCAGGTGAATGCTATCGAGCCACAAAACACGATTGGGGAACTGCATCACGCCAGAGGCGAGGTCATGATCCCAGTGCGGCGCGATGATCACGGACCGGTCCGTCCAAAGCAGGAATGCCGCCTCTTTGTCGGCCGCGGCGATCAGCCGGTTGTTGATCTCACCCAGGCCGAGCGGGCGCGGACCGAACGATGATTTGACGTTCACGCCGCGCGCCAGCAACCGGGAGGCGATCTCCATTGTTTCCGTGTCGCCGTGATCATGGCCCACGATGTACTGGACCTCATGATGACCGCTGCGGGTCTTTTCGAGCGAGAGGATCGACGCGGCGAGATCAAGTGGACGCCCGCGCGAGGGCACGCCAACAGCGATTTTCATCAGGCGTTTCCTTGGACTGGCGTAAGAATTTGCCGGATACCGGAGGCGACATTCTGCGTGATCAGATTGAACGCATGAACTGGATCGGTCTGGCTCATGAAGCTGCTCAACAGGACCGTGCCAAGGATGTCCGGAGTGTAGGCGCCTCCGACCTCATTCAGCATGAGTAAGATTTTTCCGGCGGTTTCCCTGACGATTTTTTCATGCTCAGGAGATGGGGTTGCCCCAATTCTCCCCATGAACTCTATCGGTTCATCAGCCAAGGCGCTCTCTCCACCCGGCTATCAGCCGCCGGTAGGCACCCGGCTGGATGCCGGTGGGGGAAGTAACAACCCCCACCGTTACCCTGTCAAATGGTTAGCTGCCGGACATTAGGCCCAGTGAGACCAGCGCGTTGCGCGCTGCGTTGGCCACGTTGGTCGTGCCAGTATCGGCCGCGAAGACCGGCTGGGCCATTGCATTGCCCGAGGTGGTGTCGATCAGCGCCTGGAAGTTGGCCACTGTGTAGACCTCGGCCGGCGTCGGAGTGATCGCCGTCGCGGTCGCGTTGCAGAAGTTGATCGCCAGGGTGTTCAACGCGGACACCCGGACACCGACGATACCAAGGCCGCGCTGCGCCGTCGGCTTGTTCACGATCACCACCGAACCAGAAACCAGGCCCGTGACAGTGAAGGTCTGCTCGGCAGTCGTGTTGGCCGCGACCACGGTTGGCGTCAGGGTCGGGCTGTAGACGACCGCTGGTGCCGCCGGTGCCATCCGGTTCAGCGTGATCAGGTAGATTTCCGAAGCCGTCGGCGTGAGGGTGCCAGCCGTCGGATTGACGAACGTCTCCTTCAGCGTGTTCGCCGCCGATACGCGGCCGGCGACCAGGCCAAGGCCCGCCTGCAGCGTGGGCTTCTGCACACCGATCTGCACGTCATCGACCAGCACGTTCGCCGAGGTCAGCGTGATATCGGCGGTCGTGATGGTCGCCACGGTCGCCGGCGTTAGCGTTGAGTTCGCCGCGATCAGGACCGTGTTGTTGTCCGCGCCGATACCCGCCGTCTGGAAGAAGGAATAGGTCTGACCAGCGGTCGGCGTCAGGGTTCCGGTCGTCAGGTTGGCGAAAGTGATGCCGACCGAGTCATCGCCCGCGATGCGCACGCCGACGATATCCAACCCGGCGTTGGTCGTTGGCTTGTTGACCGCGATCGCGCTCCCAACCGCGAGGCCGGGCACGGTGAACAACTGCTCGACCGTGGTGCTGGATACCACCGCGGCGGGGGTCAGTACCGCCGTGAGGACGCCAATCCCGCGCACGCCGACGATCCCGTAAACCTGAGAAGCGGTCGGGGTCAGGGTGCCAGCGGAGAAGTTGTTGAACGTCAGACCGATTACGTTCGCCGAGGACTGGCGCACGTTGCCGACACCAATCCCCGCCTGAGAGGTCGGCTTGTTGACGATCATGAAGTCTCCGGTGATCGGCGTCAGAGTGCTCCCGGTGCCGTTCTGGACGGTGATCGACTGCTCCGCACTCGTCAGGGTCACCACGGAAGATGGCGACTGCAAAGAGGCGAAGGTCATCACCAGGCCGCCAGCCTGGCCGGTGTTAACCGCGGCCTCCAGCGAGCCGGCGGGCTGCACGATCGGGGTCGCGCCGTAGAAGCCGAGTTTATCGCTCGCGCTGAAGCCCATCTGGGTGCCAGGGCCGCCGCGCAATCCATTGCCGTCGGAAAGTTGCCGGACGTTCGAGGTAGTGGTGACGTTGCCCGTCGTGCTGGGCTCACCGGTGCCGTTGTTGGTGCCGCTCATGTCAGTTCACTCCATTCGGGGAAATTGGCGTCATCGGATAGGCTTCCGCCTTGGTCCAATCGCGGCGCCCTTGGGTGAGGATCTGGCGGTTGACCGCTTCGACCATCTGCCCGCAGGCATCCGCGCACATCATCGGGCCCAGAAACACGACCTTTCCGGTCTCGCGCACGGTGACGCCAACCTGGAAGAGCGGCTCTGGCTCTTTCTGCTGGGTCATTCTCGCCGCCATCTCCGGGTCGATCGGACGCCCGTTGCGCTCTTGTTCAAGGAGCGAACGGTAATCTTCCCGGAGTTTGCGTTGCGCGCGTCGCTGGGCCCGGTTCATCAGTTCGTCAACCGGCAAGCAAGCTCGTTGTAGAACTGGGCGACGCCAAACAGGATATCGATACGGCACGGGGTCACGTCATTCCAGACGTCATAGGCCCGGACGATACGCATCGAGATATTGCGGAACATTTGCCGGGCCGCGAAGTCGACGCCTCCTGGCAGTTCCATCGGCACACACACGAGGCCCATGGCATCGCGGGTGAAGCCCATGTTCTGGAAGTAGGAGGTGCTGGCGCTGCCCAGCGGTGTGATAACTGCACCGTTGGCCGGGCCCGCCGACACGTTCTGGTATGCGCCAGAGGTCGTGATCGCCGGGGAGATTTGCAGCGTTGCGTTGCCGCCTGCGTCAGATGCCGCAACCGCAGTCACGGTGAACTGTTTCAGCGTCCCGGTGCTGAGATAGTTCTGGGGGTTGACCGCGTACACGCCGGCCATGGTGAAGGTATCACCGACGTTCAGCAGGGCCGCGATGCTGGCCGTCCAGCCATTGGTGATGATGCTCGAACCGCTCTGGTTCGCGCCATTGACCACCGGTGTGCCGGCGTAAGCGCCAACGGTCTGCGCCTGGACGTTCTGATCCAGGTAGATTTCGAAATTGGCGATCGCCGCGAGGAAGCCCTTCAGCGCGGGTTCGGCGACAGAGCGGGTGAACAGGTTGCTCACACCGTTGGCGATGGCCCAGTAAGCGGCCGGGTTCAGGATCAGCACGCGGCCATCCTGCGGCGCCGCGTTCTCATCGAGGCGCTGGCCAACCGCGGCGATCGACGCGAAGGAGTTCGGCGGCGTGCCGGGGGTGCCGACCTCGTTGGAAAACTGGTTCCACAGCGCCAGCACCGAGGTATCGATGGTGTTCGCCAGGGTTTCCGCGGCGGGCTTGCAGTACCGCTCCGAGTATTCCTCGATCGTCAGGGTCAGTTCCTGCGAGGAAAACTGGAAGTCAACGTGCGCCTGCGTCGAAATGCTGATCGACGTCGAGGGCTCGGTGATGTCCTGGATCTGAAGTGCCGGACCAAGCGTGACGGTGAAGCGGTTCGGCTTGCGGACAGTCAGCGTGGTGCCGATTTTGACGAACTGGTTCTCGAACTGACGATTGACCTTGCCCGCGGCGACCAGGTTGTTCGTCAAGATGACCAGCGTTTCCTTGGTGATCAAGGACGGCGTGAGCAGGGCGTTCGTGGCCAAGGGATTTCTCCTGTGCGCCCCGCATGGGGCGTGTTCAGTTGTTCATGGGAATTGTCCTCGAACCCGAGATGCGCTCTCGGTCGCGATACCCGGTCATGCCGGTGGGTAGGCGGTCGTCACCCGGCCGAAGCCGGTGGGTAGGCTTAGTGCAGTCCACCTTCCGGGAAGAACGGGCGCCGGGTGGCGCGCAGTGCTTCGTTCCGTTTGGCGGCGTAGGCTTCCATATCAGGCTCTTCGTCTGATCGGTCGCCAGCATTCCGTCCGCTGTCAATTGGCTCGATCGGTTCTTCGCGCGGCGCACGCCGGCGAGGGGGATTGGCCAACCTCTCGGCGATACGGCCGATTTCGATGAAGTGCGACGCGGCATCCGGCATGTTCGCGATGCGCGCCGCCTCTTCGGTGTTCTGTCCCAGGAAGTACGCGACTTCGGGGCCGTTCTCGACCTTCATGATGGCGAACGCCATCGGTTTGGAGATCACCGGTCCACCCTCGGCGGGGTCGGCCTCGGCCACCTCCGCGTAATCGGCGTATTTCTCCATCGTGGCGGCGCGGCGTTCGTTCCAGGTGTTGTTGAGCTTGACGAGTTCCGCCTCCTGGGCGTCCTTTTCCTCTTGCTCTTTGGTGGCGCGCTCTTCGGCTTCCGCCGCGGCCTTCTTCTCGGCCGCTTCCTTTTCCGCCGCCCGGAGACCATCGCGGCGTGCCCAATCTGTCAGAGCATCATCGTAGGCGTCCGGGTCGTCGAAGGCGTCGCGGGTCGGGCGCGGGTCAGTATCGGCGACCTCATCGACCTTGGTTTCGGTCGGGACACGCGCCTTCAGTTCCGCGAGTTCCACCCGGGCAGCTTCGGCCGCGGCTTCCGCATCGCGAGCCTTCTTGCCGGCGCTGGTAGCGGCCTCCCGCTCCTTCTGGACGATCTGATCCCGGGCAAGATTGACCGCCGTTTCCCATGCTTCGCTGCCGACCTTCGCCTTGGCTGCTTTCTCCAGCGCCTGGCGATACTCCTTGGCCTTTTTCTTCTCGGTCAGGATTTGACGGCGGGCCCAGTCGGGAAGGCGATCGGATACCGCCGCTTCATCCTCGACCTCCTTGCCGTCGACGCTGAGTTCCTCGGCATCGTCATCGCCCTTGGCATCATCGGCTTTCGCCATCTCGCCAGTTTTTTCAGGGTCCGTACCATCACCTTTGCGCGCGGCATCGGCGAGTGCGAGGTCTTCCGGGCTGATTTCCTTGGAGACGCCGCCTGTCTGGTCCGTCGCGTCGTTCGAGGCTGACTCGGGGGGCTTCGGCAGTTCCGCCAACGGCTGATCCGACACCGCTGCCAAGGGTATGGCGCTACGAACGATGATGTCGGGTTGACGCGCTGCGAGTGCCATGGGCGGCGATAATCCTATAGCGATTTGGATTCCGTCACCCGGGGAGGCGCTTCCCGGTCAGCTAAGTCGGCGAGTTAGACCAGTGTTTTACCGCGCGTCAAGTCTCACGATTGGAAGTTCGGTTGCCAAACGACTGAGTCGGTGGCATTTCTCCTCCGTGAGGCGTCGGGCATAGTGCTGTATCTCTCGACGGCATGCAGTGCGATGGTACGGCCCGTCTGGCGTCTCACTGCTGGGCGATCATAACTCAATGGTAGAGTGCCAGTCTGCCAGTCTGGCTACGAAGGTTCGATTCCTTCTGGTCGCTCCAGGCTCCCACATCCGATCGACATCATCGTCCAGCCGGTCAGGCCCGCAAACTGGATAGAACGTGGTTAGGCGCCTGGATCGACCGTCTTTTCGCGCTGCGCCTTCATCTCGGCAACCAATTTCTCAATGCCGCTGGCGATGCGCTCCTGCGTACCGGCAAGTGAACTGATCGCGGCGATGAAATCGGGCGGGACCATCAGCATCATGCCCACCGGAGCGGGCACGCCACCGGTGGACTTCTTCTTCCCCTTGGGCTTTGGTTTGGTCGCTGGCTTCGCTGGCGGTTCGTCGGCGTCATGGTGCGCGATTGGATCCCACTCGCCGCCGCTCATGCTGCCCTCGCTGGCTTGCCATCAGGCCCAAGGGTCCACTTCTGCCCGTTGCGGAAAGTGGTCACTCGATCCGGCCGCAAATGCTGAAGCGCTTCGGGCGGTGGCGTATCATCCGCGGGCGAAGCGTCTTGACCCGCACCGCCTGCACCATCCGCGCCTTCCGCCTCTTCGTCGTTGGCCGCGTCCGGTTCCTCCAGCGCGTGCATCAGCGACGTGACGCCTTCACCAAGCTGGCTGATCTGCGCGGCGATGTGCGTGTTGAAGTTGGCGCTCGCCTTCTCCTGGATCGCGGCCATCTTGGTCTCGACGTCGGACACGATCTTGATCAGCTTGGCCTCGAAGTCCTTCTGTATCTTCTCGGCCTCGAGCGCGCGATCTTCCTTCTTGTCCTGGAGCGCGGCCATCGCCGCCTGGAGCTGCTGCGTCAGTTCCTTCAGCGCCTGCTCTTGCTGCGTCAGCACCGCCTGCACCTGCGGCGGTACGTCCTTCATGTCCGGCGTCATCAGGCCTGGCGGGATCGTCTTGGCGAGGCGCGTCGCGATTTCCTCGGCACCTGGCCAATCCTGATTTTTGGCGAAAAGATCGGCGACGAGTGCCGCGGTCTGCGGGAGCGCCTTCATGAACGCCATCATGTTTTCGGCCGCCTCGATGCGCTTCGTCGCGTAGCTCGGGCCGATCGTCACCGTCACGCCGTATTTGCCGAATTTCGGGTTGAACAGCTTGCGGGTTTTGCCGTCGGCCTTCTTCTCTTCGCCCATGGCCTTGCCGAGCGTCGGATCGACCTTGACCTGTTCCTCCTTGTCGTCCTCGCGGAGGATCGTCACCACGCGCGGGTCGTCGTAAATCTTCGGGATCACCTCCACGAAAATCTCGCCGGTCCGCTTCAGAGCGCGAGCCAGGTTGTCGACGTAGTGGAAGGAGCCAAGGTCACCGGACCGGCGAAGCTCGCGGATCGCCTTCCCTGACTCATCGATCATCCGCTCGTTCATCGTGGCGTCGAACCGGATACCGGTTGTCGCCATCATGTCCTGCCCGGCGTTCACGCCGGCCTGGACCACGCCGGCCGGAATCCCCGCCATCGGCTGCCGCTGCGGCGGCGGCGCCTGCGTCCCGCCAACCGACGTGCCTTTGTAAGACAGATAGGGCATGTTTTTGACGTTGGCGTTCTTCCACTCGTCCTCGTGCCCCTCGATCTGGCCTTCCTCGACCACCCAGGGCGATTTGGGCTGGAGCGCGATCAGTTCCGTCTCCGCGGTGCGCCAATAATTGAACATGCGCTGCGGATCTTTGGCGTGACGGATGACGCCCGAGTATTTGACCTTCCCCTCGATGTCGATCTCGTCACCGACAACCTTGACGATCGGGATGGTGGAGCCCTGCCACTCGCGTTTCATCAGCACGTCGTTGGCCGTGATCTTGTACCACATGACCTTGGGAACCCGGCTCTCGCGTTCGTCCACGATTTGCACGCGCTTGCGCCCGATCCGAGCCAAGGTCATCTCGTCCAGTTCGTCGTACCAGCCAACATGGCCATTATCGAGTTCGACCAGCTTGCGCGTCTTGTAGTCGACCTCGAAATACTCGGCGATCCGAACCTCGTCCTTGGCGATCCAGTTGGTGAACTTCTCCCCTATTCCGCCTTCCGTGTAGTTGAGCGGGTCAGCGTCGGGGTATTTTTCCTCGTACTCGTCACGCGGCATCATCTCGGTGATGAAGCCCCACTTGGCATCTGCGGCGGTCGGGTCTTGGTGCGCCGGATCCAGATAGACGGTGAACGGATTGCGGATGCGCCGGACCACCAGCACCAGATTGAAGCTGTCCGGCGCCTCCCGCTCGGTCAGGATACGCCAGTAACCCCAGCCCATGGTCACCGCGTCATCGAACGCCGTGTCGTAGGCGATATCGGCCGCGCAGTCTCGTTCAATGAACCGGATCAGCCCACGGTACATCTTCGCGACCTCGGGGTCGCCGCGATCGCCAACCGGGCTGATGTTGATCGATGGACGGTTCTGGCGCTGATCGTTGACGATCTGATGAATAAACGTCGGCAGCTTGTTGATCGTCAGGCATGGCCGCTTATCCAGGTTGCGCTGGGCCATGATCTCTTTCGGCCACTGGTCGCCAGCCTTGAACAGGCGGTCATCGAGGGCTGATTTTCGGTTGTCGCTCTCCGCTGTGATCGCCTTTTCCATGCGCTTACGCGCGCGGCTCAACAGCTTTTCCTTTTCGGCTTCCTGCCCCTTTGGGAAGCCCAGTGCGGTGCCCTTGTCGTCGCCAAGCATCGACGCTGGACTGACCTTATTCATCGCACTGTCCACGGATGGCATGCGAATTCGCCCGTTATCCTTGGGCTTGTCTACTGCCTGCGCCAATGTTCGAACACCCGCTCAATCGCGGTTCATGTGCCCGTGTAGACCGCGCCACGGTTCGCTTCGGCGACCGTAACACTCTTGACGAACGTGTGTCCATTACGTCACGGTGCGGCGTGCGGTGAAGCGCAGCAAGGCAACCGAAAGAACCACAAACTGGCCCGACGTCACCCCAGATGCGGGCCATTTCTTTGTACGCAACAGAAAACCCGCCCAGGTTGCCCCAGGCGGGTTCCGTCCGAAAAATCCGGCATTACGACTTCGCGTTGATGGCGTCCAAGCCGTCCTTCACCGCGCCAACCCGAGTGTTGATCGAGTTGGCCGCGTCGACCATTTCCTGAGTGATCGTGGTACCGGGCGTCATGCTGGCGAGCAGCCGGTCCACGTCCGCGCTGATCTCGGTCACATCGGTGCCAATGGCATCGAGTTTGGCATTGGTTTCCGCCTGCGCGGCGGCGAGTTGTTCGGCAAGAGTTCCAGACATGGTTTCGATCCTTTTCACAGTGGCGAGGATTTCAGACAACACAGGGCACGCGAGCGGCCCGCACAGGTCAATCGTCGTGACACCCGGCAGATGAATGTGGATGCTGCGGTCGATCATGCGAACCCTCTGCAACCAGAGACGGAGCCGGGTCAAATTACAAAACCGTGTCCTGACCGTCAAACCGGATACCCATCCCCCTCTGGCGGCACACCCATGGCCTGCTGAAGCACCGCGCCGTTCACCTGATCGACGTAGTGCACCAGGTTGTCCAGGTCGGTCAGCCGGATCAGCACGTAGACCTCCGCGGCCGGGTGGAAGAGGACCACGGCAGGCTCCAGGGGCGGTTCGTTGAACAGCCGCCCCTCCATGCTCGCCGGCAGGCCAGGCAGCGCGTCACGGTCGATCAGCGGCAAGCTGGGGATGTCGATGTCCGTCGTGGCGATCGGCTGGCCATCGTAATCGAGCAGTCGGTGGCGTCGGTGGGTGTCGGTCACGCGATTGCTCCCAACCCGGCAAACTGCCGCTTCATATCGAAGCGACGCCACAATTCCGCGCGCCATTTAGCTTCGGCGTCAGCATCGGCATAGATCACGCTGTTTGTCCCCGGAGGATACGAGAGGCGCGCAATGGCTCGAATAAACAGATTGTCGTCGTCATACGGAGGCTTCTCGCTCACTTCACCTCTCCAGGCGGGTCATTCCGCTCAATCGCTTCCTCGATCCGGTCCAGTATCTCGTCCTTCTGGGCGCGGCGCGATTTCCCGGCCGGCGCGAGCGGCGCGGTCACCCAGTAAGTACCATGCCCGCTATATCCGGAATAGGTGATCGCGTCCTCCCCGGTGCGCGGATCCCAGAACAGCGTCTTGGTCCAGCCAGTCAGGGGCATCAGTCATCCCGTTCGGCCGCGCGCCACACGCCCATGGCGACGTTGCGCAGCAGCGCGTCGATGTCGATGAAGTCGTGTTCCGGCTTCGGCGTGTCATAGCGCGAAGTGAACATGATCTGCACGGTATGACCGCTGCGAGGCTTATTCCACTCGGTCGGCGCCCAGTGTGCATCGAAGATCGGCCGCAGCCAGCGTTCGAGTTCCAGCCACCCACCAACGCGCCACATGCGTAGGCTGGGGACGCCGTCCGGCCACGCCTTCGCCGCCTCTCTGACTGCCTCACACAGTTCGAACAAACCGTTTGGCTGTCCGTACGGGTGCTGGCGCACTGCCCACATGGCGATCTGCCCCACCACCTCACTGTCGGTGATCAGGCGCGGCTTTCCGGTGTCGTCGACAGCCAGGGTGATCGTGTCGCTCATGATGGCTTGCGTCCTTCCTCGTATTCCTCGCGGCGGTCCATCGAATGATGAACCAGAATGCCGTCCTTCATGGTCGGCTTGCACCAGCACGCGGGGTTGTCACCCTCGTGATCGCGCAGATCGTCCATCGGATACACCGCCGGCGGTCGCCCATTCCATGGACCGTCAGCGCGCCAACGCGACGTCGTGTTCACGCCGGCCTCGTCGGCACATGCACTACCCGCCGCGTCCACCCGGGCTGGGTGTGCCAGATCGGCCGCGTGCGCAAGCTGTCCATCCGCTGGAGCGCGCGCACCCGCATCGCCGGCGTCCACCTATCGGTCTGGCACCACAAAACCTGCGGCGTTTGGGTGGTGATGACGGTGGCGTGGCGCGGCAGCATCACTTCGGCCTCGCAGGTTGATCCGGGGCCAGCATCAGCGCCTTCAGCCGGTCGATCAGCCAATTCGTCTGCGCCATGGTCATGCCGCTGTCGAGCAGCACCAGACCACCGGCCTCGGTCTCGGAAAGCACCACGCAATGCGGTAGGTTCATCTTCGCCGCGGCACCGAGGACTTCATCTACCGAATGGAACGAAGTCGGGATGCGTAAGAGTTGCGGCGGCTTCGGAGACGCCGCGCCTTTCGGCATTTCTACCTTCAAATCGGACCGAGGGATCACGTCCGTTTCTTTCATGCCAGCGCCTTCCGCGCAATCTGATCGATGAGCGACAGCGCGGTCCATGGTCGGTCCTGTCGCACGCCGGTCACCTCACGGATCGCGCGCAAGGCTGCCTCGTGTCCGATATCAGAAGCCTTCCTGTTCCGGGCGCTCGGGATCGCCAGGAACAGCACGCACTCGCCCGCCTCCGTGCAGTGCGGTTCGTTCTGGCAGTAGGACATGCTGCGCATGTGGCATTCCAGACCGCTGTGCGCGGGCGGCGGCGTCCGGACAGGAGCGTCAGGGAAGTCCGTGTATTCCGGCCGAGACAGAACTTCATGCGCCTTCGCAATCACCTTGGCCGGGTCCGAGGGCGGCATCGGCAGGATGTCCATCACACGTCCCCCGTCGGCAGTTCGTTCGGCACCACCTTCTCGACCTCGGACGACAGCGCGATCGCCCCGATCTGCTCCATCAGCCGCCCATGCGTGTCGGCCATCGCCGTGCGCAACCGGCCATACGCCTGCTCGACCGCCACCAGCCGGTCAACGTCCTTCTGGGTGACCTCGCGCTTATCGTCGATCGCCACGTCATACATTGTCAGAGGCATGTTGCTTCGATCCTTTGGCCAACCGCAAAACCGACACGCCCCGCGCTCATAGATACACCACGAAACGCACGGTTCTGGCCGCATTAGCTCATTTTTTGGGTCTGGCTGGGCTTTCCATACCGGGTCTTCATATCCACCTGCGGCACCTTCGCCGGCGGCATCTGTTTGGCGGTCTTGTTCACGCCCGAGCCCTTGATCTTGCCCTGCGGCTTCTCGGCCTTGTGCTTGCCGCCCGCCGCCTTCATTGCCTTAACTGGCGCCTTCATCGGTTTGCTCCGTCGTTGGTTGGTCGTTTCAGGTAGTGGCCGCGGTCGATGTAGCCCGTGGACCCAGCCAGGTTCGTCGCGGCTGACCTGATCTGTTCAGCCGTCCACGGCCCAACGGAGGCGACGTGCGAGTTGTCGCAGTAAACGCACCACCATTCCTCGCCGGTCTCCGGGTGCTTTCCCTTTAGCCCGGCCATGCCGCCAATCTCGGTCGGCTCGTAGCCGTATTCCGGGTTGGCCCGAATGATGTCGTCGGCTGTCATGACGCCCCCATAGCTTCAACCTTACCCGCAAGCATTTCTTGCCCCAGGTGGATAAGAAAGCGGCCGAGGATTTCCGGCGGGCAGTCTTTCCGATCAATCACCGCGATCTGATCGAACGACTGGCCGCCGTCCGCCACCACGAAACTCAGTGTGATCGCGTACTGGGTTCCGTCGATCACCTGCGCTGTCCCATAGACCCTTCACCCGACGACGCCGACAGCCGCGGCTTACCGTCCCTGGTGAAGTTCCGGTCCTTCGCCCCGTCCTTCGGCGTGACGTTGTGCGGCGGGCCCTTCTTCTTCTTGCCCTTCGCGGGCAGGACCGGCGTCAGTGTACTGTTCTTCATGGTGTGACCCTTCACAGTTCGATTTCCCGCGCGACGATCTTCGGTGCCTCAACCTCGCGGATTTGGTCAAGGTCAAGTTCACGCTTGCCGGGTGGCGGCGGTTCAGCGGGCACGGCCTCGGCCTGGGTAGGCGCCACCTCCAAGCCCTGGTAGCCCGGCTGCTGCCACGGCTGAAGAACGGATTGGCCAAGCCCCTGGTCAATCCCCTGACCAAGGTACTGCTGGATCGCCAGCGCCTGCAGGTAAGCCTGCTGCTGTTGCTCGGCATTATAGCGTTGTGCAACGCCCATCCACTGAGGCGTGCTTGGCGTGGTGATCGTGCCACCGCCCACCAACACCGAACCAATCGCACCACCAGCGATAGACCACGGCATGCCGTTATTCCTTCCTCGTGGTGGAGACTGCGACCCCATTATCGCCTGCCGGTTCCGCTCGGCGATTTCCGCCATGACAGCCCTGTCCTGCTTTCGGCAGGCTTCCTCCCAGCGTCGGTCATCCGCAGGCGTCGCGTTCAGTGGAGGGCCGCTACCGTATGCCATCACTTCCTCTTTGGTTTCGTCACCTTCGCCGTGCCCTTGTTCGATTTCGTGATCCTCGCGACTTTCTTCACCTTGCCACCCTTGGAATAGCCACCAAGCGCGTCAGGAGCGTTGTAGAACTGGCGCATTTCAGCGGTCATCTTGCTCGGCGGCTGAGACATCTGCTTTTGCTGCCCGTCTCGAAGAAATTTGCGCGCACGACTATCCGCCGCCCGGCTCTCGTTGGTATCTGACTCGATGTAGGCTGGCAGATCGTCTCTGGCCATTAGCGCTTACTCCCCTTCGGCATAGTCACTTTCGCCGTTCCTCGGTTTACCGCCGCCATCTTGCGATCGCCATACTTCTGCGCGGACGCCCGCTTGATGACGTGCTCTCCCTTCTGCGCCGCGATCAACCCGTCGTCGCGCCCGACCGGTTTGCCAGCGACCTTGGTCACCTTCCCGCCCTTCGCCTTCTGCGGCGGCTTCTCGGGTTCGCGTTTGTCGCCGCCCTTTTTCCCGCCAGAGGCGGCTTCCTCTACCTTCCGCGCAAACCCCTCCGCGAGCGTCTTTCGCGGGTCCCGTATCCCGAGAGTGTCGAACAGCGCCATCAGCGTTTTCCTTTCGGTTTGGTCTTCGCGGGACGATCGCGGACAACCGCGTTCGCGGCCATAGCGGCGCGCTTCGGCGATCCTGTCTGTTTCAGGACCGATTCCTCAATTGCATCCCACTGGCGCTTGCGAGCGGGCGTGTTGGCCTTCTTCGAACGTGGCATCAGATCCCCTCCGGTCCCATGCGCCACGGCTCGCACTCCCGGTGCTGGAACGGGTTGTGCGTCGGCTTCGGGGTATCAGGAACGGTCGGCGCGTTTGCCGCGGTGAACTGGGCCAGCCGCGTGTTCAGGTCGGCGATCGTCGCGTCGCGCGCGGCAATCTCGTCCCGCGCCTGCTTTCGACCGTCCAATCGGGCACAGCGTATGACCTCCGTTAGCCGCGCGTGCGCCATCGGGTCATCGCGCCGGCCCTCGCGATCCATCAGAACCTTCGCGACGAACTCGGGCGGATGCTGGGTCGGCGGCCCATTTGCCAGACGATCAACTTCGCCCTTCAGGTGGTCCCGCTCAGTCACCATCCTGGCGCACTGCGCGGACCATTCATCCCGATCGTGCGCCATGGTGTTGTAAGCCCTGCGCCACGTCTCAGCATCGGCGCGCGCCGCGTCCCGCTCCCGCACCAGATCGTCCGAGGGCGTGTGGGGCAGATACGACACCGCCCCCTGCATCGCGTCCTTCCACGCCGCCTCGTCGACGTCGATTGCCGACACGAAGAAAGGCGGCTTTGGCTCCAAGGCGACGGACACCGGCCCCTCGATAGCGCTCATCGCCTCCGTGACGCGATCAATTTTGAAGTCATGGGTATGCCCAAGGTCCATCGCAGTCGCTGCCACAGTTGTCCCCTGCTTGACCGTGTAGCTGATCGGCTTGCGGAGGCGCTGCCCTGGTTGAAGCGGGGTCGTGCCGCCGTTCGTCTTCATCGCCGCAACCTGCTCGGGCGTCCACTGCTCGCCCTCGGCGAATTCGAAGTAGAGGATTTGCTCGGGCCACAACCGACAATCAGCCGAGGCAACTATTGATAGGTCACCACGCTCTCGGTACAGGATGGTCTTATTCATGTAGGGTTTCGACACCCACCCGCTCGGTAGATCAACCTCAGTTTCCCGTTCCATCCTCACCTCCTGTCAACGCCCAAACAGCAGCCACTCAATCGTCCCTATCACTGCGGCCACGCCGATACCAAGCAGGATCACGAACTCAGTCACGGCTCGCCCAACCAATCGCGTCGGCCAAGAACAGCGCTTCGCCATCGATCGAGGGATACGCCACTGTGCTGTAGCGGATCCCGAGGCGCTTCGCTTCCGCCGCCTTCGTCAGCGCCTCACGCATCTTTTGGCGCGGATCATTCCAATAGGCGATGATCTGGTCGACGCGACGGCGCTTTTCATGGTCCGTCATATCCATCACGTCCTGAACTCCTCATCCGCCGGCACGTAGCTGAACGCCACATGCTTACCGTCCACCTTCCCGCACCCGTGGCACCGAAACCCGATCCACACCACGCCGCGCGCGGTCACGGACACCACCTCGCCACGGTTCCAACGCAGCAGGTGCGCGAGACGGTGCAGCCAGGTCATGGCATCCTCAAGACGGCTGCAATCGCCGCGCACGCCAAGGAGAGCATCGCAAACGGGATGGTCTGCCGAGGGTTGTAGAGCATCGCACCTAACCCGATCCCCATCAGAGCCGCCGCCGCGACCACGAACGTATAGCTTTCGCTCATGGCTCGAACGGCACAGCGCGCCACTCCCGCTCGCCGCTGGTCCGGCAGAACCATTCCTGCTGGAGTTCCTGCCGGTCGCCAAGGTGCTTGTCGTTCCACATGATCGGGAACCCCTTCCACCGGAACATAGGCAACGGCTCCCACGTCTTACCCACCGACGGCGTCAATACGATCACGGACGGGTCAGGCGTGTCGGCCTGCAACCCGGCCATCTGCGTACGCTCCCATACGCACCGCTCGCAGTGGCCGCACGCGGAGCCCAGCGCATACGATCCCCGACACGTCGGCTTGGTGAAGGTCTCGAACGGCGGCCTGCTCACAACGCGCCCTCCCGGATGCGTGCCGCCCGCAACGGCGCATACTCCCAGAACCGCTTGTATCCACGGTCGGTCCAGACGACGTCAGCCGCCAGCACCTCGGCCCAAAACGGACTCCCCGGATAGTTCTCGCCGGCGATGACCGTGTCGCCGTCCTTTCGGTCCTTGCTCGGGTCGTCGGGCTTCTCCGGGTCCGGTATGCCCTCGACCAACCGAACGAACCCCTCGCCCAGGTTGACGACGTGGTAGCGCTTGCCGGCCTCGATCATAGCTGCCCTTCCTGTTTAAGCTGCCTGACCCGCTGCACCGCGTTCTCGCTGGCCATTTGCAGGAGCGACGACATCGAGTTACCCAAAAACGTCAACATCGCCTGCGGCAGAACGTCCAGGATCGCGTCACGTATCGTTTGCTTCACCTTCGGATCCGCCAACAACTCGCCCATGACTGTCTTACACATGGCCACAGCCGTGCTTTCCGCCGCAGCGACGGCCGGACTGGCAATCTCCCGGGTATGATACCCTTCCTTGATCTGCCGACGGTCGAACAGCGCCTGCTTTACGGCGCGACGGACCAGCTCCGTCATCGCGTCCTCGTCACCGATCAACGACATCAGCGTGTCGTCCTTGAGTCGCTGAACGATCCGTTCCTCGAGGCTCATCGTCGCTGAATTCGTGCTGCTCATGCCTTCTTGCCCTTCCCTGGGTTGATCGCGCCGACCAAAAGCTTGCGTCGATACTCCCGCTCGGCATCGGTCAGTGGTTTGGCCTCAACCGCACCAGTCAAAACGGGGCCTAATGGGGAGGCCGACACAACCGCTTCCAATGATGCCTTCGGAGCTGCGGCGCGAAGCACCTTCCCCACCTGCCGCGCCTTCGCCGCCAATTTGGTCGAGCCGCGCGAGGGTGGCACCGGTAGCGCCGTCTCGTTCGCCTCGGGCCGCCGCATCCGCATCCGCACCAGTTCAGCGAGGGTCAGACTGAGCGCCTTTGCCTGCGCTTCCCAATCGGCCAGCTCCTCGGGTGTTGTACGCACAATCAGTCGGCTCGTTCGCTTCTCTGCCATCGAATCCCCCTCGTGTGCGTACAGAGGCTGGCATATTCTGTGCGTACGTTCAATGCCGCGTACGCACAGATAGGCGTCACACCCTCCCGACGTGCCCCTTCGCGCGCTCGGCCCGCCACTTCTCGGCCATCGGGTCGGGGCCGGCCATCGCACCCATGGAGAAGCCAGGACGCGGCGCTGAAGGTGTCTTCGTGGTGAAGATGCCTTCCGGCTTGGCCGGCGCAACAACGACGGGAGGCGGCGCAACAGGCGCGGGCTTCGGTGCAACGGGTTCAGGCTTGGCGATCGGGATCACGATGCGCAGCGACCGCGCCCGGTTCTGCACCGCCTTGTCGCTCGGCATCTCGGGCCCGGGCATTCGCCGCAGCAGCGGGCAATACTGGTGCGGCATCATGCGATCTTCGATGACAAAGTGCCGCAGCGCGGCCAACCTGTCGTCCGTCAGCCACCTGCCGCGCACGACAACCTTGTCGACTGCCTCGGCCAGCGCCGCGCGTTCGATCCCGCGTAATTCGTCCTCGGCAACGGCCAACGCCCGCTTGATCGCCGCGATCCTCGCACGTAGATGATCCCGGCGCGTCACGCCCCCATCCACGACTGGGTGGGGCCCGTCGCCGCCTCCACCATCTCACGACGGCCCTCGCGTGCTGGCGCGCGGTCCTTCACCGGCTCGGCGAACGTCAGCGCGACCGCGTCGCCCTCGTCAGGCGAGCGGATGCCGCGCTTCTTCATGTCCTCCTTGCTTTCGAGCACCATCTTCCCGTCCAGCGTCCGGTAATGGAAGCCTGGGGCCGAGAGATCACTCTGAAGGCTGTTAAGCTCCGGGAGATCGGCGCCGCCCACCTGACCCAGCCAATCGGCCAGCCGCTCCCACATTTGCGCCCGACGGTTGAGCGGGCCGGCGCGCTTCGTGCCGTCGCGCAGGATCGTCACCTCTTGGTGCGCGGGATCGCCGAAGTTCACCAGCTTCAGCACCTTGGAGTAGGGTTCACCCCAGCTATTGAGGATATCGAAGAGCTTATCGCCGCCGCCGCCGACGTCCATGAACACGGCGTCCGGCTTGTCCTGATCGATGATGTCGCGCAGCCACGCCAGTTGCTCGTTAGTGCCGATGCCCGACCGGCTTTCGACCTTCGTCACCTTGCGGCCGCGGCGCCACGCCACCGAAAACCGACCATTCAGGCCGCGCCCGCCCGGGTCCACGCCGATGACCAGCGCGCCCAGGCCATCGCACACGTTACGCCGCGCCGCCATGACGAGCTCGGGATCGATGAACGAGTTCGCCGCCGTATATTGGAACATCTCCATCGGGCAGTTGTGCACGAGGATGCCACCGGCATCGAAGCATTCGGCCCCCGGGATCGTCAGGTCATAGACCGGCCGAGTTCCCGCCTCTGTCACCGAGGCCACACGATCCAGCAGGTTCGCATCCTGCCCAGGACGCCCTTGTCCATTCGATCGATAGCCACTTAGTCGGTCCTGTTTCCGCTGCGAGATAAACCCGACCTCACGTAGAAACAGGCGTGTCTCCTTGGCGCGCAGCACGAGCGCATTCCCTGGGAACACGCGACCGTCCTTCGCGATCTTGCGTTCCCTGGTGCGCCGACACGTGATGCCGAAGCCGAGCAACAGGTGCTGCACGTCCCGAAGGAACGCCTCGTGCTTCGAGAACAGAGAAACACCAGCGCCGCTTCGCTGGCAGAACCCGTCTGCCTCGAACAGCGCGCGCAAGAACTCCCGCACGATCGGTTTGGGAGAGGCGAATATGCACTCAGGCACCTTGACGATGCGATGCGGCGCGGAGGGCCGGATCACATCCAGCGCGCGCAGCACATCAGCAAAGCCGGCACGGCCTATGCGAACCTCGACGCCGCCCCCCTGCTTGCCGACAGGCCGCGTTGTTGGCTCGCCTATGAACTCGGCAACCAAAGCCAACACGTCAGTCACCACATCGTCGTCAACGCCAGTGCAGACGATTGAGAATGTCCCATCGTGCCATGAGCCATCACCCATGAAGTAGCCGAGTAACCGGGCGAACCGCTCTGTGACGGCGAGGCGCGACACCACACATGGGAACGGATGCCATTCGACCACGGCGTGATTGCGGGCGAACCGCGGCACAGCGAGTTGAACGATCTCACCCTCGGTTTCACCCGCCTCAATCCAAGAACCGTCATGTCGAGCGATGCGATGGTCTGGCGTGCAGATGACCTCGTAACCCATCTCGGTCCTGACCTTGACCGTTTCCCGCTCGCCATTGGCCATCACAGCAGACACGGCGCCGGTTTGCGTCGAGCAACCCACCTTAACCTGCTCGATGGGCACCAAGCCGGCTTCGTGGACACCAACACGCTGACCAGCGGCAATGCAGGCCGGGTACTCCTGCTTGAACAGCTTCGGGTTCTTCAGCTCGAGGATCTTCGCACGGCGCCAGCACATTTGCGCGTCGGTCAGCTTGTAGAGCGCCTGATACTCGCGTTCCTCATCGTCGCATGCGAACCCCGGCTCAGGCTCGCGCGCATACTCGCCGGCGACGAACCACGGGATGAATACCGCCTCGTAGTCGCCGATACCGCCCTCGGCCTGCTGCCAGTCAGCATGGAACAGACCGGTGGGCCCGTTGCCGGTGCTTTCCTTGATGATCTCGGTCCCTACGCGGTCAGGCACCGTCTGGACGACGCCCGCCTGGTGCGCCTCCGCGTTCGCGCTGAACGCCACCTCTGACCAGTGCAGCATCTGGATCGTCTGGGACCGGCCCGTGCCCTTGTTCGACGCCACGCCCACTGCGTAGCCGCTGTCGAGCTTGTCGAAGTAGAGCTCCTTCTCGTTCGACGCGCCCGTGCTGGGTCGAAGCGGCGTGTGTTCGTGGAACCGCGTCACCATTTCGAATAGCGCATCCGTGCCGGCCTGGCTGTGCGTCAGGATGAACGTGCGCAGTCCCTTGCGCAGGCTGGTGCGGTGATAGAACCGTCCTCCCACGTAGGTGCTCGCAGTCGTTTGCCGGCCCTTGCCGACGATGATGCGCACCTTGCCCGTCTTCGCGCGCTGCGCCTCTATGCGCTCGTGCAAATACCGCTGCTGGCTGTTCATCACGAACGGGATGATCAGCCCGTCCTTGTCCCTGATCTTCAGGCATTCCGCCGCGTAGCGCGGGTAATCGTCGCGTAGCCGCTTCAGATTGGCGAGGAACCGGTCCTCAGTCGTCGAGCCGGCCAAGCAAAGCCTCCAACGTCGGGAGATCGGTGCTGTGCTCGATCGCGCGCCGCTTCGGTGCGATGTATTGCGCCAGTTCGGCGAACATGCGCCCGCGCAGCTCCATCGGGTTATTCTTGCCCATGGCGATGCGCGCCATGCCCACGATGGGATCGCAGCCCAGCTTGGCGAGCCGCTCGGCGACCTCAAGCGTGCGCTTGTTCGGCGCTCCCTTTGGCCGTCCAGCGCCTTGCCGCTTGCCACCTACCGGCATGATTTATTCTGATTTGAAATTGGCACTATCACGTAGCCGCGCGCGTCGATGGCGACCACGCCCCACAGTCTGGTGTCGGGCGGGAAGCTGAGAACGTCACCGACACGGATCAGCGGCTTGGTCAGTTTCTGTCTCCACTCGTGGAAACGGCCCGCCTGGATCACTCCTGGGTAGCGGGCCGCTTCACTCGGACGCGCCAACCCGGCGCGGATGTATGAGGTTAGCCGCGCGCCTTTTCGCCACCACTGCCAAGCCAACCTGCTGGCGGGTCGCGATCGAGCATGCGCGGGTTCGAGGGAGCAGACGACTCGATGGGGTAGCGCGTGTTACCCGGGCGCGAGCCCGAGCCTGTGCTGGTGTCCATCTTCGCCGAGGTCTGCGATGGAGCGCGCACGGTCCCTTGGACCGGGCTTCCGAGGGGCTGACCCATTTGTGATCTCCTTCCATGTTGCAACGCCGCCATCTACTACCCGAATGTCACGCTCCGCAAGCCTCACAACAACAATCCATTGCGTTGGGCGAAATCCACCGGATGCTCGGCCCCCTTCCTTAGATTACATGGTGGGCACAGCAGTTGAATATTGCGATGCGAATTGGACCCGCCGAGTTTCAACGGCATGACGTGATCAACGTGATATTTGGCCTTCAAGCTGGCGCGACAGGCTGGATTGGCGCATCGACCCCGCTGTCTTTTCAACAACGCCTCGATGTGGCGACGTTGAAAATTGCCGCCAGTTTGGGTTGTGCGTTCCAACCGTCGTAAGCGTTTAATCGCTCCAGCGGCTTTGATTGCCGGCGCGTTTCGTTTGCGCCCCTCTTTCTCTCGCGCATGCAGCATTTTGAGGTTCGCCACGCGAAACTCGGCTGATTGTCTACCAGCACACGACCGACAATACGGCTTCAGCCCGTCCCATGACTTCGTGCTCTTGTTGAAAGCATCAAAGTCCTTCTCGATCTCACAACGGGTACATATCTTAGTTCGGATTGCAAAACAGGTCCGATATATTTCAATCCTGGGACGATGAACCTCTGCATTCTGGATGATTTTAAGGATCGTTGATCGCCTGACCCCAAAGTCCGCCGCCAGGACGCTCATACTCGTCGGCAGCAAATACCGCCGCACGACCTCGGCGTTGCGTTCTGTCTTCTTGTTCGGCCGGACGGGAATTATCGGCGCGCGAACTGCGCCGGCCACTTTAACGATCTGACTAATCCGCTGCGGAGTGACCCCGAACTCGACAGACAACGCCTCTAGGCTGGTAGGCAGAAGGTATCGGCGAACAATCTCAGCATTCCGCACTGGGTCTCCCCAGTCTTTCATCGGTTCACCAGCCGGTTGAGGATGAACCGGACGCGCTGGCGTGCGAGCCTGGCGTAGAGGGACTCGGTCTCGGCGTGGGTGCGCTGCATGCGGCGATAGTCGGCGCGCACGATGGCGAGCTGCACGCTGTCGTCGTAATCGAGCCAGCCGGGCCAGTAATCAGGCATCGGCTCGCTCCTTCGCGACCAAGGCTGCGATGGCACGTCGGATGGTGTCGGTGCGCGTCACCGCGTCGCCGGTCTGCCGTCTGAGGCTGGCGCAATAGTCGTCGAGGGCAGCCAGTTCAGCCTCAGTCAACCGCAGCAGAATAGTCTTTGTGCGGGTGGAGCCAGCCTCCGGTGGGGAGGGCGACACTTCAGCGCCCACCAGTTCAATGACGAGTGACCCCGTGGACACTCCGACCTCGACGGCAATTCGTTTGAGCGATGCCAACATTCCCACCGGAAAGCGCACCGCGAACAACTCTGTTCCGCCTGCCCTGGGCTTCGTCACGATCACCTCATATTTGTATAACAAATCTCTTGTATAACATTCATGGACGTTATACAAGCCATTCCTGAGACCTGATTAACCGCTACGTAAGAGATCGATACCCGCGCCTCGGGGCTTTCAGGGGCAGGAGACAGGACCATGGCAATATCCGTTCGCAAACTGACCCTCGACCTTCACACCGACCTCTCTAACCTCGACGCTTACGCTGGTAACCGCGTCATGATCGCGGCGCTCATCGCCACCGCGAGCGAGAAAATCGCAGTTATCACCGCGCACCTGAACGATACCGCCGCCGCTGCTGGTCTCGACGCTCCCGGCATCATCCTCGACGGTAAAGCTGCCTGACGCTCCACCCGAGGGATAGGCCAGCAGGCTGGTCTATCTCCCGCGTGACGCGGATCGACAGGGCGCCTCGCCTGATTTCAGGGGCTGGAACGAAAATGAGCGAGACGAAAAGCAAGTCCTTGGAGCGCACCGCCGATGTGGCGGCCTTGCTCCGGGCCCGTAACCCCCTCCTTTGGATCGTATCGCGCGAAGAGGCGCGGGTTGAGGCCGCGTTGTTCGAGGCCGCGGCATCAGCCGGCTACGTCGCGCGGACCTGGGACGTTGGCCAGGGCGTGGCTGACATGGGCGGGCGCGTTCAGCCTAACCTCGCCTCGCCTGACCCGGGCGACATGCTGCGGGTCATCGGCGAGCGCGCCCAACGCGGCGGCGAGCGTGGTGTGTGGATCCTCCGCGATCTCGCACCGTGGCTGTCCGGATCGATCGGGCTGACCACCTGCCGTCAACTCCGGAACCTCGCGCGCATCCTGCCCACCATCGCGCGCGACAACGCGCAAGCCGTCATCGTGCTATCCACCAGCGCCGATGTGCCGCCCGAGCTGGCGAACCATGCGACCGTCATTGAATGGCCAATGCCCGACCGCGAGGAAATCGCCGCCATCCTCGACGCCGCGATCAACGCGCTACCCGACACGATGAAGGAGACCGCCGCGCCGAACGGCACGCGCGATGCGGCAATCGATGCCGCGATCGGGCTGTCAGGCGAGGAAGCCGCCGCATGCTACGCGCGGTCGTTGGTGCAGCACCGCGCCATCGTCCCGGCGACGGTCGCCAAGGAGAAGAAGCGGGTCATCGCCCGCGAGCGCGTGCTGGAATGGTACGATCCTCTCCTGGGCGGGCTGGACGCGGTTGGCGGGCTGGACGTGCTGAAGGGCTGGCTTGCCTCGCGCCGCCAGGCCTACAGCGCCAAGGCCCGCGCCTATGGCCTGCCCGCGCCGCGTGGCGCGATGCTGGTTGGCATTCCGGGGTGCGGCAAATCGTTGACCGCGAAAGCCATCGCGACGGCATGGGGCGTGCCGCTACTGCGCCTCGACCTGGGTTCGCTCAAGAGCAAGTTCGTAGGGGAGTCCGAGGGCAATCTTCGCCGCGCGCTGCGGGTCGTGGAGGCTATCGGCCGCTGCGTCGTGTGGCTGGACGAGATTGAAAAAGCACTGGCCGGCGCGACCCAGGGCGCGGCCGACGGCGGCGTATCGTCCGATGCGCTTGGCACGATCCTGTCGTGGATGCAGGAGCGCGCGGGCGAGGCGTTCGTTATTGCCACCGCCAACGACGTGACCAGCCTACCGCCGGAACTGATGCGCAAGGGGCGGTTCGATGAGATTTGGTTCGTCGACCTTCCGACCTATCAGGAGCGCGCGGACATCGCTATTGCCGCGCTGAAGGCCAACGGTCGGGGAGATAACCGGACCATCGACCTTCCGGCTATCGCCAACGCCACGGCGGGCTTCACCGGATCCGAGATTGCCGCGCTTGTCCCGGACGCCATGTACACCGCGTTCGCCGACGGCGGGCGGGACATCATCACCTCGGACATGCTGATGGCCGCGGCGACGGTCGTCCCGCTGTCTAAGACATCAGCCGAGAAGATCGCCACGCTCCGCTCATGGGCCGAGGGACGCGCGCGCCGCGCCACCACCGCCGAGGCCGCTATCGCCGGGGGCACCATCGCCGCCCGGTCCATCGATCTCTGAACCTCACACACAAGGACACCACGACAATGCAAATCTCAACTCTGCGCCCCGGATTGCTCGTATCACTTAAAACCTCCATGCGCGGCAACGTCAGCTACACGAAGATGGACATCGAGGCCGACCACCTAACCGATGACGGCACCCGGCAGGCCGCATGGGAGACCAAGCGGGGCATCGAGCATCCGCGCGAGCATGAGGAAGCGACCAAGATCCGCAGCAAGGCGCGGAGCCTGATTACCTCGGTTTGCTCGCCGTCATCGTTCGGCCTGCTTTGCCCCGCGTCCGACGGGGAGAAGCTGACCGCCGCGGTGGAAGAGGCGCGCGGTCTGGCCGATGCGTTCAACCGCACCGCCAACGTGACCCGTATCGCGGTCTACGTGATCATCGGGCGCGTCGCCGCTGATGACGTGGAGGCAATCCGCGCGATCAATGGCGAGATCCGCGACCTCATGACCGCCATGGAACGCGGCCTTCGGAACCTCGACGTCCAGGCGGTCCGGGACGCCGCCAACAAGGCGAAAGCATTAAGCACGATGCTGTCACCAGACGCGGCGGAACGGGCCCAACGCGGCATCGACGCCGCCCGCAGCGCGGCCCGCAAGATCGTCAAGGCCGGCGAACAGGCGCGGCGGAACTCGATGAGCAAACGATGCGCACGATCCAGCAGTCGCGCGCGGGCTTCATCGACATGGACGACGCCGCCGAGGTGCGCGAGGCCACCGTGACCGGCCGCGCGATCGACCTGGACGCCGACATGCCGGATCCCCCGCCCCCGGCTCCCGCCGCTGGCGTCGCCACCCCCGCCATTGAATTCTGAGGGAGACCACCGCAATGCCGTGCGACACCCAACGCCGCCCAAATCAGACCTTTGACCAACGGAAAGCGGAGGTGCGCACGGCTATCGCGCGCCTGTCCGTCCTGCTGGCGAATGGCCAGGCCAAGGCCATCGTCTCCCGCGCTACCGGTTCGGTGGCGTTCAGGGGATGGGCCGAAGGCGAGACCGCCCGCGTGACTGACGCCTGCGCTTACCGGATCGTGATGGCGACCGGATCAGCCCTGGCGAAGCAGGCCATCGCGAAGGCGGAAATGCTGGCCGGCCGGACGGTTGACCGTGCGGCGTTGACCAATGGTTGGCACTCCCATGATGGGGGCGAGACTTTTCATAAAGGCCACTGACTGACCCTGACGTCCCCTGTACCCGCGCCGTGCTGGACAGGGAACGCCTGGAGCAGAAACCCAGGTCAACCAAGGAGCAACCATGTTCAGCGAATTCAAGGCCGCGATCGACCGCCAGTGGCAGGCGATGAGCAAACACGAGCTATTCCGCACCGGAGCCGACAAGGACGCGATGTGGACCACCTACCTCGGATCATTCCCCAAGGGGAGCAATCCGATCTTCCGCGAGCGAACCGAGCATGATTGCTCGTGCTGCCGTCAGTTCGTGCGCGCGATCGGTGACGTCGTCGCCATCGTGGACGGCAGGATCGTGAGCCTTTGGGACATCGAAACGCCCAACCAGGCCTATCAGACCGTGGCCCAGGCCATGGCCGAGCTTGTCCGTGAGAAGACCATCGACAACGTATTTCTGCACACCGAGGCGACCGCCGGCACCGACAAGAATTATGAACAGACCGACACTGGCGCACTGACATGGGAGCATTTCTTCGTGCGCCTGCCCAACAGCCGGGTTTGCAGGGGTGTGGATATCGGGCCACGGTTGTCCGAGACGCGCGCGCTTCATGACGTGCTGAAACGCAGCCTTGTCGAGATCAAGGTCGATGCCGTTGACGCAGTGCTGGAACTGATCGGACAGAACGCGCTCTACCGAGGGCAGGAACATCAGCACGCGCTGACCACGTTCCGCCAGACACAGACCGCTTTCGCGCAACTCTCGCCGACGAACCTGGAACCGTTCGTGTGGTCCCAAATCGGCACGCTTCCCGGTTCGGTGTCCAAAATCCGCAACACCAGCATTGGTACGCTGCTGGTCGACCTGTCCGAGGGCATGGACCTGGAAGGCGCGGTCCGCAAATTCGAGGCCATGGTGGCGCCTGCCAACTACAAACGGCCCACGGCGCTAGTAACGCCGGCGATGGTGGCGAAAGCAAAGGCCACCGTGGAGGAACTGGGCCTTACGTCGGCCCTGGAACGCCGGTACGCCCACCTGACCGACATCACGGTCAACAACGTGCTGTACGCGGACCGGAGCGCCAAGAAGGCGATGAGCGGCGGCGCGTTCGATGACATCGCGACGTCGGCCGCGGTCAAGCCCGCGTCATTCGAGAAGGCCCAGAATGTCGGCATCGCCGAATTCCTCGCCGAGGTGCTGCCGCAGTCTACCAGCGTCGAATTGCTCGTGGAAAACCGCCACGCGGGCAATCTGGTCAGCTTGATCGCCCCGGTAGACCCGAACGCTGGCCAGTTGTTCAGGTGGGATAACCGCTTCTCGTGGTCCTATGCGGGAGACTTCGCTGACTCGGTGAAGGAGCGGGTCAAAAAGGCGGGCGGCAACGTCACCGGGGAACTGTGCTGTCGGCTGGGTTGGTTCAACACCGACGATCTGGACTTTCACATGGTCGAGCCTGGGCCCGAGCATATCTACTATGCCAACAAAATCAGCCGCGTGTCGCGCGGTCAACTGGACGTGGATATGAACGTCATGACCCTCGTGCGCGATCCCGTAGAAAATATCTTCTACGAGACAACCGCCAGGATGCGCGAAGGCACATACCAACTCGCCGTGAACCAGTTCACCAAACGGAACACGGCTGACGTTGGCTTTGAAGCTGAAATCGACTTCAAGGGCACTGTCTATCGCTTCGCCTACCCGAAAGCACTGCGGCTCGGCGAAACTGTCACGGTGGCCACCTTCCGCTACAGTCACGCCAAGGGGCTCGAAATCATTGAGTCCCTCCCGTCGACAACAACCTCCCGGAAGGTCTGGAATATCGACACAGGCACCTTCAACCGGGTGAACGTCGTCATGCTCTCGCCCAACCACTGGGACGGGCATGGCGTGGGCAACCGGCACCACTTCTTCATGCTGGCAAACTGCCAGAACGACGGCACCGCTCGGGGCTTCTACAACGAATTCCTCCGCGGCGACCTCGATCAGCACCGGAAGGTGCTGGAACTCGTGGGTGCGAAGATGCGCACCGACGAGGCGACCAATCAGTTGAGCGGCCTCGGCTTCTCATCGACCCAACGCAACGACGCGATCGTTCGCGTGAACGGCGCGCGGGTTGTCCGCGTGCAATTCTAACCCAGGAGACCACCATGTTCGAAAAAGCCACTCGCCTGAAACTGCGGTTTGAAAGCAGCCATGGGCCACTACTCGCGGAAGACCTCTGGGATTTGCCGCTGAAGTCCCTGGACAACCTGGCCGTCGGGCTGAAGCGCAGTCTCGAGACCGATACGACCTCGTTCATCAACGAGAGGAAGCCGGACGAGACCGTGCAACTCCGCTTCGACATCGCGAAGCACGTCATCGACGTGCGGCTTAACGAGGCGCAGCAGGCCAAGGACGCGAAGGATCGGGCGCAGAAGAAACAGCAGATCCTCGGCATCCTCGCCACGCGCGAGAACGCCAAGCTGGAAGGCGCCAGCGAGGACGAACTGAGGGCGCTGCTCGCCAGCCTCTGACCGTGCCGCGAGACGTACCCGGGTCGTCCGGGGCGTTTCGTGCAACGGCCAGCACAGGAGGTTCCAATTACAAATCACCCTAATCGCAGCAAACGCACTGCTGCCACCAACGATACAGGTTACCCGCAGACGCCCGGGATCGAAGCCACGGCCAAGCAGGTAATCAGCGCCATAGAGCGCGGCGAACGCCTCGCGAGAGCATTCGACCGCCAGGACCGGATCAAAGCGAACGCCCGCGATATGTTCGCGGTCCTGCAAGCCATCTCCGGCTGCCCGCAGGCCGCTCCCTGGTTGGCTCGCCTGCCGTTTGGCGACGGCAACACCTGGGACGCGCTACAGGCCGTCCTCGTTGCGGTTGAAAATCAATGACCCCCGACACCCGCCGCCTGATCAGCCAGGCACTCGCGAAATCGTTGGCGTTCAAACAATGCGGCGACGATGCCAAGGCGTCCATGTGGGCGTGGCGCCTGCTGGAAATGCTTGGAGACGCGGGGATCCGCCCCGAGCCTTTGAGCGCGGAGGAAAAACCGTGACCAATCTCTATGCGCTCGATGGCATCTGTCACAACGCTGAACCGGGCACCTACGGCCACGAGTGCGGTAAGCCCGCGAAGTGGCTTGGCACGGGCGCCAGCGGCTTCCAGAGTGGCTTCTGCGACGATTGCAAGGCCCACGGCTACGAGGCAAAGGGGATGGTCGCATGGGTGCCTGCTGGCACTCCCTGGCGCGTCGAGCAATGGCGCTGCGATAGCGACTTCAAGGGCTGGCAGGTGGTGCGCGACCTCGATGACGGGGTGAAATCCTACGCTGCACTGCTGGAAGCCCCGACCGGCCCCGTAGACGGCTGGCGACACCGGATCGCGGCGCAAACGCTCGCGGTCGACCTCAATAAACGGGAGTTAGGAATATGACGCTCCATCTTTTTTCGTGCGAAAATTCGGACAACGATATTTGTGGGCTGTGCGGTGAACGTGGTGCCGACAAGATGGCTCTATGGACCGGTGGCGGCGTCTACTGGCCTGGCGAGCATCGGCCAGATGGAGAAATGGTGCACCAAACGTGCGAACAAGCCGAGACGCGCCGCGCGCACGCCGCTCTAAGCCAACCACAACGTGACGCGGTGTTACGATCAATTACAGGAGGAGCGTGGCCATGACAGAGATCGCCGGATACGCGGCGGAATACGCATCGACCGACGGCATGTTCTGCATGGGCTTCGGGGAGACCCAGGCCATCGCGCAAATGCGGGCGAACTTCCAAATCTCGGGCGCATCGGCCGGGATGAAGGCCCTGATGCGGACGCGGATCACCTATCGCCCGGTCGGGGCGGATGAGGCGAGCGAGATCATGGAAATGCTGGACACGCCCTACTGAACAACGCCGGGACTGAAATCCGATTGAAAGCCGTTCCGTGACACACGGGACGGGCAACACCGGAGTCACCCATGCAAATCACGTTGAACGCAATCACTTACCGGCGCGTCCTCGACCTCGATGGCAACCCCGTCGTGCTACGTCCCAGCGGCAAACAATGGCGCGTCGCCTCGCGCGAACAAAGCGCGAAAATCCTGGCGGGATTGTTGAGGCCAGCACTCGGGAATGTCGTTCCGTATCGTACGGTCCCCGACAAACACACTTAGATTAACGATTTTTCGCTGGTAATTTCTTCAATCTTGCGATTTAACCGTGGGTGCGCGGTTTTTATCTGTCCCGCGCATACCCACCCCACACTTGGCCCGCCCTTCACTCGCTCGGGGGCGGGTCCTTTTTTTGTTTGTCGGGGAGCGCGCCCGATTCCGTCAAGCGTTAACCACCTCGGCGAACAACCCAGCATCGCGCTCCACCCGTCGGCGAGCCATATCAGCGTATTCCGGGTTCAACTCGATCAGGATGGCATCGCGGCCCAAACGATCAGCCACGAGGCCAGAGGTTCCGGCCCCGCCGAACGGATCCAACACAGTGCACGGGCGCACTACGGCGTCGCATGAGCATGTCGGTTCCCAAGAATAGGCTTTCTCTCGCATCCCTTCGAGGATGCGGCGTTTCACGTCACTGGCGTTCTGCACCCCCGCGCTGTCGTGACCCTTCGTGGATCGCCCGCTATAGCCGCCAGAGGCGTCAGCACCGGACGCGGCGCGGTGCACCATGTCAGGCTCACCCTTGGTTGTAATCCTGGCCAACGGAGCACCACAGGCCGAACAACAGCCATGTGCGGACGTGGCCGCCAAGATGCAACGCTCTGCCAGATCGGGCGGAAAGGTGGCGAAGTGCGCCTCGGAGAATGGTTGCGTTGCCATGGTCCAAACATTCCGGCAATTCGCTCCCATCGCCTGCTGCTCGTCTTTTGGCATGGCGTCCCAACGATCATTGAAACCATCGTGACGGCGTCCGTGTCCGCGTTGCTTGTCCGTTCGCCCCACCGCTTTCATGGTCCCATTGATTTTGGCCCCTCCGTTGGCTCTAGCCGAGCCCTCCTGCGCCTCAATATTTTGTGCCAATCTGGCGATAGATGCTTCGGCCATCGGTTGTCGGATTGCTTCCGCGTCCCAGAAATAATCATGACCTGACCACAAATTGACGCGCTGCCAGATTTGTTTGACCTCCTCCGGTGAGCCGGATGGCGCGGTGCGGACCTCTTCTTTCGTTTTACGGTGTATCCAACGATAATCTGGTTCAGGGTGATTGCGCGTGCCCGACCTGTTCCGGTGCGTCCAGAATGTATGATCACCGGATTTTACGAACAGAAACAAATGCTCATGCGCTGAAGTAGGACGATCGGTAACGCTTTCGGGCATGGGATTAGGTTTTGCCCAGATGATGTCGGACCGTAGCCACCACCCCGCAGAGCGCAGGGCAAATGCCGCCATCCAAGGGATGCCGATCAAGTCTTTCGGCTTTAACCCAGGCAGCGGCATCCGATTGGGCTGTGTGTTGATGTGCCCTTGTCGAAGGAAGCGCGCCCCCTGTTCACCACCGCCAGGACTTCGACCGATGGAGCCCCCGCCGGTCGCATAGCTGTCGCCTAGATTCATGAACAGTACGCCATCATCCCGCAACACACGGCGCACTTCCGCGAAGACCTCAACGATATGGGCAATGAACAGTTCTGGGGTGGGCTCCAGGCCCAATGCCCCCGCCCATGCGCCGCAATGGTGGCAGAACTTCCCCTGCGGCACCTTCGTCCGTAGCCACGCGACGCGCTTCTCTGTCGGTTGTTCTTCGTCTCGACCGTTCCGCGTTTGGTTCCATCGGCGTTTATCGGTGTGATTCGTGGCATTGACCGCGATCACGTCGCCCCATTCGTGGTCGCATTCGGGATTACCTCCCCAAACGGTTGCATCCACTCCATAGTCGCGCAATCCCCAGTACGGCGGACTAGTTACGCACATCTGCACGCTCGCATCGGGCAGCGTTTTGAGGATGTCGCGGCAATCTCCATGCAGCACCCTGATCGTCATGCCGCGCTCTCCGGCAAGAACCCGAGCATCCGGCTCGCCGCCGCGATACGCGCTGCTTCCTCCATCAGATCCAGCCCCCATTCCGTGGCGCACGTCTTTTCGCCGCGCTGATGCAATTCGGAATGGTGCGCCGCACAAAGTCCGCAACAGTCCGTATCTGGCGGCTTTACCCCGGTGCCGCTCGAAGAGGATCGCCTCACATGGTGCGCGACCACATAGGGGTTCTGCATCACATACCCGCGCCCGTGGGTGCGGATGCCCTCCATGATGCGCTCAATCATCGCTGGCGAGCACCACCAGCGGCAGCCGGGGACCACGCAGCCCATGTACGACACAAATTCCAAATGTGGCCGACTGCGTATGACCGGCACCTTAAAGAATGGAACAACGCTCATCGCATTCCCACCCCTGAAATGTGCGGCGCGACCTTGCCGGGGCGCTCAGCTGGATTGTCGCGCCACCGCTCAATCAGCCGTTGCGCGGTCGCCGGAAGTCTGGCTTTCCACCGATCCATCGTGTGGAGGTCGATCTGGTAACCCTCGAACGCGAGCGCGTCGGCAAACTGACGCCTGCTTATGCTCCACTCGGCCAGCAGGGAGCGGAGTTCAGGTCCAGTCATGAGCAGCCTCGATGATTGCGCGCCCGATCAACTCGGGGATCAAGGGGTCTAGAGTATTTCCGGTGGCTTTCGTTCGGTCCATCCAATCGGGAGTCTCATCATCCACTCCCGAAAGCGCGGGTTCATCCGGCCAGATCGATTCCCCGACATCCTGGCCACGACTTCGTTCAGCGGCCTCGAATTGGTCGAATGCGTTTCTTCCGAAGCCAAACCGGAACGCCAGTCTCGCGCCGTAGGGGTCGGCAGCGTTCCGGCGTGCTTCGTCTCGTATCCGCGCAAAACTGTCAGGAGGTCGCCGCGGCCACCCTTGTCCGCATCCGTCGCCCTGGGCGTCGGCAGTGCCGCTAGATGACGCAGTCCCGGAGAGTTCCCGCCGCCATGCCTCTTCCCGTCCTGGTTCCTCGGCCCCCAGGCCGGCACCGCATCGAACGCTGTCGGGGTCGGTAGACTGGGAAGGGACCGGTGTTTGAGGACACCCGCAAGGTTCATCCCGTGCGAGCGAGGCTTGTCCTCCCTGTCCGGACCGCCGTCCGTCGCTGTCGGCGTGGGCAACGATCCATACGCGGTCCCTCTCATGACAAGCGCCGAGGGCGTTCGCCGGTACGCAATCCCATTCAACACAATCCCCGCCCTCGGTCAAGTCTCCAAGAACGGTGCCCATTCCATCGTCAAGGAGAGCTGCCACGTTCTCCACAATCGCGATGCGCGGTCGAACCACGCGAATGGCACGCACCAGTTCCCGGTACAGTCCTGAACGCTCTCCGGTAACGCCGGCGCGTTTCCCGGCTCGGGAGATGTCCTGGCAGGGGAACCCGCCGCAGGAAACGCGGCACTTCTAACGTCTTCAAGGATCGGGACTCCTGGCCAATGACGCGCGAGGACATCGCGGCAAAATGGGTCAATTTCGACAAAAGCGACTGGTTCCATACCAGCGCGCTGGAGTCCCAAGGTGAAAGCACCGATCCCGCTGAACAGATCAAGGACGCGCCAGATCATGATATGCGCCTCAGATCGCCATCCGGCCTCCACGTCGCCGCGGCAATGAAAAGCACCATGGCCGCCGGAAGGCTCAGGAAGTGCATCAGGACGATGGCGCTAAGACAGCCCCATACCACCGCCAGCACGGCAAACGGGATCAGCAGCCCCCACGCGAAGCCGATGAAAAACCGCTTCATGAAATCACTTCCCGGTCCAAGCCACGCGCAGCGCCTCAATTGAGCGGCACACAGTCCAGAGGTGGAACAGGGGCCCAGGCCCGTACACTTTCAACGCCTCCGCGATCGACGTCTTCTCGTTTTCCGCGGGAGAAAGATCACCTTGGACCACCCAGAACGGCGGCATCACCGTTCCGGCCTTCTCGTGGTGCGCCGCCAAATCGTGCATGAGGCCATGGGAGGCGACAAGCACGTCCTCGACGGCTTTGGTCGTGTCACGTAGACGATGGGACAGGTCGGTCATGCAATTACCTCCAAATCTCGTTCAGCGATCGCCCGCGAAAAGCCGCTGACACACGGCAAGCCGTCCCATTCGACATGGACGCTGGTCCCCACTGCCTTGACGATACCAGACCGGGTGCCGACGTCGTCATACTTCCAGACTTCGGCGCGAGCTTCCGGCGTAAGTGCGACACGATCGCCAGCTTTCACAATGGCAATTCCTCGACCATGAGTGCCGCACGGCGGTTCGCTGCCTGGACGCGCATGTGGTGCGGCCGATCGTGCCCCAGGTGGCATTTTTGACAAAGCGCCGCCAGGTTGGCTGGCCGAACGTCCTCCGGAGCATCGTTCAAAATGTGGGCTACGGTCAGCACGACGCGCCACCCAGACGGCAACTTCGCGCCCTGTTCGATGTCGCACCACTCGCATCTCCAGCCAGCGCACACGCGCACCCAAAGGCTGATAACCGGCCACTCTGGCGGGTATCTGTGACGATTTTCCGCACGAATTGGCATCAGCGCCAGTTCCCCGCCAACAAATCATCACCCATCGCCGCGGCTGCATCCCTGGCCTGCGTCGGCGTGCTGTAGCGTCCGGTGAATTTGTCGAACTCCATCGTCGCTAGCGTCGATCTCGACCCCCACCGTCGTGCCCTGGACTTCCACAGGTGCAACTCAGCTACCCCAGGATCCGGACTGTGCACGGTCAGGCCGAGGTCTGTCCGGTTCACCCAGTTGGCGCTTCCGGACATATCGTAGGGCCCCGGGGCGGCGCGCTTTTCATTCGGCCGCAAAGGCATCGGCTTGGCTGGGTGCGCGATTACCCACACGTTGCAGCCGTGGCGCAGCGCGAAAGCCTTCAACCGCTGGAGACACAGCCCGATGTAATCCGTCTCGGACATGCCCGCTCGGTCCTGGTCGACCTCATTCCACGGATCGATCAGAAAGTCCGTCGTCCCCTCCCGTAGAACACAAGCCCGCGCGCGCTCGAGCAGCCAATTCACCGACGGCGCTTTGTCTTCGGCATCACAGACCAGCATCGTCACTTTGTCGGCCAGGAACGCTTCTGCTTCCTCGATGTCGGCCGCCGTCATCGACGGAATTCGGTCCATCTCGTAGAACGGCTTCCCGATGTATGCTTCAGCGCATTCCGCCGCGAATTGCTCCCATGGCTGGCTTTCCGGCGAAAACACGCACCAGCGTCGATTGTGGTTCGCCGCGGTGTGAACCATCACGTAGCGGGTCCAATTCGTTTTGCCATGACCAGGCCATCCGGTCACCACGATCAAGCGGCCTTCCATCGGCAGCTTCAGCACGTAATCGCTCGCCGCCGTCCCTGTCGTCATCACCCCGGGCGGCGGCAGGCTGCGCAGCATTGCCAGGGTTCCACGCCTGATTCGGTGCATCCCTTCGATCGGATATGGCGTGGCGTCCTCAACCCCCTTCGTGACCAGTTCAGGATCATCCAGGAGCGCAGCGAAAGGCGACCCGGCCGAAATCCAGCACCGATGCCGCCCTAACCGTCGCGCCGTCTCTTCGCGCTGCGCGACGTCGTCGCCGAAGGCCAGGATCACGCGATGCGTGGGTGCGATCTGATCCGCGTGCGCAGCCAGCGCATCCGCCCGGGTCGAAGACACACCGCCGGCCACTCCGCACTCAGCCAGCGCCAGCACATCCAACTCAGTCTGGCACCAAACGATCGGCTCAATGCCAGCGAACGCCGCCGCATTGAATACCGCTGCCACCTTGGGATTTTCCAAAACCGAGGCATCGCCCTTCCGTGCGAACAGGACGCGATTGACCGGAATGCCCTTGCTCGTGAGCGTCAATGCGATCGCATCGACTTCACCGACTTTGGGATCGAACGTCCAACGCGCGGCTTCCGCGCCGAAAGCATCCACCACGCGCGCGCCGATCTTCCGATCAGCGAACCACACGTACACCCAATCCGGCTTTGCCTCGGCGCGAGGGCTTGTGTCCCAGAAATCAGGCTTTTCTTGCACGTTGACGCTCCCTGGTCAGATGATCTCGGTAAGGTTTTGAAATCGCGCCGAAGGTCAGACGCATCCGTTCTGGATCGGAGCAACGAGACGCCAGACCGTCGTAAAACCGGGCTGGATTGTCGGCGATCGCCGCGTCCATGCGCATCTCGATCACGGCCACGCGATCGTCAGCTTTTTCGATTTCCCGCCAGACTGTTTCTCCGATCCAGTCGATCAAACGATCTTGATCCCTCGACGAGAGCATAGGGGAACCCAACTTTCGAGCCAGAGTGATGACCTCGTCCTTGGCGATCCACGGCTCGATAAATTCCAGCGCCACGAAGAACGCCTGCACCCTCGCTGCCTCTTTGAGACGCGGCACGACGTTTTCCCGGAAGTCGTCGATGATAGCCATCAAAGACCGTTCGACACAGTTGGAAGAAAGCTAGGGCGAGCCGGGTTTAGAAGGTCAACCGTAGCTTGGGGTTTAGAGCCCGTTCGCTCGGCCTCTTTGATGCACCAATTTTGCCAAACCTGGGACCAATTCAGTTTGATCGCTGATTGCCCGGCCTTGGACTGCCAATAATTCCGGAACACGGTGAAAACAGCGGTCGGGTTTAATCCGAGCTTTCGGGCATAGACCGCTCCCTCCGGTCCTGGCGTCCAGTCGTCAGCCAGGCGCGTGCCCTTGGTGCGCGCTCTGTCAGTCGAACGTAGTGAGACTGACTCTGCTTCTGCTTCTGCTTCTGAATATAGAGTATCACCCCCCCTAATAGGGTCAGGCGTAGGGGGGATAACATCTGGCTTCTTGGGCTCGCGGACTTTTTCCCATCGCTTTTCGACGTTCTGCCTACCAGCCTTCGCTGCTTCTTCGTCGCGTAGCATCCGGCGGGAGAAAATGGTTCCTTCCTCTGTTTTACTGAAAACTCCCGCTTCTTCCAGTTCGGCCAGGAGTCTCGAAACCTCCCTTTCCGGAGTGCCTGTTATGGTCGCCAGTTGCCTGAGAGTAGCCGTCTTCCCGTTGATGGTGACGTGGCCAAAAGGGGTCGCGTCGTGCGCGATACAAAGCATCTCAATCCAGAGACCGCGCGCCGCGAGGCCACAAGAACGGAGCGCAGGATCGCGCTGCCAGTCCTGCGGCCAGAACTTCAGCCAGCGACGATTGGCGGCCACGGGTCAGGCCGCTTGCTGCTCGACCTCGACCGCCGGCGCTTCGTCCGGCTTAGCCACCTCGACCTTCGCGGCGATCCCGGTGAAGTGGAACACGCCGAACCGCCAGCCGAGCTTGTCGGGTTCGCCAGCCAGCCGGTTGGCCTCAGTGATGGCGGATTCGAGCGATGGGTGCCGAAACGGAAACCTCGGCGGCATGTAGTGTAGTTGCTTGTGTGGCGACAGATTGATGACGATCCAGTATTCGGCGGCGTCGCCGGGCGCTTGCCCCGGGCGCATCATCTGGCGGTGCAGGTGCTTCAATAAAATCTCGTCGGATTTACGCTTTCCCACGGTAACCCCCTGTGTCGTCCAGGTTAACGGTTGATGACCGTTGCGGACCGGGGTTGCAATTCGTGGGAAACGCCAATAAATTATGGCCTTCAAACACGAACTGTTCGACCGGTGTATTCGGTCAGCATGCTCGGAAGGTCTGGACAACCAACCGAGCGCCCTCATCAGACTACTGAAAGGCCGATGGCGTCAAGCCTCGGCCCTTTTCATTTGTATCACACGCAAAATAGCCCGTGCGTCGGCCGCGTGGCCTTCACTGTTCGTTTTCCATCATGTGCAAAGCACGTTTTCTTGCCTCACGGGCAAGACATCCAGCGCTAATGCGAGCCCGCGCTTCCGGTGACCGTGTCCGCCCGCGATTGGATGCGGCAGCCTGCTCTCTGGACGCTTTTGACTGCGGTGGCCTGCCTCTGATCCCTTCCATGAACCGGTCCCGAGTATCCGGATCAGACCATGCCAGCGAGACACCTTCACCTACCCGCTTTCGAAATTCCGGGTCACTGGCGACCTGTTTGCGGGACGCCAACAGCCTTGATCGGCTATCTGGGTCAGTCCAGGCGGCCAGCGCCATACCCTTCATGTGGTCACTTCCAGCAGCTTCAGCTTGAGCAACTGCGGCCGCCCGGATTTTCTCGATCGTTTCGGAGGACATATTGAGGCTTCGCTGGCGCAGCGCTTCTAACTGTTCAGGATCAGAGAATTGTCGCAGCGCGTTCCTGCGAGCGATTTCTCGCTGATCCACTTGAGACCAACGCCTCTCGGCCGCCCGCCTGCAATTCTCTCGCTGTTCTTCCGTTGCCTTTCTGCCGTAGGTTCCTTCGCCGCCGGCCGTCAGGTTGGTGAGCATCGCACCGGCTTCGCGACAATAGGTTATCCAGAAGGCTTCACGTTCAGCCCAATCATCCGCAGCCCGTTCGAGGGCAGAGATGGTTGGCCGAACGCCATCGACCGTAAGTGTCCTGATCCATCTTGCTACCCACAGATCGTAGCGCCCACTCCTCGGGTTCACTGCCTTGGTGAAATGCCCAGCGAGGCGTTTGTGGAGCGGCGATATGGTCTTGCCGATATACCGGATAGTCAAGAGACTATTTTGGTCCTCGCGCGGGTCCCGCAAAGCGTAAATCGTCGTGACCATCTACTGCCCGTCGTTCAGCGTAAAGCCGAGTGTGTTCAGCATGATGCACTCGGTTGGTCTTGGCCATCCACTGTCTTACCCTCCATCGCAACCAGCCCAGACGTGCTTCTCGATGATGTCCGATAGGTGCAGGTCATCGGGCCAATCGTTGTCTCCATGCTCGACGCAAATTCGACGGCACGTTGCTACCGCCTCCTCTCGTTCGGAGATCAAGCGGCCGAGTTGCCATTCCGGCGCGTCGCGCCCCAGCCCACGCAAAGCGGTCGCCAGCATTTCCAGGTAGACCCGACGCTGGCCAGCCAGGTAGCCGTTCTCGAAGGGGTTATCTTCGGGCGCGCTCGGTTGGTTAATGGGGTTTGTCACTTGCCGCCTCACCTTGGTCGAGCAGAAACGTGACCCGGCAACTACCGTTCATCGCACAGCCGCCGCGCCATTCTTTGTCCAGCGCCGCAAGTTGCTGGCGCAGGCTTTCGACCTCCGCTTTGGCTTGCATAAACAGATTGTAATAATGGATGGAGTTGTCTGGTTTGGGCGGCGCGCAGCGATGTCCGCAATCGGCGCAAACGTCGTCCGGCATCGGACACTTGGCTGTATCGGTCATTAGCCGTCCTCCATTGCTCGGTGTGTCTGATGCAGGATGGATGACAGGCAGTAGACGGCGTGCTTCACTGTGATTGGCGGCTCATCGATCGGCACGGTCATCGTCACGACTGTTCCATCCGGGAATCGCCAGTTTTCAGTGCGCCCGTCTGTGACCGTCAAGCGGACAAGATTACTCGTTTCAGAGTTTGGCACGGTCGATTGACTCCTTGGCGTTGGTCAGGTGTCGTGCGAGTTCGGACGCCTCTTCCGGTTGAAGCCAGAGGTTGATCTCGCCGCAGTCCATTTGAACGGTGATGGTCACGATCGGCGCATACCCTCCCGTCTCGCCTTCGATCTTGAGGAAGTCTCCGCTTCGCCGGAACACCTCGCCGTGATAGCGGACGGAACCGCGAGCCAGTGCCGTTCGATTTGTCACTCCCATCTGATGTTCTCCACGAGCTTCGCGGCCTCCCGATCGGCTTCATTCATTTCCTGGGCAGACCAAACGGGAGCGCCCAAGGCACGCATGATCGCATCGCGCTGTGCGGCGCTGGAGCACTGAAGGTAAAGACCGGGAGAATCGTTGTCAGGTTGAAATTGCCAAGGCTCTAGCTGTGGCAGGTCGCTCGGTTGGTTAGAGCCTTTGTCGCTTTCACTCATCGGTCGAGCCTCCTCAAAATCATCCTGGCGATTGCCCGGTCACGCCAATCCGGTCGGAAATAGATACTTGTCCGAAATTCCTCATCGCGGATGTTTTGACCATCCGCGATCACCGCGGCGATTTCCTCAACCTCGGCGGCACGGTCGCGGCGCTGAGCGCACCCGAGCAGGGCAAAAACACAGACCAGGGCCGCGAATGGCCGCAGGCGGCTCGTATCAGATGGCATCGGCGTTCCTTTCACGGGTCTCTAGTTGCAGTTCGACATACCCGTCGCGCGCGCTGGCGCACACCTGATCGTAGAGTTCCATCGCCGCATATTGGCTGGTGCAGGTGATCGTTAGCGTGACCACTTCCAGCTTGCGCTCGACGGCAAGTTGCGCCCGGCTCGGTTGGTCTGCGCTCACTGTTCGTTTCTCCCCAGGATTTCGCGCTCCCGTCGATCCATCGCCTCGGCCTGGATGTGGTGGCAAATGCGACTGACCAGGATACGGCGCATGTGTTCGTCGCCTGTGCGACAGGCATCCGCATGGGCACGTGCCAGGCGGTCAATTATTATGCTTCGATCGTTCGGCTCTGGTCTTGTTTCAGGATTTGTCGCCATCGGCTGACTCCTTCGCTTGTGCAGCGCGGATCCGCTTGGAAATGCCCTGCTTGGTGAACCCCATGTCCTTGGCGATCTCTTCCAATGTCTCGCCCTTGTGCAGTCGGCAGATCGCCTGCTTGACCTGTTCGTCGGTGATCTGTTGACGTCGGCCCCCGAGGCGCCCCATTGATCGCGCTACAGCGAGGCCGTGGCGGGTACGTTCGACAATCAGGTCGCGCTCCCATTCAGCCAAGGCGGCGATGAAGTTGAAAAGCAGGCGTCCGGTCGCTGTCCGGGTATCGATGTCCATAGTCAGGACTTTGAGGTTCGCGCCTCTTTCATGGAGATCCCGCACGGTTCTCACCAGCTCGATCAGGTCGCGGCCAAGGCGGTCGATGGAGTGGACGACAAGCAGATCACCGGCCCGAATGTCTCTCCAGCAGCCCTGCCAGCCCGCGCGGTTCATGCTGCGACCGCTTGCCTTGTCCTCCCAGATGTCGCGCGGATCGACCCCGAACGCCTCGAGCGCATCCTTCTGTCGGCGGTTGTCCTGGTCGCCGGTCGAGACCCGCGCGTAGCCGATCATGATCGAGCCGTCTGGCAGTGTCGGGCCTCGACGAGGGACTTCTTCAGAGGGCTCGGACGGCGTTTTCGACATGTCAATTCCACTATCACGGCGATAGTTGGTTGACAAGTTGGTTTCGCGACGGTATGTCCGATTTCGCAATAAGTCAACGATACGGACAATCGAAAATGACGACCTTTGGCCCTCGGGCGTGATGCGCTCCATCCTCAAAAATCTGGTCATGCGGACGGCAAGCCGAGTAACCCGTCCGACCCCGACTGCCGGGGTAGCTGTGGGGCGCGTCGCGCGTCCGATCTGGAGGCAGGAACCGGCGTTAATGGCTCAGTGCGGGCGATGACGTTCGGGCGCGACGATTTTTTGCGTGTAACCAAACGGACAAATGCAATGAAATACCCGCCAGACATTGATCGGGAGTGCATCGCCCTCTGTGATGCACTCAACTGTCTACCGGGTATCATGACCTTCGAGTCATGCTGTGGACACGGCATTCACCCGCATCGAATTTTCTTTAATGCCGACACTATTCAGGACTTGCGGCCGATCGTCACGAGCACATCCAGTTCAGGATGGGCGGTCGAATGTCGGTATGCCAATGGGTCAGACACTATCTACTTCCTTCTGGAAGGCCCCCGAGGCCCGGCTGAAATGCATGGCGGAGCAAACGATCTGGCGTCCTGGATCACCAATCGCGCAACCTAAACACCAAACGGAGAAATGCGATGGTGCAAAGTTTCTGGCTACAAAACGGCATGGGTGGCAAGCACATCCTAGTTGATATGGGCAGCGCCGAGGAACAAGCCGTGCGCGATGCGACTGACCGACTGGCGCCGATGCTGGGCCGCGGCAATATCCAGATTGTGGGGAATGCCAGGGTGACCGTGCGCCTCTCTCCAAAGAAGGCCGACGCCATCCTGGCGCAGTTCCCGCAGATCGTCGCGGGAGCAGCGGGATATTGCTGGTGCACGCACGGCTGGAAACACTGAGTACCAAACGGACGGAGCGAATGGCCCATCACGAGACGATCGACGTCACCTTGCCGGATCCCTTAATCGATTGCCTGGAAGCTATGCGAAAAACCGGACTGTTCGGTCTCACGACCAATGACGTCGCCAGCTATCTGATCACCCGTCAGATCGATGACATGATGCGGGCGAAGTCTCCGCTGTTGCCTGCCTCAATGATACAACCCTAAACGGACAAATGGCCTTGAAACATCTCGCCCCGTTCGCTTTTCTGCCGTTCTGCGTGGCTCTCTCTTGCGTCCTGTTTGTTCAATGGGAGCGTGCCGACGGCGCGGAATATCGCGCCCGCGAATGGGAGCGCGTCGCCAAACAACAGGGAGGCGCTTTGGACGAATTGATGAAGGCAGACGAGAAGCTGAAGGCAGCGACAAATCGGCTACAAATCGCCTGTGCTGCACGACAACCCTAAACGGACGGAGCGGAACGATTGTGCCACATGCCCAAAGAACATCGATTATATCAACATCAAACCCGTTTGAAGACGCGCAGCGCGGGTTACATTGGTTGTTGCGGCATCCCACCACTCAAACTGAGCCAGGCCTCTATTTCCACGGTTGGAGCAAACTGTTCGGAGAAGATCGTTGGTGGGCGGTTGATGAATTAGATCAGCCCGATTCTGACTGGACGGCCGGCGACATGCTGAAAGAAGGATGGAAATATGTGCGCCCATGGTCGGACGCAGATTGAGAGATCCAAACGGAAGTCTCGATGCCCAAATACGTTGTCGAAATGAAGGAATGGGTCGAATACGAAACCTCGTGCGAGATCGAGGCGCGTGACCCGACCGAAGCTCGGCGACTTGCGAATGATGAGGCGGACAGTTGGGGGCGCACCGGGCGCGTGCGCGACACCACAAAGATTGTGCGCCGCGCAAAAGACTGACAACCATACGGACAAAGGGAATCTGGTGAAGCGAACGGCGGTGTGGAAGGACACACAAGGTGTGCGCGGTCAGGCCGATGCCCCGGGGACTAAGCCGGATCAGCATGTTCGGAGCGCGTGGACGCAACTCTTGGCTCTGACGGTGTGGAACCGCCGGCGGGGTATCACACAACGCAGGGATGACGCCCTGCCCGCCTACTGAGGCCCAGCAGCCGATGTCAATTTCGGCCCGCCGCTTCACCAGACCTGAGTGACAACACCGATCCCCCGCATCGGGGTAGCGTCAAGCGGTCACCGCAATGCGATCTCCCGAAACGAGGCGGTCAGCACTTCGTAGTGCTCCTTCATGCAGACCAGCATCTCGTGGTAATTCACAACGGTAGGATTGATCGCGTAGGTGTTCGCCGCCTCTTCCAGGTTCAGCGACGCCGTGAGAAGCCGCTGGGCCATGTCCACGGACCGCAGGCCGCCGGGGGATATCATTCGTCCGGCCGCTCAACAGGAACGGGCACCACCGCCCCTTCGGGTAACGGCTGAACGCAATACCCATTCGCGTGCAGCGCGGCGAGGAACTTCGAAAACACGGCGATCCGGTGGCCACTGACCGCCTGGATGGATGTTTCGACGGCGTTCTCCATCTTGGAGAAACTGAGGCTCGATAAAAGGTCAGGCTGCATAGCGGTATCCTTTATGGGTTTCAGGTGAAGGGTCATTGGCCTCGGCCACCATGGCCGAAGAACGCAACGCGGACGTGATTCAATTCGGGCTTCCAGCAAACGCCGCACGTTCCGCAGGTTTGCGTTTTGCCGAGTTCCTGCGGGCAGACCATCGTTTTCGTCGCCGGATCGTAGACGTTCCGATCTGGCTTCTCCCAAAGCGTGGTCACCTGCATAGGCTCGTACGGCGCATCGGGAGCGACTGAGTTACGGATTTGCCAACGATTGGACCGCTTCGCGTTCATCGCCGCGATGATTGACCCAATCTCACTATGCCTTGGGTGCGCTGTATAACCCTCGACGCGCAAAGCCGGGAATTCGCTCGACCACCGAGCCCACTCGCGAGCATAACGAGCGTCCGGGAAGTCACCGAGAACATGCAACCGGACCACGAACCCACGCTTCGATCTGGGCAACTTGGACAGGATCGTTAGATCACGATGGATCGCCAGCAGGAGCGCTGGTGTGTACCGGAACCTAACGGCAGCGGGCATGCCATTACCGTAGCACTCAGCCCACGCGGCACACGTCCGCGGGCATGTCGCGCGTTCCTCAAGCGACATCGTGTAAATCGGAAATCCGGCCCAGTCGCCGACGGTTACCCTCTTGCCCAGTTTCGCGTTGTTTTCGCCGCTGATCAGTACTCGGTCGCGTTCGTGTGCGTCGAACACTCGGGTCGAGAAGATAGTACGACCTTCCCTCAAGGCGGGGTGCCGCAGGTTCAGCGCCGCCGTGGATCGACGTGAGGGTTCCGTCACTGCTAGGTTCACGAAGCGAGCCAGGGTGGATGTTGCCCGGCTCTTGTTGTGAAACGTGCGCTGGACACGGTCGACAGGGTCACGAACGAGCCCCGGATTGTCATGCCGGTATGTCGACTGACGCCGAGCGGAATATTTTGCCGCCTCATCCACGAGGCCGCCGGCGACTTCAAGCGCGACGGCGGCGGTCAAAGACGCTGCTTCCTCCGGAGACATCATGGCGACCTCTTTATCGGCGGCTCACGCGCCGGAAAATCGTTCCGATGCGCGATCCCGCACACCGCGCTACGCGATAACTCCACGAAAAACGCTACCTCAGATGCGGAGTAGCCAAGATCCCAGAACTGACGTGCGCGCTGAATGAGGGTCTTCGGATGGTGCGGCTTGCAGCGGTTCGTGTTGCCGCGCAGACGGTCGCTCATTCCTCGCCAGCCATGGACCGGATATCGATCACTTGGACCATTCCCATCCCTCAATCATTCGGCCAACTTGGCCTTCGATCATCTTGTAGGTTTTGCGGGGGATCACGATCAGTTTAACCTTACCGTGGTAAATCCGCATCCGCTTGATTTTGGTCCGGCTCCGCTGGTCCATCCAGCCCTTGACCTCATGGTAGGCGATTTCGCCATTCAGTTCAGTCACACGAAAGTCCGGCAGATAGCTTCTGGTGCCGCGCTTGATCTTGTTGAACCAGAATACTTGCGGCTCATGCTCCCATTCAGCGATGGCTGAGTGTTCCTTCAACCATTGCAGATATCGACCGTAATTCGCCTCCCAACTGGATCGAAAGAACACGCGACGACCAGCGACCTCCCGCCAACCAGACTTCCAACTACGCTGACTGTCGGTGTCGGGAACCAGCTTCCCGTACCGCTCCATCATTGTGTCCTGCATTTTTCGTGTCCTCGCCGCGATCTCTTCTATGGTCCAGTCATGGCGCTTCCCGAGCATCCCCCGAGGATGCGGATTGTTCGCGCCCCATTCCTGAAACAGGTTTGGGTTGACGAAATTACCCACCCTCTCCCAGTCGGTTAAGCCAAGATCGTTTGCCTGACGACAGATAAAGTGCTTTGTGCGGCCCATTTCCTTGGCGAGGATAGAAAGGGTGCCATTGTCCGCATGGTCAGCGTAACGAGCAATCAGGACAAGCCGTTCAGCATTGGTGAACACCCGCTTCGGGTTTATCACCCCGGCCTTCTTCAATCTTTCATGAACGGACTGACCGCACATCCCAAACCGCTCGGCCACGCGCCAGACGTTGGGCGTTTGGTCGTAGGCGGCGGTCAGTTCCTCCACGGAGGCTTTAGCCGGTTGTGGCATCCGACACTTTCGAATGCAGAGAAGCAGCTAACGCAGTCGGATCGGCGGGGATGTCGGCGTTAGGTTGAGCGGCAGTGCCGTTTGTGGGTTTGCCTCCATGTTCCTTCTCCCAGTGCCAGTCGCCGAAGCCTTTGGCCCAGTTCTGGTGGTCGGCTGTCCCAGCGATCTTGGGATTCTGCGTCACCAGGCCGCCTTCCTTCGCGCTGTTCCAGCCATCATTGTAAGCGCGGGTGCGGTCCAGAGCCTCTTCCGCCTCTACCGTTGGCTTGATCGGGGTCTCCAGCACATCGGCCAAGGAACCCTGCCCCTGGGCGTCGAAGATCACCCTCGGCGGTTCGATACCGACCTTGATCGCGTACCCCATGTATTCGGCGATGAAGGCGTCGGCCTCGGCCTTCGTCATATCGGTCAAATCGAACATCTTCCGGAGCATGTCCGGGTTCCCACCCTTGCTCTCGAACGACTTCAGGATGGACCGACCGTTGCCGCGTTCCTCTCCTGCCTCCTTCATGATGTCGGCCAAGGCGCGACGGTGATTGCGGTAGCGTTCGAGATACTGGCGGATCTCGATCTCGGTCGGGCCGTTCGACTGCTGGGCTGGCGACATCGGTTTGGCCTCGCGCGGTGGCGTGGCCGCTCCCGCCGCCGCCTTCTTCCCGGCTGCCTTCTTCCCGGCGGCTTTCTTGGCCGCGTTCTTCGATCCGGCTGGTCGTCCCATACTCATTGCTCCTGGTGGGTGGATTCGGTCGGCGTGGAAACGGCGTCCCTCAGACGACGATACATGGACAGCGACGGTTCGCCTTTCCCGGCTCTCCAGCGCCAAAACGTGGTGTAAGCAACACCCAAATCAGCGCAAACTTGCTGCATGGTACGCCCACGCTCGGTCGCCATGCGCTCGATATCGGCGGCACACAGATTATCCTCTTCGAGAGTGCCAGGAGAGGTTTCTGGTGCTACGAATGGCTCTATTGTCAGCATACGCTCATCAAAAGTGAACCACTCTCCATTCAGCCTCTGCTCGGAGAATATTTGATGTAGCCATGGCTCAACGCACCGCGGAACGTCAAGAAGCCTGATGATTGTCAGTTCCGTCGTTGGCGTAGGCTTGATTGCGCGCATCCTCTTAACGACACTGTTACTCCAGCCTATCTTGACCGGGCCTGTTTCGTCGGCGCGAACTATATAAACCGGCATTAAGGTGCATCCCATAGATCAGGGCGAAGTTCATGCCGCGGAACGCCGGTAGCCGCCTCTACGGCCTTTGCGCGTTCCGCCGGGACCCGGTCCCAAGCAGACACTGCTTGCGGTTTCACACCGATCTTCGCAGCTAAAGCTGCTATCGACCCCACGACCTGGATTGCCTTTGCAAGCGGTTCGTCACGCATGAGAATCCCTTACCATTCAAAAAAAAGCGTCGCAAGGCGAAATTGCGGCTTGCGGAACTATCGCAAGACATGCTTGTTTCTTGTCGCCCCCAACGAACTAGGGTTGGGGGGAAGGGTCGGGTAACCGGCTCGCCGTCCCGACACCTGGGAGGAACTGCGCCCAGTGGTGTGACAGCCGGGAGAGCACCGGCAACTTTCCAGGCGGTCCTGCGGGGCCGTCCGCCACATAGGGATTGAGCCATGGCTTCCTCGTTGAACTGGCACCGGCCGCGCCGGATCGAGCCGACACCCGCTCCGCTCTCCGTGCGCATCACGGCGGGCGCACTGCTCGGTGGGATCATCCTCGGGCTGATCTACATAATGATGATCATCTGACCATGTCCGCACCTCTTCCGCCGATCCTGGACGATCTGCACGCGATGCTGCTGGACGACGGTTTCGAGTTCTGGGGCGGCCTGTATCACAAGTCCGGGACGACTTGGCGCCTGGAGCGCCGTCGCGGCGGGTGGAGGCTGGTGGCGACGTCGCCCAAGGTCGGGCTGAAAGCACTAAGGGGGGATAGATCATGAAAAGTCGTACGGCACTATTGGGCTTTGGTCTCTTAGCATTGATGTCTTGCGACAAGGACGCCGACGTTGCCTCGCGCAATATCTCAACGGCGGCTGACAACTTCGAGATCGATCGTAGGGTCGTCTTCTATAACGGTATCACCGGCAACTACATCCTTCAGATTGAGGGAAAGTGTTCGATTGGGCCGGCGGCCACTCCCAAGGCCATCTACGTCATCTGTAAGACAGGACCTGGGGCTTACAAAAAGCACTTTCTCGGAGTGTCCGATAACGTCACCTATTTTGCCGAGCAACTCGAACCCGCACCGGCCAGCACTTATCGATATCGCGTGGTGTTCAAGCCGACCGTCATCATTCCGGACATTGAAGTGCGATGATGTCATGAGCATCAAAACCTTTCTGGATACGACCTTCGAATACGACGCGCCCGCTGGCGATCCCGGCTTTGTGGAGTTGCGCATTCATTTCGATTTCACGCCGGGCACACCGGAGACCGGACGCGGCTATCTGGCCGATCCCGCGCGGTACGATCCCGGTTCAGGCCACGAGGTTGATTACGACTACGCCGAGCGGGAACACACGGACCCAGGCGGCAACAAGCATTGGATCAGGATTCAGCAGGGCGAATGGCTTGATGAGTTCTGCCAACACTGGCTGTCCACCCGTGACGCGGACGACTTCAACGAGTGCATTCCGGAACGTGATCCGGATTACGGGAGGGACTGATGCTGACAACCAAAAGCGGCACCCCTCTGCGGTGCTGGTCGTGCATGGCCCCGCTGACCGAACGCGAGGCGACTGAGTCACCGTATTTCTGCGAGGGATGCGAGCGCACCTACATCAAGGTCGCGCCGTTCCACTGGCAGACCAACGCCCATCTGGCAAAGGAAACGACACCGTGAAAATCCTCAATTTCTCCGCGGAGAACTTCAAGCGCATATCCGTCGTCCAGATCACGCCGACCGGGAATCTGGTGCAGATCACCGGCAAGAACGGTCAGGGCAAGACCTCGGTGCTGGACGGGATATGGGCCGTACTCGAGGGCGCGGATGCGATTCAGGCGGCGCCGATCCGCAAGGGCCAAGACAAGGCCGTGATGCAGTTGAAGCTGGGAGGCGACAAGGTCGAACTGATCGCCACCCGCACGCTGCGGCGGCGGAAGGAGGCGGCGGGCTTCACCAATACCCTGACGGTCGAGACCGCGGACGGTTTCCGCGCGCCATCGCCCCAGGCCATGATGGACAAGCTGATGGGCCGGATCACCATGGATCCGCTCGCGTTCAGCCGGATGAAGTCCAAGGAGCAATTCGACCAGTTGCGGGTGTTCGTACCCGACGTCGACTTCGACGACATCGCCGCGCGCAACAAGTCCGATTTCACCAAGCGTACCGAGGTCAACCGCGACGCCAAGCAGGCGCGCTCGGCGGCATTGTCGGTGCAGGTGCCGGACAGCATCGACGACACGACGCAACCCGTGGATGAGGCCGCGCTGATCGAGCAGTTGAACGGCGCCGCGAACCACAACGCCAGCATCACGACCAGGGCGGACCGGCGCGAAGCGGCGCGGAAGCAGGTGGAAGCCAATCGCGCCACGGCCGATCGCGTGGAGGGTGAATTACCCGATCTGATTGCTGGACACGAAAAGGTTCGAGACCAGGATATCGCCTCGCTCAGAGAGCAAATCGCACTGCTTGAAAAGCGGATCGTCGAGCGTCAGGAGCGAGCGAACTCTATGATCACTGAAGCCCGGGAGATAACGGCTGACCATGTCAAAAAGGCCCGCGAAGCCGCCGACGATTTGGAGAAGACGCTTAACGACGCGGAGCCACTACCCGAACCGATCGACACCGAGGCGCTGACCGCGCGCATCACCGAGGCGCGCAACACCAACGCCGCCATCCGCCTGCGGGATCAGCGCAAGCGACACGAGGCGGACGCCGAACGTCTGGAAGGGGAGGCCCTGGAACTGACGACTGCCATGGCCGCACGCGACAAGACGAAGGCCGACGCGATCGCCGCGGCGAAACTGCCGGTGGAGGGACTGGGCTTCGGCGATGGGATGGTGACCATCGATGGCCTACCCTTCGACCAGGCGAGCGACGCGCAGCAACTCCGCACGTCGATCGCCATCGCCATCGCGACGGCGGGCCCATTGAAGGTGATCCGGGTGCGGGACGGCTCCCTCTTGGACGACGAGGGCATGAAGCTGCTCGCTCAGATGGCAGACGAAGCCGACATGCAGATTTGGGTTGAGGTAGTTGGTAATGGGGAGAAGGTAGGGTTTGTTTTGGTCGATGGACACTTGGCCGACCAGCCGCCGACTGACGATCAACCAAGCGGTAATCTTCTATGAAAAAAGGGAGGATGATGCCGCGCTCGGTAAACTGTGCGGTCTGTCAAACCACCTTTGAAACTCGGCATAGCATGGGGAAATATTGCTCTCCCCCATGCGCCCGGGTCGGCCAACGCAAGAGTTGGCGGGAATATGGCGACCGGAACAGAGAGGGTCGCCGCTCCTATCACAAAGCCCTGTATCTTGCGGCACCCGAGAAAGTCATGGATCGGGTTTTGGTCTACCGGAAAACTGAGGCCGGAAAGGCCGCAACGAAGATAAGCGACGCGCGCACCAAACAAAAAAATCCTGAAAAGGTAGCCGCACGCACGGCTGTATCGGCCGCGATCAAAGCTGGAAAAATAACGAAAAAGCCATGCGAACGATGCGGCGAGGCAAAGACGCACGCGCACCATCCGGACTATTCTAAGCCGCTCGATGTTATATGGCTCTGCCATATTTGCCACGCCGCTGAACATGGTCGTCTGGTTAACCCGCAGCTTCTGCGCAAAGTCGAACTGTCTGGCAAAGGAGTGTCACCATGACCATCACAGCACACGACTTCGAGACCGAGGGCCTGATCGATTTCACCAAGCGAAGCCATGATCCTTCGCATCCGCACATCGTCAGCATGGCGATCATCAAATACGCGGACGACGGCACCCAACTGTCATGCCGCCACGTCCTCGCCAAGCCGGTCAATGGGTCGGTCAGCCAGCCGGACGCCTTCAAGGCGCACGGCATCACCGAGGCGCAGCGCGAGGCCGAGGGCATCCCGGAGGAACACGTCATCAGCCTTTGGTTGATGTCGATGGCGCGGGCGACGTTACGGGTTGCCCATAATGGGTCGTTTGACGATCGCGTGGCCCGCATCGCCCTGACGCGGTACGGCTTCCAGCGCGACGTGATCGAGTTCATCGAGAAGCGACCCAGCTTCTGCACGATGAACAACTCCAAGGCGATCGTGAACCTGCCACCGACGGAGCGCATGGTTGCGAAGGGGATAAACGGCCCGAAGCCGCCGAACCTGGCCGAGTGCGTGAAGCACTTCTTCCCCGACGAGGCGATCGAAGGGCTCCACGGCGCGCTGGCCGACGCTCGGTATGCGGGTCGAATTTACTTCCACCTGAAAAGCCTGGGGAAGGCTGCATGAGAGATCAAATTACTACGCCGCCATTCTGGCTCGTCTGGGATCCCCAGGGACGCTCGCCCAGCCGTCAGCACCCAAATGAGCGGTCTGCCATGGACGAAGCCACTAGGCTGGCCCGCGAGCATCCCGGCCACGACTTCTACGTCCTCGAACCGATCTCGGTCACCAAGCGTCAGGACATCGTTACCCAACGCTTCACAAGGATTCCATTCTGATGCCAACAAAAACAATCGAAGCCGAACAGACAGACCTCGGGATCGACACGCCAATCGCACAGGACGTCGCTGTGCGACACGAGGGAGCAATCGAAACGGCGAACCAAGGCGAGATTGTCCGGAGCGCGATCCTGGAACTCGCGCGTGATCCGTCATTCGACGTGGCGAAGCTGCAGGCTCTCACCGCGATGCAAGAGCGGGCCGAGGACCGCCAAGCCCTACGCGCATTCGCCGTCGACATGGCAGCGGCACAGTCCGAGTGTCAGGCCGTGGTGCGCAACGCCGAGGTCAAACTCGGCAAGGAGGGCGAGAACAAGGGCGGTTACCGCTATGCCGCGCTCGAGGACATCGACGAGATGATCCGCCCGATCATGACCAAGTATGGCTTCTCAGTTACCTACGACAGGGCCCCCCGACAGGGCGACGGAGGCGGGTTCGTGGTCACTGGCACGCTTTGGCATCGGGGAGGGCACAACATCACCGCCTCGTTCCCTCTGCCGCTGGACAGCGGCCCAGGCCGCGGGAACCTCCAGGCCGCAGGCTCGACCGACACCTACGGTCAGAAATACATCCTGATTGGGTTCTTCCGAATTGTGCGAAAGGGTGCTGATGACGATGGAGTTGCCGCCGGCGGTCTACCGATCACCTTCGATGAGGCCGCGCAGATCAAGATCATGGTCGAGGAAGCCGGGCTTGGTGAAGGACTTGGACCCGACGAACGCAAGACTATCATTGTCGAGTGGTTCAACGACATGCTCGGCTACGCACTTCCGAAGGGCTACATTTCAATCCGCCAGGAGGACAACGTCCGCGTGCGGCGCGCGCTGTTGAGCCTGAAGGCCAAGCACCTGACCTCCATCGAACAGAAGGTCAAACTCTGATGCCGAAGTTCCTCACGCACATCGAGGGGACGGAGAACCTACTGGCCCAAGGGAGCCCAGAGTGGCGCGAACTACGCATGGGGCGAGCAACCGCATCCAGCTTTGATCGGATACTCAGCGAGGCCACCGGCCAATGGAAGACAGGCCGCACGAAAGGCACCACGGGATCGGCTGAAAAATATGCTCGCGAAGTGGCGGTTCAACGCCTTCTGAAGGAGGACACCGAGAAACCGATTGACGGGCTATATTGGGTCGAGAGAGGGAAGAAAGAGGAGCCAAACGCCGTCAAACATTACGAGACGGTGCGTGGGAGAACCACCGACGCGATCGGTATCATCATATCGGACGACGGCACTCGGGCGTGCTCACCAGATCGAATTAGCACTGACCGCCTATGGGGCGTCGAAATCAAAGTGCCTTCCGCCGCGCAGCACCTCCAATACATGGTGGAAGGGCCCGGCGCTGACTATCGCTGGCAGGTTGTCGGCTCAATCCTGGTTTCGGGATTCGATGGTTGGGATTTCGTAAGCTATAGTCCGAACCTGAAGGAAGTGATCATCCCGTACCGCCGAGAGGATTACCTAGACGATATTGAAGCGCTCGACAGGGCACTGATCCGCTTTGAGGCGTTGGTTCAGGAATATTGCGACATCATGAAACGCGATGGCATCGTGGAAGTTCTGACGGGTTCAACGCGGTCGGACAGCGAGTGGCAGCGAATGTTGGAAGCAGATTCCGGCATGTGGGCCCTGGGTTAATAGGAAAGATCGATATCTTGAGCGTTGAGATCGGATTCGACTATCCGAGAATGACAGGATTTGTTAATATCGTTCTCTCATTACGGAGAACCGAAATGCGGTTCATCGATCTAACGGGACAATGGTTCGGTCGTCTGATTGTCGAATCTCTCTCGGGAAAAGTTCCATCAGGAAACCGAACGCGTCCAATGTGGAACTGTCGATGCGACTGCGGACGAACAACAATCACTACCACCGGTAGCTTAAGGAGCGGTGATACACGCTCTTGTGGGTGCCTGGTGGTGGAGATGATGACGCGGCCAATCCCAAACATCGAAGCGATTGCACGAGACTACAACAGCAAAATTTCCCTCGCGTCTCTCGAAAGCAAGTACAACATACCACGAAGCACCATTCGATTACATCTCATCGCATTTGGCGTTCAGATGCGGAAGGTATCGGACTGGATGCAAGACTATCCAGATCTTGGCTCCCGTACGCGCGGTCGGCGGTTTACAATGACTGACGAACACAAAGAGAATATACGTGCCGCTCGTATTGAGTGGGGGGAGAAGAATGCCGTCGGCGTTAGCCTGAAGCCAAGCGGTTACGTGGAATACACAAGAGGACCGAACAAAGGTCGCGGGGTTCACCGAGTTCTGGCTGAAAAACGTGAAGGACGCCAACTTCTGCGTAGCGAGCACGTTCACCACGATGATGAAATCAAAAGCAATAACGACCCGAGTAATCTGAAGCTGCTCCCTCTCAGAGAACATATGCGGCTTCATGCCCTAAAGAATGTAAAACTAAGAAAGAGAGACGCCCGTGGACGCTTCAGTTAATCTTGCCATCATTCAGGGTAATTTGGGCCGCGATCCTGAAATCCATAACACGCAGTCTGGCGGCAAGATCGCCAATATGACAATCGCCACATCCGAGCGGTGGAAGGACCGTGCATCGGGGGAGCGGAAAGAAAAAACTGAGTGGATCCGCGTGTGCGTGTTCAATGAAGCGCTGGTCAACGTCATCGAGCGGTACGTCAAAAAGGGCTCGACAATTTATGTCGAGGGCGAGCTTCGCACCCGCAAATGGCAAGATAGGGAAGGTGTAGAGCGACACACCACCGAGGTCGTGCTGACCCAGATGCGCGGCGTCCTGAAGCTCATGGGGTCGCCGAAGCGCGAAGGCGGGGCATCCGCCGGCGATGGCTACGAACAGCGACAGGCGACCCGCACCGACGCCCGGGGCAACCCGCAATACAGCGGGGGCGACCTCGACGACGAGGTGCCATTCTAGTGGTTGCATACTCGTTTCGTCCACAGTTTCGCGCCCCGATTATCGCTGGCACAAAGCAGCAGACCATCAGGGCAGACCGAAAACGGCACGCTCGGGAGGGCGAGACGCTGCAACTCTACACCGGCATGCGAACGCGCCAGTGCAAGGCGATCGGGACTGCGACGTGTTTCACGGTGCAGCCGATCCGCATTGAGGTCGAGAACGCCGTTATCGGCACTCAGACCGGGCGCACGCTGACCACGATCGACGAACTGGACAACTTCGCCCGCATGGACGGGTTCGACGACTGGAAGGCCATGCGGGCGTTCTGGCACGAGAATCACCCTGATACCCCGGTCTTCTCGGGCGTTCTGATTCGCTGGACCAACTTCAAGGAAGCACCAACCCCATGAGACTGGCCATCCTCGCGCTACTCGCCCTGTCCGCGTGTGCAACGCCGCCGGCCCGGCCTAACGCCCCCGTCCAGGAGTGCATCCTGTCCCACGCCTACCGGGATGTCACGACCGGAGAAATCACCTGCGGGTTCGGTCCATGACCGACACCGACGCTGCGTTGTCCGAGGGAGCCTAACTCTTCGGTGCCGGCGTTGCCGCGATTGGAGCCGCCACCACTGGCGCCTGAGATGGGTTCGGCGGCGGCGACACGGGGATTGCGCCGACGGCGGCACAAGCGGCTGCCACGGACGCTGCCGAGCGTCCTGTCACGCTGATCGGTGCGCCGGCTGCATCCGCGAGCGCGACCACGAGCGAACCGGCTGCGGAAGCTCTGGCGCAAAATAGCTGCCCCTGAACAATCGCACGGTCGATCTTCGCATTGGTGGTGTCGCTGCACCCAGCGAGCGTGCACCCGGCGAGCGCGAGAATTCCGATGAGGATGGCGGGCTTCATGGTGTGGTTCCTTGTGCTGGAGTAGCCTGCGCGGCGATTACCGCGTCTTTCGCCTGACTGGATTTGCTTGAACCGAAATAGAAACCGCCAACCCCGCTCCCGAGCCCAAACACAAACCCGAGCACGAGCTTAATATTGCCGTCGTCCCCGTGGAGCAGGACCGCACCGACCGTGCCGGCGACGATGGCCATGGTCACGCCGGCGAGGATGAACTGAGGGGAGATGAGGCTGTCATTGGTGCTCGCCGCGACGATCGCGGGGGTGGGAGTGGTGCCGCTCATTTCGAGGATCCAATCGCAACGGGTGATTTAGCGGGCTTGCGCGGACACATCGGATTCTCGCACTCTTTGTTCGCGCCAGATGGGCAGATACAGCCAACGGGTAGTACCGGGAGCGCCATTGGAAATGCCGGATACTGTCCTGGCATCCAAGGAGGCAGATCGCCGGCACTCATCCCTTCACATCCTTTTCCAATCGGAAG
>Ga0247664_1000002_pt1 | contig 61090 bp, 96 predicted proteins | sample CNK05_metaG_FD_182715 | JGI IMG/M metagenome (GOLD analysis project Ga0247664, IMG submission 182715) | Soil microbial communities from Purdue University Martell Research Forest, Indiana, United States - CNK05 | ecosystem: Environmental > Terrestrial > Soil > Temperate forest > Bulk soil...
CAGTCAGGACCTCAGGGTGTCCCCGATGCTCACCTTCCATGAGGTCCTGACTGGTGCGACGATCTTGAGGGGGTGGAAGCTGTACATGTCATCGCTGACGGCCACCTGGTCCAGCTGGTCAGCGGCTGGAACGGGTCGGAGAATCGCAGCCTGCGCCGGCGTGTTACCCGCGGAAGGAAGGGTAAGGGCCGTGATAGTGGCAGCGAACGCGGCAGCGTACGCCATTGTGCGTTTCACTCGGGATGCCTCCTTGTTGGGTCCCGAAGCGAAACGTACTACCGCTGCCGCGTCGCTGTCACCGGAATGTGATGAATCGTTTTGATTCACGCGATTCCGCTGGTCAGGGGGGGTGCGTGAATCAGCGCGGTTCAGTCAGGGCATGAAAAAACCGCCCCCGCCGAGGGCGGGGGCGTGCTTGTGCTAGCGGGTGAACGTCATGCGGAGGTTTGCCTCCAGCCCCTGGTGACGATCCACTGTACCCAGTCTGAAGGCTGGCATCCCCTGTCACCGGGCGGGTGCGCCACACCGGCTTTGCCGTAGGCGTAGGCGGCGGCTGACGAGCAGACCACGTGACCGGCGACAAGGCCGTGCCACTGCGAGTCCCACCCGGGCAGGTGCATGCCGAGGTCGGCCAGGGCGTCAGCGGTGATCGACTCCCAGTCGTACGCGGTGCCGAGCAGGGCCTCCATCTGCTTGGCGATGGCCGCGCCCTGGTCAGCGGCGAGCGGCTGGTTCTGGTTGGTGATCGTCCACGGGTTTTTCAGGTAGGCGGTGGCGTCACGCCATCCCACCCCGCCTGGCCGCCCCTCGATCGCCCACAGGGTCCCCTTGTCATCGGTGTGGTGGATGACAGCGACGTGGTTCTCAAGGTTGGGCTTTCCGCGGAGCGCCGCACCGAACCTGATCATCGCGGACGGGAAACCACCCGACCTGGTGACTAGCACGGTACCCGGGAGCATGACGCTCGTACCCGGGAGCATGACGCTCATGGCTTTCCCGCCAGGGTGGCCGGGGCTGCTGCGGGAGTGGCACGGTGGGTGTGCGGGGCGAGGTACGCGGCGATGGTGTGGCCGGCCCAGGCCAGGATGAACGGCAGCGCGTCCATTACGGGCTGCGGCAAGCCGTTCTTGAACACGAACGTGACCAGAGCCCACACGACCAGGCCCGTCACGCCGCCTGCTGCCGTACCGGCTTTAACCTTGGTTTCTATCATTTTCGCGGACTCCTTCCCTGGCGTGTACCGCGCCATCTCTCTGGGCTCGGTAGATGATCCAGGTACGCCACAATATGATCGGGGGGATCGCGGAGATCGAGACGACTATCAGGTAGAGGAACCAGACAGATGTGATGTTGACACCGAACATCTGGTGCAGGAAAGATGGCAGCAGGGCAAGTGCCAGCGCCCCGTCCAGGGATACCAGGTTCCATCCCAGCGCCGTTTCCCACCACGGATAGAAGAAAGACACCACAACCGGGAAAGAAACCGAGGCGAGGAAACTCGCTATCACGGCTATCTGAACCCAGTCCATCAGAAAGTGCATCTGCGTCATTTCTCACCTTCTTTCTTATCCTTTACCTGACGCTTTCTGATGGCATCCTGGATCAGGGAGGTGATGTGGTTCTCAGCTCTTAGCTCACGTAGCGGTATGATAACTGCGACGTGCGTGTCGTCCAGGCGCTGCTGGGATATCTCACGTTCCCGCCGCGCCGCCTCCAGGTCGTGCTGCCGCCGCGTCTTGTGTTCCTGGTACCATTCGAATACGTTGAACCTCATTCTAGCTCCCTGTGGAGCGAGGTCATGACATCCCTGACGATCTGCCCCGTCAGAACCCCAGCGTCACCTCGTTTACGTTCCAGTTCGAGGGCCCTTTTCAGTTCCCCGATCTCTTCTTTCTTCTCATCCATCGCCGCTTTGGTGTGGATCATCCCGGTGAGCCACAAGACAAAGAACACGACGGCTGTACCGCCAGTCCCGCCGCCAATGTAGGAGAGAATATCCCCAAGTGTCATACTCTCCCGCCTCACCTTACATCGGGCACCGTCCCCTACCGCGGGCCTGCCCGTCCATTATCTACCACAACCCTCACGTCGGACCGCGCACACCGGCGAGCGCGCTGTCGAAGTTGAACGTCCCTGCCTGGGTGCCCAGGCCGAAGTACACCTGGGCGACCGCGAACATGTTGTTCGCCTTGACCCAGAACGTGGCCGCGTCCGTCGCGGACATGCCCATGGTGACAAGCGCCGCCTGCTGCGCCGCCTGGTCCGCGCCCAGCGATGCGATGAAGTTCCACAGCGACACGATCGACCGGCACGAGTCACGCAGCGACGTTGCGCATTCGCCGAGCTTGAAGTTCATCGCGCTGATGTCAGTCGGGTTCCCCACGGCCATGTCAGTCTCCCCTACATCCGCCTGGTCAGTTTCGTACGGTAAGTCGTCAGTGTCTGCCCGGTCTGCGTCGCACCCCACGAAGCCCGGATTTCGAGGGTGTGGCTGATCGTCGGGTCCCACGAGAGGGCCTGCGCGTTGCCGCCCATCGTCCCCGAGTTCGTCGCGGTCAGGGTGGTCGCGTTCTGGTCACGCCAGATGCCCGTGGCGTCCATGTTGGCCTGGTTGGAACCGATGTACTGCACCCGCCAGGTGACTGTGTAGGAGATGGAGATGCCCGTGCCGACGATGCTGTTGGCCAGCGTCATCGGGTTGAGCTGCGTGCCAGCGGTGCCGTAGGCCGAGCCGTCCTTGAAAAGCCGCCAGTCAAGGTTGTGGTTCGCCGCCGTGCCGAACGCCGCCGACCCCGATATCTCGACCTCCCACTCGCTGGACTGGTCGCCCTCGTTGGCTGGGATGCTCATCGTCGCTGATATCTGCCCGGGGGTGGTCGTATTCCCGACGGTGAACTGGGCGACGTTGACCGTTGACCGTTCCAGTACGGTGTCCGTGCCCTGCGCGTTGATGAACTTGGGCCGGTTCGCGATCGACGAGTAGAAGATCGAAGCACCGGTGATAGCGGACGGGACCGACGACTGGTTGTTCAGGGTGATCTGCTGGGCGAACAGCCCCTGCGGGTAGGAGTGCCCGAAGAAGTCCGTGCCGGACGCACCGGCCAGGGAGAACAGCAGGTTGGACGAGCCGTCATAGCCGAAGATAGCGTCCCTGCTGCCGTCCATCTGGACGGCGGGGACCGTGGAAGCGGTCTGCACCAGGGCACCGGTGATGGTGGTGGCATCCACGATGCCCGCCACGACGATACCAGCGGCGAGCAGGGCAGCGGTGATAGTCCCCGCGGCGATGTTGGATGCGACGATCGTGGCTGCTGCGATCTGCGCCGCGGTGATCGTCGCAGCCTGGATGGTGGCGCTCCCGTCGAACTTGAACGGAACCCATGAGGAGCCGTTCCACTGGGAGATCAGCCCCGTAGCTGACGCGATCCAGATGTCACCCGTGTTCGGGTTCGACGGTGCGCTCACCGAGATAGTGACAGCGTTACCGCCCAGGGTGTGGAAGGTGATCCCGCTGGACAGCATCCCGGGGGTGATGGAGCCGTTCGCGATCAGCGAAGCGAGCCCCAGCGAGCCCTGCGCCTGCGATGAGACCGGGCTGCCACCGGGTATCTGCGCTGTCTGTATGGTTCCCGGTGAGAAACCCGTCTCCCACGGTGACTCGGGGACCGTGTTGAAGCTGAACGTCCACTCGCGGGCGTTCAGTGTCTCGCTGTACCCCCAGACCAGCTGCCTGATCGTGGTGGTGGTCAGGAACGAGGGGGGGTTGGTGATCTGGAAGTAGTCACCGATGTCCGCGGTCGCGATAGCGGAGAACAGGTTAGCCGAGGATGCCCTGATCATCTTCACGGTGACAACAGGGAACCGTATCTCGTCGACAGCGCCCAGGTTCAGCAGGAAGTTAGCTATCCCCGGGCACTGGTTGTCGTTGGCAGCGTTGACGGACCGGCTATAGTTGTAGCCGTTCCCGATGCCGTTCGGGGGGTTCAGCACTGACATGGGACCGGCGGTCAGGACGGCCTGCTGCGTGTAACCTGTCCAGTTCGACACGGTGATGTTGTTCCGGGTGAGCTGGTCGTCGTAGGCGGGGGAAAAGTCCTGGTCGACCGTGGCAGCGGAGTAGTTCAGGGTGAACTGGACCTGCTGGTTCGCCATCGACGCGTTGGTCCGGTAGCCCATGCCGAACTGGTCGCGCAGCTCGTACAGCAGGCCGCAGTCGGTGTCCTCGATGGACTGGAAGACGTTCTGGAGCGTGTCGTCGACCTGCGGCCCCATCGGCGCGGACGAAGACGGCGCGCCGATCGTGGACGATGTGATGCCCAGCTCTCCGCACAGCCGGACGAACCTGTCAGCGGCGAATTCGCCCTGGTACCCGTTGAGCGCGTAAGCCTCCTGCACCATGGACGTGGGAGCGCCGTGCGAGCAGGAAAGATGCCCGACTGACGTGTCGACCAGTGCCAGGGCGCGGGAGAAGATGACCTTGGTGAGCTGGCCGACGCTGCCGCTGCCCAGCGAACCGGTGATCGACTCGGTGATCCCCGAAGCGCCCGCCTTGATGATCCGCAGGGCGAAGTTCACCCCGCTGGTCAGCTCGCATGACACCAGGTACGGTGTGCCCTTGACGTTCGTGGTGGTCGTACCGGATGCGATGACAGCACCACCGGAGTTACGCAGCTGCATCAGCAGGGTGCCGGTGGCGTTGAGGTACACCTCGAACTTGGCGACCGTACCGGTGGAGTCGATCTCGATCAGGTTCCAGTTGGTGCTGCCCGAAGCGGAGTCACCCGCCGAGGGGACCGACAGCAGGAACCGGGTGACGTTGCTGCCGGTGATCGCGCTCACCGTGTCTGGGCTGCTCATGATGCTGGCAGCGGTCGGGGTGATGCTGACGTTGCTGAACCCGGCGAACGGGGCACCGATGCTGGTGATCCTGAACTTCACCCCGGGGTTGTTCGTGTCGGTGAACGCATCCCCGACGGTGAGAGAAGCGGCCTGCGCGGTCGACGCGATGAAATACGTCCCGTCTAGGGGGCTGCCGTTCGCCGTGAACGACCACGTGCCACCCGAGGGGACGATAGCGGTGATCGACGCGGCGTTCAGGGTGGCGATGTCATCGCTGCCGGGGAACGCCGCAGCGGATGCCAGGGATATCCCCGCCTGACCGGCTACGTAGGCCATCGTCGCGTTCTGCGTGCTGGCCACCGAGCCGAACGGCACGAACACCTTCGAACCGGAACCGTCTTCGATGGGCCAGTAGGAGCGCAGGCCGATAGCGGCTGCGGTGTTGACTTTGAACCGGCGGTAGGCAGAGCCCAGCGGGGTCTGGAGCTGGGAGAGCCTGCGCCATATCCCCGAGGCGACGATGTTGACAGCCACGTCGCGCTGCGAAGCGTCCCAGTGGACCGGCCATTCAGCGACCTCACCGTAGAACCGGAAGCCCGCGTAGGACACGTTCGTCGTTGACGTGACGGACAGGAAGATGCGGATCTGCGTGTTCCTGGTGATGTTCGGGAAATATGCTCCTGACGAGAGCTTAGGGGTGAACCGGCCGTCGCGGTTGTTCACCGTCAGCGTCAGCTGCGCCGGCTGGAGCGTAGACGTCCAGTCGGTACGGCCCACGTTGGTGATCGAGATGGAGTTCCGCTGGTACACGTACTGGGTGATGTCCGTCCACACCCCGCCGAGCAGCAGGTCCACCCGCACGCCCAGGCGTTTGCTGGGGAAAGCCAGCGAAGTTATGTTCGAGGCGGGGATCAGCGCCGCGCCCATCGCGGTGGCGAGCTGTGCGTTCACGCCCGTCCCCGTGCTGGCAGCCGCCTGCACGCCCAGGCCCGTGGCGGTAGCAAGCTGAGCCGGGGCGTTGACCATCTGCTACTTCCTCACGAACTTGATGTTGGGCTGCCCGAACGCCACCTGAACGTCACCCGCACCCTTGACCTTGACCTTCTTCGACAGCCACGCCGTCATGAACCGGTCGAACTCGCTGCCCGACGAGTCAACCTCGAACGTGACATGCAGCGCCTGGGAACCGACCGGCTCGGGCTTCCCGGTCCCGTTGTAGGCCATCGTCAGGCCCGGGGCGAGCCAGCCGCCCCTGTCGTACGTCTTGACCCTGCCGCCCATCGCCATGCCCAGCGGTGCGATAACCGACGACAGGAACGAACCGATCGTGTCACCCACATCACCACCGTACGTGTGGGTGATCTTCGGCAGCGGCTTGCCGCCCGGCCCCAGCTTCCCCGCCTTCTCCAGGGCGGCGAGCTGAGCATCGGAGTATCCCAGCATCTTGCTGATCGACGCGATGGTGTTCTTCTGCCGGTTCATCTGCGCCGTCCACTGTGCCACGTTCTTCTTCAGGCCCGGCGCGTTCCCAGCCGCTGAGATGTAGCTTTTCAGCGTCTTGTCGTTAGCTTCGAGCAGGCTGCGCCACGCACGTTCAACGACCAGCTCCGTCTTCAGCGTGTTCAGCCGCTTCTTCTCATCAGCGGCCAGCGCCGCGTAATGAGAATGCTGCTGCCCGGTCAGCCCGGCTGCCTTGGAAAGGACCTGGTTCTTGTGCAGCAGTGCCTCCATCGCCGCGATCTGCTGGTTGACCACGATCGGCCCCCATGCCGCGCCGAACCCTCCGCCCCGGCGGCTGCGCCATGCATTCAGCCAGATCGAGCCCTCTGACGCTATCTGCTTGGGTGACAGGTGAATCACCGGCAGCCCGCCACTGGAGCTGCCAGGTGGGACGGAAACAGAACCGGGCGACGCTGGCACGGTCCCGCTGGCAGTCACGTTGATCTGACCCAGGTACTTGCGCAGGTCAGCTGCGAACAGCGGGTGCCCGCCAGGCATGGCGCTGAGTCCCTTGTCCGAAGCGACCCGCGACACCGCACGCGCAGTCGCTGCGAAGTGGTGCATCCGGGAATCTGTCAGTCCCGCACCGGAAAGAGCAGAGTAAGCGGCCAGCTCATCCTTCTGCCGGGACGCCAGGGTAGCCAGCTCACCCCGCACCGTCGCCGTCAGGTACTTCTTCGGGCCGTGCAGGAAACTCTGCGTCAGCCCCCAGTACTTGGCACGCTCGTTCGTCTGCTCGGTGGCCAGCTTCGACCGCAACCCCGAAACCGTGCCACCGCTCGCGTAGCCGACCACGCCGCCTTGCGCGTATCCGTGCCCGGAACCGATCTGCCCGGGGCCGGTACCGAAGCCCCTGCCATGCTTGCCGTAGTTCACGGCGGCGTAGATGTTCGCTAGCGGCTGCTCAGAAACGCCGTACGCGACAGGACCCGGATATCCCATCCTCGGCGCACCGTACGTGGCGTACGTGCCCGCGATGACCTGCATCAATCCTACGGACGGGTGGCCGGCGCGGGCGTTGCTGTCCCAGAGGTTCACAGCCAGCGGGTTGCCGCCGCTCTCAGTCTGCATCTGGTACAGCACGTCGAGGACGAACCCCGGGTTCAGGCCCGCCATCGCCAGAGCCTGCCTCGCCACCCCAGCCCACTGGCCGACACCAGCACCGGGGCGGAAATTCACGTGACCCGCGCTGAAAGCCGCCGCTGCCGCAGCCGCTGACGCCTCGGCCTTCTTCAGAGAATCCCGCATCTGGGACACCATGGAATCGGTCATGGTGGTCTGGAAGTTGCCGAACATCCCGTCGATGAACTTCGGTGTCAGGTTCCCTGTCATGTGACCGATACCAGTGGACCCTGGCGCACCGCCGTTGGCGTAACGGGCGACATACCCGCCCCTGTTGAACCCGGGGATCGCACCCCGCAGGTGGTCGACAGCGCCCGCGTTAACCAGGCGGGTAGGGACGACAACCTCACCCTTGGACAGCCACGCGGGCACGTCATCAGCGGTCGGCCCGGTGCCGGTGCTGACGTACATGCCCATGGCGGCACCCTTGGAGATGGCGTTGGGCCCGCCTGCCCCGTTGTTCCGGTTGTTCGGGTTGTTCAGCGCCGCCTGCCGGATGGTGTAGCTGCCGTTGCCCACCATGTCGATCGCGATGTTCTTGCCGTGCAGGTTGTTGATGTGGTTCTGGAGGGTGTCAACCTCCTTCCACAGCTCGATCGCCTTCTCCCGGGACAGGTGAAGTCCCTGCATCGCCCAGTCGATGAACTTCTGCTTCGCCGGGCCGCCCGCCAGGTTACCCAGGGCATCCATCTTGGGTCCCAGCTTCGAGGTGATCTCAGTCCACAGCTCGTCCGCCTTGTCCTTCGACAGGTGCAGCCCGTTCTTCGACCAGTCCTCGAACGCCCTGCGCACGTCGGGCAGGACCTTATTCGCCTGGTTGTTGATCGCCGGGGTCAGCTTCGACTGGATCTCCTGCCACAGCTGGTCAGCTTCCTTGCGGCTGAACCCCATCTGCTGCGCGAACGCGTCGAACTCGTTGTGCGCGTCCTTGGTGTTGCCGGTCAGGTGCACCAGCTGCTGCGCCAGCGCCAGCGCGGCGTCCTGCTGCGCCTTGCTGTTCTTCTTGGAGTGGAACATGGCGTTCGCGAAATCATCGAACGCTTTCTGCCCACCGGTCGCCTGGAGTATCGCCTGTGCCATCGCGTCGTTCAGGTTCTGGCCCAGCGCGATCGACAGGTTCTTCACGTCTTCGGTCAGGTTCGATGCGGCCGTCGTCAGCGTCTCGGTGATCTTGTCCAGTTCCTTCATCGGGTCCTGGACCTTCCCGACCCACTTCTCCAGCTCCTTCATGCTGTTCGCACCCGGGTAGCCGCCGTGCTGCGCCAGGGCGAAAAGCACATCTTGCAGGGCCTTGCTGTGACCGGCTGCGGGGATCAGCGCCGCCACCATGTCCTGCGTGGCACGGGTCAGCATCTCCGTGCCCTTCTGGCCCAGCCCTGCGGCGTTGGCCAGCGTGGTCAGGTTGTCGATCTGGGTGTTCGCCGCGTCAGCGGTCGCCAGGAACGTCTGCCGCGCGTTGATCGACGCGTCGTTCAGCCCGGTCATCGAGACTTTCGCGCCCGTGGACGCCTTCGCCAGGCCCGACAGGGACGTGGAGACCTTCCCGTTCGACTCGTTCATCTTCAGGCCGCTCGCGCCCAGAACCCGGAACAGGCCGATGGTCTGCTTCGCGAACGTCAGGAAACCAGTCTCGCCACCGGTGACGGTCTTGAAGAACGTGTCCCACGACTGGTTCAGCTGCTGGACACGTTCCTGCTGCTGGAGCGACGCGAACGAGATCGCGTTGACCGAGTTCTTCAGGATACCGCCGCGGATCGAGAGAGTCTCATAGCCGGTGACGAGGTTCTTGACCTTCTGGTACTGCACGTCGAACGAATCGGACGCCTTCACCCCGGCCAGGTCCATCAGGGCGAACGCCTGCGACACTGACAGCGCCCCGATATGCAGGTCGTTCTGGCCCCGGACCAGCACCCCCGTGGTGTGGAACAGGCGGGTCTGCTCGTCGCTCAGCTTGACGATCTCGCCCTTGAATTCGGCTACGTCGTTGCCCGTCTGGAGCATCTGCGGTCCGGCGTTCTGGAAGCCGGTGAAAGCCCTCAGCGCGTTCCACGCCGATGAGCCGATCTGCTTCAGCGCACCAGGGATGTTGCCCTTGTTGATGTCGTAGGAGATCTGGTTGAAAGCGTGACCGGCCTGGAGCGCGGAATCAGTTGCGGCCGCGAACGGCTTACCGGCACGCGCAGGAACATCAGCTATCTGCTGTTCAAGCTTCCCTATGTCGGCGCTGATATGGAGGATCGCCTGGCTCGCGGTGTCGCTGCTGAGGCCCTGCTCAAGCGCCGCTTCGAACTTCTTCGCATACCCGGTCGCCTGGGACAGCTGGTATGCCACCAGTCCCAGCCCGACCGCTGCCGCTGTCGCCCACCCGAACGGGTTGAAAAGCAGGAACTTCACGATGTTCTGGAATTTCAGCGCGCTGCCAGCCGCGGCGACCTGCGCCTCACTCAAGATTCCGAGCGACTTGGCGAACGACAGTATCGGCACGGCGACGAGCAGCTTCAGCCAGATGTACGCGCCGTGAATCGCCAGCGTCGCCGTCACGATCGGGGCGGGCAGCTTGCTGAACGCGTCGAGCAGCCCCAGCGCACCCTGGATGAAGTCCAGCAGGAAATGCGCGATCCCCGGGTCCTTCTGGAGCAGGTTGGAGATCGCGTCACCCAGGATGCCGACGGCCTTGCCGAGCTGCTCCAGGAACTCGCGGCCCGAGTTAATGATCGCCCCGAAGTCACGCTGGTGCGAAGACCAGATGTCGATCTTAGCTATCCACGTGTCGAACAGGTTGACAACCGGTTCCATCCGCTTCAGCAGGTTGCCGGACTGCGACTGGATCAGCTGGAGGCCGCCACCGAACGCCTCGATCGTCCGCGGTGCCATCGACTTCATCAGGTCGTCGAGTTTGCCGGTCAGCGGCTTGATATCAACCCCGAGAGCAGAAGAAGCCGTCTGCACGGACTTCATCTGCGTGGCCACGTTCTTCGCGGACTCAGCCATCGCGGTGGCACCCGCTGCCAGCGCGGCGACCGACGCGGTGACGATGATGATGGCTTCTAGCAGGCCGTCGAGGGCGATGTGCCAGATGCCGATACCCAGGATCGCCCCGTTGATCCAGCCGCCGGTCCAGATACCCTTGAACCCGGCTGCTGCGGCTGTCGCGCTCTTGGTCGTGCCGCCCATCTTCTCGGTCGCGGCTTCCAGCCCCAGCATGGCTGCTTCCGCGCCGAGCAGGCCCTTGACGTCGGCGCTGGCGGTCAGTTCTATCTTCTCGGTGTTCAGCGACGCTATGTGCGCGCGGACCGCTTCGATCTGCGCGTTGATCTCGTTGGTGCGGGCGATGAACTCGATGCCGCGGGCGTCATCGTTGAGGACCTTCAGCTCAGCTTCGATCGCGTACAGCCGGTTCAGCGCCTTGTTGATGTCCACATCGGCGCGCAGGCTGTTCAGCCGCTTGTTCAGGTGGAATGCTTCGGCTTCCAGGTCGGTGATCTTCTGCGCCGCCTTCGCGGAGTCCGCGTCGAGCTGGAGATCAGACGCCTGCCGCTGCAACTGGACGAGCTTGGATTCCTCCTTCGCTATCGCCGCGTCCAGCTTGGTGGTGTCCGCGCCGAACTTGATGTTAGAGACAGTCTTCGCCAGACCGTGCAGCTGAGCCTGGAGTTTGACAACGTTAGCCGCAGCGGCCTTAGTGTCGACGCCTGCCCGCATGTTCGCCAGGGTGTGAGACAGGGCGTCCATCCGCAGCTTCAGCGAAGCGAGAGCCCGGTCGAAATCACGGGCGTCCATCTCGGGCTTGATCTTGATATTGCCCGTGACCCCGGCCAGGGCCCGCTTCATGCCCGCTATCGCCGAGGAACGAAAAAGAGACGCGTCGGCTTCGATGGAGACGAATGCCTCACCTAGCCGACGCGCCACTACCTCACCCCTGCTTCGTGTATATGATTACTGCCGGTGCACCCCACAGGGCCCTGGCAGGCGGCGCTACCGGAAACCAAAATTGCCTGCCCGTTCAGACCTGCCCCTGGAGCGACCACAGCGCGGTCGTCAGGAACGGGTAAGGCCGCGCACCGGGGTGGTTCACGTGGTAGCCGAAGTACCCGGTCGCGTAGTTGCTCAGCGACCACGGGCCGTACGAGTCGATCTGGTGGGGTTTGGTGCCCTTCTCAAGGAACAAGCCCACCATGTCAGCGGAAACCTCAGACCACGGGACGCGCGTCCCCGACGCGTGCACTGTCGGGAAGATCGACGCCGCCGTACTTCCCGGCGGGGCCGACGTGCCAGGCCGCCCGCTCTTACCCGGTGAGCCGGTGGCCCGCTTGCGGACCTTGCCCCGCGCGAACGCGGCCGCCTTGTCGGCCAGCTCCCGCATCAGGTGAGCGACCGGGCCTTGCGGGTCGTTCAGGAAAGCGCGCACCTCAGTCTCGTTGAACCGTACCCGGACCAGCCTGAAAGACATCAGATCTCACCGTCCCACTCGACACCCTGGGCTTCCAGGTGCTTCCGCAGCATCTCCTTGGCGTCGTCGCCCGAGTCCTGCTTCTCGTACAGCTCCTCCATGAACAGCTCCCGCTGCTCCTCGTCCATCCCGTCCGTCAGGAACGTGACGGCTAGGTTGCACGCCTGCCGCGGGGTGAGGCTTTCGATCCCCCGGCCCGTTTGCCGGAGATGGCGGCCGTCGACCTCCGCGAACCGTTCCGCGATCCCTGCGTAGAGCTGGACCGCGACTCGGTAGGGCGCGCTGATATCAGCTTGATCGCCTGCTCCACCACGTCGAACAGCTCGTCCGCCTCGGCCTTGCACGCCACGGCGTGCTCCTGGAACCGATCCCAGTCACCCTCGTCTGCGAACTTGCAGTCCCGCGCGGTCGCCGTGACACCCGCCGCCTTGCACCCCGGGCATTCCCCGCACGGGTCCTCGGCTTCCATGATGACATCCCGCAGGATCTCGTACATGGCCACATAGGCACGGGAGTCGTCCGCGCGCAGGTTCGCCGCGTGGCTGAACTTCAGCAGCGGCATGAGCCCGACTTTCTCCGCGACCCGGAAGTCCTGACCGGCCAGGGTGATCACCCGGTCGTGGTTGATGACCTCCCCGGACAGCTCGCGGTCCGTGGCGGTCTGAAGCTGGATCGCCGACACCTCGACATCGGCGCGTGCTTCTTCTTCCACCTGCACTCCTCACGTTGCTGGTTGCTGTGATGGGCCGTGTCTCTACGGCACCCCCGCCGTTTCCAGGCCCACCACAGCTTCCAGCACCACGATCAGGTACCGGGGATACCCACAGTCGGGTACCGCACGATGGGCGACGCGGCGTTCCAGGTCGACTTCAGCGAAACGGCGGCTGCGACACCACCGGTGACACTGTAGTCGGGAAGGATCGTCCCGAAGAAGTACTGGCCAGGGTTGGTGCCCTGGGAACCCAGCGTAGACGGGTACAGGTACATGTTGCGCGGCAGTCCGTCGGTAGCGGCGACGTAGGTCTGCGCGGTCGCGGTGTCGTAGAACCCCGAGAAGTCACCGGAGGCGTCAGGCAGACCGGCGACCCAGATCAGGTTCGGGTCACCCATCGCGGTCACGTCGACCTTGTTGACGACGAAGTTGATGGACCAGTCGGTCAGGAACGCCATCGGCGAGGCGGCCGACCCGGAGTTGACCGCAACGTACGCAATTCCGTTACGGCCGTGAATGCGTGACACTCTCGTGCCTCCTTAAGCTACGGACGGATCTTGTGACAGAGCCGGCTCCGTCCGCACCCGGGGGTGGCTACGGCCTCGGTTTCCTTATTCAATTATGCGTCAAGAAGCTTCAGCAGTCGCCTAGCGTTCTCGTCGAATGTGCGGTTCTGCACCGCCTCGCGGGCTGCTGCGCCCGCCGCTTCCCGCTCCCGGTCGTGGGCGAGCCACCAGCGGAGCTGCTCACCGGCGTCTTCGGGACCGGCAAACGTGGGAAGCATGTGGAGCAGCTCATCCCCCTCGGGGCGGGGGTCGCGGAGGTAGAACAGGCCGCACGCGGCCATCTCCACTTCGCGGGGCCCCATCGCGTAGGGCTGGACGTGGGTGTCGTCGGCTTCGTCGTACTCGCGGCGGTAGAAGTTGATGCCCGCCTTGGCGTGCCGGTACAGCTCGGCTGTCTCGGTGTTGTCCACGCACACCTCGGGGCCGTGCCCCATGAACTTGTTCAGCGGTGAATCCTCGCCCAGCTCCACCCAGCAGCCGCCCAGAAGCACGTCCAGGCCCGTCAGGTTCATCCGTTCGAAGAACTCCACCCGCGACTTGAAACCCGTCCCGATGAACGTCAGGTCCGTCGCCAGCTCGGGGTTCAGCGGCTTGTCCCCCCGCGGGTAGTGGATGTGCGGGCGGTAGGCGTGCGGCGCGTACTCGGCGGTCACCCCCAGGGCCCGGTACTGCTCGATGTTCACCGGGTCGTTCAGCAGCGTCACGTCGCTGCACTGCGCCCGCTCCAGCTGCATCTTCTCCTGGTACGGCGACTCGGTGGTGAGCAGCACCACTTTCATCCGCCGCGACTGGAGCAGCTGGAGGATCCCCGCTGTGACGAAGAACCCCGACACGAACAGGACCACGTCCGGCCACATCGTGAAACACGCGTGGGACAGGCCCTGCATGCCCGCGCGGAACGCGTCGTCGTTGGACATCGCCCGGCGGACCAGCGGGTGACCCTCCTCATCCACCTCACCGGTGTCGATCAGCGAGTGGGCGTAGAACTGGATGCGGTCATCGGTGTTGAACGACGCGACCTCGCAGCCCAGATTACGCAGCGCCTCCACCCAGCCGTTGTGCACGTCCGCTACGGAGAAATTGGGTCCCGGGTGGACCACCAGAATCCTCATGTCTTCGGTCGTCTCCTTCTGCGTCTAGCCAACGACCACTCGCCGGGCCTGGACAGCTTCAACTTACGCGGGAACCACAGGCGCTGACGGATGAGCGGCTTCCATGTACGCTGTCTCACAGGTGCGCACCGCACTGCACGAGGAACGAAGCGCCCATGTACTGCTGCCCGGCGTATTCGATGATCCCGTACGTGGAAACCTGGAGGACGATCGCGAACTCCACGGTGCCAGCCAGGAAAGGGTCCGCCTGGACGGCAGCGTTGACCGATTTTGAACCAGACGAGGACACGTAGTTGTTCAGGTCTTTCTGACCTGATGTGTCGTTGGCTGCTGAAAGTAGCACGATCGCGAGCAGGTTGACATTGGTCTCGCCGTCCATCGTCTGCCCGTACAGGATCGCGGGACGGTCAGGGATGACGACCACGGCGGGCGGGACGACCTGACCGGGCGCGTAGCCGGTCGCGTTCGTGACCCCGGTAGAGGTGGCGATCCGGCTAGCGAGCGCGGTTGCTATCGCGTTCAGGTCTGCCACTGGAAACCTTCACGATCGTGTGCCCGCACCGGCATTCGCCTTTTCTGCCGTAGAAAACGAAGTGGTGAACCCCGTCCTTGCGGAGCGGGCACCGCGCCGCTTTCCTGGCCATTCACCGGCCTCTGCCACCACTACGGCCGCCTTTGAGGTTGCTGACCGGTATGACCGCCGGGCAGTTCAGCGTAGTCAGCACGTTCCGCATCACACACCCACCTTGCCGCGCGGCCGGCAGTACGGGCGTAGCTGCTCGTGAATCCACGGGTTCGACTGTACTCGTATCACGCCGATGTCAGCCACCCCAGCGACTCCCCACGGTGCGTCCTTCATCTTGAACCAGTCAGCGGCGATCAGCAGCGCCGCCTGCGACACCACGGGAGGAACCTGGGGCCAGCCGAACACGCCGCTGATCTGCACCCGGTCCAGGTGGACATACGGCCAGATGAACGGGAAGAAGTTCGACCCGCCGATCACCTGGACCTGCGTGTACGGCTTGGCCTCACCGGTGGCAAGCTGGTTGAACTGGTTATCGGCGATACGCAGCTGGTAGTTGACACCCTGGGTCCAGGTCTGCTCGAACACCCCGTCGCCGTCGTTGTCAACCTTCAGCGACGTCACCGACACGATGTCGTCGGTGGTGAGCAGCCACAAGCTATCCGGCTGGAACGTTCGCACGTCCGTCACGCGGAAGAAGTGACGGCCGCAGTACCGGTCGATCCACCGGGACGTGGCCAGGCACACCGATTCGATCACCGAGTCGGTCGTGGTGTCGTTCTGCCCGAGGCGGTCCTTCAGCTCCTCCGGTCCCACGTACCACCTGGCCTGGTCCAGTGCCAGGACACGCCAGGTCCCCGGCTGGACGTCAGCGGCGGCGCCGGTGCCGATCCACGCGTACGACCACAGCCCCTCGATGCCGGTCAGCGACGGTGAGCAGGCAACGTCCAGCTTGTACACACCGGCGCTGACCTTCACGATGTCAGCCGGTGCCGCACCGCCGAAGCTGTGAGTGACCTGGCCACCGGCTGGGTCGGTGACCAGGCACGTGACTGCGGTCGGGTCGGTCGGTACACCGCTGACCTTGAAGGTGACGTTGAGAGTCGCGAACTCGTTGGCGTTATCGAAGAAAACGTCGCTGCTCACGAACCCTCCTCATTTCACTGACGAAACGCTATCACGCGCCCGTGTCACCGACGATGAACTACCGCTCTTGATGGTCGACGTCTGCGACACCGAACCGTGGCCGGTGACACCATTCGCAGAGCTGTCCGTATCGGTCACAGCCGCAGTGGCAGGGTTCTTGACGGTCACTGATGACGTAGAACGCGCAGTGACATGCGGCAGGACCGAGAATGCCTGAGCAGCGGCGACTTGACCCGCTGCGGTCGGGACCATCGCGGTCACCGCTGCGGCGTTCTTCGGCTGCGGTGAGCTGCCCGTAGCCGAAGCAGGCACAGCCAGGATGCCACGCGAAGTTGCTGGTGCCACACCCGATACGACAGCAACGACCGGGAAAACCGAAGCGGAAGCCGAGGGCTGCGGCACCGCACCCGTAGCCACCGCTGCCGGTGCGGTGATAACAAGTCCCGTCGTGAGCGACGGTGCTATCACAGTGCCCGCAGCGACGGGGATGCCGCTGAAAACCGAGATCGAAGCGGTAGCCTGCGGCGCAGAACCGGTTGCGAATGCTGGTTGCGCAACAGCCTGTACGCTCGCAGCCGCTACAGCACCACCCGTAGCTACTGGCGCGACCAGTGATAGCGAACGTGCAGCAACCGGAGCAGAAACAGCACCTGTAGCAGTGGGAGCGGCGGGTGCCGCTGATATCTGCGCGACCGGTGCCGGTGCTGTACCTGTCGCAGTGACAGCAGGCGCGTTGATGATCAGGCCAGTTGCCAGCGACGGTGCCGGTGCCGTGCCTGTGGCAACCGGGATGCCAGCTAGTACCTGCTCGGATATGACCGGCTGGGCGACGTTGCCCGTAGCCATGGGTGCCCCGGCTTGCGGCTGGGCATTCGACAGCGGCGCGGGGGACGTGCCGGTAGCAGAAGCGGCTGGTGAGCTGAGAGCTTCAGAGGCTACTGGCTGAGACGCCGTGCCAGTGGCAGTCACGGCAGGCGCGCCGACGCCACGTGCAGGTGCCGGTGCGGAACCAGTGGCAGCAGGGATGCCAGGAATGAACGAAGGCGCTGGGACTGCCTGTGGCGCTGCGCCTGCGCCAACGGGGATACCGGCGTTGACCTGCTCGGATACGACCGGCTGCGGTGCGGTGCCCGTCGCTGTCGGGATACCAGCGTTGACAGTCAGCCCGCTGGTGATAGAAGGTGCGGTTACCGCGCCAGTAGCTACCGGCTCGCCTGGCAGCACCTGAACGTTAGCGACAGCGGCGGCTTGACCGGTGGCAGCAGCCGCACCGGCGACAGCGCCAGGCGCGGCCACCGGTGCAGGCGCAGTTCCTGTAGCTACAGGAACGGATGCGGCAGCACTGCGCTGAGCTACAGGCTGCGGTGCTGCCCCTGTAGCGGTGGGTATCCCCGCGAAAACCGTGACCGCTACACCCGGCTGCGGGGCTGTGCCTGTCGCAACCGGTATGCCAGCTGTGACGCTTACCCCAGTCGGGACTTGCGCCGGCAAGGTGGGCGGCGGGGGCCATGCCGGTTGAGGGGAGAATCCCAGCAGCGGGTTGACCGATGCCATCGGGACCGACATCGGGAGCACCGGGCTGTACGTTCTCAGGTCCGGGAACTGCGTGGGTGTCCCGCCGCCGGACAAGGGCTGCTGCTTGCGGCGGTACCTGCGCTGGTAGGACGGCCCGCCGCGCTGGGTCATGGGCTGCGGGGTGAGAGCGGCGGCCTGGGCCAGGGCTACCGTTGCGCCGCCGAGGTGCCCGCCGTGCCCAGCGTCCAGGTCGAGGCGTAGGTCAGGGCACCGCTGGCCGACAGGACGAAACCGATGGCGGTCGACGCCCCGGCGGTCCCGGATGAGCCGGCTGTGAACGGGGAACCGGGGGTCAGCGTCCCGGCCCCGGTCTCGCAGAAGGTGAGCACCAGGTCCCCGGATACCGGGGCCGCCCCGAGGGCGGGGGAAGCGCTGGTCGAGGCGGATGCATTCGAGGACCCGACAGCGGCCTGGGAGACCGACCCGGACAGGCCCCGGAACACGTCCAGGGAGAACTCGGTGTTAGCCGCGCCCGTGTACCCGGTGCAGGTAACTACCGTGCCGTCCGCGATGGCGACCGGGGTCTGGAAGATGAAGGTCTGCATCCACCGCGACGACGCCGAGCCCAGCTCGGTCTCCAGGATCGTCGTGTATGGCGTGCCGTTAACCGCGTCCTGGACGGAGATGCCGTTGGTCACGTGGCCGGTCTGCGAACCGGCGCAGACGACGATGACGTCGCCCGCCTGGATGCCGGTGCCGGCCGGGATCGTCGCCGTGCAGGAGGACGCTGCGGCCCCGCCGCTGATGCTCGCGGAGTTGACCCGTGTCACCACGGCCGGTCACCTCCTAGTCAGGCTGCGCGGCGGCTCCCCTCCGCTGTCAGTTCTCGCCGTACAGCTTCACGTACTGGGTGGTGATCGTGTTGCCGGCCGTGGCCGCTCCGAGGGTCAGGTACGGCCATAGGTAGTATTCCTGGTCGGACTGCCAGTTAGTCACCGTGTTGCCGGACCCGGCGGGGGCGAGCTGGAGATTGGTAGACCACTGGTTCGAGTCGATCGCGCCGTGCGTGACTACGGTTGACGCGTTACCCAGGCCGATCGACCGAAGACCGATCTCGCATTCCATCTTCCAGGTCCCGGTACCCGCTGTTGGGGTGACCGTGTTGGAGATGGTGGCTAGCGGTGCTGCGGCCGAGAACGCCGGCGGGGTGGCGAACGCTGTGAACGCCAGCCCGAAGGAGAACGTAGGAACGGTGGCGGTCGCTGTGACGAAACCGCCCAGCTTGAGCTTGAGAGAGCTGGAACGCTTGCCCAGCGCTGACATGTACCCAGCCGGGACAACGATTTCTGGTGTGCCCGCCGTGATCGAAACCGCCGACGCGGAAGGTGTGGTCGTGGTGGCTGCACCGTAATACGAATGCAGCAGCTCGACCTGCGTCATCGTGATGCCGGACATGACCGCCTCCTATCCGCTTATGTTCATCGAGATGTGCTGGCAGGTCACGGACGGGGTACCGGTCGTGGAGGACAGGGTGACGCCGAGCATCAGCAGGACCGGGTTGAGGAAGTTGACCGCGACGACACGGCCGGCTGCCGTGACAGGCATGGGGAAGTTCGCCATGTCGGCGGCCAGGCCGGTGTTACCACCCCAGCTGACCTGCCCCTGCCCGACTACGGAACCGGTGGAGCCGATTCCCCGGACTTCACCTTCCCAGTCCACGATCCATGGCCATGACACAGCCGAGGCGCTGACCGCCATCGCGGGCGAGATTGCCAGCACCACCGCCGAACCGATGGAACCCTGCGTGCCCAGGTACAGTCCGAGGGTGCAGGTCGGGGTTGCTGAGGTGGACGTGATGTTGCCGAAGGCGTTGATCCGGATGTTAGTCCCGGGGACCGGGGATACCGCGCCGAGGTTGCGCAGCGGCAGCGGGCTCGCGTCGGTCAGCGAAGCCGCCGTGGCCGCCGGGCCGTCGCTGAAAGCCATCGGCGGGACGGGTGCGCACCAGTACTGGCCTGCGGGCATAACTCGCTCCCCTCCGGTGCCGGGCCGGTGCTAACTTCCTGAGCCACGGTGACCAGGACCGGCAGGGTAATACCGCGAGCCTGGCACTGGCCGTCGATGAACTGCTGGAAAAGCGCTAGGTCCTGCCAGTGCGTGTGAACCGGCAGCACGATCAGGAGCACCTCGCCGGGCTCCACGATCAGGGCACTGGCCTGTGGGGTTTCTGCCTGGTGGCCGCGCGCCCGGTTCAGGTGCTCGGTGAAGTCGGTTGCCAGGTCAGCGAACATTTCAGCCATCTCGGCCATCGAGCGGCGCGGCGTGACGCGCCCGTCAGGGATTCCTGTCACTGGAATTTCAGCCCCATCATCGGGATGTTATCGGCTGCTACCGCGCCAGACGGGAACCGGCCGCCCATCGCGGCGGTGCCCTGCCCGGACAGGTACCAGCCGACCGCGTTGGGTGAGCTGGCCAGCGTGGTGGGGCTCGCGCCGCCACCGCCCGTGGGCAGCAGGTTCGGCATGTACGGGCACGGGCCTTTGAGAGTGCGGATCGCGGTGGACGTGCCGGCCGTGACGAACTTGACCACCAGCCAGTACAAGCCGGGGTCGGGGGACCAGTTGAGGAATCCGTTGCTGCCGTTGCTGTTCGTGGAGGTGAACACGGCAGCCCCGGTGGTGATAGCCAGCGCGGTCCCGTTGGCCGGGTTCTGGTGGATGTACTGCGGGTAGCCGGCGTACTGGCGGTCGTCGTAGATGTTGAAGAACACCGTGGGGGCGACTGTGCCAGCCGTGGACTCCATCACCCAGTTGGTCACGACCGAGATGCCGGGGCAGACGTAGAATGGGAGCGCGAACGTGTCGCCTACTGCGATGGCGTTGCCGCCCGCCCCGTACGGGGTGCCGTTGGCTCCGCCGGCTGCCTCGGCGGTGTAGACGCGGGCAGACACAAGCGGGCGCACCGCCGGCGCCGAGGCCGGGCCGGGCGTGATCATCGAGGCGGTCGGCGTGTAGGTGTTGTTCGGCGTGCAGTTCAGTAGCGCCGACACCACCGCCGAGGCGCAGCGGACCGCGCCCCGCTCGTTCGGGTGCAGCCCGTCGAAGCAGAACGCGTTGACGTCTTTGGCCAGCGCCCCGTCCAGGTCGGCTACCTGGACCATGCCGTCGAACTCGGCAACCAGCGGGGCCAGGTAGGTGTTGAACACCTCCACGTCGGCGTCCCCGATGCCGGTCGGGTACCCGGCGTAGCCGTTGGGGCTGCTCATCAGCCGGGCTGTGTTGCACACGATGACCGGCGGCGGTTCCTTGGCTTCCAGCCACCACGAGTCGAAGTAGGCGAACGTGCCGCCCGGATCGACGGTGGTGTAGGTGATGATGATGGTCTGGCCGGCGGCCGAGGCGGGCAGGCCCACCAGCCGCTTGCATACCGGGGTGTAGGTCAGGGTAGCGGCGGGCTGGATGGCCGCCGTGTTGAACGTGGTGCCGGAGTAGGCGGTGCCGGTCAGCGCGGTGCCGGTCAGGGTGATCACGTTGGCCGTGGGCGAGCCGGCCGCGCCGGTCGGCTGGGACACGAAGCACAGCGCGATCGTCTCCCCGGCGAAATCGGACGGCAGGGTGATCGTGATCGTGGACCCGGCCGTGGACGCGAAGTAATTGCCCGGCCCGGTGCACCGTGCTGACGGGGAGGCGTTGAACGCCCACCCGGAATAGGCGATCGACCCGCAACCGGACCACCCGGACTTCTGGGACGCGCCGAGGGTGGAGATCCGGCAGCGGGAGATGGCGAACCGCAGCGAGTGGGCGTACGCCTGGTTCTCCTGGACGGTGTTCCCGTTGTAGCCGACGTCGTTGATGCCGTACCCCAGCAGGAACGCCCCGCCGGTCCCGCCCATCCCGGAGATCGTGTACGGCGCGGTGTAGTTGATGTTCCCGCCGGCCTGCGGACCGGTGACGAGCTGCATGATCCGCCCGAACCCGGCGTCACCCTCGACGGAAAGCCTTACCCCGGCGGCGGCGTGACCCTGGTAGTTCGTGCCGACCTGCACGTCTAGCATCGACCGCAGGTAACCGTCCGCCCGTCCCATCTGCGACCGGGTACCGAACGCGAGCTGCCAGTAACTGTGACCGAAGACAGTCCAGTAGAAAGGCGAGTTAGGTGCGAAGCTGGTCTGCGGCATTACACCGTGAACCGGAACACGCCGGTGGCGTCCCAGATGATCGTCAGGTTACCAGCCGTGACGGTCTGCGTACCGCCGTAGTAGTGGAAGCACAGGCCCTGCTTCGCGACGGTACCGGCGGAAATCGTGTTGTCGTAGGTCAGGTCACCGAAGAAAGCCGCAAGGGTCACGTTTGCCACCGACACGTCAGCGGCGTCGAAAGATACCCCGATGTTGCCGCCGAGGTCAGCGGTGTACGTCTTGGTGCCGAGGGTCTGCCCGCCAGCAGCCCAGTTGGTTCCCGTGATCTCGGAGCCTGTCACCCACGTACCGGTGTTGTAGCCGGTGCTGCCCACAGCAGCGTCGCGGTCTGGGGTGACGCCAGATCCGAACAGGGCCACCAAGATCGCGTCAGCGGAAAGTCCGTTCGCGCCGTAGCCCGTCGGCTCGGTCGTCGACCAGGCCGAGGCGGTGATGGGGTTCAGCACTGCCTGGGTGAAGATCCGGCTGTCAGTCCAGGCCATCGCCCGCCTCCTTCAGGTCCTCTGGGATCTCGTTCTTGATGGGCGCGGCAGCGGTCGCTGCGGCGCATGGCGCTTGGATCACCAGGTCTTCACCCGGTACGTCGCTCACAGGTACCCCCTCGCTACGGGTGAGAACACTGCCAGGTCGGTGTGACCGTCAGCATGCTCGGTGGTCACGTTCATGTAAGGCTTGCCGTCGTCACCGGTCTTCTGGACCTCGTCCCCCAGGTAGTCCTGCCGTTCGTTCGCGACCAGCTTGCAGTCCGAACCGGCCAGGACCATGGGAGCGGTCAGCATGTGCAACCGGGGGCAGGTGTGCATCCGCGCGGAGTTCGGCGGTAGCGGCGGGGTGCGTTCCTCCGCGCCGCACTCCGGGCAGTACCAGTCCTGGTATGCGACGAGAAGAGGAACGGTCATGTTCAGCCTCACACAGTGACGTTGAAGATCGCTGAGACAGCACCACCGCCGGGTGTCGCCCAGACTATCGTGAAGGTCCCGGCGGAAACGGACTGGGCACCGCCGAAATAGTTGTAGCAGAGACCCTGCTTAGCGACGGTGCCGCCAGTGATCGTGTTGTCGTAGACGAGGCAGCCGAACACGTTCGACAAGGTGACGTTGCCGCCACCGGAAAGGTTCGCCGCGGAGAAGCAGACCGACGAGGAACCGGCGTCGATAGCGAACGTCTTCGACGCGAGAGCGCGGCCCCCGGAAACCCAGTTGGTCACGTCGGTGACCTCGTTGGTTGTCGTCCACGTGCCCGTGTTGAAACCCGTCGAGCCGACCGCGGCCGTACGGTCAGGTGTCACGCTGTTGTTGAACAATGCGACGTTGATCGTATCACCCGAAAGGCCCGTCGCACCGTAAGAGGTAGGTTCGGTGGTTGACCAGGCCGCAGCCAGTAGCGGGTTGAGTATCGCCTGCTGGAAGATACGGCTGTCAGTCCACGCCACCGTCAGGGTCCTCGACTTCCACTTGGCCAGGTATCGCTGATGCGGAAGCCAGCCCAGCCTGGGCTACCACGTGCCGTACCGGCTCCTGGGTGGTGACAGGGTTCTCACCCACATCTCCGCCGTATTCGTGCTGCACCTCGGTCATAGCTTCAGCCACACCCCGCGGCGTCCCTCTTCCCAGTCATCGGTGATGACCAGGAACTTATCCGAGGGCGGCTTGTTCTCCAGGTTCATGCAGATCACCACCGAACCCCGGCGCATCCGCGCGTACACCATGCGTTCCAGGTCACGCTGGGTTTCCCGGTCGCGGAACGGCCGGTTGAAGAATACGATGTCCGCCTTGTTGTAAGCCGGGTAGTCGAACGCGTCGCACACCACCGCGTCCAGGCCCAGCTCCCGGGCGGCCTCCACATACTCGGGTACCCGGTCAAAACCCGTCACGTCCAGCATGTCAGCCAGCGCGTCACGGGCCAGGAGCATCTTCGTTCCAGGGCCGCAGCCGATCTCCAGGAACTTCTCACCCGGAGCCTCGGCGACCGCCTCGATCAGCAGCACCAGGTACTGGGCAACATCCGAGGGCATCCACGGCGTGTACAGCTGCGGGACTTCGACTTTCTTCTGCCACTTGCGCTCAACCTGCCGGACCGTGTCCAGCAGTTCGCGGATCTTCGCGGTCACTGGTCCTCGTCCCGCTTCTCAGCCTCCCGGATCGCATCCGGGCTGACCCGCCAGTCGAACGGCTCCTCGCCACCACGGGTTTCCTCGGTCAGCTTGCGGGCCTGATCAACGGTCAGGTGCTGCTCACCACGGCAGATAATCACCGGTACCGTGTCATCGCCCGGTTCGCGAGGCCCCGCCACGTAACCGCCCTTGGCGTACTGGTTCACAGCCGGGCCCCGTACTGCTCCATCATCTCCTGCTTCGTGGCCGAAGCGACCCACTCGTCGCTGGCCCCTTTCTGCCGGGCCCACTGGGCCCACTCGGCCTTGGAGGCAGCAGGGCGCGGCGGTCCGTACTGCACCTGCACCTGCGCAGAATCGGGTTCAGCCTCGGGAGCGGTCTCCTGCACAGGAGCGGCTTCCTCTGGCATAGCCTGCGCCTGCTCGGTCTCTGCCTCGGCAGCGCGCTCATCGTCGTCCCCGCCCGGCCAGGGGCGGGCGACCTGAGCGCGGTACAGGTCTTCCGCCTCTGCGGGGCTGACCTTCAGCGGCTTGTCGTGACCCACGTCAGGCCACTGGGTTCCGTCTGCGCGCCCACCGGTGATGTGAACGAGCATCTGAACATTCGTCATCGGTTACTCCTCCACCAGCCATTCGGGGTGCTTGAGGCTCCAGAGCACGGTCTTCTCCAGGCTGGTCTCGAAATCGACCGGCGGTGCCCAGCCCATGCCCATCAGCTTGGACGGGTCAAGCCCGTAGTGGGGGTCGTGTCCCGGCCTGGCGCTGTGGAAATCGACCAGCTTGTGGTTCAGCGGCTTGCCGACGATGTTCGCGATCATCGACGCCAGGTCCAGGTTAGACACCGGGTTCGGACCGGCTATGTTGTACCGGTCGGGCAGCATGGCCGTGTCCAGGCCCACGTTCTGCGGGGTCGGGAACGCGGACGGCCGGCCACGTTCGATCAGGAACACCAGCGCGTCAGCCAGGTTCCTCGCATGCAGGTAGTGGCGGGTGCCGATGTCACCCGGCTGTCCGTAGACGCGGACGATCTCGCCACGCTGAACCTTCCCGATCGTCATCGGCACGTACTTCTCCGGGTCCTGCATCTCACCGAACAGGTTCATGCAGTTCACGATCACCACCGGCACACCGTATGCCCGCCAGTACGAGATGGCGATGGCCTCCTGTGCCGCTTTCGACGCCGAGTACGGGTTCGACGGGATAATCGGGGCCCACTCCTTGTGCGCCTGACCCGGCACGGTCGGCCCGTACACCTCGTCGGTGGAGATGACGATGACCAGTCGCGGTTTGACCTGCCTGCACAGCTCCAGGGTGTTCAGGATGACGTCGGTGTTGTTACGCACGAACGGAACAGGGTCAGCCAGCGACCGGTCCACATGCGACTGGGACGCCATCGCGATCACCACGTCCAGCGTGCCGATCCGCCCGATCTCACCACCGGTGAACGGCGCGGCCAGGTCGTGCGTGATCACGGTCAGCCGCTCATGCCAGCCGCTGTTCTCCGGTGCCTCTGCGAGGATCCGGGCGATACGGTCGCACCTGCCCTTGTGCCGGAAAGAATCCGTCCCGACCAGGTGCCAGTCGGTCTTGGTGAGGATGTGCTCCGTTACGTGCGAACCTATAAACCCGCCAGCACCTGTCAGTAGCACCCTCACCGGCGGAACAACCCCTCGTAAGCGTCAGCCCACATTTTCCAGCCCTTCTCGATGGTGTACTCCCGGGCGCGTTCCCGCGCCGCCGCGCCCATCTTCTCACGCAGGGCATCGTCACCGGCAAGCTCAGACATGTACCTGAGCCATTCGTGGTCCTGCTTGACCAGGAAACCGGTCTCGCCGTGTACCACGAAATCCCGGTACGGGTAATAGTCAGAAGCTACCACCGGTATGCCCAGCGCCCCGTACTCCAGCGCCTTCAGCCACGACTTCGACGCGTTGAACTTCGTCGCCGTGACCGGTGCCAGGCCGATATCCCAGTCCGGTGCGGTGTAGAAACCCCGGTCATCATCGGTGACCTGCACCCACGGGGTGAAGATAGCCCGTTCACCCGCCTTGAACGTAGGACGGTAGTCCGTCGCTGCGATGCGCAGGTCCCAGCCGGGGAACCGTTTCAGGAACCGGCGGACCGGCCCCGCGATAAGGCCGACATCAGCACCATGGGAAGCGCCGCCCGTCCAGCCGACCGCTGGCCTGGCCCGCCGGTTCCGCTCAATGTCACACACCCAAGCGGGTATGTGATTCGGCAGCACGACGACGTTCGGGTTGTACTGCCGCAGCACCTCCGCCAGAGGCTCCGTAGAGCACGTGATCAGATCAGCGACCTCCATCGCGTGCGTCGCCGCGTCGATGATGTCCGGCCGCTGCCAGAAGTTGTACGCCTGGAAGTTCTCCGGTGTCACCGAGAACACGTCGTCGTCCAGCTCGTACACCAGGCGGTTACGCGGAATCCTTGCCTCACGGAACACGTGGACGCCACCCGGCTTGTTGAACCGCTGTGCCACGATCACGTCGTGGCCTTCCATTGTCCGGGCGTTGATACCCGGGCCGTTGTCAGTATCCGCTGAGGCGAGCGTCACGTCATACCCGTGCGCCTGGAGCTGCCGCATCGGCAGGATCATCCGGTACCATCCGCACCCGGAACCACCGTCATGCCCGGCGAATATCTTCACGACGGGTCCTTACGCGCACCGTCGATCGTCCGCCGCACATAGGACTCGTCCAGGCCAGCCCGGACACCCGCCTCAGCCAGCTTGTCCACCTCGGCGGGTGGCAGTCCGTCCTCGGCTGCTGTCTTCGCCGCCCAGAAGAACCCCTTGTGGCGTTCACCTTCCGGCAGGCCCATGACGAAATCGGCCAGGCCGTCCGCGTTGTCAGCCACGCGTAACTGCCCGCCTTCACAGCGGCGTACCACAGGCAGCATCCATTTACGCATCGTGTGGCTCATAGATCCCCCACGCCAGGCAGCCCACTACGTCTTCCACACCGAACTCGTCCGCTACCTTGGTGACCTCGAAACCCGGGTGCCCCGTCTCGGCGCAGCGGCCGTAGTCGTGGAACGCGACCCAGCCGCCCGGTTTCATGACCATCAGCGCCAGGTCCAGGTCCCTGCGCACCGAGGCTTCGTCGTGCTGGCCGTCCAGGAAAGCACCGTCAACCTGGACGCCTTCCCGCCACAGGCGGGGTACTTCTTCCTCGAACCGGCCCTTGACCGCGCGGACGTGCTTCTTAACCCCGTAGCCGAGAAGGTTCGCGTTGAACTCATCCCACGTGTCATACACACCGGCGTGGTCGTCGCCCTGGTGCCAGTCAACTGAGTACACCATCTCGGCGACCGAAGCCATCACGATCGTGGAGAACCCGTAGAACGAGCCCAGCTCCAGCACCTTGCCACCGGTGGCGAGCCGGGCTAGCTCCGCTGCCTCGGCGGGCGTTACAGCGGTGACAAGGCCCTGCGGGAATATGACGTTACGAGTTCCAGGCACTGCGGTCCTCCAGAGTCCAGAACGAGATGCCGCGCTCGGCGTTCTCATGGTAATACTGCAACTCCGGTGACAGGTTGTCTAGGTCCTCGTACCACGCCAGGTGCTCAGCGATGTACGGGGTGCCGGTGCGGATCCCCTCGATTGAGAACCCGGTGTGCTCCGCGAGCGGCTGGTACACCGCTAGTGTCGTGTCGATCGGCGCGCGGTACACCGCGTCCTGGTCAAGCCACATGTGGTGCTCCCAGAACTGCCGCTCCCAGGACAGCACATGCTCCCGGTGATGGTAGGTCTCGGGTATGTTGTCTATCCGCAAACCCAGCCCGGCCTTGGGATAGTCGGACTTGTCCAGGACCTTCTCCAGGTGATCCAGCCAGTCATAAGGGCAGCTGTCAGCTGGCACCACGTCCGGGTCCGTGACGACGTACCTGTCGTCGCCGCAGAGCTTGCGGAAAGGCTCCCACGCCCACAGCTCCCGGGGGTGCCCGCCGCCCTTGCGGAGAACCTGAACCCCGTCTTTGCCCACCTGTTCCAGCCACCTCAGCGCCGGCGGGTAGGTCGAACCGTGGTCGACGATGCACACGTCAAGACCGGCCACCCCGAGGGCCTCCGCGCAGCGGGAGCCGTACGTCACCCGGTCCCGGAAGATGATGAAACCCTTCACTGGGACACCCGGAAGCGGGACGGCCACACGTCGGACGTCTCATAGTCCACGTTGACGTACTGGATGCCAGCGTCAAGCCAACGTTCGACCAGTTCCCAGTCTTCTTTCCATGACGCCGGCCCCCACGTGCCATGCTCCAGAACCCACCGCCGGTGCATCAGCATGGGCGAACCGATGTTCCCCGGGGCCAGCGGACCCCACCCGACCGTGACCGCGTGGGCGTGGTGTGACACCATGCGGGACACGGCGAACCCCGCATCAGGAGCGGCGTCCAGCGCGGCGGCCAGCTTCGAGCAGTGATCCGGGCGCAGGCTGTCATCATCGTCGCAGTAGGTGATGTACTCACCCATCGCATACTCAAGGCCGAGCAGCCGGGCGTGATGCCCGTAATGCTCCTCGCTGTCATGCACGGCCACCTCGTAGTAGCGCGGCCCGGAACCCTGGTACCGGGCGTTGAACTCCGATGCCAGCACCGGGTCCGGCCCGTCACAGACGACAACGTGGTCGACAAGCGGGTAATCCTGCGCCTGGACAGACGGTATGCACCGGGTGAACAGCAGGTCGCGGCGCTGCCACGTCGGGGTGATCACCGAAACAGCTCTGGTTCTCATGAGGACACCATATGCGTGTCGAAGAAACCGTCCTGCGCGCCCAGGTGCGAACGGAAACGGTATGTGCTGATCATCTCCTCGCGGATCTCGATCAGCTCATCCGCGGACAGGTCCGGGGTGCGGACTACCGCGTCGGTGCCGCGGTTCTTCTGCCCGTACGCGCCGAGCCCCTCCCCGGTGAACGACAGGTCTTGCGTTATCCCCTCGTCCATTTCCCGGCGCAGCTCGGTTCCCTTGTACGGGTAGTAGATCGCTATCTGCGCGTCGTCGATACCGGACTCGCAGATGAACCGCTCAGTCTCCGCGACCGTCTTGCGATTCTCCCCCGGCAGGCCGATCATCAAGAACGCCTTTACGGTGATCCCGTGGTCCTTGCAGTGGCGCACGCACGCGTAGTTCTGTTCCACCGTGGTCTTCTTGTCGATACGGTCCAGGATCTGCTGGGAGCCGCTCTCCGCCCCGAATGCCACCTCGACGCAACCCGCGTCCGACAGGGCGGCGGCGAACTCGTCCGTCATGAAACGGGCGTGGACGTTGCACCGGAACTTCAGGCCCGACCGTTTCAGCAGGTCCAGGTACGGCTGGCATTTACCCAGGTTGATCGCGAACAGGTCATCGAACAGGTACACGCCCCGGTAGCCCAGCTTCACGATGTCGTCCAGCTCGGCATCCGCGTTGGCCAGCGACGTCCACCGGGTCAGCGTCCGGGCGTCCTCGCAGAACTTGCACGCCATCGGGCAGCCACGCCCCAGCATCATCGTGGTCGAGTACAGGCCCGCCAGGGTGTACTTGTAGCCGCGGAGGAAACTTGCCTCACCCAGCCGGTCCGGTGGCGGCATCTTCGCCAGCTCAGCCCTCGGGATCTGGTCGTACGACAGGCGACGAACCTTCTCACCGCTCAGGATCTGCGGCAGGACCCGCTCCCCGTCCCCGCCGACCAGGTAGTCCCAGAAGATGGGCATGTCCCGGCCGTAATGCCGGACGTGCGGCCCGCCCGCGATGACCGTCTTGCCAGGCCACCGCATTTTGATCGCACACGCCAGGTCGTCCGCCTCGGCCCGCTGCGGGGTCATCACCGACACGCCCACCACGTCGGCATCAGCGAAGTCATCAGCACCGCTGTAGTCGTCGACCACGGCGACCTCGACGTCGGGCAACCCGGCTTTCACCGCTGACTTCAGGTACAGAAGACCCAGAGGCGGGTAGATGCGGTCGCTGTCAAGGAAAGGTGAACGGCACGAAACCAGTGTCAGCTTCACGTCCCTCACCGTCCTTCGCGGGGATAGGGATGATGCCGAGACCGAAGAACGGCCTGCCCTCAGCCGGTGCGGGCCGGTCAGTCTGACTGGTCCACTTCAGCCCGCGTTCCTTGCAGTACACGCCGATCGCCTCAGCGACCGGGTACTCAGGGCCGTTGACGTCTTCGTGTGCACCCGGTTCGCCGTAGGCGACCATCTGCCCGATGGTCAGTTCCACGTCGTGCATCAGGATCACTCCGCCCGGCCTGACCCGATGACCGAACCTGCGCAGCTCAGCCAGCGTGTGCTCATACCGGTGGGATGTGTCGATGAACAAGATGTCCAGCTCACCGGGGATGAAACGGGCCGCTTCTTCGCTCATGTCGTCAGCGGACAGGAAATCCCACAGCCCGCATGCTGCCCACTCGTTCGTCGAAGGGCCCATGTCGACAGACCACACATGCCCGCCGCTGGCCGCAGCCCCCGCCAGGAACGCCGAGGTTGACTCGCCCGTGCGCGTGCCCAGCTCGGCTATCACCGGTGCGCTGTAAGAACGGGCCGCCTGCCGAAGAATCGGCATCTGCTCCTGGATGTCCGACCACGCACCGAGCCTGGCCGCGTACCCTTCTTCGAGCCAGCGGAGCGTAGCCAGCGAGTAGGTGTCTTCCGCTCGCCACAGCGTGTACGGCTCATGGTAGAAAGGCTGGTCCACGGTCCCGCCAGCACCGGCCCGCCACGCCCCGCCGCCCTCGGCGTGCGTCGAGTCTGACTCGCAGCCGGTCAGGTCGGGGCGTTCCTGGTGGACGTAGATACCCGGGTGCACCAGTGCCCCCGCGTCCCTGCCCACGTACTCGAACCAGGTGTCCAGCGCGGGCAGCGGGGCGAGACGCCCGATCGCTGACAGCGCGTCGGCGTGCACCGCGGGGAAACAGGTCAGGCCCGGGTAGTTCCCGTTCAGGAACGCGATGCTGGCAGCGGGAAGTTCCCGCAGCATGTCGTCCCAGCCGCGGGTTTTCATGATCGCATCATCGGACCAAGTCGCCATGATCCACTCACCCGACGACCGGTTCATCAGCTCAGCCCAGTAGTGGCCCGAACGGACGTAACCGTACCTCTCCGGTGCCTGCCACACCACGTCAGCGTTCATCAGGGCCGCTGACAGGCCCGTCTCGATGTCATCCGGGTCGTGCGCGACCAGTATCTCTATCAGCTCCGGTCGTGCCGCTGTTGTCACCAGCGACTGGAGGGAAGCCTCCAGCTTGGCAGTCCTGTTCCGGGACGGTACCGTCACTGAGATGACCCCGCTGCGCCGCAGGGCCGGGGGGCGCAGGCGCAGCGGGATCATCGGCTCACTCACCGAACACCACCGGGGACGGGAGTGGCACGATGAACTTCCCCTGGTAGCCGCGTTTCCGCAGCGACACGATCAGGCTGTGCGCGATGTCCCAAGCCAGGATCAGCGCGTAAGGCGGCTGCTCGTCGAACAGCACCTGCTCATCCACGATCGGGACCTGCGTGCCAGGTATGACAGCGCCGATCTTGTCCGAACCCGCAACCTCACACGCGCACGTCAGGTACTTGCCGAGCCCGGCGAAGTTGACCAGCGGTGTCGCCCGGGTGGGTGCTGTCACCGCGTAGACAGGACCCGCCTTGACCGCCTCGTCCATCAGGGACGTGAGCTTGTTAACCATGCCCATCACGCGCACTTCCAGGTGCTGCTTCTCCTTCTGCACCACGGCGCGGAACGAACCGCCGTGCATCCCGATCCGGTTCCAGCTGACGATCATCAGGCCATGCCGGGCGAGCAGCAGGCCCAGCGAAGCGGGCGTGTAGAACCGCTGGTGCTCATGATAGATCGTGTCGATCTGGAGGCCCTCCACGACGTTGTACCAGTCCTGGTTGTCGATCAGGAACGTGCCGTGCCTGTCCAGGAGAACCTGTATCCCGTCGAGGAAGTCGTGCACGTCGTGGACGTGACCGAACACGTTCGACGCGACGATGACCTGCGCGCTGCCATGCGACTCGCGGATCTTCCCGGCCAGCTCAGCGTTGAAATATTCCTGCACGAACTGCACGCGGGGGTCGTCGCATTTCTTCACCTGGTCGGTCGGTTCGACCAGCAGCAGCTCCGCGTCGGGTGCTTCCACAGCGAGTGCTTTCAGCATCGTCCCGTCGTTACCGCCGATGTCAACGACAAGCGGCCTGTAATCCGCGTCCAGGGTGGGGTCAGACCAAAGCAGCGAATCCACGTACTCGGCTTGCGCAGCGAAATGCTCCCGCAGCGCCTTGGTGTTCCCGGTCGTATACGGGTAGTCCACGGGGAACACTTCGTCCCGCGGTGCGATAAAATCGAGCTGGACGAGGGTGCAGGTGGGGCATTCCACCAGGCGGAGCGGGTAACGCTTGTTCTCACGGCCGGGGACCGCCTGCGGGGTCGGCTGTACGCCCAGGTCAAGGACGTGGCGCAGACCCCCGGAGCCGCACGACTCGCAGTGGTAGACGGGCCCGTCAGCCATGATTCTCCCGGTACCAGGCGGCTGCGCGGGCGAGCCCCTCATCGAACGGGACCTTAGGGCCGTCGTAGCCGAGGCGCATCAGCTTGCCGATGTCAGGGAGCCGGCGGGACGGTGAGCCTTTCGGCAGGATCCCCGGTTCGATCTTGATCTCCCGGCCGTAGCATTCCGCCAGGCGGTAGGCCACGTCGGCGACAGTGTGCTCGTCCATGGTGCCCATGTGGTAGATCTCAGCCCCGGCAGGCGACTTCGCGAGCAGCAGCATGAACTGGTCGATGCAGTCGTCGATCCAGCAGAACGACCGGGTTTCCTCACCGCTGCCCTGGATCGGGAACGGAACCGGTGCTGATCCTCTGCCCCACTGGGGAAGCTCGTTGAACCGCTGGCAGAACTCGGGTATCACATGATGGGTGCCCATGTCCGGTCCGTAGATATTATGCGGGCGGACGATTATCAGCCGGTCCAGGATTCCTGTCCGCTGCCACGCCAGGGCAGCTAGCTCGCTGGCTATCTTCCCGCCACCGTAGGAGTAGCGGGGGTTCAGCGTGTCAGGAACGACCAGTGGCACGTTCTCCGGGGTGGGCCACACCGGGGGTGTCTCGTATGCCTCCGACGAGGACACCAGGACCAGCTCCCGGCAGCCTGTCGCCCGGCACGCTTCGAGGACATTCACGATCCCCCGCAGCGCCACGTCGAGGACCTGGCGTGGCTCGGAGTAGAAAGTCTGGGTTCCCTGCATGTAAGCAAGGTGGATGACCGACTCCGCACCCTGAGCTGCGACAAGGACCGCATCGGGGTTACGCACGTCGCCGTCGAAGACATCGCAGCGTTCCAGCCCGGCCAGGCGGCGGGAAGCACCCCGGGAGAAGTCATCCAGGACAGCTGTCTCGTGACCTTCCCTGCTGAGCCTTCGGGTCAGCGAAGACCCGATGAAACCGGCACCACCGGTGATCAGATATCTCACGGCGTCATACTAGCGTGCCGGGGCCGGAACCAACCGGGCGGGCAGTGCCTTTCCCGTACCCACCGTGGCCACGTGTCGTCTACGTCCACGGGTATCAGTTGGTCGGTGTAACCGAAATTCCCGAACGGGTTATGTCCCTCACGGTAGAACAGGTCGTCGCCGTTGCCGTGGTTCAGCGCGTCGTTGACCTCGGTGTGGCAGTGGGAATCCATCTTCGCCTGGATCCCCTGCTTGCCGCCCAGCCACGTCAGGTGGTGCCCAGTACCCGGCAGCTCCGGTCCTTTCGTCCACCCGTCGCGGCGCGCGGCGGCGAACGACGTGATACCGCCTACCGGGCGGGACACGGACGTTTTCAGCGGCCTGCCCCACAGCCAGTCGACCGCGAACATGCAGCACACCATCTCGAACACGCCCGGCTGCTGGTTCAGCACTGTTTCCAGCGCCTTGCCGTTCGGGATCTCATCGACGTCCGCGAGGATGATCCAGTCGCTATCTTCAGCGTCTGTCAAACCGCGTCCGATTGCTTCGCGCTGCACCGCTTCCTTATCCATCGGCGCGGCACCCGCAGGCAGGTCATCGACAACCACGTGGACGATCTGGTCCGACCAGGCCGAGAAGCGCTCCTTGTTCTCCGCGTAGAACAGCGGCTTGGGATGCCCCTGGTGGTCCAGGGTGGCCTCGACCAGGACGTGCGTGTACACCGGCCAGGAATCCATCTCCACCAGGCGGCATTCCAGCATGTCCAGTTCGTCGCGGAACAGGAACGTGTCGAAAATTCTCACCCGCGCCGCCACGCGTCGACCAGCGACCGGACCGTGCGGGTATCAGCTTGCCGCTGCCCGTTGTACCACATCTGATACGCCTGCCCGTCCGCGCCGTACCGTGAGCGGGCCTGCTCATACGTCGCGTCCATCGGTGCTGTCCCGAACGAAGGGTTGTAATGCTTGATCGTCACATCAGGCCGGTAAGACAGGCAGCATCCCTCCGAGATGTCCTTCCACACCAGGTCCGCGTAATAGTGAGTCATCATCGGCTGGAAAACCCACCCCAGCGCAGCGGTGATACTCGTGCTGATCACCACCGCCGTGGGCACTGCCTCACCGTGGACCGTGTCATCACCATAGGCGAAACCAGCCCCGCCCATATCCTCGATCGCACCGAGAAGCAGCGAATCCCAGCCGTGCGTCAGCGGCTCGTGGTCGTCACCGATCGAAGCGACCGCCCGGTAGCGTGACGAACGCTCCGCGGCTACCTTGTTCGTCCACCCGCCGCACGTATCCCGCGGCCCCTGCACATAGTCGAAACCGTGCTTCAACCGGTCATAGGAACTGTCGTCTTCGTCGATGCAGAACAGCAGGTCAGTCCGGGCGGTCGACCGGGCAGCGACAGCCTCAGCGATCCGCATGGCACCCTCGGGACGCCCCCGCGTGGGGGTGATGATCAGCAGGTCGCGCACGGCTCGGGACGCCAGCCACCCGCAGTGGCAGTCGCCGCAGATGAAGCCGTGCAGCAGCAGAAAACGGCCGCACCAGAAGCAGTAGCCCACACTGTGATCCCTGGCGTTTCCCGCTCCTGGTGCGGCTCAGATTGTCAGGTCTGCTTCCAGCCGGAACCGGACTCGAAATCACCGGTGGCGTTGCCGTTCATGTCACACGGGCCCGAGTTCGGGTCGACCGACTTCCAGCCGGCCACCGTGCCCTCGCTGGTCGCGTCGTACGGCTGGTAAGGCAGGCTCGGGGTCCCCTGGACGTGACCGCTGGTGTCAGGCACTGTATCCTCCTAATGCGTTTTCTTCCAGGCGGGCGGAGGCGGCGAGTAAGAAGCCCCGCTGTCCGGTGCGCCGTCATCCTTCGAGCGTGAATGCCACGGGCTGGGAGGCCCGGTAGGCACCTTGATGGACTCGACCACCGGAGGTTTGTGATCCAGTTCCTCACCGGTCAGGCTCGTCGCCGGTGAGGACGGCTGCCCGCCCTTGGCGGTCATCGCCAGCTCGTTGCTGACGATCTGGTTGCCGCCCTGCTGCGAGGTCGGGGTCAGGCAGTTCACAGTTCCGCCTGGCATCAGGTCAGAAAGGTCCTGCATGGTTCCTCCTACCTGGTCCGGTCGTCCTTGTAGTCGTGCCCGTTGTTCGAGTTGGCGTGGGTGGCCTTCTCCTGGCCAGGCGGGTACTGCACGGCCAGTGTGCTGCCGCCCTTAGCCGGTTCGGAACCGGGAGGGTACTGGCGGGCGACGTCGCTCATCCCCGCACCGACCTTCCGCCGCGCAGCACGCGGCCGCTGCCAGGCTGGAACTTGCCGCCCGGGACCGGCTCGTTGCCCTTGATGCCGGGGAGCTGAGGGCCGCCCGTCGCGTAACCCTGGCTGTTAGCCTCGGTCGACTCACCCGGGCCGCTCAGTGTCTCGCTGGACGACTCCATCTCGTACGTGCCGGTCATGAACGAACCGGGCCTGGTGTAGGTGACCGTGGAACCACCGCCACCGGTACCCGGCGACGTGGCAGTGCCCGGTGCGCCCGTGCTGTTGATAGCCGAGTCGGGGACGCCCGTCAGGCCGTCGACGAGCTGGCCTGCGACTACGGTCGGGTCGTTGGAATCGCCGCCACCGCCGCTCGTGCCGGGAGCACCCGTACCGGTGGGAAGAGGACCACCGAAGATGCCACCGTCACTCGCCGGTGGGTACTGGCCCGGCTCGGTCGTCGGGTCGTTGCCGCCACGGGTGCCCGAGTAGGCATCTGACTGGCCGCCGCTGTATGGCTTCTGCGACGGCTGGTTAGTACCGGCCATGTCTGGCTCCTTACCTCATTACCTTGTAACTGGCCGCACCGGCGGGGCCCGCATTCCCGCCGGTGCCGCCAGAGCTACTGCCCCTGGCTTGGCAGGCCCAACCTCGCCATGCCGAACTTGCTAGCGACAGGTGAGCAGCGCGGGCACTGCATGGTGGAACCGTCTGCGCTGTCCGAGCTGATGAAAGTCCCAGGCAGCGCGTAGTGCCCGCACGACAGGCGGGGAAGATCCCCCGTCTGCTGGCAGCGAGGGCAGATGACCTGGCCCGTGCGCAACCGCAAGACGTCAGCGTGAGCGCCGATCCGGCGACCGCAGGACGTGCAGCGTTCTGCGGTCGCCGGGTCAGCTAGCTTCAGCTTCCGCCGGTTGCTCACGGTTCAGGATGCAGCGCCGACGTACAGCTTGATCGCCCCGGTGCGGTCGACCAGTGTCCCGTCACCGCGAAGGATCGCGCGGAACGTCACGAGGTCGGTGCCGAAAGCGAAGTCGTCGGAACGCTCGAAGCGGACCCCGCCGACTAGCCGCACGAAGTACTGCGAGAAGTCACCGAAAGCGATGGCCTTCGCCGACAGGCCCTGCGCGGGCATGAACGGGTCAGCGACCAGCGGCTTGCCAAGCAGGAGGTCGGGCGAGCCGAGCACCGCGGAAGGCTCCCAGATGGGACGCCCCGTGGTGTCGGTGATCTTGCGGAACCCGCCGATGGTCTTGTCGGCCGCGAGCCAGTAGCAGCTGCGGGACTGGCGGTACGGCGCGATGACGCTGTACTCCAGGTCTACCAGGTTCGCGTACGACGGGGCGCCGGAAACACCGGTCGTCGCACCGGTGACGCCGGTCGTGGCGGTTGACACGATACCCGCGGGCTGCGAGGTACCGGAGCCGTTCACGAGGTCGTTGCCGAACGCGTTACCCAGAGCGCGTCCGGCCTGCATCGCGAGGTACCCCAGAAGGTCCACGGCGGTGTCGTCGATCAGCTCGCGGGCGACCTGCAAGAGAATGCCATACTTGTAGGCCGACAGCGGCTGCATGGAGAACGTCGGGTCAGACGTCGGGATAGCGCCCGCCTGCGCCGCGGAGGCGGCGGTGGAGTGCGCGGTGGTCTTCGGCACCTGGAGCGTCTCGCCGCCACCGGTGTTCAGGACCGTGGGACCGCACTGCATCACGCCGCTGACCTCAATGAGGTGCGCGATGAGCTGGTCGTAGAAGTCGGTCGGGATGATCGACGATGCGGTGCCCGTGGTCACCAGGGTCCGGTAGTTGACAGGCCCGGATGCCTGACGGCGGATTTCCAGCGTGCGGGGAGCCCCGTCCTCGCCGCGAGCCCACTTGCGGACCTCAGCGGCTATGTCGGACTGGCGCTGCTCGCCGCCACCGCTCTCACGCGGGCGACCCTCAAGGTCGTTGAACGCGTCGTCTGCGGCCTTGGCCCGCTTCTCGGTGTCAAGCACCGCACCGATGCGCTGGTCGAGAGTGCGCATCTCTTCCTGCATCGCGTCCCACTTGCCCTGCTCCTCAGGGGTGAAAGCGCGGTTCTCGGCGGCTGCGTCCTCAGCGATCTTCTTCGCGTCGTTCCAGACGTTCAGCCGGCGGTCGCGAAGGCGCTTAGCGACCTCACTAGCCATTCCTGGCCCTCCTGACTACTACGGACGGATCTGTGATAGAACCGGCTCCGTCCGCACCCAGGAGGGTGGCTACGGCCTCGGTGGCAACTATTAAATTATCTTACTTACCGCACATGCGACAAGTCTTCGCGAAGTAAGGATTGAGGTGCCCGCAGTCCGGGCACTTCCACTTACTTCTCGTCCTCACCCTGCTCACCCTCGGGTATCGAACCACCAGGGTTAGGGCTTCCCTCGTATTCCCTATCGGCGAACCTGATCCCCTCGGACTTCAGCTTGCCGTCCTCATCCAGGGGGCTTTCCTCGTTCGCCGGTCCGGGGGTGCTCACTGGTCCGCGTACGGGTCTTCGGCGTTGTCCAGCAGGTCCAGCAGGGCCAGCGCGCCCGTTAGGGTCTTCTTGCGCTCCTGCTGCTGCTTGGCCTGCCGCGCCGGTCCGATGTTGTCGGTCCTCTTGAAGAACTCCATCGCCCGGTTCTCCGCCAGCCTCTCCCGGACCTCGTCCGGTTCGGCCTGCACCCACTCCGACAGAGAGCGGACAGCGCCGTCCATCGAACGGGCCGCCGCCGTCGCATCCGGGTACGCCGGGTCGAGCACGGGGGCCACGTCGATCAGCTGAACGGCGTGCAGGGTGCGCATCGGGTAGTCGAACTCGCTGACACCCCACTCGTCACCGCCGGGGAACACGCGGAAAGCGAACGAGCTGTGCCGGATGTCACCGCGCTGCACGTACTCCAGGACGTCCCGCCGTGAGTCCGGTGGGATCACGTCGTACATCAGGCCAGTGTCATCGACGGACAGGCTCAGCGTCCGCGCGTACGTGGTCCCGAGCAGCGCATCGTCCTTGTGGTTGTACCGGCACACCACATCCGGCCAGCCCTCCTGCTTGGACTCGTCGAACGCGTTCCGGTTGACCTGCTCGACGAAACCGCCAAGCCGGCGCGACAGCTTACCGAAGCACGCCGCGTAACCCCAGATGTGCGCGGGACCCTCCTTGCCCACCGGGTCGCTGCGCAGTTCCAGCGGGAACCGGATGAACCGCCGCTCAGGGAAAGCCTCCGGGTCCGGCTCCATGCCGCCGAAAGCACGCTGCACAGCGGTCGGCTTGATGCCGAACTTCCGCGCAGCCGCCATGATCTTCGGCATGGCCATCTTGCCGAACGGCGACTGCGAGGCACGAGACAGTGCGTTCCGTGCGTGGGCCTCGTCGTGCACGGGGAAATGCCGCTTGCTCCGGGGCGTGGTCCGGCCCTGCGCGTCCTTCATGCCTCCGCTTTCGATGAAAGCGAAAGCGCTGTCCGGCAAATCGTTGATCGCCTGACTGGACAATTCAGCCATTGAGTTCGACCTTTCTTGCGTGTAAACTTAGGCCATGGCCAGATATATCCCCGGCAAGACCTGCCAGCAGTGCGGCGGCCTGATCCCCTGGAGGGATGGACGGTCCGCCCGTGAGAATGCGAAGTTCTGCGGCAACCACTGTAAGCTGGCTTACCAGTCAGAAAATCCTTCACGCCCACGTATTGAACGGGTGACCGTACCGTGTGCCGAGTGCGGCAAACCAGTCACCTTCCTGCCTTCGCAGCGCGGCTCGTACAAGCCGGGCCGTACCGACAACATCTACTGCGACCGTAAGTGCAAAGGTGCAGGTCACAGTAAGATCATGACAGGGCGGCGCCCAAGTAACGGCATCTATACCAGCGTAAGTACGTTCCGCTGGATCGCCCGTAAGGCTTTCTATGACCGTTGCTCACTCTGCGGCTGGGACGAGGCCCCGTGCGACGTGGCCCACATCGTCAGCCGCAAGGATGGCGGTACGGACGATCTGGAGAACGTGACGATGCTGTGCCCGAACCACCACCGCATGTACGACTGCGGACTGATCACACAGGATCAAGTCAGGCAGAATCGCTTCAGGGTCCTCAGGTGAGGTGGTCTTGGCGTAAGAGCCGCGAACCCCGCGAACGCTGGTATGTGCAGTTCGAGGAAGGTGGCCACGTCTACACCTATATGCGGACGTACAGCGATTTCTGCCGAATCATGCAGGACCGGCATACGGGCGGCGATGATCCACCCTTTGCCATCTGGGTCGTACGGAAGGGCGAACGCTGTCGTGTAACAATCCGCCTAGAACCCTAGTGCCGCCCGTTGCCGTTGCCGTTGGCGCTTGCTGGCGGGATCCACGGGCCCACGAACTCGGGGCCCAGGGCCTCGTCGCGTTCCGCCTGGCGGACCGCGGCGACGATCTTGTCAAGTACGGGCTGCGGTAGCCCGTACGTGCCGTCTTCGCTGCTGCGGACGGACAGCATGTCCTTCACGATCTGCTGCAAGACGTTCGGTGGCTGGAAGCTGCCACCCGGCCCGCCGCTGCTGACATCCGCGCCCGCGCCACCCGGGACGTTCACAGCAGGGGGGGCGTTCTGCGCGCCCACGCCCTGCGCCTGGCCCGCACCCGGTGGCAGCCCGGAAGGTTCCTGGTTCGCGGCGAGAGACTGGAGGTACTCGTATAGCAGGCGCTGCTCCAGCGTGACCTGCGGCAGCAGCTCGTTCGGGATGGCCCGCACCGACCGGGCCATTGCCACGATCGCTTCCAGCGGGATGTTGTCCTTACCCGTCCCGTTCGCCAGCGGCTCCAGGTCCTCGGTGTCGCGCATCTCGTCGATCGGCTTGAACCCGATCTCCCGCCACGTCTTGTAGATCTGCGCCCGCTCCTGAAGGTCCGTCTTCAGCAGCGCATCAGAGTTGAACCGGGCGAACCGCCGCTGCGGCAAGATAGTGAAGAACGCCGTCTCCAGCCGGACCATCCACGGGCGCAGCGACTCGATGATCTGAAGCGCCGACTGCATCGTGGTGGAATAGGTCAGGGAATCGCCGCGCTTGCCGCCCACCCGGTCCGGTGGCAGGCCGTAAACGGCGGCGAGCTGCGTGGCGTTCATCTGCATCGCCTCGATGAACTGCGCCTCCGACGGGGGGACTGTTACCGGGTGGTAGTCCCAGTCGCGGCCGTACACCAGCGGTTCGCGGCGTCGGATCGAGGTGTTCAGCATCGCCCGGATCTCCGACGCGTCATCCGGGTTGATCTCGATCTCGTTGTTCTTGAACGTGCCGGGCGGGAAGCCGCCCGCCTTGAACCAGTCCGTTCCGTACCGGGTGGCTTCGATGCCGTTCAGGATCGTGATCGCGAACGCGCGCAGCGGGGAGATCCCCTCGGTCCTGCCGGGCAGGCTGAAAGCCTTGATGTGGAAGTATTCCTCGCGGCGCATCAGCCGCCCGTAGAAGTACACGCGGGTGCGCAGCGGGTTGAACGGCCCGATCTCGTCGTCGATGACGGTGACCATTTCCGGTGGCATCCACTGGATCTGCTGCGGGTAACCGTATCCGTCGCGGGACAGCACGTAACCCCACGCATTGCCGTGCAGCAGCAGCGACGTCAGGCACTCGTACAGCCAGTCCATCAGATTGGTGCCCGGTGCGGGGTCGTCGAAAATCGACGGGCCCTCCCACCGCTTCTGGTGGCCGTCCGGTGTCTTGATGTACAGCTTCAGCGGCAGGGAAGAGATGTACTCTGCGATCAGCCGCACGCACGCGTACAGGGGCACCAGGCGCAGCCCCTCATCCACCCCGTACATGGAACGGGTGGGGTGCAGCGGCCCGCCTGTGTCGAACCTGGTGTACGGACTGTCCCAGGGTCGCCAGGGCACTCCTGCTATGGTGCGCTGCTCGTTTCGGCTTTCACGTACCCGGTCGACAAGGCCCATGCGGTCCCTTCCCTCCGGGTAGAAGTTTGTTATACTCATGATGCTCAGTGACCTGAGCACGGGCTGGTCCTCAATAAGCCATTACGCGCCCAAACGGGGCTGGCCCGCACGCCCCCGCCTGTACAGGTACGCACGTATCCGCTGGCAGCTTTTAAACTGGCAGGTCTGGAACGGGTGCGGTCCGCCGTCAAAAGCGGAGGGGGCACTACTGTTCGATCAGCGTCCCGCCCGGTCCCGGGCGGGTCCTGACGGGAGGAGCTGGCTTGTCCTGCGACACCTGGACGTGAGCGCCGCTCCGGTATCCGTACCGGACGGCTAGCGCGCAGAACACCAAGGCCCGCCACGAAGCGCCGAACACCCAGCCGACCGCGAAGAACACCGCGGTAATGACCGTCGCGGCTGTCTCACCCGGGCGCACCCGGGAAGCATGCTCGGAGATCTCCTGCCGGGGAAGCGCGTCCAGCCGGGACTTGTGCCCGTTGACCGCGGGGAACTGCTGGGTTTCCGCTGTCATCACAGCCCCTTATCGGTCAGCCACCGCTGGGCGGCCTTGGAAACCTGCCCGTTGCCGCCGACGTGGTGCAGCTTGACCCACGGGTGGAGCACCGTCGCGAACGTCACGTCCGCTGAGGCCGGTGTAGGTGGCACGGGGACGGGGACAGGAGCGGGGGCTGACAGGGGCAGCGAGACGGTGGCGTCGCCCTGCTCGCCCAGCAGCCGGTCCAGGGTGTCGAAGCTGTAGCTGAACGAACCGCTGGCACCCCATCCGGTACCCCACGAGTTGTCGAAGTGGAGCAGCTTGCGGTCCATGTCCTTGCCCCGGCACAGGTATTCGTGGCCGCCGCGGATGCCCGCACCCGGGCTGACCGCCACCAGGCCGCTGCTGTCGGGGCTGTCCATCGAGTCGTACCAGTTGGAGCCGATACCGACCGGGCCGTCTTCCAGCGCGTCCAGCACGTCGTTCAGGGTGAAGCAGTGCAGGTAACCCGAGATGAGCCCCAGCTTCTTCGCGACCTGCGCTGCGGAGGGACCCGACGAGCCGTTGTCGTTCGGCGGGTAGGGGCCGTCACCGTCGATCGTCTCAGCACCGGAGTAGATCTTGTACCCCAGGCTGCCGTCCAGCGCCGGGTGGCCGGCGGGTAGTGCGTCGAAGACGGGACCGGTGCCGAGCGCGCCGACCTGCTCGAACCCGGTGCAGGCACCTACCTGCCCCTGGTCCAGGATCGGGATGTGCCGTGGCCACATCTGGCTGTTCAGCTTGCGCCCCGTGGCACGCCACGGGAAGGCCCGGTTCCGGGAGTCGTGGTAAAGGTTACGGCCGAGCGGCAGCGGGTGGCTGCCCGGCGCTGGGTCCCACGGAATGGTCCCACGCGTCGTGGTCCAGCTGGTGATCATTTCGCCCTCTCGCGGTACTCGACCCCGTGAACTTCGATGTCCGGGTTGTACCTCACGGTATCAGGGCGGCTGAAAACCTGGAATGGAAGGTTCAGGCAGCGGAACCACACCGCGGTCACTTCCCCGGTCTTAGGGTCGATCTCGATGTCCAGTCGGTCAGTTCCGTGGATAGTGCCGCCGTCTCCGTAGTAGAAGTTACCGTCACCGCCGGCCAGGGACTGCTTCAGCCGAAAGATGTCTTCGGGGCCCATCTCCGGCATAGCGCCCTCCCTAGCCGAGGCTCCTGAGCGGGTTGTAGCTGCGGCGCAGGCGGTTGAAAGCCCAGTACGCCAGGGTCGCCGAGGTCAGCGGGGTGATATCGGACGCCGTGTTCTTCCGCGACCAGCCGCGCATCCCGTCGCCCACGTCCCGTGTCTCAGCCCGGGCCAGCGCCGACCGCAGGTACGGTGCCTCGTCGCGTCCCAGTTGCCCGATGGTCTTGTCGCGGATCGCGGTGACCATCAGCGTGAACGCCTGCGCCTCTTCGGATGCCCCGGCCTTGAGGAATTCCAGTCCCTGGTTCTCCCCGTCGTCGATGAGAGCCGAAGCGGGAGCGGTCTTCGGGACGGCGATCCCCAGCGGACGCCACTTACGGCGCAGCTCCAGCAGCATCGGCACGACCCAGCCGGTGCCGGGCCGGAACCCGTTCGACGGTGTTTCCACGATGACCAGCCCGTCGGAGGGACGCTGCCACGCAACGGATATGCACGCGGAGTTCAGGTCGGGAGTGACATCCACCCCGAAGCAGACGGGTGTGACAGCACCGCCGAATACCTGCGTCTCGCACGCATTCCACTGGTCCTCGGTGACGACCAGCCAGCCTTCCTCATCGGTGGGCCAGTGGCCCGCGCCCAGCCGCTCGACGTTGAACGCGTCCTCGGGCATCGAGTCGAGTTCCCACGCGATGTGCTCCAGCGTGATCCGGTAGCCCAGCGCCGGGTTGGCCTTCGCCCACGAATGCGGGTCGTCCCGGTCGTCATGCTGGTCGCAGACGATGTACTGGTTCGCCCGGCGTCCGTAGCGCATGTCACGGTGGCACATCTCGTTGTGCGGGCGGATCGACCACTCGAAATAGGCCAGCCGCTCGTCATCACCGCGGATTCCACGCCGCCGCACAGACGCCAGCTGCGTGGAGTCAGGCAGGCCCGCCGATGCGAGGTACCACAGCTGGGGGTTCGGCACGGCCGACATGGTAGGCATCGAAGCGCCCACCTGGTCGGTTGTGAGGATCATCGCCTCGTCCCACACCAGGCAGTTACACGTGAAAGACCGGCCTGAACCACGGGACCGGGCGAGGAACCGCAGGCGCGGGGCGACCGACTTGCGGATCAGCCTGGCGTTCGGGCCGAAGATCAGCGCCGGTTTGGGCCGCAGCGTGACCGCTTCCTCACCGTGGGACGTGATGATCGACTTGACCCGGCGGTCGAGTTCCTCGCAGCCCTTGATCCTGTCCCGCAGCCGCAGGAAATGCTCGTTCGACGCCTTGAACTCGTGCGCGGTGTGGATGATCAGCGGCTCTGAAAGCTGGAACAGGCCGAACAGCTCCCGGCCCTCCACGGTGGCGTTCTTGCCGTTCTGCCGGGCGAGGACCTCCGCTACTTCCTTCGCCGCCCAGGTGCCGTTCTGCCGGGTGCCCAGCGAGTCTTTCAGCGTCTCCGCCTGCCACGGGTCGAACTCGAACCCGACAGAGGTGCAGAACTCGATGCATTCGCGGCCCGTCGCGTCCGAATGGTAGTCGGGCACCGACCGGATGCGGGGGTGCTGAACCCCGAAGACGGGGGATTCGCTGAATGCGGGCATCGCCATGCTAGTCTTCTTCTTCGCACCCGCTCATCATCGCGATGATGACGGCGATGAGGATGCGCAACGCCTCGTTGCGGGTGAAACCCGCATCGACGTAGGCCATGAACATCTCGTGCTGCTGCACGACTCCTGCTTGCAGCTGGGTCAGCGGTTCCTCGGGGCTGGCCATCAGCCGTGCTCGCGCATCAGCCGTTCCTCACGGCGTCGTTGAAGCTCATCTATCTTGTCTCCTTCAGCTCCTGGCGGTGCCATCTCGCGGAGCTGGACCGAGCATAGCCGAAGCTCCCGGAGTATCTGGGCGAGGTCTCGCGGCTCCAGGTGCCGGGCGTCCGCTTCGGCTGCCAGGGTGAGCATGGCCTGGGCGACCGTGCCGGTGGAGACTGATTCCGGGAAAGTCCTGAGGTCCCTGCGGACTGCCCGTTCGACAGGGCCTATCTTGCGTCGTGCAGGCATAACCTGAGCCTCCCCTGATACACTGTCAGCACGCGAGAGTGCCAACCTGGAAGGGCATAGTCATGCGTGACTACGACCAGTACCTAACTGAGCTGCGACGACGAGGTTACATCACCCGGCGCAGCCTGGGCACGGGCCACCTGAAGATATTCGACCAGCACGGGTGCCTGGTGGGCGTGCATTCGGGGAACGGCGGCAGCGACCGGCGGGGCCTGCTGAACCTCAAGGCCGATATCCGCCGACATCAGTGCCTAGCCGGTGAAAAGCAAGGCGAGCATGTACAGCGCGAGGCCCGCAGCGACGAACGTCGCCCAGATCGCACGCGGGGTGACTACCCATGCCACGACCGCGGCCACGGCGAACAGCAGGAAAGCCAGCAGAATCAGGAACCCGTGTACGCCGCTGACGGCGAAGCCGCTCGCTAGCGGTGCTAGTGACGTGTGCATGGTGACCTCATTACCCGCATAGAAGGGAACGTAACATGACGGTCAGTGTCTCCGGGCGGCTGCCTGATGGAGACGGCAACGGTCTTAACGCGGTCTTGTCCGACCTGATCCGCGACCCGAAGAAACTCCACGTCTGCATAGCCATCCTGGACGGGAAGAAAGTCACGACCGACGCCGATTCGGGTGAGACGGTCCCGACCGCTCGCATCCGCCGGATCGAGGTCCTGCTCGACGAGGATGACATGAGGGTCGCGGAGAACCTGATGCGGCGCGCCCTGGACCGCCGTACCGGACGTGAAGCACTGCCGTATGACCTGGAGGAAGAAATCAGGGCCGCGTTCCCCGGGAAGGTCGAAGACTACACCGATGACGAGCCAGGGCAGACTGGTCCAACGCCAGAATAACTGATAGAAAAAACAAGCGCAACAGGGAGAGTCCATTGTCGCCAGATGAGAACCGGGCCGCGAGGATGCGTGATGCCAGCCTGCTGATGGCCGCTTACCTGGGTGCCCGGGCCAAGATGACGCCGCGTGACGCCTACGCCGCGGCGGTCAAGTGGGTGGCTGCCTACAACGGCTACCTGGCGGTGTGCTCCCGGCGGGAGTAGTGTTAGCGGCATCGGGGAGGCGGCCTTGAAGCATCCGAAGCATGCAGAGACTAAGGCGCAGCATGCCGCTTCGGTGAATTGGGCTAAAGCCGGACGTGCGGCGCAGGCGCGCAAGCGCGCGTTCGAGAAAGCGCATGGCTTGCCGACGCGGACGAAGGCTCAGACGCAGGCGTCGCTGAAGTGGGCGGCTGCTGGCCGTTCCGCGCAGGCCCGCAGCCGGCAGGGGCTCCAGCCGGTAGCGAGGCAGAAGCCGGCGCTGGCGCTGCCGGGTTACGGTATTCATGATCTGCCGGTATGCGCGGCGGTCGCGGTGTCCGAGCACCTGGCCGCGGCCACTGGTGCTATCGCATCCGATGCCGGTATCCTGTCACTGGTTGACGGCCTGGGTGGCGGCTGCCTCGCTGATTACCTGGAGGCAGCCGCCACGGACGGCCTGGGCGGTGTGCGGCTGGCGGGGTTCTGGCCGTGTGACCCGGACATGTTCGTGCCGGGTCTTGTGTACGGGGTGCGGTTCCGGCAGGGTTATCACGCGGTGCTGTCGCACCCGTCGGGGATGATCTCATGGGGCATGCTCATGCCTGTTACTGGAGTGCCAGTTGAGGCATGGCACCTTGAGTGGGACACTCAGCTGTCCTAACTGCGACATGCATAGTACAATAAGAGTATGGCAAACATGCTGCCATACCATCCACCCATGTCCTGAGCCAAGAAGGAAACCATGCCCGCTTACGCCAAGATCAAGAAGAACGAACTCATGGACGTGCTGACCGCGAACCGCGACAGTCACCGCACCAAGTTCCTCGCCGCGCAGGAAGCCTACCGCGCCCGCGTCATCGAGATGCTGGACCAGCGACTGGCCGACGCACGCGCAGGACGCAGCATCGACCTCGCGTTCCGGCTGCCGGTACCCGAGGACCACACCGCCGACTACGACCGCGAGCTGCGCATGCTCGAAATGGAAGTCGAGGAGACAGTTACCCTTGACAGCCGCCTGTTCGACCAGCTGGTCATGGACAACTGGTCGTGGAGCGCGGTTTTCGCCGCGACGAACTCGGTTTACGCGGTGGAGTAAATGGCCAACCCCCATTCACCGCTGACGAAGATCAGGGCCCGCCTGGCGACATGGCTCGAACCCTACCCGGATAGGGGCGAGGCGTGGTGCGTCAACTGCGCGCTCAACGGCGGGCGGACCCTGATCGTGCCCGCGACCGGTCACGCTCGTCATGTCATGCAGCATCGTGACGAACAGGGCATGCGGAGCGCTGTGAGCATCCGGGTTAGCTGGGGGTCTGCCGGGCCCCATCTCTGCGACGAACAGGACGACGACTGATGCCCAGCGGGCGCGCCATCGTGATACGCGGCAACGCACGTCACCTGCCGTTGCCGGATGAAAGCGTGGACCTGATCGTCACGTCCCCCCCGTACTACTCGCTGCGGTCCTACACCGACCAGGGCAGGCATTACGACGGGCAGATCGGCGCGGAACCCACCCCGAAGCAGTACATCGAATCGCTGATGGAATGCACCCGGGAATGGGCGCGGGTACTCAAGCCGTCCGGTTCGATCTTCGTGAACCTGGGGGACACGCACTCGTCCGTGCAGGGAGTGCGGGAGAACCACGACCAGAACCTGTCCGGTAAGCGCAAGTCACGCGGCGAGGGGAAAGGGTTCGCCAAGTCGGGGCCCGCCGTGTGGGGTGTCCCGTCGAAGTCCCTGATCGGGGTGCCGTGGCGGTACGCTCTGGCGTGCATCGACGAGGGCCTGATCGTACGGCGTGACATCATCTGGTCCAAGCCGAACGGCATCCCCGAATCGGTGGATGACCGGGTGCGGACATCCCACGAGTACATCTTCCACATCGTCAAGGCCCGCCGGTACTTCACCGGGGTCGATGAGATCCGCGAACCCCACAACTCTGAGTCGTTCGCGCGGTTCGCACCAGGCCGGGCGCTTCCTGGCAGGCGACCAGCGGAAATCTACAACGGCAAACCGGCGCAGACACTAGGGCTGGAAAAGGCCCTGCACCCCGCCGGTCGGCTGCCCGGCTCGGTGTGGACGATCCCCGTGCAGCCGCTGATCGGCCCGGCGTGCCGCCTGGTGTGGGACGGACGGACGATCTGCTGGTTCAGCACGTGGGAAGAGGGTGAGCGTCACATGCGGATCCTCGCCCGCGACGCGTGGATGTGGGCTGGCGTGGCCGGTCGTCCGAGCCTGCGACCCGAAGTTGAGCATTACGCGGCGTTCCCGATGGAGCTGCCACGGCGGATCATCCAGGGGTTCAGCCCGACCGGTATCTGCACCCAGTGCGGGCAGGGCAGGCGTCCCTTCGTGGACCGGGAACGTCACCACGCCAACACTGATGTTTCCGTCATCAGCTATGAGTGCGACTGCGAGACGCCTGAAGCGCCCACCCGGCCCGCCGTGGTTCTGGACCCTTTCGGCGGGACAGGCTGCGCCACGTTGGTCGCCGCTTCGATGGGACGCATCGGCATCAGCAACGACTACTCCCATTCCTACTCGCGGTTCGCCCGCTGGCGGACCACGAGCAGCACTGAGCGGGCCAAGGCCATGCAGGTCCGCAAGCCGCCACCCCCGCCCGACCCGCGGCAGGGGACGCTGTTCGACCTCAGTGAGGTATAGCAATGATCAAGCCCCGCAAGACACCGTGCGCGTCGTGCCCGTACCGGTGTGACGTTCCATCCGGTGTGTGGTCCGAAGATGAGTACCGGAAGCTGGAAACCTACGACGGCGGCACGGCCGAGCAGGCCATGAAAGGCGCGCTCGGCGTGTTCGCCTGCCACCAGGGCGGCAACGAGATCTGCGCCGGTTGGGCTGCCGTCCACGGGAACCGCGACAACTTCGCGCTCCGCATGGCTCACCTGATGGACCCGCACGTAGATGTCGGTGCGGTCATCGAGTACACCACCGATGTTCCCGTGTTCGCCAGCGGCAAGCAGGCCGCTGATCACGGGCGCAGGGAGATAGAGCAACCGGGCTCAGCAGCCCGGGAAGCGGTCGGGAAGATCGCGAGAGTAAGGCAGATGCGGGGTCAGCCCGTGACATACTCGGGCTCCTCGCAGACCGGAAGGGGAAAGTAAATGTCACTGTCGACGATCATCATCGTCGGGTTCCTGTTCATGCTCGCCGTCCTGGGTCACACCTTGTGGCACGGAGCTGAGGTCGCCATCTTCAACTTCGTCGTGCAGGCTTTCACCGGCGCTCACGTGACCGGCTGAGCCGTGAACGGGTTCGAAGTACACGAGTACGTGATGCGCCCGTACCTCACGTTCTACGACGAGCGCGGCGACGTTATCGACAAGATCCTGCTCACACCGGACAAGGTAGCCATCCCGCTGCAAGCCACGTATCTGACGTACGAAATGGACGTCAGGCAGGCTGATAAGAGCGAGGACGATGGCGACGTTCGATGAGCTGTACCCGGACGCGCCGCTGTGGTTCCAGCCGCCGCACGGCGAAGACGACGACGGCGCGGCGAAGTGCCCCACTACAGGGCCGTGCTGGAACTGCGGCACCCCCACGGCGTACGTGGACCTGGACTTCGAGGGTCACCTTTGCTCCGAGGCGTGCCGTGACGTCAAGTGGGACGAGTACTTCCAGGCGCTGAGGCAAGGAGCCGGTGACGGTGATCCACCACCTTATCTATGAGGCAGGCCGGTACCACGGAAGCGGCGGCGGGTACGCACTGACCCTGTTCTTCCGGTGGCTGTGGCACGAGATCGGCTGGTGGTCTATGTTCATCATCGGGCCCCTGACCGGGCTAGGTCTGTGGGGCATGTGGAACGACAGCGGAGAGGATCAGTAATGGCGGGACTCAACTGCCCGGTATGCAACAAGCCTGTCAAGCAGGTCAAGCACAAGTCGGGCATGCACACCGCGTGCGAACGACGGCTCAAGAAGAACCGCAAGGTCAAGATGCCGAGCGGGACCTGATGCCCAGCGGGGTCACGTGGGGGAACCACGGCCCTCACTGCCACGGGAGTTACTGCTGCGAATGCAACGCCTGCCACGGGCCGAAGCCGGGAGCGAAGTGATGGAGCCGATAGAGTGGTAGCGGGGACGAGATTCGAACTCGTGCTTGAAGCTTATGAGGCTCCCGAGGTACCTAGCTCCTCCACCCCGCGGCGTGTCCGGGCCTGTTACTGCTACCCCGCACGGGCGGCCCGGACAGGTATCAGTGTAGTGGCGGGGGACTCGGGGTTCAACCCCATCCGGGAGCACGGAGTTCGCGCGGTCCCCCGGGCCTGCCCGCTGATCATGGCAGGCAGTGCTCCGTCCGCTGGTGATCCTATCAGGCGTAGGCTGGGATGATGGCTGGCAGGAAAGTCGTGTTCAACATACGCGTGTCGGAGGAAACAGCTCAGGCCATCGACCATGCGCGTGGCGGCCAGTCCCGCGCGGGCTGGGTGAGCGACCTGATCGACGCGGCGCTCGCGGCTGGTGGTGACCCGCCGGTGGAGTACCGGTCAGGGTCGCAGCGCAAGCGCGCGGAGGCAGCTGGCGGTAAGTGCCCGCATCCGCGCGCCCGGGTGATCAAGGGTTTCTGTTACGCGTGCGGCATGCCAGCCGCTATCTGAATGACCACATGAAAACGGGTGTTCCTCCTTTCCGCCCGGGCGGAACCCCGGGGATACCACCGTGCAGGAACAGGGTAGACAGAGGCCCTGTAGCCGTGCGGGCGTTTGGCGACGCCCCGGCCTCGCACCACGCGGCAGGTCCCCGGGTTATCCGCTGTATCTCACCGAGGAGAAAGATGAGCAGACCACGCGGGGAGTGCCCTAGGGGCGGTCCTCACGAACCGTTTTATGCCACGGCCGGGACTTTCACCCTCAAGACGAATAAGACCGGCGGTGTGCGCACCAGGGGCCGCCCGAAGGCGCTGAGGTGCAAGAAATGCCGGAAAAAGCTGTGATCCCGGGCTGGCCGTGGAAGTGCAGGCGGTGCAAGGATTCGCGGACGATCTGGAACGGGAAGAAAGTCGTGCGCTGCCCAGACTGCAAAAAGAGTACAAAGAGAGCACGCTAGTGGTACACTAGGTCTGGAAGGGAGACTTACAGGCCATGTGCAACCCAATCACCACCAATCACCCGGAGCTGCTCCTCGAAAAGGGCGTCCACCTGGGCTATGAGTGGGAAGTCACGTCCAACCGCATGGGCTACCGATGCGGCTACGTCCGCGTCCCCGCGGGTCACCCGTGGCACGGTAAGGACTACGACGACGTGGACCCCCACCCGGAGGTCCATGGCGGGCTCACGTTCGCGGAGTCCGACACCGACTGCGGCAAGGGCGGTGAAGACAACGCCTGGTGGCTCGGGTTCGACTGCGCACACGCCGGTGACGCACCCGACCCTGACCTGCCCGGTTCCGATACCATGCACCGGTACGGACTGCCCACTTACGGTACGGTCAGGAACGCCGGGTACGTAGCCGGGCAGTGCCGCCATCTCGCCGAGCAGGCCGCACAGGCCGCTGCATCGGCCGGTTACTACAACTGGGAAAACTAGGAAGGAGCGCCTTATGCGCAGCTGGGAGCCCCTGACAGGCAGGTAACGCCTAGTCAGGGAAGGGAGGTGAACACCTCCCCATGCCACCGCACAAGGGCGGCAAGAAGAACCGCAAGTGGAACCGCAACCGGATCAAGTGCGCGAAGTACGCCGCTGAGCACCGCAGGGTCAAGAACAACCCGGCCCGCACGCAGCGTGCCAAGGAGCGTACCCCGCACTACCGGAAGCGCTGACAACATCACAAGCCGGGGGCGGCCCGAAATCAACCGGTGGGCCGCCCCCTTTTTCATCACCGTCCGGGTGTAAAACGGGAATCATGCCACGACGCGACTGGAACACACCGTCCGCACACTCTCAGAAGCCGCACCACGCCAAGATGCACTCTCCCGCCCGCGGTGCGGGGCACGACAAGAAACTGCGTTCCGCTAAGCGCAGCCACGGCGACCGCCGTGCTTCCTGCCCGTTCTGCGGGCACCCGACAATCGACGTATCACGGCACCGCAGGATCAACCACAGCGACTGGGGGCGGTGACATGCGGATCCTGGTCACGGGTTCCCGCAAGTGGATGTACCGGTCTGTGCTGGCTTTGAAGCTGGCTGAGGCTGCCGCCGGTGTACCGCCCGGTGAGGTCACCGTGGTGCACGGCAATAACGGCAACGCGGACCTGATGGCCGATAGTGAGGCGCGCCTGCTCGGGTTTCACGTGGAACCGCACGACGCGCACTGGGAAGCTCCCTGCATCCAGTACTGCCAGCCGGGTCACCGCCGCCGCCACGAGAACGGGCGCGAGTACTGCCCGGCAGCTGGGAACTACCGCAATCAGGAGATGGTGGACGCGGGCGCGGACATCTGCCTGGCGTTCTACCAGCCGAAAGCGGCGAATATCGGTACAAACGACTGCGTGAACCGGTGTATCCGCGCCGGTATCAAGGTCAAGGCGTACGGAAAGGAATAGCCATGGAAGCCATCAGGTGGGCTAAGGACCGGGTGTGCCGGCGCTGCCGGAGGTCGAAGCCGGGGCACAGTGCGTGCAGCTCACGGAACTGCGTGTGCCCATGCCGCTGGAATTACGGGAACGTCCCGCGCTAAGGAAGTCGCCATGATCACTAGGATGAGGAGTAGCCGTGGGTTCCATGCTCACCTTCGAGGGGGCGAGGGCGACGATGTGCGTCGCCAGCTCGTCTCACAGCCCGGTGCCGCTGCGGTTTGTCTGGCATCATATCCAGCCGCAGGAGGCGGGCGGGAAGACGGTGCCGGAGAACCTGGCGCAGCTGTGCGATTCTTGTCATTACACGATCCACCGGCTGATGTGGATCATGGCGCAGATCGCACTCGGCCAGACGGTCACCCCGGAGCAGCAAAAGCAGGTCACCACCCCGCCGCGGCGCGCCCAGCTCGTGCTGGCCGGGAAAGGATATGAGGCATGCCGGGCAGCCGGAACCATCGGGAAAATCCCCAACGAGGGCTGACATGCTCCGCTTGCGGTGACCTGGTACAGCACCATTATGACGGCGGGTGCGCACGTTGCCCCTGCCGGATACCGCAAACTGAGGCAGAATACAGGAAAGTGCTGAGGGACGCGACCATGACCAGGGAAGAGTTCGAGAGCTACTGGGCTGGTAATTCCGGCATCAGTGTCGATCAGATGCACCAGGTGGGGCTTCGCGCTGAGGAATGCGACTGCGGCGAAGACCTGTGCCCGGGCTGGTCGGTCGACTGGGATCACCGGAAGGGGGAGGTGAGCCGTGGCTAAGTACACGTGCGTCAAGTGCGGGCGGAAGCTGAAGCTGCTGGAGATCCTGTACTGCCGCAAGTGCAGGAGGGAAGCGCAGCAGAAGTTACCTGTAAGGGCTGGAAAGAGAGCCCCGGAAACAGCGGTTACCTCATACAGCAGTGGTACAATAGTGGTATGACAGCTCAGATACCGGGGCTCACCCCGGAAATGGCCGAAGCTGCACGTGACGTACTCGCGCTCGTACGCGCCGAGATGACCGGCGACCGCGAAGCCACCGCAGTTATCATCGGCCCGCTCGACGCCAACCACGCCAAGATGCTGCTCATACTCACCGCATCCCTCACGGCACGCGTCTTGAAATCCCGCGGCGGCGACGACATCGAGGAATACCTCGCCAGCTTCGCCCGCACCCACCTGACATAGGAGAGCCGTGGACAGGGAAACCGAGATGCGGCTCCGCAGGCTCGCGGTCAAATGGGTATCCAGCGCCCGGCACCCGATGCGGGTGAACCGCCCCGAGGAACGCGACCTGCTGATGAGATGCGCCGCCGAGCTTCAGCAGGAACTCCACGCTGAGCGCACCCGGATGACTGGCCCGCGCCGGTCGTGCTGCCCCACTCAGCCAGGCGACAGCCACCTCGGCACGTGCGAGAAGAACATATGACGCACTGGCTGACTACGTTCGACCCCGACGACGGGGAACCCACCGGTTCGCTGTGCCACTGTGACATCGACGCCGACCACGACGGGGCAGGGAACATCATGGATCCCCTGTTCCCGCTTGAAACATCACAGGAAACGAAAGAACCAGATGACTGAGACGTTCGCCTATGACCTGCTCCGCCGCGGCGCGGAGCAGGTCGTGATCAAGCCGCGCGGGCATTCGATGGAACCCGTGATCATGGACCGGCAGCAGGTCACCATCACCGCGCTGCACGACGATGACGTGCTGGCCGTAGGTGATGTCGTGCTCGCCCGGGTCAGAGGGAACATCTACCTGCACAAGATAACCGCGATCGACGGTAACCGCATCCAGATCTCCAACAACCACGGGCACGTCAACGGCTGGACACACCGGGACAGGATCGCGGGCATCGCCTGTCTGTGCTCCTGCTGCGGCCACAAATGCAACCCTGGCACCCGGGGGCGACGATGCGGGGTCTGCGGGCACAGGTGCAGCGGGAAAACGGGAGGGATGGCATGATCGTCGTAAGAACGAGCAACGGCGAGTTCAACGTCCAGGCTGACACGTGGGAGAACGACGGTGACGGCGACCTGGAGTGCCTCGACAAAGACGGCGACGTGGTGGCGACTTTCCCGCGCGGCTACTGGTGCGCCGTGTACGAGTCCGGTGCGGTCACGCAGCGGACCTCAGCATTCCAAGCACCCCGAGCACTGGAGGACCCCACGTGAGCCTGCTGCCAGCGTCCGCGTTCCCGCTTCAGACCGTAGCGAACAACATCACCGGTGCTGACGGGCAGAACTACCGGCTGTGCGGGGTGAACTGGCCGGGAGCGCACCAGGACAACCGGGTCCCCGCCGGGCTTGACAAGCTGAACCGTGCGGATATCATCGGGCGGATCGTGTCGTGGGGACTGAACCACGTCCGGTTCCCGCTCGCCACCGGGACGGTCCTGAACAAGGACGGCACCCCGTACACCGGCCTCATCGACCCCGCACGGGTCGCCGCGAACCCCGACCTGGCAGGCATGACACCTTGGCAGCTCTACCAGCAGCTCGTAGCCGACATGAACGCCGCCGGCCTGTACGTCATCATCAACAAGCACCTCAACTATCCCGGCTGGTGCTGTAGCAACGACGACAAGAACGGGTTCTGGTACAACGACAACTGGCCGTCATCTACGTTCACCGGCTTGTGGATCACTATCGGCACCGCGTACGCGAACAATCCCATGGTCGGGTTCGACCTGCACAACGAACCCCGCTCGGCTGTGATCGGCGGTTCGACGCTCACCCCTTCGTGGGGTGACGGCAACGGTGCGACGGACTTCCAGCAGATGTACCAGAACACCATCGGCCGGATCCGGTCGGCTGTCGCCGCGACCGGCAGCACCCTCAAGCACCTGGCGTTCTGCGAGGGCCTGAACTACGCGTCCGACCTCACCGGGTGGCTGGCCCACCCAGTGACCGGTGTAAATATCGTCCCGTCGATGCACGACTACTCGTGGTTCCACAAGAACCCCGACGGCTCCCAGCAGTCCGCATCCCAGTACAACGCTGCGATGGACAACAAGGGCGGGTTCCTGGTCACGAACGTCACCGCACCGGTGTGGATCGGCGAGTTCGGCGTCGACCTGGGTACCCGCACGAACATGACCAGCGGTTTCATGTCGAACTTCCTGGCCTACGCTAACACCCGGCACCTGCACTGGTGCTGGTGGTCGCTGTCCGCGCAGACCGTCCTGGGTACCGAGCCTTCCACCAACGTGGTCAAGGCACCGGACGGGAACCGGGAAGCGTTCGGCCTGATGAGCGGTCAGGACTGGAAAGGCAGCAACAGCGAGATGATCACCCTGCTCCAGGGGATCATGTGATGATGCGCGACAGCACCAAGATCAGGGCCGTGTGGTGCCTAGTCGGCGCGATCTGTGTCATCGCCGTGGTCGTCATGATCATCACCATCAGCCTGGCGAGGTGACAATGGCAACGGACCTAACCGGTGAAGAAGTCATGCGTCTCCTCGAACTAGCCGACAAGGTAGTGATCTGGACCGGGCAGGACACCCTCAAAACCGGCTCAGCCGGTTATGCGGCGCTCGTCGCTGCCCGGTACGAGTATTACAAGGCCAGGATCGACTTGCTCGCCGCCCATGGCCACCAGCTCAACGCCCTCCAGACCGGCGGTTGCACATGCGGCTGGCGCGACAAGGACCACAAGATCAGCCCGTCCTGCATGTACCATTACGCCGCCCAGCTACAGCCAGAAAACCACAACATCCCATGGAACTGTCCCACCTACTACGACGGGTGCAACTGTGAAGATACGCCTCGGCCGGCACCAGGACCGTAACCTGTATGTCCAGCTCGGAGACGAACCATCCGACGAAGACGAGTACCTCGGGGTGATCTTCGACCCCACCCGGGCGAAGTTCATCGTCGAGATACTCAACGGGGAACGCCCCCCGTTCGACCGCCCGTAATACCCGTACCGTACCGAGAGAGAGCACCGTGCAAGTTATAACCGTCACCCCGCAGCTCCAGCGTGTCATCGACCGCGCCTACCCGGGTCTGCCGCCACGCCAGCAGGCCAACAAGGTCCGCGACCTCCTGTTCGACGTCCTGCTCGGCATGGCGGAGAAAACGCCAGCCGCAGATGTGCCGCCCATGCCTGCGGCGACGAGAGCCGAGGCGGCCACCAAGATCGCGAACCGGATCGCGAAGATGGCACCGGCGATCGACGACCAGAACTGGGTGAAACTCGAAGCGTTCATCGAACAGGCAAAGATGGCGGGCCTGTGGGACAACCCCGCCGAGCTGCGCCTGGTCGCCCGCCTCAACGATCCCTTCGACGGGGCAGAAAACGAGCACCGGGTGCAGAACAGCCGGATCACCGCGTACTTCCGCCGCCTGGCCGCCTGATGCTCACCATCCACATGCCCGAAGGGGACAAGGAAAAGCGGAAACGGCAGCGCCTCCGGGGGCTCGGCTACATCATCGCCGGGGTGATCATCATGGCGTCCATTTTCCTGTCCTGGACCAGCAAGTTCTGGTTCGTTCCGATCGCTGTCGAAGCCTGGTGGCTGTGGGCCGTGTACAGCCACGACTGGGACAAGGAGGTTCACCGGCATGGCGATTAAGCTAGGCAGCAAACCCGGCCCGAAGGACGCTCCGAAGGAGACAGACAACAGCAAGCTGTCACCCCTCGTCCACCGCATCGGGAAGAAGAAGTAACCCGTGGCCAGGCACTCCACGCACCTGTGCTGGTCATGCGGGGGGAAAATCTCGCCTGAGCAGGACGAGGAACGGGTCGGCGGGCTCAAACCCCACGAGATCAGGTACCGGCACGCCGGCGAAGCGGACTGCCACGAGTACTTCACCCACATGAGCACCCGCCGCCCGGGCAGCCCCGCCGACCCCATCGGCTACCTCGACGACCAGCGGGACGAAGAAGGCCGCTACCACGCACAGTTAGGAAGGAAAAGTCAGCCCCGCGGTGCCGCACCGCGGGGCTGACCCCACATCATCATGCGATACCCCTGGAGAAACTGCACGGACAAGCCGTGCCCCTGCCACGATCCCGTCGTTTTCGGTCACCACGAACCCTGCCCCCGCTGGGAAACACGAGCAAACCTGCCCGCGCTGCCCGGGTTCCGCTCGATGGACATCAGCGCAGCGTTCGCTGACACCGCGGAAACCATGCGGCTGTACAACCGCACCCTCGCCCACTTCAACGCGCTGCTACGCGAAACCGCCGACGCTATTTCCCAGTGTCAGTCTTCTCAGACGACGAACCGTGGGTCTTCGCCTGCGAACGGCCAGGACTACGGGCCGGCTTAGCCGGGTCCTTGTCCTGGCCGTCACGCCACGTGTGACCCTGCTCGCACGACCAGACGATCTCGTCGTTCGTCGCGTCCTGGATCATCGTCCGGTTGGTGCTGCCGCAGTCAGGGCACGCGTTCGGTACGTCGCTCACTTGCTGCCCGTCTTCGACTTACCCGAGGTGTCGTCGTGACCGGCCTTCACGTTCGCGTTCTGACCGGTGCCCTCACGGGCCTGCTCCTCGCGGACCGCGTGGTCCCGCAGCGCCGTGTCACCCGCAGCCTCGTCGCCGCGCGCCGCGGCACCCAGCTGCGAGTCATCCCGGCCCGCAGCGTCGGTCACCGGCTGCCCCGCCAGCTCCTGCGCCAGCGTCTCCCCCTCGATCTGCGTCACCGGGCGAGGATCACCCTCGTCGTGCAGCCGCTGAGCCTCAGCCATCCGCTCCTCGTACGTCATCTCCGAGAACTTACCCATTACGAGTGCCCCTTCCAGGCGAAACGACCCGGCCCACCCCCTAATCTACCCACCGGGCCACCATGAAACCGCCACCCCGGAAAGCGATCCTCTTTTATGCCACCTGCGGAAACGTGGCACTCAGAAGTGGTGCAGGCAACCGGCGCTGTTCGCGACGTTCAGCCAGAACTGGCTCCCGTTCGTGCTCCCGGTGATCTTCAGCCCGCCCAGGCCGCCGTTCCAGTTACTGGACCAGTGCGCGTTCCAGTAGCCGTCGGCGCTCTGGCATGCGGTCGCCCGCGCCACGAAGATCGTGCCGAAAGCACCACCCTGCCCGGTGTTCGGGTTATTGCACGTCGTCAGCCCCGCGTGGGCGTCACCGGAAGAACCGTTCAGGTCACCCACGCACTGCCCGTTACCGTAGCGGAGCTGGACGATGAGGAACCCGGACGGGATGCCAGCGATCGGGCAGCCGTTCGTGGTCAGTGCAGTACCGGACTCGCACCGGTTGAAAACCTCCTGCTCGGAGAAGTTCTCGTTACTGGTGCCAGGGCCCTCGGCCTTGACGTAAGGCCCGCCGTTCCACGCGTTCAGGCACGGGAACTCCGGGCTGAACGAAGGGCTGGCCTGGCAGATCTCCTGCTGAACCGCCCACGACGGTGCGGCAACCGTCACGGCCACCCCAGCGGAAGCCACCAGAACCGCCACGAGCGGGATAATCCTGAGTAGTCTCTTCATGCCCCGACCATACACAGTTAGTACACGAAAGGACAGTGGGTGAACTTCTTCCGCTGGTGCGACCAGCGCCGCGGCTGGTTCGCAGCAGCCGGCGCGGTGATCGTCATCGCCGCACTCAGCCTCGCCGCCGCCACCTGGGTGCAACGCCACACCACCACCGTGGCCAAGCCAGGCGGAGGGCAGAAACAAGCCACCGCCACGCACACGCACGCCACCAGGAACGCCCAGGCGACCACCCCCTACCAAGCACCCACCCCCCCGCACCAGACGGCCGTACAGAGCACCACAGCGAGCCCGCGCCCTTTCCCCGCAAGCCCCCGCCACACCGCCACGATCACAGTCACCGCCTCCGCGACCGCAGCCACGGCAACCACCACCACACCCAGCGCCACCCCGGGCAGCACAACCGCATCCCCCGAACCCGACCCAACCCCCACCGAACCATCCCCAACCCAGCCAGAACCCACCGAACCTAGCCCAAGCAGCCCGCAACCCACCCAGACAGGCACGACATGATCGGCACCGTCGTCGTAGACGGCTACACCTACCAGATCACCCACATCATCCTCCGCGAAAGCTACCTCGTCATCCAAGCCTGGCACCACGGGCCCGTCCGACCCTGCACCGGCGAACCCGCCGCGGTCTTCGGCGAAGACGGCATCGGCATCTGCCAGTCCTGGCTCACCACCATCACCCCACGCGAAGCCGCCTGCGACAATGTAGGCATCGAACTCAGGATCAAGATGGTCCACATGGAGACGATATGAACAAGCGCGACGGATGGACCTGCCCCAGCTGCGGGCTCCGCAACGCACCCTCGATCCCATCATGCGCCAACTGCGGCACCCTCCGCCCCGCCAGGTAACCATGTGCGGCAACAACCGGTGCATCTACTACGGCTGCGACGCATGCTCCCTGCGACTCACCGGCGACATCATCCACGCCCACCGAGACGAATGCGACTGCACCAACGAGATCAACGCCGAATTCTGCTCACCCGCATGCCTCACCGACTACCAGACCTGGGACCCCTGCGACTGCGGCCACGACAACCCCTGGCAGACACGGAACGGGCCAAGCACCAAATGACACCCCTGCCCACCGAACACGAAATCCTCGAACTCGGCACCCGCGCAGCGTTCTGGCTCGCCGCCGCAGACAGCGACCCCGCCTTCATGCTGGCCATGCACCAGCTCCTCGCCGCACCACCACGCAAGAAGACGAGCCCCGCAGACTACGGCGTCACCAGTACCAGATCGAACCCACCAGAGGTGTAACTTGAACTGCACAGCGAAAATCCGACCGTTCCCCAACCCCACCGAGCTGGCCTGCGAACACGACGGCACCGGCTGGCACGAACACCACGCCACCCTGCGCGACTACGCCTACCCAGGCTCAGCCACCATCATCACCTGGCACGAAGCCGACCGGCGCACCTACCGCGGCACCTGGCAGCCATGCACCGGCGAAGAATGCACCCTCCCCGCCGGGCACCCAGGACGCCACGCGACATGAGCAGCACCGGTTCACAAGGAAATCAAGCTCGACCGCTGACAAGAGATAACCAGTACCAGCGGCGGCCAGCCACCGGATGCCCGATCGACCCCACCAGCAGCAGGATCAGCCCGACCACCAGGCAGATGATCCCCAGCGTCCACAAGATCGAGATCCCCAGCAGGAACCCCAGGACCAGCAACACGATACCGAGAATAATCATGACCCGCTCCTACCCTGAAACGAGCACATGAAGCCAGAAGACACGCTAACCGAAGGACGCGGACGGCCACTGCGCGAGGCACTAGCACTCATCGCCCGCGCTGCCCTGCCTGATCCGGGTTTCGCCGAGGATATGCAAGACCTACTCGCTGATGCCGGGAAGGCTCCGGAAGAACCTTGGGCACCATAACGACCGCACCGGTGCGGGAGCGGCGGGAGCGGCGGTGGCGCGGTGGGCCGCGGATTTTTGTGCGGGGAGAGAAATCCGAGCG
>Ga0247664_1000003_pt1 | contig 59383 bp, 111 predicted proteins | sample CNK05_metaG_FD_182715 | JGI IMG/M metagenome (GOLD analysis project Ga0247664, IMG submission 182715) | Soil microbial communities from Purdue University Martell Research Forest, Indiana, United States - CNK05 | ecosystem: Environmental > Terrestrial > Soil > Temperate forest > Bulk soil...
GCGCGTCGACAGGGTTATGGCTCAGCTATCGAATCACTGCGTGCTGAGTACGCCAAATGGAAAGAATTGGGGACGCGCAAGATGTGGCTCTCGGAAGCCGCCGACTGGCTTGAGAAAAATAGCCTTTAACGGAGCTTAACAGAGATGGGCGACACTTTTGATATTGGCCCGGATGATATCGCCAGATATGTGCGCCAGAGGTCAACAGGAGAGGTGGGGATGATCGTCCGGGACCCTGGCAATGGGTGGCTGCACCCATCTCAGAAGTATGAATGGGAAGCGTCCAGAGACGATTTTGAGTACGTCACCATCCGGCCTGGCCGCCATTAATCAATTTTAGAGGAGATTACCGTGGATTTAGAATTGCCCGATGCTGCCTTGGTAGCGGACGAGGTATTTGACGCGGGCCTAGATGCTGTGATGTTGGAGCCGAAGATTGCTCACATCCGCGCCAAGCTTACCGAACGCGAAATCCGTATGTTGACAGCGGTGATTGTCACGGCGACAGCAACCATAGCAACTCGCCAACTGGTCGCCGCACTATTCGCTTCTAAGTCAAGTTAAAGGAGATCGTTCGATGTCAGATGCACAGTTGATCATGGAACTGAAAAGCCTTCGATACGCAATTGAGCGTCGTGCTCCAGTGCGGGGGTTATTCATGGTCGGGCTCATCGAGGGCATGGTTAGCGCCGTCGCGTATTTGCCGTGGATCGGCATCTTCTATCTGATGTACCGATATTTTCACTCTTAAACCGCGTTAAAGGAGAAAATGAAGTAATGAACATTTCGCAAGACGAGTTCTCCGCCCTTTTCGCAATCCGAGAGGCCGCGTTACAGCTATCGGAGAGCATGGTGAACGCTGAAGCGTCGGGTGCCGACTTCGATGCTGTGGATAAGGAATGGCAATTCTTAACCGTCGCGCTTGAGCGGTATCGCGAAGCACGCCACCGTTAAAGTCGATTAAAGGAGATCGAAAAATGCCTACTGGATATACGAGCGACGTTCGATCCGGCAAGATCACCGAGTTTCCTGACTTCGCGCTCCAATGCGCGCGGGCGTTCGGGGCGCTGATCGTAATGCGTGACGAGCCACACGACAAACCTATCCCGAAGGCTTTTGAGCCTGAGACAAGCTACTACGATGAGCAGATTTCAAGGTCACAGGCGACCATCGCCGACCTTGGTTCTCTCTCGGACGCGGACTGTGAGCGCCGCGCATTGGCGGCTCACGCCGATGCGGTAGAGGCGGTGCGTGCGCGTATTCACGAGCGCGAGGAGGATCGTGATCGGTACCAAGCAATGGTAGCCAAGGTCGAGGCGTGGACCCCACCGACAGACGACCATGAAGAGATGAAAAACTTCATGCTTCAGCAGCTAAACGAATCCATCCGTTTCGACTGCACCCCGTACGCTGACCTCGACAAAGAACCTGCGCTCCAATCTGGCCGGGAATGGCGCGAGGCTATGCTGGCTCAAGCCGCCCGCGACCTGTCCTATGGGTTAGAGCATCGGCAGCAAGAGATCGAGCGCACGAACAAGCGCAACCAGTGGCTGACCGATTTGCGCAATAGCCTTTAATGTCTCTTAAAGGAGAAACGCAATGTCTGAAACACGCGAGTTCCCGACCGCTGTCATTGCCTCGATATCGACCGGCGTTTTGATGTGCGATTTCGGCGCCATGCACGAGGCCGCGGAATACCTCATGGGACACCCCATCTGGACGCACCATTTCGCCAACAAAGACCTGTGGCGCGATATGAAGCGGGCAATCACCAACCAGTGTCCCGGCATTCCTACCGAGATCGAGGGCGTAACCAAGGACAACTATCTTCAGAAGGTCGCCGATCTGGTGGCAGAGGTCGGCCCTGTCCAGACGATCCGAAAAGGTGATGGCGTGACGGCGATGCTCCCGACTGACGGCATCCCGGATCACCTGAAGGAGAAGGCTATTATGATCGGCGTGGATCGCTGTTAAATATCCTTAGAGGAGAGTTGTAATGGCCTACAAAGAGAATACGGAAATCGGCGAGATTGCCATTCGGTTGATCCGTGAGCTGCGGGCGAAGGATGCCCTAGAGGCATACCAGATGATCGAGGTTCTGCACATCGCCACCGGGATAGCTAATCTTGAGATTCAGCGCGAAACCCGTGAGGCCGCAAAGCCCGTTAAAATAACCTAAAGGAGATTGCCTTGACCAACCAGCCCGAGAAGCCGCACTTCGATCGCATCATGCGTGTCGAGCGTGAGCGGTTAGAACGCGTCGATGATCTGAAGGCGCTGTGGGCCAGCGCCAAGGATGCGCTCGACAAGGACGCGCTGAAGGATTTGAAGGTCGCCGTGAGGCGTGCCCTAGCCGATCCTGACAAGCTCGCCGAGACCCGCGCGAGAGAGGACCGCGCTGACGCCTTGCTGGCGTCCATCGGACCGCTCGGTGAAGCTGCTGTGCGGGCTGCGCAATGATACAACCGCGCCGCATGGATCGGCCCCAGGTCGGTTATTGGCGCATGAGATTGACGCGCGGTGGTCCTTTCGTGGGTGCGTGCATCAAGTGGGTCCAGACAACATATGAGCCAGGAGAGCCAAATAACCTGATGGAGCGCTCGCCGTTCATGGTCGCACTGATCAGCGATGAGGTCGTGTCGATCGACCGAGTATGGCTGAGCCGCGGAGAACCGATATCGGAAGCAGAATACCGCTACCTATGCGCCTCAGTGGACTACGCAATGAAGCACGATCCTGGCGCACCTGAAGCAGACCCGACGAAACGAATTGATTTAGCGACGGCACAGCCCGTCTATCGGAGGAGACAAGCGTGAGCGAGCGGAGGCTTGATATTGGCGGGAATAATCCACCGCCAGACCTGAAGATCGGCGAGGCGTTACGTGAGCAACTGACCGACGAGAATCGTGCGCTGATGAAGCGCCGCGACGAACTGATGGCGATGGCTGATGATTTCGATGCCGATTACCCGACCGTGGACGACGACGATGCGAGCGGCATTCTTGCTGGCATCATCACCCAAATTACCAAGTCGAGCAAAGCCGCCGATCAGACGCGCGAAGCCGTCAAGGCTCCATACCTTGAGGGTGGACGAATCGTTGACGGCTTCTTCAATGGCGGCATCAAGACGCCGCTGGACAAGCGCGCGGCGGCTCTAAACACAAAGCAGACCGCCTATCAGCGCGCCAAAGCAGATCGCATTCGACGTGAGGCGGAAGAGGCGGCTCGGAAGGCGCGCGAGGAAGAAGATGCGCGGCGCCGGGAGGCTGAGAAGGCCGAGCGTGAACGGCTTGCTGCTGAGCGTGCCGCACGGAAGGCCCGCGATGATGCGGACGCCTCGGAACTGGCACGGCTCCGCGCTGCCGATGCTGAGCGTCGCGCTGAGGAAGCCCGACAGGCCGAAGAACGCGCCCGCATTGAGCGACAGGAACAGGCGAGGATTGCGGCGTCATCCGCCGCTGATCGAAGCCGGGTACGGGGTGATTATGCAGTGTCGAGCCTCAGAACCACATGGTCATTCGAGGTCTTGGACATCGCAAAGGTTCCTCCTGAGTTTCTTCAGGTCAATCAGCCGCTAGTCAACGCCGCAATCCGTGGACAGAACGGACGGCGCGACATTCCTGGCCTTCATATTTTCGCGGTCGAGACCGCACAGAATAGGTGATCTATGCCGGATAACCAGCAAGTCGCTACACGCCAGCCTTCACCCTTCGAGGTCGAGTTGGCGTCCTATGAGCCACAATTCGCTGCCGCCCTGCCGGGCCATATCCCGGTCGAACGCTTCAAGCGCACCGTCATCACGGCGCTGAATGCGCAGCCTGATCTTATCAAAGCCGATCGCCGTTCGCTGTTCACGGCGTGCGTGCGTGCTGCCCAAGACGGCCTGTTCCCCGATGGCAGGGAAGCCGCGCTGGTCGTGTTCAATTCCAAGAACAAGAAGACTGGGGAATGGAACAAGCTCGTTCAGTACCTACCGATGGTCGGCGGCTTGATCAAGAGGATGCGCAACAGCGGCGAACTTGCTGCGATTTCAGCCTACGTCGTGTTCTCGAATGACAACTTCGATTATGAGCTTGGCGACAATCCGAGCATCACGCACAAGCCGTGCATGGGCGATAGGGGGCAGCCGATCGGTATCTATGCCGTAGCCAAGCTGACTAACGGGGAAACCCTACGCGAGGTCATGTCGGTAAGTGAGGTCGAGAAGGTTAGGGCCATCAGTCGGGCGAAGGACGATGGTCCGTGGACCATCTGGTGGGAGGAAATGGCTAGGAAGACAGTCATTCGTAGACTGTCTAAGCGTCTTCCCGGCTCATCGGATATCGACGATATGCTGCGCCGGGAAGAGGAACAGTATAGACACTCTGAACCTTCAGTGCCCACTCGTCGCCCAACGCGGGAGATGTTTCGGGAGACACCGCTCATGGTCACGGATGTTCCTGATGAGAAGGACGATGCTCCGCATGATCCTGAAACGGGCGAAGTGCCCGAGGATGGGTTTGGGCTGAAACCTCTGTGCAACGTTCCATTGGTTGAGGCGGGCAACGCGAAATGTGAAGAAGGGCTTGCCGCTCTTGAGGAATGGTGGAAAGGACTCACGCCATCAGAACGCGGGGAGCTTGGCGCGAAGGGAAGAAGTGCAGGACCGCATTTGGAGGGCTGGAAAGTGCGAGCCAAAGCCGCTGATGAGCGTGGTGGCCCAGCGACGGAAGAGAGCCTGTCTGAGACCATCACCGCGGCCTTAGAGGCTGCTAAGGCGCCCGAAGACGTGGATGCTCTGGTTGCCGAGTATGCGGTTGCGCTGAACGAAATCCCGCACGAGGAGTGGCTACCGCTACAGGCTGCGATCGACGCACGGCGCGCTATGTTGGCGGGAGAACCGGTTCATGGCTAGGCAGCGCCGCTGTAAGTACGTCAATTGCCGGCGCACGCTGCGGCAGTACGCTGGCGAGGCTGAGGATGCGTTCATTGCCCGCACCACTTGCGACGATGCCTGCGCAGAGCAATGCAAGCGCGTCATCCGGTGGTCGTACGAGCCGAAGGACAAGGACTGGACGCGCGAGCGGGAGCAATGGCCAGAAGGCGTGCGCTTCGATAGCCTGTCGCTGGGCAGCGTGTACGGTCGGATTGCGCGCCCCGAGACGCACCGACCGTATGGCACGAGCGCGAGTTGGGCTGTCGGCGGAGGAAGCGATGTCTGAGATGGTCGAGCGTGCTGCGCTAGCGGTTGCTCTGACGCGAGCGAAATACGGATGGCGATTGCCGGGTGATCGAGGCGGCAGGAAAGCAACTGCGCTTGATTGCGAGATAGCCAAGGCGGCGATCGAGGCCACGCGCGAGCCTACCGAGGAGATGATTGAGGCGGCAGTCACCACCGACGCGGCAGAGCCGATCCATTTTGGTGCCTACGAAGCGACAGCAATGTGGCGTGCGATGATTGGCGCCGCTGTTAAGAATGCTTAACGGAGATTGTAGATGCATACGCGCACGATCCAAGTCCGAGAAGGCGATAACGTCGGCCCCATTGATTGGTCTCATCCGACCGCCAAGGATATGCCGTTGGAGTGGCGCGAAGCTGAGAAAGACCCCGATGGGTTCACCTATAACGGGCGCACGATCATCCAAATCTGTATGTATGACGGCTGGCCATACTGGAAGCCAACGCCCGCCGTTAACTTCATAGGTCCGCTGAAAAGCGGAGAATGGAACTTCTTCGACAGCTATGGCGCTTCTCCAAACAGCGTCGAGCGGAAACGCTCCTAAACTACGTTAACGGAGATTTAGTTGTGAACGAGGCTGAAAGCCAGATTTTGAATTGTCTGATCGATGCGGGCGACGACTTCGGCTATTTGTCGTTCGCGGACATCTCCAGCCGCACGGGTCTCGAACGCAAGATCGTACGAAGAGCTTGCCGGGCATTGGCACGCAAAGGACTTGCAGCCTATGGTCGCGGCTTATTCAACGACGATGGAGAAGTCGCCGGCAGTGGATATACCGCTACACGGCAGGCACGGTCCACCGTTAGTCATCATTAAAGGAGAAGACGTATGAGCCGTTACCCATCCGAAGGCGTTGCGAGATTTGACCAGCAATTTCGCGAGACAGAGGGAGGGCGCAATGAACGACTGCGCGAGACACGATTTAAGCGGAATATCGAATCGTTTCAGAGGTTGATCGCTGATCTTGCTTCCGAGGCTCTGGCTGATGAAGGGCCTGACTGGTCGCAAGAGGGATTGGACAAGCTCCGTGTCCGCGTCGCCAACGCCATCCCACCGGATATGTTGCCAGAGTGCTTCGCTCAATGGCGTGACCCGCCCGTCGTTCGCTCTTAACGGCTATTAACGGATGAAAGATTCCTCGCCGCCTGGATTAAGCGCGGCATCACCAGAAGATAGGGGCGGTCCTGGGGGGATGTCGGATCGCCGGCTAACGCCCCTATCGCCGGGAGAAACAGGATGGCGACTAGGGCGGGATTCATGGTTGTTGACGGCAGGGTTCGTGGACACACGCAGCGTCACGACGGTAGTGAGTCGTTCTTTGAACTTGGGGAATTGTATCCCATGACCGAAGAGGCAGTATGCCGGCTTCTCTCACGTGCTTTTTCAGCAGGTGTTGCGTACCGCGCTAGAGACGTTTGGGCCGCATTGGCTGAGCATACCAATGAGATTGTGAACTATTAGTCCTTTATTTATCTTTAACGGAGATTGCCAAATGAGTTCCCCTCAATGCGTATCCTGCCGCTGGTGGAACGGCGATAGGACATATGCCGCCGAAGCGTATGGAGAAAAAGATAAGCACGGCAAATGTTACCATATCGTCCCATCGCCTGCGCTTCCTGATGACTGGCCAGTTCGGCTCTATCCCGCAGGCATCAATGCATGGGTAGAGACCCGATATGATTTTGCCTGTCGCGATTGGGAATCCTTTGCGAAGAAATCCTCTTAAATTATCTTAAAGGAGATCGGGAATGGGTTCTCATCTGCTACCCTGCCCGTGTTGTGGCGGCAGGGCTGTGTTCGGAGAGATCACCGACGATAGCGATTCCAACTTCGGCGGACATTTTATCACCTGTTCAGCGTGTGTGATAACGACGGATCTTCGATTTGCGTGCGGTGATGATCCGCTTCCGCTGTTGGCCGAACAATGGAACCGACGCGCGCCAATCACCTTGAATATAGATTAACGGAGATTTAAGTTGACCGTCCGCGTGATCCACGGCGACTGCCGCTCTGCCCTGGCCGACCTGCCAAGCGAGAGCGTGCATTGCTGCGTGACCAGCCCGCCGTACTACGGGCTGCGGGACTACGGCGTTGAGGGGCAGATCGGGCTTGAGGAAACGCCGGATGCCTACGTGGCCGAGATGGTCGCGGTGTTCCGCGAGGTCCGCCGCGTGTTACGCCCGGACGGGACGCTCTGGCTAAACATCGGAGACAGCTACGCCGGCAGCGGCAAGGGCAGCAACCCCGAAGCCGGAAAGCAGGCGACCAACAAAGGCTCACAGTCTGTCGGCGTCCTGTACGGGAAGACGGGAGAGACTGCGCGGCAGGCTGCTGTGACCAACGTCACACGCAAGACGTTCCGCGCTGGCAATCCCGAGAAGAACGGCGGCGCATCAAACCGGGACGGCATCGGAGCCGTAGGGGGCATCAAGGCCAAAGACCTGATCGGGATTCCGTGGATGCTGGCCTTTGCCCTCCGCGCCGATGGCTGGTGGCTACGCCAGGACATCATCTGGTCGAAGCCTAATCCCATGCCCGAGAGCGTCACTGACCGCTGCACCAAGGCGCACGAGTACCTGTTCATGCTCAGCAAGGGCACGAGGTACTACTACGATGCTGAGGCCATAGCAGAGCCGGCCATCTACTCGGGGCTTGCCAACCAAGACGCTAGCGGCTTCAAAAGCCCCACGTCATTCAACGGGAAGCACAAAGAAGGCTACCGGACCTCAGACAAGCAACGCGGTCACGGCCGACGCCACGCCGGCTTCAATGATCGGTGGGACGCAATGACACGCGAGGAACAGTGCTCTGGCACGCGCAACAAGCGGTCGGTTTGGGAAGTGGCGACACAGCCGTTCCCTGACGCGCACTTCGCCACATTCCCGCCGTCGCTGATCGAGCCGTGCATCCTAGCCGGTTGCCCGAAGGGCGGAACAGTGCTCGACCCGTTCGGCGGCGCGGGAACAACTGGCTTGGTTGCTGATCGGCTAGAGCGCAGTGCCGTCCTGATCGAACTCAATCCGCAGTATGCCACGATGGCGCGCAACCGCATCTTCGACGACGCGCCGCTGTTCGCTGACGTGGCAGACTGAATCGCTGTTAAATCGGTTTAGAGGAGATCGCCGTGTGCGCTATGGTCATCGGGACTCTGAGCGGTATAGCGCTCGGCATGTTTGGCGTGTGGATTTTCGAGAGGTTATTCGGTGCCTGACGAGCCATTCAGCGACGGCACCGGGCGCTGGGCCGCAATCGCTATCCTCGTCGCCGTCGCCGCCGTTCTCGCGATCATCTGGATAGGGAATTGACCATGAAGACCCGCAAATGCCCCTACATGCCGAGTTACCCGAACTGCACCTGCGATATGCCGGAACACACATGTGTGATGCTGCGGACGCCGTGGAATGCAGCGGGGTTGGTAACAGCCGCGGATCGGTATGGGCTGACCGGCGAGGACCGGCTAGCCGATGTCCTCTCAGGGAAAGACAACAGCCATGAAGCCACTAGAACACGAAACGCTGCCCTCGTACTGGGAGGGGCGTCTGCATACGAGAGAAGCCGAGGAAGGCCCGTTCGACCGGCAGGTGGCCGCTGAATATCAGGCCATCATCGCAGGGCTGAGAGCGAAGAAGCCTCTAGTCGCCATCCCCGAATACAAGGCGGTCAGCGAGCGCGTCGTCCAGTGGGCGAAGCGTTAATGCAGCAGCTTGCTCATGTCGCTGAACAGGATGCTCGCGATCCAGAATGCGATGGCTAGCCAGCCCCAGCGGACACGCGGCAGGTCGGGAACCTGAGCCGCTGCAACGCAGGCGAAGACGAAGGCAAAAACGAGAAGGATCGTGCCCAGCATTTCAAAGCCTCCCTAGCAACAGCAGCACGACCAAGATGATCAGGATCACGCCGACGATGCCGATCCCTCCATGCCCAAAGCCGTAGCCATATCCCCAAGGGGCGACGCTGCCACCTAGACCGCCAAAGAGCAGCAGAACCACGAGGATGAGTAGAACTAGGCCCATAGGGAATTAACGCCTAGCGCGCGATATCGTTCAGATGCGCGACCCGGCGTTTCGTGTCTCGCACGATCGACAGCGCATCGGTACGGAGCGGATAGATCATATCCCGAGTGGCGAGTTTGATAGCGACAAGGTTCTCCGCAATCTGCCGACTGGTCTCGTCGATCTTCGGATGGCTGAAGTCCGCCCAGCCTACCGTGGCGTCCAGCAGCGAGTGAGCGGCGCCCTCAAAGTCCCGCTCGATCAGCCACTCAATCGCCGTCACCCATCCGCGCCGGAACTCGACGGCAACGGACTGATAGTCGTCCAACGGAGGCAGCGTAGTTAGCGCCACCTCCAAGCGCTCACGGGCGGTTGCGGGAGGCACGGTGCTATGCCTTCGGCACGACAGCCTTGATGTCGCCAGCCAGCTTATTCAGCCATGCGATCGTGCTCGGATCGGCGGCGGCCTTAGCGACCATGCCGCTTACGGCAGTGGCTCCCGAGCAGCTAGCGTTCGCGAACATGAGGATGGCCCCGACTTGGGGCACGACGGAGAACGGGGCCGCGAGAGCCGCAGCCGCGTTGACCGCGCCACACGCCTGATTCACAGCCGCGGCAACCTGCGTCGTGTCAGTCTGTACCGTAGCGAGCTGCGCCGGGTCACACGCTGCGAGCGAGAGGAACGCAGCCGGGATGAGAAATCGCTTCATCACGGAGCCGCAGCCGTCATCGCTTCGACCGAAGCCCGATTCGAGTTGATCGTTTCGACAACGGGGTCAAGGTCGCTCTGAAGAACGAAGGGCGGCGGGCTCGCCAGCTTCGCCTGAAGAGCCTGGATGGCGGTGGTCTCGGCAGCGACGGCGGCCTGAACGGCGGCTAGATCGGCCATATTCTGTTTCTCCTGTCGTTCGAGTTGTTCGATGCGATCGATAAGCAGGTGGTTGATCTGGATGAGGAGGGCGATATCGGGGTGCTGCATCAGGAAGCCCTAGCCGCTAATGCCTTGGCCTCATCCGAAGGTTCTGTCGGCTCAGGTGATACAGTCGGCGTGCTGGTCGCCAGTGCGGCCCCAAGAGCCGCGTTCGTGGCGTCTTTCTTCTGCGACGAGTTGCTGCTGCCAAGCCAGAAGCCGGCGGCGACCATCGCCAATGCCTTCACGGTCTCCTTGAGGTCAGCCGTTCCTTCGGGCGCGGGTACTAGGAGGCAGATAAAGAATAAGGCGAAGATACAAACCGTGACGAAGAGCGATCCGTAGCCGCTGAAACGCTTTGCCCATGTATCAGGATCGGACGCAGCAACGATCGCAGCCGCAGCGGGTGTATCAGCCATCGCTCGCGTTTTACGCCAATCTCTCTACCGTATCAATATCAAAGCGTGGCTTGCCATGCTTGGAACGCGGCTTCAGTGCCATCCCCCCAGTCCCCGTCAATTGGACCCTTGTAGAAGCCCCTATCCTTGAACGCCTGCTGCAACATGCGGATCGCGGAGAGGATCGCGTCGTCGTTCGGTTGCATCGGGGACGGCAAAGGCTCAGGCTCGATCACTGGCGGAATAACAGGCGGCGCAGGCTGCGGCGATCCCATTTGGGCAAACTCGCCGCTGGCCATGAATTTATCGAACCACGCTTGTTTCGTGGCCGCTATGTCCGGCGTGTTGTTCCCAACCGCACGCAGCATCGCATCGAAACCCCCGCCGTGATAGCGGTCCACGATGTACGCGACACAGATCGCCATGCCTATGCTCGGATCGGTAATGCCGAGATCGGGATTGTCCATGATCTCAGGATGGCCTGATTTGGTCGCGTATCGCTGGTAGTTGCCCCGGCCCGTGATCTGAATGGCGTATCGACCCCGGAACTTGTAGCCGTCGCCCGGCTGCGTATTGCCGAGACCGCGCCCGACATTGGTCAGACTGCCGTAGACGTGCTCGAAAAATATCTTGTCGTCAGCCTTGATCTCATCCAGTTCGGCATCGCTCAAGCCTGACACCCGGCTCCCGAACACCTGCCTGATCCGGTCGTTGGACGTATGGGCATAGCCCATCTCCACATACCCGAGCATGTTGCTTTCGCCCATCGCGATTGCGGCCATGCCGGCGCGCGTCTCGGGGTCCGTGACGCCTTGCGCGTCGAGCGCCGCCCGAAGAGCATTTGCATATACGGGATTCGGATCAGCCATTAGTTCTCCCCAATCTCGCCTCTAGCTCTCCTGTCGTCGGGCGCGTCGCCTCCAGCACCTTGATGCGATCCTCCAGCCGATCATCGTCGCGGCGCATCTGGGCTTCTACCGCGTCAATCCGGTTGGATACCGACTCCTTGTATTCCTCGTGCTGGCGAACCGTGAGGGAACTATCCAGTGCCCGCGAGAGCGCCGCCCACCCGGCTACAGCCACCGCGCCAACCGCGGCGATGGTCGTCCACCAGTCCACGGCACTAGGATAACCCTAGCTTGTGCGAAAATATAGCGTACAACGCGCCTACGAGGGCCACGACGATCGCGGCCAGCGCAGAGATCGACATCAGCATCATCTGCTTGCCGAGCGCCGTCACACGGCCATGCAGGGCGTCGGCCTGTTTGTTCATTGCCCCGCGCAACCCGTCAATCGCGTCCTGATTTTCGCAGTGCCGATTTTCGTTGATAGTGCGACCTTCGCGGAGCATCGCCTCAACGCGCTGGTTATGCTCAATACAGTTCTGTTGGTGGCTGCGCCCCTCTGTGCGGGCCTCAACAGCTATGTCACGAGTCTCACGCACCTCGCGTTGCAACTCCCGGTAGGCTCCCCCGGTGAAAATCATCAGGGAATTACCGTTTGTAGCACACGGGGCGAGATGCATGTGTGACAAAGGTCACAGGGTCCAGCAACCATAGGGCGAATTGTAGACAACGGGTGCGCGCACGTCTACGACTGGTTAACGTTTCGGAACGATCTTAATCGCATGAGGTCCGAAAGTTTTCGAGCAAGCGGTGCCGGTCTTGTCCTTGTAAGAGACAATGCCAGCCACGGTATCGGCGGCGACCAGCTCGCCTTCAATGGCGTCAGCGTAGTCGTCCAGGCGGATGACCTTAAACCTAGCCGCCTCGACGCCGGAAACCTGAGTTTCACCCACACCCATTCCTCCCTTTTAGACCGTCGTGTACCACGGGCGGCTGTCTTCCGGCAGCTCTTCGAGATAGCGCCACCTTTCGCGGCCATGCGTCAACCAATGTTCTGTGCGTTCGATAAGCGAGCCACACCGCTCGCACCGCAGCATGTACCGGCAATCGTTGCGGAATACGCCGCACCATCTATGAATGCCCAGCCAGCACCGCAGAAACACCCGGTTCTCCCTTAATAACGCTTAGAGGCTAGCATGTCGGCGCGTTGGACTGGAACAATTCGCCAGTCGTCGCGTCGATACAGACGGCATTCTTGCCTCCAGACGAGGTGGTCGAAGACAGAGAATGCGACAGAACATGCCCCCCGAAGACCGCGGCGCCGCCACTCGTGTTGTAGTGTATGGCCTTGGCTGCGCCGCCTCCGAATAGATAGGCATCGATCACCCCATAGTCATCGGCGGCGTCGTACCCCATCATCGTGTATTTATTGGTCGAGGCTGGATCGATAGCAACGATGCCTCCCGGCAATGTACCATCTACCCCGCTAGCTGCCGTCGTAGACTTCACCACAAGAGCGTTATTGATCTCTTGTCCGACGCTCCCTGTCACAGTCGTGCTGAAGGCCGGGGCCGCCCCCTCCGGCGTGATGAACGTGTTGCTGAACGATGAGGTCGTATTGCCAGCAGCTAGCCGTTTTGAGCGAAGACCGTTCTGAAAAAAGAAGTTGTTGGTCGATGATCCACCTGTCGCCAGAAAGTTGTAGTAGGCACTCACAGACGATCCCGCGTCTATGAAGGCCGTCGAAAACAGATTCCCAAAGCATCCGTCGAGAATGTAGCCGTAGACATAGGTATCCATCTCGAACAGATTGCCGGTGAACACGTTAGATGTATTACCGGAACCCCCGGCATTGCTGGCATCACACTGAACTACTGCGGTCCCGTTGTTATGGACGAACGAATTGTTCTGTACCACGATAGCGTTGGCGTATGTCTGTAACACGGCCAGCGAGTTGAGGCCGGAAAATACGCTGTTCTCGACGGTTGAGGCATATCCTTGGAACGCACCGGTAATCGTGCTCCCTGTTGAAGCCGACATGCCGCCGAAGACGATCGCATTCTCCCCGCCACTACCGTCTCCAAGAAACGTGTCGTGATCGATCGTGACGGTCGTGTTGGTGGTATAGATGAACGGCGCGCTACATTTCAGCGTGAGAGCGCCGTTGTTATAGGTGCCGTTGCTGACTCCGGATGTCTTGAAGGTGATCGTTGAGCCAGACGCCGCGGTGAGTCGGTAATTGCCGTTTAGGGCACTCGTGGTTGAGCCTGAGACAACATACTGTGCGCCGACATAGAATCCGCATGTTGGCGGTGCTGCGAAGGTCGCTACAGCCACGTTCCCTGTGACGACAATGTTAGTCAGGGTGCCCTCGGTAACGCTTACCGAAACCGGCGACCCTCCGTCCGTGATCGTCAGACCATCGATCCGAAGTGCGCCCAAACCGAGAGAAGTGATCTTCCCGCCATTGTTGCCGTTGTACCGTAGGTCAAGCGTGGCGGCAGTGTACTGGGGCGTTCCGGTTCGCCCATCGTATTCCCAAACGACGCCGCCGCCACCGCATGTCGTCAATCGGATATCGGTCTGCCGAGGCAGCGGCGATCCGCTGTCATTCGGCATCAAAATCTGTGAGTTGAGGAGGTATTTCTTACCTGGGGGGAAACAGAGTGTTCCGCCGCCTGCGGTGTTGAGAGCGGCAATCGCGTCGTTTACCTTCTGAGAGTCGTCCGTCGAATCGTCGCCTACCGCTCCCCAGACGCCAGCCGAGTACATTATCCCTTGGAAGCTGGGAGCCTTGTTGCAGTTGACCGTCGCCCCTGCCGTGGGATAGTCGGCAATCGCCCCTGCCGTGGCGCAGGTTCCAACAATGCTCGATCCAGCTAGTCCGATTGGACCGACCGGAACTTGGGCAATTGCGGGCAGTGTGAAGAGTGCGCCGAGAACGACAGCGAAAGCGTATCGCCACATCAGCGTTGATCACACCCCGGCGTTGCGCGGCATGCGGCCTTCCAGCGTGTTACCTCTGACGCTTGATCTGCCAATTGACGTTCTACCCGATCTAAGCGATCGGCGATGCGCTTGATTTCAAGCGTGTTCAGCGGGACGATGCCGGCCCAATCAACCGAATTTGGCCTTCCCTCGGTATCGCGGCTGACAAGTTGAGGAAGGACAGTCGCGACCTGCTCAGCAGCGAAGCCATAGAGCAACCTGTCGTCTCCGCCCCCGTAACCTTTGTTGTAGCGGTAGGAGATAGGCTCCAACTTCAGCAGCGCATCGCCAAGATCAGCAGTTAACGGCGACACGTCATGCTTGAATCGAAGACTCGACGTTCCCAGGCAGATACCGGCTGTCCCGCTCCCGGCGTACAAGGCATGAGAGGTCGTGTCTTCGCATACCGTGGCGTCCGTGTGGGTGGCATCTGAGCTGATTTTAGGAAGCGCCACCAACCCGGTGCCCCCGGCAATGGTCAGGGCGCTGGAATAGGCGTTCTGAGTCGTGCCACTGCCACTAGCTGCCGCAACCTGGAAAGCGTAACCCCCCGAAATACCGGAGCCTGTTCCCGCGCTGTCCTGCAATGTCCACAGAGCGCCCGCGCCGTTGTTGGTCCCGGCGACAACACTTTGCGTTTGAAGCGTCTGCGCCACGGGCGTCGCAAGATCAGTATCGCCTAGACGCCAAACAGCAGCACCGGGCGCAGTCAAGATCGAGTTTCCATTCAGGCGCAACCCGTTGCCGGTCGATGCGGTCATCTGCATGCCGCTATTGTTGAGATAAACGCCGCCTGTGCTGCCATTGGCAGAGGGGACCAACTGAACGGTTGATGTTCCGCCGGTTGTATAGACACTAACCGTATTCGAGGTATTGATATCTAATGCTTTTATCGTGTTTGTGGCCAACCCCACAGTGTTGGCCGCCGGGAGGTATAGACCATTGACGGGCACCGTTGACCCGTTCGGGATGAATGCTGGCGCCGTGATCGCACCCGTAACCGTTCCGCCCCCCGATGACAAGAACGCACCACCAATCGGCCCGATGGGAACCTGGGCAGATGCTGCCAGCGACATGCCGACCACGGCGGCAATCGTCAATCCCCTATAAGGCCAATTAACAGACATCTTACACCTCAGTTGGGGCATGCGAAGGCCGTGATGACGGAAGAGCCACTCGCGATGATCCGAACAGCGCCTTGCGGTACGAACCCGAAGCTAGCCGCGTTGAAGAACCCGTACTGTCCATTCACCACGACATTCCCGGCTGCCGTCAATGATGCCGTATTACCTTGAAGATTAAGAGCGAAGACACACGATGCGGTGAGGCACTGAACAAACAGCCCAGTCCGTGGGAAACCCGTGATCGTCGTTGCGCCGATCAACTGCGCGTCAGACGAAAACGTGCCGGATACATCCTTGTAGGTAGTGCAAAACGGAGGAACCTGCGCGGCGACCGGCTCCGCCATCAACAGCAGCATCCAAAGAACTGACGCACTTACTAGCTTGACCATGCGTGCCAGCGGAATAGTTCGATTCATCTGCGTCTCCCTAAGCCGCCGGATAGACGAGTACGAAATTGAGATTTGTATTGCTCACGTCAGAGTTCTTGCGCGCAACACCTTGCGAAGACTGAAATCTCGCAGTTGATGAACCCTTCACGGTGACGATCGTGGTAGCGATACCGGACGTGTTGATTACGATAGCAGCCACCACCGCATAGTCCTGATTCGGAACCGCTACAGGGAGTGAAATCAACGTATTCGTCCCGTCCGCTGTGACAGGATACGTGATCTGTCCGTGCGCAAAAACCATATTGCCGATCTTGGTATAGCGACAGGCCGTTGTAAGTGACAGGCTCGCCCCCGACTGATCGGTAGGTGTCCATGTTGCCGGTGCCGTCGTATCGGAGAGAGCCGTTGATGCCAACTGTCCAACCGTGAGCGCGGCACCTGCGCTGGCCTGCTGAACTACCTGGCTTGTTCCGCCCGTCGCCGAGAAATCAGTCGTGCCGGCAGGCAACGTCAGCGTATTCGACCCGGCAGCAGCAGGAACCTTAACCGTCACGGTCCCGCTGGACGATCCTTCAAGGATCAGCGCCGTCCCGAGTTTGAGCGAGACATTTCCCGAGCTATCGACCCGGACTCGCTCAACATTTGTCCCACTCGAATTTGCCGTGAAGATCGAGACGCGACCGGGGACAACGCCACTGCTTACGGCGGCATCAGCCGCTCCAACCACAGAACCGCCAGTCTGGAAAGCCGCGCCATCCGATCCGGTGAACAGTGCGACGCCGAGGGAATCGCCGGATTGAACCGCCGTCTGAGTACCAACGCTCGCACCACGCGATTTCCTGAAATTGACGCGCGCACCTGACGTATCCGCGCTGTACTGATCGCTTAGGATGCCGCGTGGGCTCGCGGAACTCGTGGTCACAACGTCTAGTGCCGCCGCAGGTGCGGTCGTTCCAATCCCGAGGAAATGGTTCGTCGCATCCCAGAAGTGGTTGGCGTTGTCCTGGCTGTAGACGCCACTTGCTCCAGCGTAGACGACGCTGCCGGCGGTGAACGTGCTTGCCCCGGTGCCGCCTCGCGCTACAGCGAGCGTGCCGGACGAGATGTTGCTGGCGTTCGTGGTATCCGTCGTTGCCGAAGCGGCCAAGCCGGTAAGGTCACTCGCGGCGAGCTGACCGACTGTAAAGATGCCGCCGGAACTCGTCTGCTTGACGACCTGAGATGTACCGCCCGTGCTGCTGAAGTCTACGGTTCCCGCAGGAAAGGTGATCGTACCTGATGCCGCGCCCGCAGGCTTCCATGTCTGAGCGCCGGACACACCGCCAGCGATGACGATGTTTCCGCCGTGCGATCCTGCCGCGCCAACATCGACCGTCACGCTCCCTGATGCCGCAGTCAGATTGATGGTCGAACCGCGAACCGTGACGCTATCGCCAGATGGGGAGCCATTCGAGGTCGAGCGCAGAGTCAGCGTCGAGTTGGTTGCCGTTCCGCCTGTAACGGTAGGAACTGTAATCCCCGTGAAAGCGAGCGAACCGGACGAGTTGGCGAGAAGCTGGAAATTGGTCCCGTCAAAGGCAACAAGCACTACGCTGCCGCTGACGATCTCCCCACCCGTTAGAGCAGCCGCACCTTGAAGGATGGAGGTCGCGCCCAAGCCATCGACATTGAGCGTGGTCGCGCTGGTGTTCGTGGCTCCCGCGATGAAACAGAATTTGTCGCCCTGGACGTAGGCAGCGTGTGAAACGGTATGCGTCAGCGTCTGCGCATTCGCCGAACCACCACTTGTGATCGTCGGTCCTTCTTCCTGCCAGAGGCGCTTGATCGCGCCCATCATCATCCGCGCGGCATCGTCAACCTGCGCAGGATTCATCCCCTCCGGCCAGCCGTTCGGAGGCGTGGAGGAATTTGATGCGTCCGTGGGCGACCATGTAGATTGGTTAATGTCGTTAGCCACGCGATGCGCCCCCTAGCAACGCGAATGTGGACCGCCTATTTATCACGGCATCGATGGAAGCTGGAAAGTTTCTAAGATGATCTGGGCAGACCGCGCGGCGATAGGATGGGCATGCATCGTCCTGATTATCAGCACTCTCGCGGTTCTGGGACCGTTTGGTATTCCTCCCGGCCTCGCAGTTGCCTGTGCCATCGCTATTCTGATCTTCGGTATGTGGGGATTTCTGCGATTGCTCGATTTCGTTTGCGGAGGGCCAGCCTATCGACGGCAGATCGAAAGACGAGATCGATATCGGCGCGAAGGATACTGCATCGGATTTCGATGAACTGGTATCTAGCCGCGCTGGCATTCGTCTACGCACTGACAACTCAGTGGTCATTAAATACGATATTCCTCCTCGGCGTTGCATTGTGGCTTGGACGCGTTCTTACTGTTGCGGCTGAGACGGTTGAGCGAAGGCATTCGAGAACGGCTGGATATAGGGAAGAATCCGCGGATCAATCCGCGCTCCCTGTTGCAGTCCACTCAAGGCACGCTGCGCCGTAGACATTCCACCGGATACTGCTGGGTTAGCTGAAACAGAATAGAGAGCGCGCGCCACTTGCGGCGACATCAGTGCTTTGGAGAGACCATATCCCCCCATTATGCCTCCAAGGGACTCAAGCGGGTGGCTCGTCAGATCAAAAAAATGCTCAGCCAGCAACCCGGCCATGCCGGCACCAATGGCGTGCGACCCGCTGCCTGACGGATTGGCGAACTTAGCCACCTGCTTCTGAGCGTCTGAAACTTGCGCGAGCGCATCCAACGATTCCCGATGCGAACCCGGCACATTGGCCCCAAAAAGCGTGTCCTTGGCACTTGGCGAGAGCTTGTTCCAATTCGTGACGAACGAAGCAGCCGAGAAATCGGGGCTTCCGGGCAAAACGCTCTGTTGTCCCGGCTGTGGCTGCCCCATCTTGCGCAGGATCGCTGCTCCGACATTGCTCCACTCATCAGGTGGCAACGACCGCTGAAGCGATTGAAGCAAGCCAGCGTCGGCACTTCCTGTGTCGCTAGCGGCTCGATTGACCGCAGCGAAGGTCTGCTCGGGCGACCCTTTCACCAACCCTTCAAGCTTGTCTATCCGATCGATGCCAGTGGAATAATACTGGTTCGCCCGCTTGAAAGCTTGAGCGGTCTGCGGGCCTGCCGCGTTGGCAGCACCCTCCAAATCCTGCGAAATTCCGCCATAGACGCGCTTCAGGTCCGCGCGGGGAATATCATTGACAAGACCGCCATCACCGAGCATGCGACCGATCGTCGAACGCAATTCGTTCAATTCACCAAGCGTCAGGCTCCCACCTGTCTGTATCTTCTGCGCCGCCTGCATCAGGATCGGATTACCCTGCGCATCAACCACACTTGAATAGACTGCGGGAATGTTCTGCTCGCCGGGAGCAAGTGTGCCGAAGAACGACTGGAGACGCGGGTTCGTGATCTGCGCACCGAGCTGAGGCGATGTAGGAAACCGGTCTAGCGGCCCCTTCAGCGCGTCGAGCGTGTTGTTGATGGGAACCTGCTGCATCGGATCAACCGACTGCCAGAAGCGATCATAGAGGGCCGCAGCCTTATCCTTGAAGCTGCTCGCCCTAGTGGGGGCAGCGATGATCTGCGATTGGGTCATTCCCGCTGGAGCGGGGGCGTTCGCAAAGTTACTGATGCCCGACTGAATTACATCTCCAGCCTGCGCTGCCGGCGCTTCAGCGGTGATTGCCGGCCCCATCTGGGTAGCAAGACGATCGGCTGCATTGCCAGTATCCTGAACCGCTTCCTGTGCGGCGTGCGCAACGGGACCGCCGAAGAAGGGAAGCTTGCTCACGATATTTGCCGTGAGGCGCGACCCGATGCCTTGCCCCACTGCGGGCATGCTCGGCGTCACATCCAACTTCTCAAACGCCTGCATCAATTGCTGGCTTGGAGACAATGCCTGTGTCGCGCCGGACGCAACGGCAGGAATGCCCGTTTCAGGAATCGCATAAGACAGCATGCGCCCCAGAGCGGGAGCCGCAGTCTCAGCCATTGCTGGATTGCGTTCATAGACGGCATATTGCCCTGTGCCGGGATCGCGCAACGCCACTTGTGTCTGCTGATTACGCGGAACACCAACTTCACTGAAGAAGGATTGCTCTTCGGGAGCCGCTAGTTGGTAGTTACCAGCCACATGCGGCGACGTGCCCTGCATCCCCGCAGTCATCGCATCGATGACGTTCTGCCCCATAGAGGTGACGGGCGAAACCTCGCGCGGCGCAGAACCAGCGGGCGCGAGTGTATCGCCGCGCGGTGGTTCTTGGGCTTTTGAGATCGCGCTTAGAACGTCATCGAAACGAGATGGCGGTTGCGTCATCGTCGCGGGCGCATTCGGATCAGGCGGTTGCTGCTGTTGCAGAACCTGATTCAGCATATCCAACGCACCCGAAAAATCGGTCATTGCAGATACCTATCCAGACCGCTCTTCTGGATGAACTGGATTTGCTGTTGAAGATGCTGTAGTTCAGCCTGCCCCGAGTTCGTGCCTCCCACCTGATTGAACAGCATCTGACGATCTTGCGGAGCCATTCGAGCCACGACGAAGGCATAGGGACTAACCTGCCCCTGCCAATTCGTCTCAAATCCGGTCACATCGCCAGGACCACGACTACCCTGCCGTTGTTCCCACAGATTTTGCGCCTGAGACTTGGCAATCTTATAATCGTTTAGCCCTTGAAACTCGTTCAATACTCGCTGCAATCCCTGCGGCGACATCTCAGGGTTCGGCAACGCATTGGCGATCAGTTTGAACTCCTGTACCGCAGCGCGCGGCGATGTGTCTCTGACGGCCTGCCGCGTCAGAAATCCCATATTCTTATTGAACGACTCGTAGCTAGCCACGGAATCGGCGACAGCATCGCCTCCAGGCAGGAGACGGATTAGTGCCTTTGCATCCTGCACATGGTCCGCGAAGGGACCAGTGTAGAAGTTAGGAGCGGCTAGTTGCATCGTCCGCAAGGTCGCTTGCTGTGCCTGCGCACCGGAAGCGTCATTGATATTCTGCTGGCGTTGCTTCTGCTCCTCTTCGCCTTGAAATTTTCCAGACGCTTCGGCAACGGCTACGGCACCTGGCGATGCTTTCACCACTCCCGGAACTGGCGTGACTGTCGCGCCCTGCGGCGTCAGTTGCGTATAGACCTGAGAGGTGGAGAGATCAGGATTGATCTGATCGCGCGGGATCGGCGCAGTCGTGTACTGACCTGTTGGGTTGCCCTGAGCATCGACCTGTGGCAATGCGCTACCGGGACGCTGTGGTTCATAGGGGAACTTGGCACGCGCCGTTGCTGCGGCGGCTGGCCCGACGAACGGAAATTTCGCTGCTTCGGTAGCCGCAGTCGTTGGCCCTACATACGGCAACTTGGCTGCTTCGGTAGCGCCCGTCGTCGCTCCCGCAACAGCCGCTTTGTAGCGTGGATCGTTATAGAGATAGGTCTGAAGCGGAGGCGCAACGTTCGGCAGTCCTGCCGCCGTCATCATCGCACCGAGTACGGCCACGTTGCGCGGATTGATCGCACCACCAGTTCCATAGCCGCCCATCGCAGGGTTCGGAGGCGCGACGCCCGGAACATTGCCTTGCGCCAATCGAGCGCGTGCCTGTGCATTGAACTGATCGATCGGCGATGCGGCTCCTGCTGGCGTGGCTTGGGCCAATTGCTGCCCAGGCGCGCCGGTAACAGGAGGGGTCGCAAGCGGCTGTCCCGTATCCTGATTGACGAGTTGAGCGTTCGGACCATTGCCCGAAAGCCCGACGCGAGGAGGCAACCCTTGAGGCGTTGTTGGTGGCTGCTGTGTGCCTGCGACTTGCGGCGCTGTAGGCGCATACGGCGCGCCCTGATTGCCCATCATCGCGCCAGTGAAGTCAGGCACCGGGGGCAGGCTGGAGTCGGCTTCTTGCCCCGTTGCCGCACCACTGTCAGGCGAGTATTTGGCGAGATTCGCCTGATAGGACTTCATCGCCTTACCGATCGTCGGCCACTGCCCGCCAAGTGCCGACGCCACATCCTGCGTACGTCCTTCGTGGAGGTCATCTAGAAGCGGACGCCCAGTCTTGTCCTGATAGGTCTGCTGAGCCAACGTCCATGCCGCCTGATCCTGACTGACGGGAGAGAAATCCTGCAATCCCTTCTCTTGAGCAATCGGATTGAACGTACTACTCAGAAACTGGTAGCGCCCCGCTGCGTCGCTAGTCTGACCCTTGTAAGGGCCGCTAGTGATTGGAACCTTCACCTGTGGATGCGCGCTGAAGTCGTCAAACGTTGCGCCGGGGCCACCGTCATAGCGGATGTTGTATGCTCCGCTCGACTCAGGACCGGCAATGCTGTCAAGCAATGCGCGCGCCTCGCGCGGGAGCGTCGCGTCCGCCGTAATGCTGGAAACGGCTGGTTCTGATCCTGAACTCGGCGTTGCACCAGTATCCGCGGGCGGCTCAACCCCGGTGGTATCTGTCGGCGCACCGCCGCCTTGACCGTTCAGCATCTGCTGAAACATGGAATTGATCTGCGGATAGATCGCCTGTTCCTGCTTTAGCTTCGCAACCTGCGCGTTGAAAAGCTGAGCCTGCTGCTTCCGAAGCTCTGCCTCGCTCTGAACGTTTTGCTGATTGGAAAACGCGGTCATCAACGCCGCGGGGTCAACATACGGAGGACGCGGCGCCTGAATGCCGGGGAAGGACGAGACGTTCTGCTGCGCCTTCGGAACAGGCGCAATCGTAGGACCGCCGACGAGCGGAATGCCGCCGATGCCAAGGCCGGGCAGAAGCTGGCTGAACATCGAAGCGCCCATCAGGCGTTCCCCCATGAGGCGACCGCAACGCCATAATAGCGCAAGGAACTGTCCGCGCTATGCCAGATCAGGCCGCGCAGGCATTCCGGCGTCTCGTCGATGATCTGGGCCAGCGTCTCGCGATGTTCCAAATCCTTGATGGCATGCTCTCGGATGAACTTCGTGCTCTGTGCCCCGTGTAGTTCCTCAAGCGCATCGACCGTATCGAGCGGAATCGGATCGCTCTCTAGCGACGCCATGTATCCTAAGAGCGATGCCGGGTGTCGGTGCTTCAGTAGGTAGTATTGCGTACCGACAAGGGCCATCGCCAGCGGATCAGGCAACGGTGTTGGCGAGATACCGGCTCCGTGCATGTCGCTAATCAGCCACGAAAGGTGCCCCGTTTCCTCCTCAAGATGCTCCTCCATGTAGCCTTCAAGGCGAGCGATGAAGGCATCTCGCGGCTTCCGGGCCGTCTCGACCAGCGCCTCTTTCAGCAACCGCTCGCTCGCAACTACCAGATCGTGCAGAAACAGCATATTGGCAGCAAAAATCTGAGGTGATGCCAAATCGGTGCGCAAGAACGTAGATCGTGCGCTTCGCACCATCGCCGCGATGTTCTCGGAGAACTGCATCAGAACGCCGCCAAAGCAGAGACCGCACCAGGGATCGCGCTCGCCGCCGAGATGCCACTTGCCACTGTGCCGAGCAGGTTCGTGGTCGGATTGGTAAAGTACGGCGACTGCGTGACCGACGTTCCGCCATAGTTGCCGCTCGTCAGGCCCGCATACTGCTGGAGCATCTGATAGGGCAGCGTCTGATAGTAGTTATAGCGGTTCACCGCGTCGTTCAGTTCGGCCTGCTGCTGCTGCTGGAGGAGCTGCTGCGATGCGAACGCCTGCTGCGGCCCGACATACTGAGAATTGATCAGCGACGGTGTATTGGCCATCGCCGTTTCCATCGTGCCAAGGCCCGTGTTGTAGATCGAACCGAGGCTCGACGCTGCCTGCTGCTGAGCTGTGCCGCCCTGAATGGCTTGCGACCCGAGAGTTCCGGCGGCTTGCTGCTGCAACCCTGCGCCGCCAAGCTGAAGCTGACCGGCCTGATTGGCGAGATTGCCCTGCAACTGCGCACCGGTCAAATATTGGTTGCTCAGTGCCTGCGCGGCTTGCTGTTCGGCTGTCGCTCCCGAGATCAGTTGCTGACCCAGCGTCGACGCCGCGCCCTGCTGCACACCAGCGCCACCAAGCGCGAGATTGCCGGCAGCATTCGCCGCGGTGCTTTGCAGCCCCGCACCCGACAAAATCTGATTGCCGAGATTCGCCGCCGCCTGCGCCTGAGCCTGTCCTCCGCTGATCGCTTGAGAACCAAGTGTCGACGCGGCTCCTTGCTGAAGCCCCGCGCCCTGCAGGTACTGACCTCCCAACGCTTGCGCGCCCGCGAGTTGGTTCTGCAACTGCGCCTGATAATTCTGATATTCTAGCGGGGCCAACGCCGAACTGACACCCTGCGCTGTCGCATAGGCGGCTTCAGGGCTGGAGAGTGTACCGCTATTGATGAACTGCGATTCGATCTGCGGCACTACCTGAGCCATTACGGCTTGTGCGGTCGGATCAGTCGCTGGATTAGCGGCGGCAACATTCTGCCCGGAGGCGAAGTAGTTCAGTCCAGCCGTTCCCGGATTAGCCGCGCCACCGAGATTCGTTCCCGATTGAGCCGCGAGTGTCCCCGTGCCGAGATTGCCCGTTCCATAGTTCGTATTAGACAACGAGTTGAGCGGTGCAAATGCGGAGTTCATCGCGCCGCCTGGATTGACGGCAGCAATGTTGTTGAGCGTCCCAACCTGCGGATTGACGACGGAGGGATTGGTCGCCTGACTATAGAGCGTCCCTGCGGCAGGGTTGGACGCGCCGTAGTTCGTGCTCGTCAGCAGATCGAGTGCGTTCGAGGCGGGATTGATCGCTCCGCCCTGGTTCGTCCCCGCAAGATTGGTCAGCGTCTGAGCGGTAGACGATGCTGGAGCCGCACCGTAAGCCTGCGACTGAAGTGCAGCCTCGCCAGGATTGGCACCAACCCCAAAGTTCGTGTTCGACAACCCCTGAAGCTGAGCCTCATAAGGGTTGTGAGTAAGGTAGTGTCCGCTCAGCAGCGTGTTCTGAAAGTTGCCTGCCGACTGTTGAAGCGGATCAGGCGCAAGTCCCATCTGCGTCGTCTGCGCGATGGCCTGATTCTGCGCGTCCGTGAACGGCTGAACCGTCGAGGTCGGATAGTATTGCGGCCCGTTCCCCGCGAGCGACGAGTTGTAAAGGTTCTGCGCCTGCGAGAAAACGTCGGTCAGGTACGGCTGCTGTCCCGACCAAGGCGCGCTGCTTTGGGTAGTCGTGGCCGTCGATTGCGTCGGCGTCTTGCTCATTCCGCAGCCATCCGTTCCAGAGGCTTGATCAGATCGACACCGATCTCGCGATAGCCGCCAACTCGCGCAAATCCCCGTCTGCCGCCCGCGCCCATGATGTCGCAGCCATGCGCTACCGCATACGCTTCGGTTTCATCGCGAAACTCGGCAGACCACGCTTTCATGTTACGACCGCCAATCAGCCACACTCGGCATTCCTTCAACCGCGGGTATTGGATGATCTCCGTCACCATCGCGGCTTCGACTTCGTGCCTCTTATTGTCCCAACTGATCCAGAGCTGCGCTTTCCCATCCAACAGCAGTGGCAGCACGTCACTCGTCAGAAACCGGCGGAAACTCTCCCTCCGCAGGGCTTGCTCAAGGTGCGGTTCCGCTTGCGACCATAGGAACGCAAGGTGCTCTATCGGAACCGCGCAGATGCGCTTAGTAGTTTGACTGGCCACCGAAGATGCTGCTCAGCCAACTGAGGGGATTGCCGCCACCCGTTCCTGTCGTCCCCGCCGGCATATATCCCGGCATCAGGCTGCTCGGGAGCGGTTGCCCCGCCATGCCCGGACCAATCGGCGCGTTATACATATTCGGCGCGGTCTGCCCTGGCGCATAGGGTGCCGGCAAAGCAGCGGGAGTCGCGGGCGCAGGAAGTTTCATGCTCGCCAGCGGGTTCTGTGCGGCGGGAGCCGTCATCTGCGCCTGTGTCGGAGGAGGAAGCGGCTGCAATGGCATGCCACCCGGATGCTGCATCGGGGCGGGCAACCCAGGCGCGCCAGCAGGCGGCATGCCACGTCCGCCACCCTGCATGCTCATCAGCAGGGCCAGTGCCATCGGATTGAGACCCGGCGACGTAAAGGCCGAAGGACTTGCCCCGCCCATTCCCGGCGCACCGCCGCCATACCCTCCACCGAACATTCCACCTGCCATTGTCTTGTCCTCACCCGATAATCAGAAGATTGAAGGTGCAATCCGTCTCTGCCGTACTCAGATGCGTCAGCACCGCTTGTCCACTTTTCTGTGAACTCGCATACAAACTCCCGGCAATCGCCGCCGCGTTGTGGCTCGTCGGGCAGAACGCCAGTGCCGAATAGAAGCCGATGCGAGCGTCGATGATCGTGGTCGTGGTCGCACCTGTCGCAAGCGTGATCGGCAGGACCGTATTCAACCGCCCCGCCAGTATGTTGTTCACGACGGTCGCGACCCGCTTCACCCATTGCGGGACATCGCTGCCAAACAGCGGCGCGGGGATATAGCCGGGATTTGCCATTACCGAACCGTCCCCTGCGGCACGGCGTCGAGTTCGATGCCCGCGATATGGGTCCAGGTGTCCCCAAGAACGGTCGTGGTTGAAGCGCGGAGATAGCGTCCCGATGTGCGAACCGGACAATTCCCAAGACCGTTCAAGGCAACCGCTGCCGTGCTCGTCACCGTGTCTTGGATGCGCTCACGATGGCCAATCGACACAGACGGCGTGCCGCCATCGACCAAAGGTCGCGTATTCCTGATGAGCGCGCGCCGCCCCGGAAACGGCTGCATCTCGCTGGTATCGATCTGCGCGGCCATATTCGAGCCGGTGAAGTAGTTCAGCTTGTGGCTGTTATCGAACAAGCCGTACTGGAGCGCGCCGCCCTGCCAAATCGGGCTGTCGAGTGAGGCCGGTAGCGTATTCAGCGTGAAGCCAAGGACGGTAAAAAGTTGATCGAGCGTGTAGCCAATTCCGAGCATCCGGCACAGCGTCTCACTGGTGATCTCGCACAGAGACCATTTGGCGAGGTCAATGTGATAACTCAACAGACGGTTCGGCACGCCACCAACCGAACCTTGACCGGGATAGACCCACGAGACGATCTTGCGCACAGGGTCAGTCGCGCCAACCATGCGCAGGACATTGCCCGGATCGAGGTCAGTCAGAACCGTTCGGTCAACCTTGTTGAAGCCGATATTCGTTGCGGTAGAACCATCGAACCCGACAAACCCATCGTCTGTGAAGTAGTAGACCGAGCCACCAAAGATCGTCGGGCTTTCGGGAGATGGCGTGCCGCGGAGTCCCTGCGCCGGCAGGATCGAGAAAACTTCCGGCGGACCCGCATACATGATGTTTTTGACACCGTAGCGCTGAATTACGATCGCATCTGCCGATACTAGACCGGATCGGAGCGCCTGGACCGCACCATCGCTACCTAGAAGATCAACTGCGCCAGATTGCACCTGCGCCGCCGTCGTGCCGCCCGGCGTCGGCCAACTCGTCGCGTCACCTGCGCCTGACCACCAAAGCCGCTGCTCCTTCGCACCGTTGGAGCCGTCTACGGTATTGCCGAGCATGACAAAGGCGTTCTTGACGACGGCGATGTGCTTGGCCTTCGGCGCATTAGTCGATAGTGCCGAAAAGTTCGTGTCGCTGATCAGGTTGAATGTCTGAACCGCATCCGTGTAATTCGTCGCGATGCAGGAACCATTGAAATACTCGAACTCCCACCAGCCGTCCGAGCCAAGCGTATATGCGCCGCCCGATGTACGCGAGACATCTGCCCAACTGTTGCTGCCGGAAACCAGACGGTAGAGTTTGGTCGCATCCCCTGCGACGAGCGTGACCGCTAGGCTGCTGTCCACGAAAGCCGCCGCGCCTTGGCACCGCGCATTGAGCGCGCCCGAGTACGGCATTGGCGTCTTCACCGCGCCATAGCTGGTAGTCGTCAGTGGAACGACATTAGTGATAGTCGCAGACCCGCTGGCGGGGTAGTCCGGGGCGTCCGGCAACCACTCGTCTATCGGCAGGATGATCGGAGGCGTCGGCATGGCATCACACCAAATGAGGAAGCAGCGCGGCAAGAGCCGCTGCGAGCGCAAGGCTAAAATATGTGGGCCTGATGCGCCCCTTAGCAGTCCGCCGCCCCGTCTCAGCATTGAGCGCCATCAGATAGCCGCGCGACTGTGGCAACGATGGATCGCCGTAAATCGCAATCTTGCATTCTGTCGCGAGATCAGGATCGTGCAGCACCTCCTGAGCCAGTATGAGTTTCGCCGTCGAACGGATCAGATCGAATGCGTCCTCTGTCCAGTAGTTCGCATCATCCGCGCTCTGGAGGGACGCCCCCCGAGCGACACCCGAGATGGTAATCGGATACGCGCCATCCGGGATGGGATAGAACCGCAGTGTCTCGGCAAAATAGGCATAGTCGGTCGGATTGGCCGTCGTCTGAGGATTGACCGATATGTCCTCCACGTATTCCCAAGTCCGCGCCCGTAGGTAGTAGCGCTGATTGCTGATCTTAACCCTAAGTTTCTTGATCTCAGCCAGTGTGGCGAGCGGCGCATAGTCTGCGGACGTATAGAACTCTTGCCCAGCGACGACGGTGAAGGCGTCCTGCGTGTAGACCTGATTGAAATAGAACTGCTCGCGCTCCCACATCGCCACCGCTGACTGGATCGCGTTCTGGATCGGCGACGCAGTGATACCGCTGTCAGAGAGCGGCGACAGCAAGTCCTGACGATCGCCGAGTTCATCGGCAATCTGCTTCTGCAAACCGATATAATCGGATGCAATGGTCATCTGACTGTCGCCGCTCTAACGCAGGTTTACTCCTGATCGTAGATGCTCATGCCTTTCGGCGTGGCACTCGAACCCACCTGATCGGAATAGGCGTCACGACTCATGCCGGTATAGCGTCGCGCCGCCGCACCGGGGCCATTCGCCGGCACATCCAGTTCGCCTGCGCCGGCACGTTCCCCTGCGCCAGTGCGCGCATTGCGGCTGAACGGCGAGCCGTGACTGTTCACGTTCGACATGCGGGCCGAATAGTTGTGCTCAGCCGCTTCGCTGCCGCCGCGGGGCGACGGGCCGGGACGCGGCTGGCGGGAACCACGATTCTTTGCCATCTCGTTACTCCTTCTGCCTGTCCGTGATCAGCCGCCGGACGGGGCGCGGCAAATGTACTGCACGACATTGCTACTCGTGCTGGTCTGCGTCAGCGTGATAGCAGCGGTGGAAGTCACATAGCTCTGGCTCGCAAGCGGGGTCGCGATCCAGGCAACGACGCAAAACGGCGTGCTCGTATAGGCGACATTGAACGTGATGACACAGCCGGTCGCGCTGGTGCCCATCGTGACGATGCCAGCTTCGTCCGTTCCCGTGATCGCTGGCGTGCCACCACCACAGGAAGTCAGGGCCGGCGCAGTAGCCTGTGCCGTTGCAACATGAGTAGGCGTACCAGCTGAATTGCCGAAGGTGACAAGCGTTCCCTTCAGGTTGGTAGCGCCGCTCAGATTTGAAGTGCCGGTCGCCGAGAGTGTCGAAAACGCCCCAGTCGATGCCGTGTTGGCTCCGATTGGAGTTCCATCGATACAACCTCCCGTGATGCTGACCTGGTCCTTAGTCTGAACAGACAGGAGGGGTGCAGTCGATGGCAGAGCACTTGCGCCAGTCGCTACCGTGCAAGCCGCGAAAGCACCGTGCCCAATGACCGCAAAACATGCCGCCACGAGAAGCGTGTTGAGATTCTTCATTCGGCGGCATCCTCAATCGTCAGTTCCTGCTCGACAGGGGTCGCGAAAATGTTCAGCAACAGCGCGTTGCGGACCATGCCACATCCGCTCGCCAGAACGCCGTGGAAACTCTTGTCAGTGCGCGCGAACGCGAAACAGGTGTTCGGCATGAATGGCGCGGTCCACAGCGGCGAGAACCCGTCCATCTCCTTCAGCCAGGACAGGCCGTCATGCGAGAACTCAGGATCGCGATGTTGAAAGATTGTGGTCCCAAACTCCCTCATCCGATCGTCGCTCGGCAGGTAGAACAGGAACGACAGAAACTTGTTGGGCACGTCGGTATGCGGCGACAGATGATATTCGGGATCGTCGCGCACCAGCCGGATATCAAAACCAACCTTCAGATCGATCGGACCGAACCGCTCATCGCGCACCATGCTGAACCTGTTATAGAGCGCTGCGACGTATTCGCCACTGCCCATCCAGGCGCATAGCTCAGCCCAAAAGCCGCCTAGCGCCACCGGCTCAAGCAAGCGGCGATGCGGATAGGCGCGCTCGCCATAGGCATCGTCGAGCGGCAGGTTCCGCAGCATCTCGGCATAGAAATCCGCTGGGAAGACGTTCCGGACGTACATGTGCCGATATGGCGCCTGAATCAGAGGCGCACGCAACAACCGCATCAACGACTGTTCAGCGGCGGAAGATGACATTGCCGATGCCCTTGAACGCGCCCTCCGTACGGCGTGCCTTGTCAGCCTGTGCGGCGTTCCAGCGAAAGCCCATGTCCTCCATACGACCGACAAGCGACTGATGATCGCCGCGCCCAGTATCGATCTCGATCAGAACGCTGCGGACCTTGGCGAGACAGCCCATCGCGCCCGCGATCACGCGATGCTCCAAGCCATCCACATCGATCTTGACCACATCGGGTTGAGGGATCACCTCCTTTTCGACCAGCATGTCCAAGCGTACCGCGCAGGAGCCTTGAACAAAGCTGGGGCGCATTTCGGTGCCTTTGTACGTCACCGCATCGCCGTAGGTGTGGCACGATCCACCAGCCGCGAAGTTGCTGAGGAATAGAGGCCCGAAGCTGTTTTCATCCGACAGTGCGAACGGGAACGCCATCACGTCGGTTCGATTGATCAGCGCGTTCTGGCACAGCAGGGCAAAATTCTGACTCTCAGGCTCGAATGCGAACACCCGCGCCCCTGCCGTTTTCGCGGCCCAGATCGAGTACATCCCGACGTTGGCGCCGACATCCACGAACACGTCGCCCGGATCGAGTTCAGCAAGCCATTCGATCGTATCGGGCTCCTTGGTGAACAGCGTCTGTACCCGCCATACGCAGGACTCGTTCGGCGTCGCATAGAGAATGCGCCCCGTCGCGTGCTCAACCTTGGAGACGATGATTTCCTGCTTCATAGCGGCGGCAATCCACGGCGACGTTTTTGGTAATTCTGCAAGCCTAAGCTTATTTTCGCTCGCGTCTCAGATGACCGTTTGCTCCCGCGATGGGCCGCCGCAATCTTCGCGATCGTTTCAGGTGCAAGCGGTCTTCCCATTTTAGCGATAGAAATCTTCCTTCTAGTTTCTTCGGATTTCGGCCTTCCAAGCGTAAGGAGTCGAATCCGCTCTAAATTTTCTGGGCTAGAAGCCCATTCAGACCTCACCATTAGACAGCACGTCCTTTATCCAACGATGCCGAGGAATATAGACGCGCCCTCTCGTCACATCGTTGATGTGCGACCTAAGACGATAAGAAAGCGTGCCGGTAGTCTTGCCGACGTATTTCAGTTCGTCGGTTCTCGGATCGAGAAGACCGTATATTTGAACGAGATCGCTCATGCCGCTGATTTATCCATCATTTCTGCTACAGCGGCGGCGGAACGCTTAAGTGTCAAGCGATCGTAGACAGCAGAAGCGTGGACCGAATTGCCCATAAGTTCCTTCCATGGGACGGACGAGAATGCTTTTACTGCTTCAACCCTCCACTCCTCGCCAAACTCGCTGTCCTGGGTCTCTGGGAACGCGGGAATGCCCTGAGTGAAATGAACGAGTTTGGCATCCGGACGGGGAGCATCATATCCGACCAGATGGTTCCACTCGGAAGGGAGTGCGCCAACCTGTTCGGGGTGGGCCCATTCCATTTTCAGAAGGCCACCGCCAGTTTTGACGTGTTCTGGCGTCAAGGTTTCGCATTTCTCGCAGTTAAACAGCATCACGCTGGCCCACTCGAAGGCCATGTCATTCTTGACGACCATGACACTGTATTTTTTGTCAACGAGAGCGAACAATTCCGCGATATCTGCTCTCAGCATGATATCGATATCGAGAAAAAGCGCCCAATCCTTATACCCCATCAGATGAGGGACCAGAAAGCGGCTGAAAGTGAACGGCGTCAGTCCAACACGGCGCAGAGGGAGCGTGGGCAGCACAAGCGGCGTGATGGAAACAGGCTTCGTCGCGCGCTCCAAGATCGAATGCGACAGCACATGGTACGAAACCGGTTGCCGATGGTCATATCCGATGAAAATGCGAAGCGTTTCAGTCATTTTGCTACCGCTGTGCATTGGAAAGTCGGACCGTAGTCGTGAAACTCGTGGAGCGTCCACCGATCCCAGATGCGCTCTAGCCACCACCGCGCCGGCTTAACGATCAGATGCGCATTGCGGCCATCCGCGAGTGTCTTCATGGCTGGATGCGTACCAATCACCAGAAAGATGCCCTTCTGGGTCAGGAAGTGCAGATCATCCAGCACAGCTTCAAGGCATTCCGGCTCGATATGCTCCAGCACGTCTCCGCAGACCACGACATCGGCAGGCGCAGGGCGATCGGTCTTTCCGTCTACCGCAGGATCATACTCGACGACCCGATAGGGCGCGCCGCAAGGGAAGGACGCCACCAATGTTCCCTTGCCAGCTCCATAATCAAGGATCGATTCAGCCCTCACGATATCGGCAAAGCTCAAAACGCCGGGTGCCCAGACCTTGCCGGAAGTGCCGAACGTTGGATTGCGACGGTGCAGCTCGCGGGTAAGCGCGATATATTCCTCGCTGATCAGCATGCCGCGTCCGCGTACTCGCGGCCCCAATGCTTCAGTTTCTCGGCGATCTCCTCAATCACGCCAGACCACTCGCCATCCTTGTGCTGGCGAAACAAGCGAGCACTTCCATACCACGGCAGCGTCGTTCCTTTAAGTTGGAACCGCCATGACGGCCTACTCGGGACAAGGACCCAGTTGGGAACGCCCAAAGCGCTAGCCAGATCGTGCGCCGTGGTTGTAACCGTAATCAGTAGATCGAGGCTGGAGACGAACGACGCCGTACGGTCGTAGTCGAAGCACTCGACCCAGCCGGGATAGTGCGCGATGTGAATGCCGGTCTTTTCCTCAAGCTCGCACACCTCGCGGGCGGCATTGTCGGTGTACTGGAGCGAGAACCACTCGGCATCAGGGCGCGAGCGTAGGATCGGTACCAGCGCATCGATCGGCAGACTGCGCAGATCGGTACGAGTGCGTTTCACGCCGCCCGTCCAGGACAGACCGATGCGCAAGCGATGACCGCCGCCATCAGCGAACGGCGCGGCCTTCAGATAGGCGCGACCATCGCCCCACTCTGCGTCCGTATTGCGGAAGAACCGCGGCAGATCGGCAACACAGATCGAGGCGTCCGCGCCGCAGTCGTCCAGCCAATCGACTTGGCTGATGTGCTTGCGCGTCCCATACACCTCAATTTCCGGGAAGGACCGCTGGAATAGCGCCGGGAGCCGCGGATGACAGTCGAAGATCACTTTCTTGGAGATTCGGATAATGTCCGGCAGGCAATTGGCGTTGAAAATCTCGTCGCCGATGCCCTGGTCGCCGTACACGATCACCGTCTTTCCCGGCGAACCATCCCAATCGGGCACATCGATGTAGCTGCGTTTTTTGCGGTCCCCGTTGGCATAGGTCGCCATCCAACCTTCCCAGCCCTCGCGCCACAGCCCCAGTTCAAGGCACGCCATGCCGCGCTGCGCCTTGGTCTGATAGTTATTCGGGTCGAGCGCGAGAGCCTTGTCGCACCATTCGAGAGCCGGGGTGGGATCGCCTTCATTGATGTGAAGGCTGGCAAGATTCGTCATGATCTTGCAGCGTTCTTTGGGCAGCGTCTCGCTCTTCAGCGCCGCCAGCCAAGCGATCTGGGCAAGATCATTCTGACGTTCGTGCTTGTGCGCGCCACCCAGATTTAACAACGCTTCCGGGAAAGGTTTGCCCTCTCTCGTTTCCCGAGAATCGATCGCCGCCGAGGTGATAACCGCACCGACCCCGTTCATGCCGCGCTCTATGAACAGACCGCCAAGCAGGAACAGGGCTTCGGTGTGGTAGAAATCGCCGTTGAGGATTTCCGCCAACTTGTCCATAGCCCCCGTGCCATCGCCTTTGACGATGAGCGCGCGGGCCTCTTCAATTGGGGAAAGCGACGCCAACGGCGATCTCCTTACGTCCCGTCAGTGCGGTAGACGAGGTTCCGCAGATTGATAATCAGGGACGTGGTGGCCGTGCCGCTCTCGACCTTGGCGCAGAGGATCGCGTAGCGATTCGGATCGAGGTCGGACACGGAGATCGTCGGCGGGAGGCCAAGCACGTTGCCGCGGTTGACCGTCGAGATCGCCCCGGATGCGATGAGGCACGACAGGTTCGCCCCGCCGCCGGCAGCGATGCCGCTGGCGAAGCCGAAGCTGACGCCCTGCGCCGTGCCGCCCGTGGTGTGGTCTTCCTCGATGCTCACGATCGTTGCCCCGTTCGGAACCTTCGCCAGGAAGATCACATCGCCGTTGCTCGATGCCGTCGAACCCATGTTGATCGAGCACGAAATCGAGTTGTTCCCGATCTGCACCGCCTTGGGCGTATTCAGGAAGAGGGTGCTGGTATAGGTTGCCATCGTCTGCTCTCCCTTAGTGCGATGCAGCGTAGCAGGAGGTAACGATGGTGGCGAAGTCGGTAGAGTTGAACACCGCCTTCTTCAGCCCCCAGATCATCCCCGCGCTCACGCCAAGTTCGTTTTCGTAGTCGAACAACTCCTCAACCCAGGTGAACCGCTCAGGCCCGTTGTCGCGACCATAGGCACACATCGCAGCCTGCGCGCCGGCCAGCACCGCTCGCCGGACGTTGGCAACCTGCGAAGTCGAGGTGTTCGTGTCCACACCCGGCGTCACGCGAACATCCGAGTGCAGCACGGTGCCGTTGTAGACGCCGAGACTACCGTCAAAGATCGGGTTGTCGGCGATCTCGCCGCCGGTCATCGCCGCCTTCTGGATGTCGAGGAACTGACCCGTGGTGGTCGAGGTCCGCATGTCGGTGACTTGGTACGGGTGCATGAAGTAGACCCAATACGGCTTGCCACCCACCATCACCGGGCGAATAGCCGGCGAAAGCGTCCGCGCCCGCTCAACCGCCTTGTCGATCAAGGTCAGCGTGAACGTCGAGGTCGTGGTGATCGAGGTATCGCCCGTCGAGCCGTCCGACCGCAGGATGTGGTTGCTGTCGGGAGCCGTCACGGCCTGCAACCCGGTGTAACGGCTATCCGCGCCACCGATGATCGCGCCATTCACACCTAACGTCGGGGAGAACGCGCAAATCTGGTTGAAGAAGCCGAGATCGATACGGTCAGTCCACCAATCGCGCAGGCCGCTAAGCGCCTCGTCCCGGATCGAGAACGGGATACGCTGCTGCGACATGCGGCCAGCCGAGCGAACCGCGTGGCGAAGCTGATTGATCACGATCGAATCGCTGTAAGTCGTCAGCGACTCTTCGTTGCCCTCCAAGGTGCCGTCGCCGATGACGCCAGCCCCGGAAAGCTGCATGCGCAGACCGTAGGTGATCTTGTCGCCCGGCCCCTTGCTGGTCTCGTCCTTGACCTGGATCAAAGACGCCGAAGTCGCGCCCATGAACTTGCTGGCCCAGGTATTTTTGAGTACCTCAACTGCAAGTCGTTTCGACCACAACTTGACCGCGAGTGCGTCATTTGTGCCATAACTTGTGGTTGCCATCTGTATCTCCTAATTCGCCGTGGAGTTGCGCCGGTTTTGCCGGCGCTTAGTTCTCTCCACTATCGCTAGGAGCGGGCGTAACCGCAGTATCGTCTACGGTGACGGCAGCGAACTACGAGGCCGAATGGCGCTTCGGCAGGCGAAAGCCCAAAGTGGCTGGCTAAGCCGTATTCAACTAGCCCCGAGCTAGCCTTCCCTGCGCATTTACCACATCTATGATAAGCGCGCAATCACGCGCCAAGCAAAGCGCGACCTTCCTCCGTCTCCATCATTTTGGAAAATTCGGAGTCGGGCATTTCGAGCAAACGTTGCGCGGTCATCGGCGCAGGACCGGAACCGCGCGCTCCACTGAGGCCGCGAGCCTGCTGCTGCCCGGCAGCGACCTGAGCCAAACGGTCGCCCGGAGTTTGCTGCTGCGTACCATTCCCGGCTCCATTGCCATTGGGAGTCGGCAGCGTGTAGCCACGGCCCTTCGCTACCTGATAGACAAGCGCGGCAGGATCACGTCCGTTCTGCATCGCCATCGCGGCCATGCCGAGCGCTTCCTGAGTAATCAGAGCCTGTCGCTGCACCGGATCGGTCCAGCCTTGCGCCTCAAGCTCGTTGTCCCGCTGCTTGCGCAGGAACGTCACGGCCTGATCGTAATCGGGATTGTCTGCCCGGAACGCATGCTCGCGGACCATCGCGTGTTGCTGAAGCATCTGGATTTGCGCTGCCTGCTGCTGTTGCTGCTGGGTCAGTTGCCCCTGATTTTGCAGATTGGCGAGCTGCTGGCGAACCTGCTCGATCGAACCCGTGATGTGTCCAACCGGATCAGTATTCAGGTCGGGAATCTGCGGCGTCTGATCCTGTGCAGGCTGCTGCTGCGGGCCAAGACGCTGAAGGATGATGTTGGTGCGCTCTTCCAGCACTTGCCGAGCGCGGCGCTCTTCGGCAACCGTCGCCTCAAGAGCCTTCCGGCGCTCGCGCTCTTCATGGAGCGCGCCAAGCGGAACCATACGGTTCGGCTTTTGCCCGGCAGGCGCATCAGGATCGTCTGCGGGAGCGTCATCGGCAGCAATCGTCGTATCTGCTTGCGGTGCTGGCGCAGGCGTATCATCAGGCGCGGCATCCTCCGCCCGCATCTGATCCATCAGAGCCTGATCTTCGGTAGACAGATCGCTCTGCACGCCGTCCGTCGCTGCCCGTGCCGTCCTAGCCATAATATCCCCGTTCAGTCGTTACGAATTGCCCTAAGCCGCGGCCTGCTGAGGTTGGTTCTGCCCGTTCACGATCCTGTCAAGCATATCCAGCACGGCGAGCATGTCGTTCGTCTGCGTGCTGGCGTGATCGATGCCGACGCGAGCCAGATTGGCAAGCGCCCCAGCCCGTAGCGACTCGATCTGCGCCCGTGCCTTCTCGCCATCGATCGCCTGACTATGGGCCTGCTGCTGAGCCTGCATCTGCGCGCGCTGCAACTCGGTCTGCATCGACTGCTGCTGCACCTGATTGTCGAAGTTCTGCGCCTGAATCTCCGCCGCGTGCTGCTGCGCGCTGTTCTGCGTCTGCGCGTCGAGATTGCGTGCCCGCGCCGCCTCCGACTGCGCTCGCGCCATATCGAGTTGCGCCCTGGCCTGCAATGCCGGATTGCCCTGACCGCCGGGCGGCTGCGACTGCATGATCTGGCTGATCGTCTCGGTCAACGTCGTCGGTAGCGGCGAGTATTTCAGGAACTCGACGTAAATCTGCGGCGGAATCTGGATGCGCGTTAGCATCGGCATCATCTGGACAAGAACCGCCCAGGTCTTCTCCTTCAGGTTCGGCGAAGTCGGCGTATCGTCAACCACCACGTCGTATTCGACCACGCCCGGCTGATGGAGCAGCGGGATGTACTGCGCCTGATCCTGCCCCTCGATCTTGATGAGGCGACCGTCGCTGAGGAAATTGACGATATACCAGAGCATCAAGCGGCCCTGCTCCTTGCGGTAGCGCCGCAGGGAGTCGAAAAGACCTGCCAGCACCGTCATGCCGGCCTGCTTGCGCATGTGCTCAAGGATGCCCGGCTGCTCCTTCTCCACCATGCCGAGAAGTTCAAGGTTGATGCCCGTGCAGTCCCGCAGCGACTGAATGGCGAACTGAAGTAGGTCCGGGAGCGTCTGCGGCACCTGATTCTGCGGGCGCGGCATGATCTTGCCGCCTGAAATCGCCCCCGGCTGCGCCCAGACGATGGCGCTCGGATCGGCCCAGTTGTCCTCCGCATCATCCGCGTCCTCGAAAGCCGTGCGCTCGGCGATGATGCCGCCTTTTGCGCCGCTGTTGAGGATATGCAGCGATTGCGACAGCCACTTGTTCGCCCATTTCTGCGGGTCGATCATCGCCCGGACGATGCCGTACCACGTTCCCTTATTGCGGTCGCGATCTCCCGTGATGAATTTCCAGGTGAAGCCACCTTTGGCTGGCCCTTCCCACTGATCGAGCACCTTCTTGCCAAGAAGGGCACGCCAGTATTTGCGGGTACGCTGCGGCACGGCCTGCGGCGGCTGACGCCCCATCGCCTGAAGCCGCTCGATCAGCAGTCGGTACGTCGCATCGTTCAGCGAGGTCTCATCGCCCGTGAACGGATCAATCAGCCGCCATGTCTTCTCGTATTCCCACCACTGGACCTCGACGACGCGGAACAGAATGGCGGTCTTATCCACGCGCCCGGATTGATCGTTGCGGTAGAACGGAGCCTGCTGGGCATTGTGCGGGTCTGAGGTCAGCGAGGCCGTGTCTTCGGCCCATCCGGCATGCACCTCGTCCAATGCGATGCCGGGGAACATCTCCTCGACTTCACTGAGCGGCAAATCCTTGACCCGGAAGGCAAAGCGCGAGTCGCCGTAGTTCTTCCTGGTCGATTGCGGGTCAAGGTAGAACTCCAGCGGATCGGCACGGACGATGTTCAGTGCGCCATCCGGGTCTTCATCGTATTTGAGGATCGTGTCAGTTACGCCGACGCCGCAGACGGCGCAGTCGGCGAACGCCTGCGACTCCTCGTCCTCGGCGTCGCACTCGTCACGTATCCACTTCGCCGCGCCGGTCAGGACATCGTTGACCGCGGCATTCCCGAGCTGCCTCGGGATGAACCGCACTTCCTGGCGGTTCGCGACTTCCAGCCCGGTCACGATCTTGACCATCGGCTGCACGCGGTTGAACGTGATGATGGGGCGCAACTGCTCCCTCAGCGCCGCCGTGTCCTCCGCATTCCACTGCGTGCCCGCCACGAAGTCGAAACACTCGCGCGCCTCGATCCGCCATGTATGGCTGTGATCCCGAGCCTGACGATACCATTGCTGTAGGCGTTCAAATACGTCGTCAGCGGTGGCCGGCCCAGCCTGCCCAACGGGAGGAAGAATCCGATAATCGGTATCAGCCGGAAGTTGGTTGGCATCCGACATCTCAGGCTACGGCTTCCTCCACTGCACGCTCGATCTGTAGGGCAAGCAGGCCATTTCCGCTCTGCCGCAGGATGCTCGCCGCATCGTTCGCCACGTCAGCCGGGATCAGCCAGCCTTCCCAAAGCAACCGCCCGTCGCCGCGGTCGCGGAATTTGTAGCAGGCGGCAAAATCATAGCCTGCGGCAGCGAACGCCTGACGCTTGCGGCCATCTTCGACGCGCTCCGCCGTCAAAGGAACGTCAAAACGATCCGATGTCGCCTCTAGCGTCTCGTCTGCGCCGACTTCGATGAACCCGATCTCAGCCATAGCGTTCCCACAAGCCTCGCGAGCCGGTTCCTAGAAGCGTTCTAGGTTCCATATTCGGCGGACAGCCCTCCAGCCACCAATCCTTCTTCGCCGCCTTATACTGTTCGGCGATCTGGTCGATCTCGTCAAGCAGGTGGGCATGCTCGAACGATGCAGGCAGGTCGAAACGGCTCTGCACGTTGCATCCGTTCCCCACAGTCGGAGAAACGATGGCTCCGACCTTGACCACCATGAACTTACGGCGTGGGTGAACCTGGATATCGTAAATCTTCACGCCCGGCTCTGCGTCAAGGCGCTTCAGGATGGCGTTTTTGATCAGAGGCTCGTCGTCGTAGGTCAGCATCAGGCACGCTTTTCAAGATCGATGATCGTAGGGATTCTGGCTGAACAAACTGGACCGTAAACACTGTTCCCACCGCATTTGAGAGCCAATTCGATAGCTTCGACTGCACTTTTCCCAGCAGCCATCGCGCCCATGACAAATTCCCAATGCGAACCGATGGCCGCAAAGGGTTCAGTGATCGGATACCGCCGAAATTTCCAGTCCCAACGCCACACGCGGCACTGAGGGTCGAGTTCTAGCGCATCGAAATCCTCGTCCTTTTCTACCGGAGGCTTCTGCTCCTGATTGAAACCGGCATCCATCCATTCCTGGACGGCATTGATCGTGGCGTAATCGCCAGCAGCACCGATGATTGCGCCAGAGCGGAGATGCTGAAGCTTTTCCACCGGCTTGAAGCAGAAGCCGCCCCACCACGAGCCGGAATCGGCTGCAATCACTCCATCTTTGCAGGCAATGACCGTCATCAGGTGCCGAAGCCTCGTTCTTCCAGAGGAATTTCCGCGCTCATGCCCTCGGCATATGCCGCTTTCATCAGCAAGGGAATCTTGTTGAAGATCGTCGCGTTGCCCTCCAGCCCTTCGATATGCCCACTGGCATAAATGACGATCTCCTTGCCGTTCGGCTTGTTGTCGTCGCCGTACCATGTGATGCGGAAAGCTTCGCGCGTGTAGTCCATCAGAGCATCTGCCCCCGCGAACCGCGCTGCTGGCGCCGCTGGCGAGGAACGCGCGTCGGCTGAGTGACCGGAAAGGGCTGAAGCGGCTGATCCGGCACCTTGGGAGGAGGCGTAGGCTCAACAGGAACCGCTGCCTGATATGCCTCGATCACCTTATCCATCAGATCGTCAAATGAAACTGCGTTGAACCGCTGCGACTTGAAGCGCCAGCCGTGGCCGGCCTCCATCTCGACCGTCCAGCGTTCTGCGCCAGTCTGCTCGATTTCGATGCGGCAAAGGCCCATCAGCCGTTTCCTCGCGACGCATCTCGGATGGCACGCATTACCCGTTCGTTCTCGGCATCGGAAATCATGCGCTTGCCATCCTCATCGATGTTCCCCGGCATCGGTGGTCCATAAGACCACTCCTCGCGCTTGAAAACCAAATCGGGGAAGCGGTCGCGCTGGTCGAGATCGGCACATATCGCCGGCTCGACCTCAATGCGAACCCACTCTCCATCGATCTCGACGGTACATCCATCATATAAGCCGCGAATACGCGCCTCATGGTCGCTGAAGACGACACGTCCGGTGCGGCGGTATTCTTCGTCGATGCGGCGCTTGAAAACATCGGCATTGATCTGCTCAATGAGTTTGGCCTGACTCTCCGTCACAATTGGCGTACAGGTTTCCCCGCCAAACGGTGCTGCCGAAACCATCCTACTTCCCCGTCCAAGAACGCGACTTGCCGGTGCGCTGCTTCGAGTTGTTGCCGGCGCGGTGGACGACGGAACGGCGCAGCAGCTTCGTGCCCGTATCCGCCTTGTTGAAGTCGATGGCCACTGTGACGGGGATACCCACCTTCTTCGCAAAGGCGGGATTATGAGCCGCCGCAGCCATGGTCCTTGCCTGCTTCATCGTCGAACTCGGCATCACGAAACTCCCAAAGCAGCCAGCGCCGCCACGATATCCGTCTTCTGCGCGTTCAGCCCATCGATCACGCCTTGCAGCCGCGACGCCTGCGCGCTCGCTGAGTCCAGCATCTCCTGATTGTTCGCGATCTCGCTGTTCAGGTCAGCAAGCGCGCCTTGAAGGACGGAGACGGACTGGGTGAAGGATGCTGCCATCAGAGAATGCCACGGCGACGGAACATTGCTGCGTCATGCTCCAGTTGCGCGCTCTTATCCCGATAGCTGAATTTCTCCAATCGCTGCCGAGTCCAATGCTCGATCTGAGAATATGTAAGCCACCACGCCCAAGCCGCCCGCATGTCCACGCTGTCCTGCTGATCCCGGTTGAGACCAGCCAAGCCGCGCCGCAACGTCCACGGCGCATTCAGGACGCGGGAGATTTCAGGCGTCATCAGCAGCCCTTGAACTCTGCAGTGCCGCCGGACACGACGGTCACGGCATCCGCAGCACTACTCGTCCCGCCAGAGGACGAGACCGCCGACGAACCAGAGGTCACGACCGGAGGCGGTACGGGACGCGGAATCGCGGGCGCGACCGGCGCGACCACATACGGCTTCCCGGCCTTGTGCGCCGTCAACTCAGCCTTCAGTGCCGTCGCCTTGGCCGTGTCCTTCTTCTCTTCAGCCGCAGCGATGGCGGCCTTCAGGGCCGCGTGCTTGATCTGCCGCTCTTCGCGGGGGAGAATGATCGCTGGCATCACTTCTGTCCTTTCGATAAGTCCACAATCATCGCCTTCGAGTCCCAGCCAAATGTCGCTTTGGGAGGGCGGGGCGGTGGAAGAGGAGGAGGAGGAGGCGGGGGCGAGAGGGAGAACGAACTTGGGCTTATGATCCCTAGAACGATAATCCAGACGATTACCGCGCACAGCAGCCCGATCATTCCCCACATGAAGATCGTGAACCAGATGGGTATCTCGCAACCGCCTTGCTCAGCGCAAGCATCGGCAATCGCAGCCAGTCCGGCACCGATATTGCCGCTGTTTCCCATCGTGTAGCCGAGAAGGAAGCCCAAGCTATTTGTTCCTCAGCTTGTTGAGAATCGCGCCCGCCACGCGCTTGCCCGCAGCGGCTGAACCGTACTTGCGTCCCGCTGACTTCGCGATCGAGGCGAACTGCTTGCCGGGTTTGCCGAGGTCTTTCCCGGCAGCGCCGGCCTTCGCCGAGTACGTCCTAGTCCGCGCCATCGCCCGTTTCCTTCTGTTCATCAGCAAGGAATGCGTAGAAGTCGTTCGCATACTTGAGCGCCGCTCCTCCGCTGCCGTTTGACGCTTTGACCGCAAGATCAAGCGCCGAGAGCCGCATCATTCGCTCTTGCTCCGTCATTTCAGCTAATCTATTCGGCGCGGCCATCAGCCACTCCTCGCAATGTCTCGGGTTGCGGAAAGATAATCGGGTTCTGAGCGCGGCGGGATGCGATTGAAGACATGCGCCGGGCGGTCGCCCTTGCCGGCGACCCAGATTCCTTCCGGCCATTGCGTGCCATCGAAGAACCGCTCAGCCTCTTCGCGCTCTGCTTCCCATGCCTTATTGGCGGCAATCGCGCGCTCGTTATAGCCGCGGAACAGTTCGGCCAACTTCTCCTCGGTCAGCCGAGTCCCCGTAGGAATCTTTCCGATCTCGATCATGCCTTCGCCTCGAACAGCGTCCCACCGTACCCGCACGGTCCAGTCAGCCGCGCCTCCTGACGTTAGGGTAGCGCACATCGGCGCTTCCCGCCAAGAAGTTCGGGACATCTTCCGCGCTGCGTACATGATGGCACTCGCCCAGATACGAGGTCAGCAGGTTGCACCACTTGCAGTCCTGGCACGCGACGATCTCAGCCATCACGCCTCGGACTCAGTAGCGGGTTCTTTTTTCGCCGTTGGTCGGATGTGATCTTATCCTCATGGATTACAAAACCACGCAGCATCACTACACGTCCAAACCCTCCCGGAAGCTCCGCGCCATGCGGCAGACCAGTGATCGGATCGCGCCAGTTGCGCTCGATCTCCCGCCAGTCCTCTTCCGTCATGCGGCCAGCCACGTCCGGTCCCCCCTCCGCCTGCGACGCCTGCGGCTACCCTCGCCGCCATAGCGGCTATTCTCATTGTGCCGGATATAAGGGCGAGCCATAACGGCGTACCTCAGCTCATCGACCGCGTGGTCCTCGCCCGAACTTAGAACATCTTCGGGTCTGCGCTCGTCATGCTGCACCGCCGGCAGCGTCCTGATCATAGCGTCGCACGTATCGAAGAAATACAGCATCGGCTCCTCTTCCCCCAAGAGCCGATCCCGCACCTGATCCCACCCCGCGATCCGCGAATTGTCCGCCTCGATGAAATCCACCCCGCACACCGCCATCCGCTCCGCAATGCTCGGCCCCCCATCCCACTTCCAGCACGCCGGGTCCGCCACCCGAAACGAAATCGACTGCTTCCCCTCCCGCGACTTGATCCCCTCCGCAACCTGCTCCGCCGTCAGCTTCAGCCCAACGTTCGGCGCACTCGCCCCATACCACTCCTGATACCGGATCAGCGCCCCCGCCGGGAACCACTTCCCATCCTTCAGCCGCGTCCCGTCGCTCACCGCATACAGCCCATAACTGAACGGGCGCGCACTCCCCCAATCAAAACTTCCGAACCGCATCCACCACCCCGGGATCGCAAACGGCTCTATCACATGCCGCTTCCGGTCAAACGCCTCGAAAAATGCCCCCGCCACAACATCCCAATCCCCGTCCTCCATCGCGCGCACGAGAGCCTCGTTGCCCAATCCTCGGAGCTTCGCCCGATACGACGGATCATCCTCCTGCATGCTCGGATTGTCCTCAAGCTTGGCCGGGATGAACTGCCGCACCATCCCGCCTTCACCATCCGACATCGGACGCAACTCCATCGGCCTAACATTGTCGATGAACGTCGCCTTGACCCAGAGGTGGCCGATATTCCCCGGATTGCTCGCGCACAATATCCGCGGAAACTTGCCACGGTACTGCTCAGGCACCGTGATCCCAACCATCCGCGTCCGACCCCGCAGGAACCGGTACACAACCTCCGAGAAGTGCGTCAGCTCGTCGATCAGCAGCACATGTATCTCCGCCCCCTGGTACTTGTACCGATCCCCATCATCCTTACAGTGGCACAGATATATCCGGCTCCCGTTCCAGAACCGTATCTCTTCCTCAACAATCTTGATAAACCCAGCCTGCTCCCATCCCGCCAGCAGCGCCCGAAAACCCTTCGGTCCCTCCATGTGGTTCTTAATCAAATCCGGGAAAAGACGCCGAAACACATAGACCTGAAGGCCTGCAATCTGCGTACACCACAGTATAGCCGCAGCCCGCATAAGAAAAGACTTCCCACCCCCAGCCGCGCCGCCATATAAAATCTCAGTCGCGTCCGACAATAACGCCGCACCCTGCCGAGGATGCAGGTTCAACGGGATGTTGACTACTTGCTGTGTACTCACGGAATGGACGCAAATACTTGGGAATGGTGGAAATTATAAAATTTCGCTATTTTTTCAGAGGGAAAGCGGAACGTCCCTAGCCATCCCTTTGAAACAGGCCGCCCGTCAAGGAGGGCACCGGGGGGTCCGATTTGGCTCGGGATCGAGCCGCCGCGCATAAGATCGGTCTTTAATTGCAATGGCTTAGCCGAGGCGAACCCTCCTGGCATGGCTAGGCCCATCGTGCCGCACCGCGCTCGCTGGCTGCAGCTCTATGCCAGAGCCTGCACCAATCAACGCGGCGAACCATGCCATCTACCAGCGCGCAGGCAGACGGCGCACGGAAGTGATCGCACTGGCCGCAGTGATGCGGACCTTGTGCCGGGTGCTCGAACGCGACGGAGGCTTTGGTGCTCTTGTCAGCCATTACCGCACCGCAGCAAATCAGACGCTAGGATTTGCGCCGACCTACCATATGTTGATTGTGCGTTGCGGCATACTGCGGAAATTGGCCTAAGCCATTGATATTGCTTGCGCGCTAATGTCGCAGAACGGTGATTATGGAAAATGTCTGCGCTATTCGCCATTGTGCAACGCGGCATTAGACCGACGCCTTGCGAGACCGCTTGCGTTTGCCTTCGAGCTGCTTCGGTGCCTGTTCGATCACCAATGGCTCAGCCTTTGCCGCGCCGATCACGACGCTAACCGCCGGCATCAGCGGCACGCCGTCCTTGCCGCTCACCTCGTATTCCTGGCGGTCGCGGTAGTCCTCTCGCGAGTGGTTCTTCAGAGCAAACATGGTCATCGTAGCGGCCCCGCCGGACCCGCCTTCATCGACGACGCGCTGGGCTCTTTCCTCCCATCGCATAGCGCAAGCAGCCTTGGCTCGCGATGCCGCTACGGAAAACTCCGGGTACGTGTCCATCCATTCTGAGATGGTGTCCCGTGCTACTCCGATCTTTCCGGCGAACCCTGTCAGGCTGAAGCCTTGTCGGCAGAAGGCGACAACCTCGTCGCAATATTCCGGTCTGTAGAGGCTTGGTCTGCCGGGAGGGCGGCGCACGGCGACATCGGACATGGATTTGCTAATGGCGCGATTTGGGTCGGTTGTCAAGCCGTGGCTTGTAGGCGGGCCAATCAGAGAAATATTCCTTACCGAACTTCGGCGATAGGATCGAGCGAGGGGCCGCTTCGGCGGCCTTTTGCTGGGCGCTATAGTGGCGTTATATACAAGCGGGAATAGTGGCGAGTGGCGCATAGTGGCGCATGTTTCTATATTCGCGTAGCGCACACACATATAGGGAAAAATGCGGAAAACAGCGCCACTATGCGCCACTGTCAGGCTAAGTGATTGATTTGCATCAGGTGCGAGTGGCGCATGGGCCACTGATGCGCCACTATTCCGGTCCCGTATGGGCGAACTCAGGCTTGATTGCGACGCCCTTGCGATACCGTTTTCCGGCCGTTCCCTTGTATGCGGTGATGTCCTTTTCGTCCAATTTCTCGCCGAAGGTTTTGCCCGTAACCGCTGTCTCGCCATTATCCGCGCACCATTGCTTGTAGGCTGTGAACAGCTCACCGAAGGGCGCGGTATAGTTGGCGTGGAGGTCGCAGCGATCGGCGAGAAATCCGATGAGCAAATCCTGCGCTTCGCGATATGCGTTGGTTGCGGCTTGAACGGCCTCTGGCATCATCAGACCGATCTCTTGCCACTCGATACAGCCGCGCACGATTGACGCAAGGATGCCGGGTTGTTCGGTTACGAGCGTTTCTTTGAGGCGATCATCTTTGACTGGATCGCCTAACTCGGCTTTCTCCGGGTCCAGGAATGTCACCGCGAACGGCAGAAGGCGGATGCGGCGCCAAATGCCGTTGTCGGTACCGCGAATGCGGGGCTTGTGATTGGTGGCAAGCCATAACTTGAACTTGGGCAGAAACTCGAAAAACTCATGATGCAGGTAGCGAGCCGCCATGCGATCTCCGCCCGTCGCCTGCTTAACCAGCCCTTCGGCGAGGCGCCGTTCCTGGTCGGTCTCGACGACAGATACGAGGCGGGCGCCAGCTAGGCGGGCGATATCGTTGGACATGCCCCCGCCTTTGTCCTTCATCGCAAAGGTCTCGGACGGGCACTGGCGGGTGTAGTCGGCAAGGATCGAGGCCACGGTTTCGAGCAGGACCGATTTTCCGTTTGATCCGCATCCGTGAAGGATGAAAATCACATGTTCGCGCGTGATGCCGGTCAGCGAATATCCGAGTGCGCGCTGGGTAAAGCGCACGAGATCATCGTCGCCGGCAAAAATCTCTGACATGAAACGATCCCAGGTGGGGCAGAGCGCGTCCGGTTCGTAGGGAACAGGGGACAACTTGGTTATCAGATCGGCTTGACGATGCGAGCGAATCGAGCCGGTTCTCAGATCGATCGTGCCGTTGGCGCAATTGAACAGCCACGGGTCGGTATCAAGATCGTCGGAGGTGATGGCGAGGTGCGGTGCAGCCTGCTCCATCATCCCCTTGAGGCGCGTCGAGTAACCTGACGATATCGCCCATTTGGCGCGGTTCTCAGCAGCCTTCTTGTCGGCCAGCGATGCTATCTCGGCAAAGATCGCTTTGGCTGTCTGTTGAGCAAACCGCTTGACCGCAACATCGCCGCTATCGATCGCCCATCGCTTGCCGTCCCACACATGCCAGCCGACGTTGACGACATATACCAGCAGGTGCCCGAAGCGATCGATGAGCCGCTTCGCATTGCCGATGTCGTTCTGTTCGTAGGCGCAGAGCTGCGCGTCTAAATCCTGGCCGTTGCGGTGCTGCTGGTATCTGACCGCCGAAGGGTCGGTTACGGACTTTGGCGAAGATCGAGGGGCAATGCCGATCATGTCTCGATCCCCCAGTCAGGCACGCTGCAATGGGGATGACTATCCCGATATGCGCAGAGGGCTTTATCGCGGTCGCTGAGCGGAATGTTTTCTCGTCGATAGATCGGCGGTCTAGCTGCTAGCGTCGCCGCATCCGATTTGACAAATGCACCGCTCGCCCAGCCATACATCGGGCAAGCGTATCGCGCCAACCACGCCGGGTCACGGTACATCTGCCGGATAACCTCGCCGATCGATCGCCAATTAGACGTATGCAGATCGAGCAACTGAACGTCGGTTAGCTCAGGGACGCGAGGAGCCGTGCGCTTGTGCGACGATGCCGGGATAGGTCCGCCGAGGAATGCAGTAGCCTCTTTCCAGGTCATCTTGCGCATGATGCGCAGCCAGTCGATGGAGTCGCCCGTGACTTTGCAGCTATGGCAGAAGTAACGCCATTTAGGCCCGGTATCCCAGACGTGAAAGCTGGGCGTCTTCTCTCCGTGGAACGGGCACTTTCCAGCGTAGCGCGAGCCGCCGATGCGGCGCATTTGCACGCCGTCCTGGCGGATTAGGTCCACGAGATTAGGCGTCACGCGCGCTCCCCCCAAATGGAAATCCTGGGCGCGGGGCTCGAAACCCTGACGTGACCGGGAGGGGTCGATCGGAAGCGGGACAATTTGGGCAGCTACCCCCAAACGCGATCCCCGCGCCCATTCACTCAATCATGCGCTTCAGCCTGCCGTGCGTCAACCGCCGGCGTGTGATCTGGGTCACAGATAAAATCGCCGCCGCCTCGCATTTTCCTGTTGACGGCGGGATTGCGCGGGATTACGGTACGACATCAACAGGAGATCACAGATGACCGACCTCACCGCCAAACAGACCGCCGCCCTCGAAGCCATTTACAGCGCGGCTCCTCGACTGGCAGATCGGCCCTACGAGATGGTGCGGTCGCTGGAAGAGAACGGGTTCATCAGCGTGCGGCTCGGCGATGTGGGCGAAGACTGGACGAAGCCCGCAGAGCGCCGCGCCCTCCGCAAGGCATTCACCATTGCCGAGAAATCCGGCTTCAAGGTGTTCCACACCGACAAGGGCGTTGGGCTGGAGTTTTAGGAACTGCCGTTAATCTCGCCTAGAGGAGATTCAGACCATGACCGCGACAGCCTTTACCTTGAATGAGCATCGGCATCTGATGGGCCTGGAACACAAGTACGTCATGCGCGCGTCTACCTCGCGCGTTGTTGGCGGCGAAGTGGATACCCTGCTGGGTCTGACGAAGCGCGGCCTTGTTGAGGCTCTCCCCGACCCCAAGTTTCCCGGCACGGTGGATATTTTCATCACGAGCGCGGGCCGCGAGGCACTGGCAGGCGATATCATTTATCGCGAAAGCGATAGCCTTTAATCATAGTTAAGGGAGAGGAAAATGATCGAGCCTGATGCGCGTCCGCAAAGGTGCACACCCGTCGCCCAATGGAAGCCAACCTGCGCATGGCGGATGCAGAGCGGCGTCCGCACCGAGGAGGTTCCCGGTTGGCTTATGGGCGATGACAAATTCCGCGCTGGCCATTGGGATGAGATCGGAGCGAAGGTCGCCTGATGCCTGCGAAATTCATCCCATACACCGGCCCCACTGCGCCGGAATACAGCTATCAGGTCGCAGTGCGCTTCACCCTGGATGCCGTGAAGCGTATGGACCATTGGCGCAGCTTGCAGGACGACTTTACGACGCGCGCCGAGCTTGTGCGCCAAGCGGTCGATGAGTTCCTCGCGCGCCAGAAGGTCCAGATTCCTCACGAAGGAAAAGTTTCGTAAGGCATCACTTTCCTGTTGACGCCGCATCCCGTTGGGATATGATGGCCCATCAGCAAGGAGACACGAGATGACCGATCACTTGGACGCGCTCAACACCCGACTCGCACATGAACGGGATCGATTGGCGAACGCCAAGACGGCACGCGAGCGCGCCCTGCGGTCGGTCTGGGTTGCTGGCAACGAACGCGAGATCGCTAGCGAACGCAAGTTCCTCGGCCTCGCTGAAATCGATGCGATGAGCGACGACGAATTGCTTGCAGAGCTCAGAGGATAGAGCGATGTGCGATTGTGTTCACCGCATAAACGCCGGTCTCGCCAAGAGCGAGTTCCCGAATACGATGGTCGAATATCCTCTGTTCGGTGAGCCGGTCACATTCGTCCTGACGTGCAAGCGCGAGGAAAAGGTCCGACAGAAGCCCAAACGTGTGTTTGCAACCTACTGTCCGTTCTGCGGCGTAAAATATTCCAAACCGGAAGCTATGCCCTTTAATCCGTCTTAAGGGAGATTTGAAATGTCGCTGATCGCCGCAAATCAGACTGTTTCCCGAGGCGTCTACGGCATGGCAATCCGTAACGGGACCACGGCGACAGATGAATTTCTGGTCGCGCAGACAGAGCGGATTGCAACTCCGATTCGATCACCGCCCGCATGTCACCAAGTCGCCGCGCGAAATGGCCGCGCGCATAGTGAGGGCATGACATGCCGGAAATAGAGGCCGTACAGCATACGATGGCTGAGGTCATCGCCGAGATCGAGACCCTGATAGGTGACGCGAAGGTAGAGCTTCGCGAAGCGTTGGCAGACGATCAGAACAGCTATGGATCGGGATACGAGGCCGGGTTCCTAGACGCTTGCCGACAAATCTACAATTTCATCTTTGACGCCGAGGTGGCGCCATGACGAAATCCGCCGCAGATAAAATTGCCGCAGAACTGGCCACTGAACGCCTACGGCAAATCAGAGACGAAGGATGGTCCGCTGACCATGATGACGAACATGGCCGAGGCGTGCTTCCCAAAGCGGCAATGAGCTATTGTCAGTCAGCCTCGGTCGGCCTGATAGATACGAGTATTTTAGCAGGCAAGCCCCCCACCTATTGGCCGTGGGACGCGAAGTGGTGGAAACCAAAGACGGCGCGGCGTGACTTGGTTCGCGCTGGCGCGCTCATTATCGCCGAGATTGAGCGGCTAGATCGGGAAACCCCTTAAGGCAGATTAAAGGAGTTTTGAAATGCCGTTCGACGGAACTAATCTTGACGAAACGACCAAAACGTTGATCGAGGCTCGTCGCATCCTAATCGATTATGGTTGGTGCGTTGGGAATCTAGTGCAGAACGATGGGCGCCATTGCGCAATGGGAGCCATCAATGCCGCGATGGGTCATCATGTAAACGCGGCAGGCCCTGCCTATGGTAGCGAGGCGGAGAAACGCCTTTTGAAGGTGCTCCCCCAAAAATGGCTCGGTCAGTGCATTCCATCCTTCAACAACGCTCAGGATACGGTAGAGCCTGTGATTGCGCTATTTGACCGCGCCATCGCAAACAGCCCTTAAGCAGATTTAACGGCGATTCGATGGCCCTCAAATTCTGGCAGATCGTCAGCACGCTGTCACGGCCTCTGGCCTATCGTGGATGGTCTGCCCTCTATTGGTACGCGATCGGCCAGCGGAATGCCCGAGGCGATTTCGGGTTTCCCTGTTAGGTCTTGTTAACGGAGAGAGACGTGACGAGAGATGAACTCAAAACATTGCGCGCCAGGACCGCTGATAGGCCGGTGCAGGAGTTGCTGGACGTGTTCGATGCGGCGGTCTCGTGGGTCAACGATTGGGATGACACCAAACCAGGGCAGCATACGATCGAGCGGCAGCTCTTCGATCTCGTCAAAAGCACGCAGCCTTAACGGAGGATCGAACGATGCAGATGTACCACCAAGGACGCTGGTTCTGGGTCGAGCGTTTCACCGGTCGAGGCTGGTCGTTCTGGTCGTGGTGATCGCCTTTATCTGACATTAAAGGAGGAATGAAATGTGTGTGATGTCCGTGATCGGCGACCATTATGGACGCAAATGGGACCGAGATTTTGATGTCTATAAGCGGCGCCCATTCGTGCTGACGCCAATCCCCATGCCGGCGCCATTCCCAGCGATTACTCGCGAGGAGTTTGACGCCTTGAGGCAAGAGGTTTTGGAGATGAAGCGCCTTCTTCAGAACGCGAAGGAGATCGATGAAACGACGGGTCAGGCCCCGTGCGATGACGCTGAGAAGATGGCGCTGCTGCGGAAGATCGCTGAGGCTGTCGGCATCAGTATGTATGGACGATGTGCTCGGTCAGAAGACCCTATAAATACCGTTAAAGGAGATCGCCCGTGATCAAGTGTTTCTTTGTTGAGGCTGACAGCAAAGGAAATTTCCTTCGGAACATGGACGGTTGGAAGCCTATCAGCGAGTTGCCGCCCGGCGGTATGTATTTCGCCGACTGGTATGCCCGCAAAGGCCCAGATGGGCACCATCTGATCGTCAAAACGCCGGGCGGCCTGTGGCACGTTGACGGGCGCGCCGCGAATTGCACGCGCCCCGAGGATGACACGCATCGTTGCTGGGTACGCCACGGCGTTCCGCCCGATGTGACGGTTGACAAAAACGGCGACACCTGCGGCTGCGGCTGCTCCATTAGGCAGGGGCCGGGATATTCGGCCTTTCACGGTTTCCTACGCAATGGAGTGCTGGAGCCGTGTTGATCGCTGTTAATTGTTTTAGAGGAGATCGAAACGATGGCAGATACGACCGCATGGTTAGTCGAGCGGGCGGACCCCGATCATCCCGGGTGCGTTTTACCCAACCATTTTCTAGGCTATCGAGGAAACTACCCCGCCGGACCTAATCCCGCAGGGTACTTCGTGTGGGTAGAGCAAGCCGGCTATGCGCTGCGGTTCTCGCGCAAAGAGGACGCGGAAAAGTTCATCATCGCGTTCGAGAATATGAACGAACAGCGCGTGCATTCACTAACCCTACCGGGTCTAAGAACGGGAGAACGGCGCGCCATTGCTGTAGAGCATCGGTGGAGCTATTAGCTATTAATTGTTTTTAGAGGAGAACAGAGAAGTGGGAACGAAGAACAATCCGGGCAAGTTTGATTGCTACGCCAATGCTGGCGATGATGAGCCTATGTTCATCCTTCTGGGCCGCGATCCACATGGGCATGCCGCTGTGCGCAAGTGGGCGGATGACCGCGAAGCCATGATCTACGCCGGGATGAAACCAGAGACAGATATTCACATGGTTAAAGAGGCCCGCGATTGCGCCGCTGCGATGGAGCAGTACGCAATCGCGTGGCAGGCAAAGAAGCGGGGCGACACCCCTTAATGTTGTTAGAGGAGAATGCCGTTGAGCAATCGGAAGACGGAATGGAACCCGGCACTCCAGCAGCAGCGCTACAAGGATGCGCTGGCTGAGTGGTGCCGAGAACTTCTTCGGATGCACGATCGTGGAGGCCCAACCGGCGAAGCGCCGTGGGAGATTCTGCGTGAACGCCTAGAAATCTATGATCGCTACCGAAGCCGTTAATATGTATTAGGAGAGGTCCGGCTGTGCCGCAGTTCCGTCATCCGATCCTGAGAGATCGCCCCGCTGCGCTTGTGCGGGATGAGCACGGGGAGTTCTGGCGCTTTCACATGGGCGACGGAAACTTTCTGCTGCTCGATGTCCTTGATCGGCCGGCGGTCCAGGACCACCGTTGGATGGTGCTCAAAGCACATAGCGGTCTCCGGTACATCGGACGTAGCGGGAACATCCTGCTACATCGCGTACTCTTGGAGGCTCCGAAGGGCATCACCGTCGACCATATCGATGGAAGCGGCCTGAACAACCGCCGGCACAATCTCTGCCTCGCTACTTATGCGGAGAATTGTTCACGGCGCCCAGCCCGCAGCGGAAACGGCAAAAGCGGGTTGCGGGGTGTCCATCTGACTCCTGAGGGGCGATGGACTGCCATCATCTGCATAAAATACAAGCTGCAATATCTCGGTTCGTTTGACGATCCCGAGGAAGCTGCGCGAGTGTGGGATGCAGCGGCGGTTGCCGCGCGAGGCAAATTCACCTACCTGAATTTCCCGAACGAACACCGCCCTTAACAGCACTTAAAGGAGAACAATACAATGACTGAGCGTACTGAACACGTTTTTGATGGACAACCTGACGAGCGGCAGGCGGGTGACATTCAGCCATCTAGATTCCGTCCGCGCTACCGGGCACTGACCGGCGAAGAGAAAGCGCTGCATGATGCGATCAAAGGCAAAGCCGATGAACTGTTGGCGCTTTTCGAGGAAGTGAAGCCAGGGCGGTATCGAAGCCTCGGCGTCACTGCCCTAGAGGAAGCGGTCATGTGGACAGTTAAGGAATTGACCGCATGAGCGACAGCAACCCTATTGTTGGGCATAAGACCTTCATTGAAGACACAGGCGGCTTTAGACATGAGCCAATCCGAAAAGATGAGGCAGACGCCTTGTGGGCAGCCTGCGAGGCTGAGCAAGAAGAACGCGTCAAACGATTGCCAGACGAACCATCAGCGATTAAGGCGCTCTTTGAGGCGTGGCTGCGGCTGAAGGAATTGGGCTGGTGCGAAGCGATTTACTGCCCGAAAGACGGTACACCGTTTCAGATAATCGAGGCTGGTTCGACAGGTATTTTCGACGCCTATTTTCAGGGCGAATGGCCGGATGGTTACATCATTTCGTCTGACAAACACGACAGCTATGTGAGCCGCCCCGGCGGGCCAATCCTCTTCCGAAAATCCCCTTAAGCCTTTTTAACGGAGAACTAGATGGCTTCCATGTCATGCGAAATTGGCTGCATGTATTACGGTCTGATCCGCGATCTCGTCGGAGAGATGAAGTTTGAGGGACAGAACATCGAGCATTGGGAAGGGCGCGGCTGGATATCACGGCGGTTCGTCTTTCGCGGCGATCCCGCTCCAATCCAGCGGCTCGCGAGAACGCTAGAGCAAATCGACAAACACAATCGCGCACTTGATGCCGCTCAAAAGACCTCTTAAGTTTGCTTAAAAGGAGAATGAAATTGAAGCCGCTTTGCATCTACCACGGAAATTGTCAAGACGGATTTGGCTCGGCGTGGGCTGTTAGGCATGCGCTCGGGGATGGCGTCGAGCGGCCTGTCCTTGAGGAAATGGCGGCGACGGCACGTTCTATCGTGATCCTTGATCACCACAAGAGCGCAGAGGCTGATCTTGCCGGATTCAAGATCGAGCTATGCGGCTCCGCAAAGTTCTGCTGGTCTGACGTTCCTGGCATGCTGGAGGATTATCGGGAACTGCGGATGACGCCGATTATCGACATGGAGCGTTCTGGGGCAGGCATGTCGTGGGATTGTTTCAATCCAAACAAGCCTCGCCCTGCACTGATCAACCATATCGAGGATCGCGATCTCTGGCGCTTTGCCCTCAAGGGGACGCGCGAGATCGCCGCCGCGCTGTTCTCTCACCCGTATGACTTCAATCTGTGGAATAGGTTCATGTTTGAGAACGGTCGCCTTGATGAACTGGTGATCGAGGGCCGAGAGCGATCGAACGCAAACACCACCAGGACATCGCCAATCTATAGGTGGCGAAGTGATGCCGGTCGCCTGCCTGCCGTTCACTATGACGAGCGACGCCGGGCACAAGATGGCCGTCGATTGCGGTACGGGCGTCGCTGCCTGCTATTGGGATACGCCAGAGGGGCGCGTCTTCTCGCTACGATCAACCGATGATGGTCCCGACGTATCGGAAATCGCCAAACTATACGGCGGCGGAGGTCACGCGCACGCTGCCGGATTTCGCGTTCCGCACGGCTGGGAAGGCGATTCAAATCCCCCCTTTAAAGGACATTAAGGGTTGACAGTCTAGTGCCGTTCTAGATAGAATTCATATGCCTTCAACTCGGGGAGAGCCAGCGAGCGGAAGCCCTAACAGTCTGGAGGCGGGTTCGAGCCCCGTCGCGAGGCACCATTTTCAACAGGAGCATTCATGCCGACTCCGCGTAAGGGCGAAACCCGAGAAGAGATGAACGAGCGGCTGCGTGCTAGGAAATTGCCAAGGGCTGCTGCGCCGTCAGAGCCGACTATCGACCCGTCATCCGTTGACCTAGACCGGGGTCGCTGGGCGCCGACAACCCGCGTTGTGTACGACATCAACTGGCGCGACTTCACGGCGTTCTGCGCGGCCCGTAATGCCGTTGCGCTGCCCGCTGAGCCACAGACGGTTGCCGACTACCTGTCGGCACGCGCTGAGACGCATTCCACGTCTGCCGTGAGCCAACGCCTCGCCGCTGTCAAGGCTGTGCATGAGCTGTACGGACACACGATCAAGATCAAGGGCACCGCTGTTGCGGACGCCTGGGCTGATATCCGCCGCCGTAAGGGTCTAGCGAAGACTCCCAAAGCCGCCTTGGCGCTCAAAGAGATCAAGCGCATCGTTCACGGCATTCCTAGCGACAAGCTGCTCCACCGCGCCGTTATGCTTGTCGGTTTCGCCAGCGCCATGCGCCGTAGCGAACTGGCCGCGCTGAACCGCGAGGATGTGGAACTCAGCCCCGAGGGAATGTCGATCACGATCCGTCGCAGCAAGACCGACAAGTCTGGCAAGGGCGAGACGATCGCGATGGTGCGGACTGGTTCCGAGTTCTGCCCCGTCACGGCGCTGGAGCAATACCTTGAGGATGCCCAGATTACCGAGGGCGCGTTATTTCTGAACTCGCGCGGGCACCGGATCGCCGCTCGGGACATTGCTGACCAGATCGTGAAGCGGTGGGCTAAGGCTGCGGGGTTCGACCCTCGCTCGGTTGGAGCGCACTCGCTACGGCGGGGCTGCATCACCTCCATGTTCCGCAACGGGAGCGACCTGAAGTCAATCATGCAGCATTCGCGGCACCGCACCGTCGATATTGCAATGGGGTATGTCGAGGCTCAGAGGGCCATGCAGAATCCCGCTGTTGCGAAGCTCGGGTTATGAAAGCAACAGCTTGCACTCGACGCTTGCCATTTGGCGAGCATCGCACGATGGCTCAGGTGATCGAGACGGAGCAGCTTCAGCGGGATTTTGAATTGATGCCGGAAGCGTGGAGAAGCGCCAAGGCTACTCGGCTTCACTCGCTAATGAGCCGCGCAGTTATGCCTTGGCTGCATGAACCTGAACCTCCGAGCGTCGCATGAAAACTCCCAGGTTTGAGTACAATGGCCGATGGTGGTTCGCCATGCGCGTGAGGGGTAAGACCGGACCTGCGCGCTTGGTTGTCGCACCCGTTGGGGGGTCCGATCGTGGCACACCCTCCCCCAGCGAGTGCAAAGAGGCTCGGAAGTTCTATGAGAAGACACACAGCATCGGCCAGTCCAAGCGCCTCCTAGCCGCAGGCAGAGCGTTCCTGGCCCCGTGATCTCGTTCACCTGTACGCCGCCGCCATCGACCAACCAACTGTTCGCCAATGTCCCCGGCAAGGGTCGGGTCCGCACCGCCAAGTACGATAGCTGGTCACAGACGGCAGGTTGGGAGATCAAGGCACAGATCGGCGGACAGACGCTGCCCGGCCAGTTCATCCTCTACATCTGGCTTCCGCCCGGCCCCGACCTAGACAACTGCTGCAAGGCTATAGCCGACCTCTTGGGGCCGAAGAAGCACGGTCTAGGCGTCACCGTGGATGACAAGCACATGCGGGAGCTGCACGTCTACCGCGCGCCCCACGAGGAGAAGTGCCGCGTCAGGATCGAGGATGTTAGCCGTTAATCACGATTAAGAGCAATCAGTGTTTGGTAGCACGAAACATCGCCACGTACTCCTGCGCTAGATTGCGCGATGCTGCGTCGCTCGGCATAACCTGATGATCTATGGCCGCATTGCGCCATCCATGCCAGTACGATCGCCCGCGATTCAGCCCCGGCTCAGGATCATCCGGTCGCCATTCTCGATAGCCAGCCACGATCTCATCATCGTCCAGCGTGGCGAGATCGAGCAAGGTAGCCACAGGAACAAAGTTCAAAACGGCTCTCCGTTAAGCGCAATTAACGGAGATTGATGCCACGTTGGGCGGCGATATCGATCAAGTCCCAAACGTAGTCCGGGATGTACTCAGAAATCCATTCTTTGTAGTGAGGATCGTCGAACTCACAGGAGAGCGCCGCACGGATACCCTGCGCTTCTCGCGATGGCTGCACCTTCAGCCAAATCGGCTTGATCAACGCGGCCATGTGTTCGTCGGTCGGCGGCAGCATGCTCAATCTCCTCTAGAGCGCCTTAACGGCTGTTCTGCGGTCAATCTCCCGGTCAAGCGAGATGAGGCGATCCATGAACGGATCGTTGCTGTATTGACCGGAGAACCCCGGAGGGGGCATAGGCTGAAGGTTCTGGGACTGAGCGATCATATCTTGGCGCAACGTCTTCAACTGTTCCAGCGTCATTCCTTCGTACATCGGAAATCTCCTCTAAATTCTATTAAGAGTGACACTTGCGCCTGTGGTCCCAAACCGAAACTAGCCGTATCGAACGGCAATGGCTCCCGGCCGGTCAGCCCGCATTCCTCGCTCGCCCAGGGGACCACAGGCGCAAATATCTCCTCTAACTCCCAATAGAGGCGGTATCGTCCGCCCCATTGAAGAAATCTGCCGGCACCAGCGGGATCGCTGCGAGCTTGGCAGCGTCTAGCACCGCCTGCTGGTGCTGTGCTGGTATCCTGCCGACTTCCTTCCAGGACTGTACGGTGCGCGTGGGTCGATCCAGGATGCGGGCCAACTTAGGCACGCCTCCGAACCGTTCGATGATCCGGGCTGCTGTATTCATAGGGCGCGACGGTAGCCGAAAGAAAAGTGCAGGGCAAGCGATTTTCCCGCTTGCGCGATAAATTCGCCTGTGCCAATGTCTCGCTACGAACGACGGAGCGAGCTGATGACATCGCCCTATTTAGACAGACCGCTGCGCAGCCTAGAGACGTTTGCTAACGAGCTGCGGCGTGAAGCGGAGCGCAATCACCGGCAGGCCGGCATCCTTGAGCGCGAGGCACAGCGCTACCGGCTACGGGCGGCGGATGCGGAGCGGCAGTTGGAAGCCGTCCGCGCCCAGATCGAAGCGGCAACGCCGGTAGTGGTGGAGTTTCCCAACCCAGCAGAGCCGATCGACTATCTCCGCTTCGGAATAGAGGTGTGATGCAGGCCGCTCGGTTTGGAGACGATCGATGATCCCGCGTGGCCGTGTCGCGGTCGAGTTCCGCGAGCAGGAGGTCGAGGTCGATTACGAGATAGACGGCGAGGTGATCTGGCATTTCGTCGAGCCGGCGCTCAATCAGAAGAAGCTGACGCTCAACGAGGAGGAGCGGATCACGGACGCCTGCTGGGAGGATCAGTGGATATGAGCGAACACGACGATCTGGCCTGCGCTCGCGGCATCATCAACGGGATAGCGATCGAGATTTTCGCGGGCGTCGTGCTGGCACTGACCTTCTATCTGTTCTGGGTGTGAGATGTGCACGATCGCCAGCGGAGATTGGGTTGTGATCGCGATCGTCATCGGCTTTGTGGCCGTCCGCATCACTCGCATCATAACGAACAACTGGAAGAGCATGAGCTAGCCCCTTAAGAGGATTTAACAGATATGCAAGTCTTTTGGGTTTCGTTCTTTGCGGGGATTCTTGGTGGAACCATCGCTAACATCATCTCGACCAGAATCGGCTGTTCGTTCTGGGAGAGGGCGGTGGTAACGATAGGAACGCCCGCGGTTCTGACAATGATCCACTACCTCCCTTAAGGAGCATTAAAGGTGATTGACCCGACTGTTCAGAGAGATGCGGATAATCTGCTCGATGTAGTGGATCGCTGCTTCTCCCGCAATCACGATGAGGCGACGGCCCAGCGCGAAACCGTCGCGGCTCTTCTGGCGGCGCGTCGACAGGGTTATGGCTCAGCTATCGAATCACTGCGTGCTGAGTACGCCAAATGGAAAGAATTGGGGACGCGCAAGATGTGGCTCTCGGAAGCCGCCGACTGGCTTGAGAAAAATAGCCTTT
>Ga0247664_1000004_pt1 | contig 59132 bp, 103 predicted proteins | sample CNK05_metaG_FD_182715 | JGI IMG/M metagenome (GOLD analysis project Ga0247664, IMG submission 182715) | Soil microbial communities from Purdue University Martell Research Forest, Indiana, United States - CNK05 | ecosystem: Environmental > Terrestrial > Soil > Temperate forest > Bulk soil...
TCCACGAGGTTGGCGTCCGCGAGGTTGGCTCCCGCGAGGTTGGCGTCCGCGAGGTTGGCGTCCGCGAGGTTGGCGCCCGTTTCGACCGCCTTCCTGATCGCAAAGCCAAGTTGCAGAGAGTAGGATTGACCAGCCATTTCGGCGCTGAGTTCGCATTCGAACTGCACGGCGCCAGAGAAGCAGTTTTTGATTTGGAAGAGCATGTGGGGTTCCTGTTGCGCGTGGTGGCGGGAGGCGGGGTTAGGCGCCCACTCCGAACTGTCCGTTATTCTCACGGATCTGGCGCGCCTGTTCTTCGCGATCAAGGCACCATTCGCAAATCGCAGTGCCGGTTATGTTAGGACGCTCCAGCGTGTTCCACACGTGAATTGATGCATGCTTTCCCTTCGTGCTTTCGAAGTGAAGCCATACTCCGTCGGCGCCAACGTTGACCGAAATTGCGCAGTCTTCAATCGGCAGATCGATCGCGTTGGTCATGCTGCGAACCTCAACGTTGGAGCATCCACCTTGATTTCATAGCCGTTCGCACGAAGGATCTGAAGCATTTCGCCAGTGAGTGTTTTCGTCTTCGCGATGGCCGCGAGCATCCGAGAGTGATTGCACACCGGATAGATCGTCTCATTCCCGTAGACTTGGCGGATTTGGACGGTGATGGTCATCTCTCGTCTCCCGTGTGTTCGATGCCCAGACCGTAGCGCCGAGCGAGGATGCACACCATCGCTCAGGATGAATACCATCTATGCGGTAAATGCACACCATCCATCAGCACAGCATGGCATCATCGGCACATGACCCAGCCGAAGCGGAAAACCAAGTCGTCGATCCAGGTCAGCGTGCGGTTGCCGCTGAAGCTCTACGACATGCTCAAGGAGCGTGGTCCGGTGGCAGGACAGATAGTGGAGGCGGCGAAGATGCTACTCAGTCGGGAGGATTGGGCGCCGTGTGGCACTGAACCATGGGAGCCTCGGCCATGAGCGAAATGTCACTTGTCAAAGCCATGCATATTCTTATCGAAGTCCACACGCAGCAGGACGCCATAACTGGATTTGCAGTTCGTATGGGTGCGATGCCTGGTTACGGATCGCCTTGTTCGGAAGTTGAATACGTCGAGGCTTGGCGGGCGTTGCGCAAGGCGCTTGGGTTGCCGACTGAGCCCCCACACCATGACTCGCGCCCCCGGCTTCTACTGGATCCGCGTCAAGTCCGGTGGCCCCCCGCTGCGGAAGGAAGTGGCGGAGTGGAATGACGAATATTGGGAGCGCATCGGCGATGATTACCTGATGCTCGACGAAGCCGTCGAAGTCCTGAGCGAGAGGCTGGAGGAGCCGAAGTGAGTGTAAAAGCGGTTTTCTACAAATACATTGAGATCGGCGGATGCATTGATGTTGAGGATAACGATCATGGCAGATGCACCATTGCCGAAAGCAGGACTGCGTCCCCGACGCGACTTCGGCTGAGAGCGACCAAGAAGCTTAGAGCGATGGCAGAGTGTTTGGAAGCTGAAGCCAAGAGCAAACGCATGCCAGACGGCACGCTTGAGGTGTTCCCGGAGCCTCGTCCATGACCCGCCCCATCGTCTGGACCGCAGTCCCCCTCCCCCACGCGTTCTACCTCCGCCTGCGCGAGCGCGGCGACGTGGGGGAGGCGATCGTGCGGGTGCTGGAGCAGGTGTTGGCCGAGCCACCAGCGCCGCTTCCTGACGCCCCGCACGACGGATGAACGACATATCAAGCAAGGAGAGCGAAATGTGGATGGATTGCTTCATTGAGACGAGCGCGGCAAAATCCGCCTGCCGCTCTTGGTTTTCTCATGTGCTATCTGACGACATGGATGGACCCGTGAGGGCGGCAATTCGAGAAACAGATGCTGGCGGGGAAAGGGAATTGCGCGCTGTGTTCGTAAAAGACGGCAAAGAAGTGGAAATGCGTCGCCGTCGGCAGAAGGGCGGCTTTACGATCGACATTCGGGAGCCGGCGCGGTGGCCGGTTAGGTAGCGAGCAGGTGTTCGGGCAGGAGCGGGTGCCATTGCCGGATGGTCGTGTTACGCGAGCATCGCAGATATCGAGGATTGCGTGCCCTATCCGAAGTTTTGCAGCGAGACGTGTCGAAAAGCAGGCGGCCCGAAAGCTCAGTTTGTTACTAATGAAATGCTTCAGAAAGCGAAAGATGCGGAGTGGCGGGATCCCAATCCGATCTATCACCGGCCAACGTATAGTGACACAGTGGCTGAGCAGAGACGGCTGCGCCTAGCATCGAATAATGCGGTGCCGTTGCCGGATGCGAGCCATGATGGGTAGGAAATAATAAGATGACCACACATTCAAAGACGATCAGGAATATCGGGTGGGGACTAATGGTGTCCACTCTTGCAGGTTATACGGCTGGCCGTATTGAATCGACCCACGAATGGACTGGATTCTTTCTGTACTTGCTTTGGATGGTGGGAATTTTAGCGTGGGAATGCTTCGAATTGTCATCAGTTCCGACAGAATGACCGATACCATCTCTACCCGTCACGATGAAGAACAGTGCTGCGCTGCGGTCTATAAGCGCGACACATACCGACGCGAAGGGAATTATCACCTTGACTGAACACGTGCGATCCGCCATCTCGAGGATTGATGCGCGGCTGTGGCGGGGTGTTTGCCATACGGCGGATCACCTCGTCGCGGCGACGTGCGGCTTCGTCCTCTGTGTAATAATCAGAGGACGAGTCGCCCGGATCTTTGTTATCTTTGGTCATTCAGTGCCAGTTTGGGAGAAGGGCAATTCCGGTTGGCCCAGCAGGGGTAATAGATCGTCATTTTCTTCGATGCGAAGCACCCGCAGGTCTCGCACGATAGAACGGAACCATGGATATCTAGTCTGCAAATCCAAAACAACTTTCATCACGATAACAACCTTCGTGTGGTTACTGTAGTAAACGCTTCCCTGCTGGTTCCAAAAGTCACGCGTCTCTAGGAAGCGCCGGATATCTCCGTAAGCGTTGTGATAGTCTCCGCTTGGGTGAAGGCGGTTACCCGCTTCGGTATCTAAATCGAACGCGATCGCATACATGCGACCTTCTTTCCACCGAGAATCGGGCGATGCGTTGCTCGGCCCCCGATTCTCCGTAGGCCGGCGCAGTCTAGTCACGTTGGTCATGCGCGCTTCCCTCCGGGCATAACCCATAGGTACGACAACGACTCTTGCCAGCCAAGAGATATCATTGGGCTGGACAATTTGTCCCGTACACTATATGAAGATTCGGCCCGGAGGGGCGGCGCTGCCGACTTGAGCGGCTAGGCCAACTCAGTCGGCAGCAAGCTTACGTTTGTCGCCGGGTGATGTGCTGAACCACGCTGTTCTCCTTTCTCCTATTTCGGGTGTTGCAGGCTTAGGCACGTCTCCGATGTCGGGTGGCACCCCTAGTCGGATCTCTTAACGCCGCCCCGAACGTTCGGGGCGGCGTTTCCTCCGCACGAGTTGGTATCGCGGCGATCCCGGTGGCGACATAGCCATGCGACTCGGACGGTCCAAGCAGGCCGTGCTGACGATGCGGTGAGAGTCGAGCTTGCCGGTGCGAAACGCTCGCCAGATATGCTAAGTACGTTTCGATTATACGCTGCACAATCAGGCCGCTTCCTGTCACGGTATCTCAGCAACTGGAGATTATCCATGGACTGGCAAGCGCGCATCGATAACTATACGAGAGCGACCGGTTTTCCTCGCAGCCTATTTATAGCAGACGATGGGCGTGTCGTTGGTACATGGATCATGGGCAACGACTACCGGGTGAAGTCAGGTTACTACGGCGGCTATCCGGCCGGCTACCTGCGGCGCATCAAAGCGCTATTCCCTGATAAGACCGACGTGCTGCACCTGTTCAGCGGCAAGGTCGATCTGACGGCACTCCCGGGCCATACGGTGGACGTAAACGCGGACTTGGCGCCCGACTACGTGGACGACGCCCAGACGCTCACACGCGTCCCGCTGGCCAGCTACGACTTGATTATGGCCGACCCACCCTACAGCATCGAGGATGCAGAGCGCTATCAGACCACAATGGTCAAGCGCAATAAAGTGATGGAGGCGCTGGGTGCTGCGATTGCCGGTACGCACGTCGTATGGCTTGATCAGGTGTTGCCAATGTATCGCAAGGACACATTCGCGATCGAGGCCGTCATCGGAATGTGGAAATCTACCAATCATCGGTTTCGGGGAGTTACGGTGTTTCGCCGGCTGTAGCGTGGTGACGGTACGGATCCAGCACGAAGGGCTTGCGCTCGTCACGGAGGCGTCATAGGGTAACGGAGTTACGATCTAAGCAAGGGCGCGTCCGTGTCAGACCCGACAAAAAACTTCATGATGCGCGTCACCCTGGAGCAAGCGCAAGCCCTGCGTCTCGCGGCATACCGGCAGGGACGGCCGCCATCTACGGTGGCGCGGCTGGTGATCACTAACTGGCTGGAGCATGAGGGGTATCTGGACCAGGTCCGACGAGAGCGAGAGGACGAACCGGTCGCGGCGGAGTGACCGGCATGATCCAGTTCACTCTCCAGCAGCAACAAGCCTTCGACCTGATCATCGAAGCGGCCAGCCAGCCGCGCAATGTGTTCGTGCTGCACGGCCTGGCCGGAACAGGGAAGACAACGGTTCTGGCCGAGGTAGCACGCACCCTCCCAGACGCCACGCTATCTGCGCTTACAGGCAAAGCCGCATCGGTGCTCAGCCGCAAGACCGGCGTGCTCTCCCAGACGATCCACTCTGTGTTCTACCAGCTCATCGGACACGACAAAGACGATAAGGGCCGCAAGCGTCTTTACTGGAGCAACAAGGTCAAGGACGATTACTTCCATCGCTCCGTCGTGCTGATCGATGAGTGCTCGATGGTGGACGACCGGATGGCGGAGGACATCCTTCGCACAGGCGCGACAATCATAGCCTGTGGTGACCCAGGCCAGTTGCCGCCAGTTCGTGGTCGCCAGTTCTTTTCGCAGCCGGATTTCGTTCTGACGGAAATTCTACGGCAAGCGCAGGAATCCCCGATCATCCGCCAGGCGCATGCTATCCGCACGACCGGGGCGTATTCCGCCGACGGCCCGCTCTTTCGCGTTGAGGAGCGCGCATCACGCGATGACATCATGGATGCCGGAGTTATTTTGTGCTGGAAAAACAAGACCAAAGACGCTGCAAACCGTCGCGTTCGCGATCTGCGGGGGACATGGATGCCAAATCCACAGCGTGGCGAGCCGGTGGTCTGTCTCAAAAACAACTCCGAGCATGGCCTGTTTAACGGTGCGATCTATGAACTGGCCGAGCCGTTTCTCGACGGCGATAGCGACATACATCTGCGTATTGACGGTAAGCGCCGCACCATTCCGAACTCAGTCTTCCGCGGCATCGACTCGTCGCTGGATCCAGATGACGATGCCGAAGGGTATTTCGACTACGGCTACGCCCTCACCGTTCACAAGGCGCAGGGCAGCGAATGGCCAAGCGTTGTGCTAATCGACGAATACAACCGCTCCGATCAGCGGCGACAATGGCTTTATACCGGCGTTACAAGGGCTTCCGAACGCATTTTGATCCTGGGGTGAACCACTATGCGCCCCGAGTCCGACCTCCGCCGAGATTCCCTGCTATTTGCTCCCCTCCTCGCCGAGCACCTCCTGTCGTGGGACAGCGTGCGCCATCTCTGTGCATTACTCGCGGAAGGGCACTATGGCGCCACAGCGCGCCTGTGTTGGGCGGTGCGTGACGAGGCTCAGCGCTTGGCCATCAACGGCTACTACATGGATCAGCGCGTCTTGCGTCGTGCCCGCGCCGCCCTGCTTGCCACCGGGCAGAAAGCCGATGCCGACCATCTCGCGCATCTGCTGGACGCGCCGTGATGGGAGAGGGGGGGAGACGCCCCACTGCGGCGCAGAACGCATTCTGCGTGCCAATCTCCAGCCGTGCAGGAAAGAAAATACGCATAGCCGAGCCGCTATGTAGCGTAGATACGCACCATTGCGGCGCCGAAGTGCGTATGTCATCTATCCACGATGAACGTTGTACCGAGTCTTCCCCAACTTCTGCGAGTGGTCCGCGCCCTGCACGGGCTAACTCGCACACACATGGCACATCTACTTGGTGTGTCAGCTCGCACGGTCGAAGGGTGGGAAATGGGCCGACCGCCTCCACAGCCAATCGTGCTCCGATTAGCGCTGGAGCGGATGCTGACTGCTCCCGACGACGGAAATCCGACTGCCCCAGCCAAGATAAGCGAGGAGGATCTGCGGGAATACCTGTCGCAGATGTAGGAACGTGAGCGCCGTGGAGGACGACAAGGTGGTCCCCATTCAGCGTCGTAAACGCCCAGTCCCCACCGAGGACGATTATGGCGCGTCGCCCGAGGACGAATCGCCGATTTCCGCCCTCTACGCTGATGACACTCTCGCCCTCCAGTTCTCCGCCCTCTATGCCGATGACCTCCGCTTTGTCGCCGGCTGGGGCCGCTGGATGCGCTGGAACGGCCATAAATGGGCGCAGGACACCACGCTGCACGTCTATGACCAGGTGCGCTTGCTGTGCCGCTCGGCTGCCAGCGACGCGCAATCGGCCGCCACCAAGCGCTCCGTCGCGTCAGGCAAGACGATCGCCAGTGTGGAAAAGCTTGCCCGCACCGACCGTCGCCACGCCCTGACCGTCACTGACTGGGACACAGACCAGTGGCTGCTGAACACCCCGCGCGGCATCGTTGACCTGCGCAACGGCTCGTTCGCATCCCACGACCGCAAGCGCCATATGACCAAGGTCACGGCCATCTCTCCCCATGGGGACTGTCCGCTATGGAAACAATTCCTCTGCGACGTGACCAATAGTAACGCGGAATTACAATCATACATTCAACGTGTTCTAGGATACGCGTTGACTGGATCAATTCGGGAGCACGCTCTGTTCTTCGCTTACGGCACAGGTGCCAACGGCAAGGGAACGCTGCTCAACACCGTCACTGCGATCCTGGGCGATTACGCGATCGTCGCCAACGCCGAGACGTTCACCGCGACCAACGGCAGCCGCCATCTCACCGAGCTGGCCCGGCTCCAAGGCGCCCGTTTCGTCGTGGCGCAGGAGACCGAGGAAGGGAAGCACCTTGCCGAAGCCCGTATTAAGGCCATCACGGGCGGCGATCCTATCACGGCCAACTTCATGCGCCAGGACCACTTCACGTTCCAACCGCAGTTCAAGCTGTTCATCGCCGGCAATCACAAGCCCGCACTTAAGAACGTTGATCAGGCAATTCGTAGGCGCTTCAACATGATACCGTTCGATGTTCAGATAGAGATCGAGAAACGCGATCCAGATCTGGCCGACAAACTCAAGGCCGAGTGGCCCGGCATCCTCCAGTGGATGATCGATGGATGCCTCGAATGGCAGGAGTACCGGTTGATGCCCCCAGCTGCCGTGCTCGATGCCACGGAGGAGTATTTCGAGGCCGAGGACGCATTCGGGCAGTGGATGGCCGAGTGCTGCACCCAACGACGCGGCGATCAGGGATACACGATGGCCCTATTCAACTCGTGGAAAAAATGGTGCCTCGCAGCTGGCGAGTTACCAAACTCGTCTAAAAGATTCTCGCAAACCCTTGCAGCCAGGGGATTTACGAAGAAGGAGGACCGAGACGGCAAATCGATGTTCGCAGGCATAGATCTCGTGGTACCGCGCCCCTATTTCGAGACTGATGCGGAAAGATGATCTGGTTTTGCGGACCCATGCGGAGGTTTCCCCACGTTCCCCCTAATCGCGCACACGCACGCCCGCGCACACACAGGAACCGTGGAAACAGGAATCCCCTCCGCATGGGTCCGCATCGTGGCGAAAGAGCGATGAAATGGCGTAGATCACACTAGCCGTGCGCGCGCGTTCCGATCAATGATCTTTGATCATAACCAAGGGAGAACATGGAATGAACACGATGATGACGACACACTACCAAGCTACGCCATGCGGCTGCCTAGGCCCCAGAAATGGGCAGCCGTTGTGCCCATGTCGGATGAAGCAACGCGAGGCGGAGCTGGCTGCGGCTACTCGCAAGTTTGACCGCCCGCTACAGGCGCGGCGCTTAGCATTCGCGCGTGAGTTGGGCCTGCGGAGATGACCGCGCGTTCCACCCAACGGTGCCGTACGGAATCCGAACACATACGAAGGAGCGAAACGATGGACAGGCGTGACGCGCTGATCGAGGCGGTGATGGAATGGGCCGGCGATAACGAAGGAATGCCTGGCGATCCGTCCGATGCACGGCTGCTCAAGGCGCTCTGGACGTATGACGGCGACCGTACGGAGCCTTGTCCGGAATGCGACGGAGAATGCGATGAGCCGTGCGCCCCTTGCACCGTAGCGGCGGCTCACGCTGGCTTGGATCGGTTCATCGAGCGGTGGAATGCCGAGCACGGGGTTGTGGTTTGGCCATGACCGCGCGTTCCGTCCCCATCGGAACATAACTACACGCAACAAGAACGGAGAGTGAAACATGGAAATCATCGCCTATAAGGTCACCGACGTGTTGCAGGTGCTCGGCATCGGCAAACTGGACGCGCGCAAGATCGGCTCGCACACGGTCATCATGGCCGATAGCGTACGTCGGTTCATGGATGGGTTGCCGTCGGTGGGTAGGGAGCGGACGTAAAGCGGCCCCGTGGGACGCGTAGGATGGGGCGTCAGCGGGTTTTAGCGTGCGGCTGGTGGTAGAGAGCGGGAACGCATGATTGGGTGCGTACGGCGCTTCCTATTCGCTCTGGGGCCTATAGGCGCCGCGGCTCTTGGATGGGCGATAGGGTGGGTGTTGTCGTGGACGACGTGCTGTTGACGCCAGAATGAGGGTACAGCGCGCCAGTGTGCCGCTAACCTACTGCGATCGCTAGCGACATGGCGGACGTCGTCTCCGTCGAACGCCGCCGATGTGGGATATCTCGATACAAACGTGCATTTTGTCGGTTGGTAATTGACGCGACAAATCGTTGCCAACGTGTCGATTTGGTGTTGACCGACCCGGCCTGCTGACGGTGGTGCGTCGGCTTGCAACGGAGATAGCAGGTTTCGAGTCCTGCCCGCAGCCACATTCCCCTCGACAACCAACCGCGCGGTGCGTATTGTAACCGTGGACGTGTGGAGGATTAGATGGGCGCTCAGGGACTCTTAACATGGATTGCGGAAGAGAAGCAGAAACTGGAACGCTTCACGAATTGGTATTTGGTGATGCGCAACGTAGGAGCGGCAGGAATGTGGCCGCTGTCCATGCCGCCAGCTGACTGGCGCGAGCAGTATCACAGTTACCTTTCGTCCGAGGAGCGACCGAGGATCGAAAGTTACGAATGTGGATACGACCGGCCATGACCGCCCCAGCCTGGCGTGACATCGCCAGCGCGCCAAGAGATGGGACGGAGGTGTTGGTGTATCGCAAGTATCCAACCGGCTACGAACTGATGACGGTGGCTCGCTACTTTGCCGGCAAAGATAACTGGGAGGAGGGTGTTGGGCTGTATGACATTGAGCCCTCACACTGGATGCCGCTACCGGATCCGCCGGCATCACCATCCAAACTTACGAAGGAATGGTGCATGAGGATGGCCGCGATTGAGGGTGACGACGAAGTGGGTGCTGGCTTATTGGCGCGTGACCCGGAGATCGAAGACGAGTCGCCGTCATGACCACCACAATTCCCCTGACGATCCGCTTCCAGCCGTCGCTGCACGCATGGCTGACGGTGGAGGCGGCGAGGCTGGAGATCAGCGTGGGGGAGCTGGTGCGGCGGATTACCGACGGGTACCGAGAGCGGGAAATGGAACGAGAAGTGCGGGCGAATCGACTATGGGCGATGCGCAATGGGTCGGACGAGAAGAGGGAGAAATGGCGGTGAGTGACGATCCACCGGTCTGGCAGCAAGTGATCGGCGGCATACTATTGGCGTTTGTCATGGGAACGCTGGCATTTTGGCTGACGGTCAAACTGGGAATATTGAGATGACGCCCACCATCCCCGAAGGCACCCGAGGCCACGTCGTCGGCCCCGGCTATCGCGTGACGGCGGAGGTCGTGGAGGTCAGTGCCGCGTCGGTATACGTGCGCTGGCCGTCGGACGCGGACGTGGAGCGGGTGGCGCTTGCGATGCTGCTCGCACTCGAACTAACGCCACCAGCCGATCCGATATCGTGGTGGCAGATGATGCCGGCAGTAGAGCGGAATTGGGCCATGATCCAAGCCCGCGCGGCCATTCGCGCGCTGGTCGGGGAGGCGGCGGAGTGAGCTACGGCATTATTGTGACGTCCAGAGAAATGCGTTGTAACACTCCGGAACGCACGATAATGACGGAACATGGCACAAAGTTGTGGATTATTTTAGAGCCACAATATGATTGGATTTCATCTGAAATCGTCAGTGATCCAGAAAAACCGTCACTCTTGCTGAAGACATGGGATACGATGTTGGAAGCGGAATCGTTTGCCAAGAAATGGAAAGGTCATCCGTGGTGGTGCTCGCCGATTGCATATGACGTTATCGAAGTTGAACCGAGGATAGTGCCACGACAAGAGGGATGGATTGTGCGCCGCTCCCAGCAGGAGAACGGGGGATGAGCATCGACGGACCGATTGACGGCGCTGCGGACGCAGGATACGAGGAATGCCTTGTGACCGCATGGTATTCGCCCGAGCAATACAACGCTCTGAGGGAGGAGTTGGCGGCAGCGCACGCCATGATTGCGAGGTATCCTGAGCACCGAGATCAAGATGCTGCGGCACGGGAGATATTACGTCTCCGCGCCGAGAACGCGCGGCTGCGGGAGGAGGGTAAGGCACTCCGGTTGATCGTAATTGCGTCGTGGTCACACAATGCAGACGTGGAGAGTTCGATGCGTTCCCTCGGCCTTATTGAGCCGGGGGAAGATGATTTGCCGGACGTTGGCAAATATGTCGTGAAAAGCCGCTTGGGATGGCGCCTATCAGCTTTAGGCCGAGCGGCGCTGAGCGGGGAAGCGGCGCCGGAGGGGGTGTGATGGACTGTCCAGTGATGATCTTTGGTGTGCCTCGACCACTTGTTGCGTGGCGGCTTGAAAGCAACCGCCGGCGGCGTTTTCGTGTTCGAACTGTCGGACATAAACGAGGATTGCGGATTATCAGGCAAACGGGGGGATTTTGGGAACGTCAGTGGTATCTGGAATGGAAGCAACCATGACCGGCATCGCCCACCCCGCCAATAGCCCATGGACGCCCGAGCGCATAGCGACGCTCCTCGAATGCTGGCCAGATCTGTCGATTTCTACGGCTGAAATCGGCCGGCGCGTCAACCTGTCCAAGGCGTCCGTGATCCACAAGGCGCGCCGGCTGAAACTGCCTGGACGCCCGTCGCCGATCAGGAAGGACATGGCGCAGCCCAAGCGCCCACATCTGGTGCGACCGAAGAGGACAGTGCCGGCTGTGCACACACCGAGCGGCGACAGGCTGTGGAGTGCGGAGGAGGTGGCGTACCTGACGGAGCACTGGGGCGAGCGGAGTGTGGCGGAGATCTGCGACCATCTCCAGCGGACGAACTGGAGCGTGGTCAAGAAGGCCAAGGCACTTGGATTGCGCCGGCTTACCCCGACGAAGAAGGCCAAGGCCCCACCACCCGCGCCCACCCCGTCCTACGTCTCGCGCCGCCCTCACCCGTGCTGCTGGCCGATCGGGCAGCCTGGCACGCGCGGGTTTCGGTTTTGCGAGGAGGCGGCGGTGTTTGGGAAGAGTTATTGTCCGGTGCATATGACGGGGGCTTACTCGCCGGAAAAGACGCGAGTTTCGGTGCAAATGGGTTGACAAACCACCACATTTCTGCATTCCCTCCGATGTTCCGGACCAGCTCCGGCTATGGTGTGGAGTAGGGTATGGCCAAGCTCTCGACCAAGGCGCGGAAGGCGTTGCCGGCCAAGGACTTCGCTGGTGGTGGTCGGTCGTACCCGGTTCCTGATAAGAGCCACGCACGCAATGCGCTGGCGAGAGCGTCGCAGGCTGTGAATGCGGGACGCATGAGCAAGGGCACCGAGGAAAAGATCGCGGCCAAGGCCCATAAGGTGCTGGGGAAGGGAAAGAAGAAGTGATTCCAGGTCTGATTGATGGTCTGGTTGGCTTCGCCATTTTCCTCGTGATCTGGCCGTATTTCCGTCGTGCCTGACGATCCCCCCACCGAGCGCCGCTACGACAAGCGAGGCCGCGATATTACGGCCTCCATTGCGGCGCATAAGGCCAAGAACCCCAAGCCTGCGAGCGGTACACCGGCTGGAGGCAAAGGATGGGGTGGGCCGGCAAAGGGATTCGTGCCGAATGAGACGCCAATTCCACCTGTCTCTGGAGCCAGGGACTTGCCGCGTGATCCCGTGACGGGCCGCGTCTTGCCGACGCTGGAATCGATGCAGAAGGCTCAGATCGAGGAGGAGTTGAAGGAGTTCTATCTGCGGGTGAAGCGGGATGAAAACGAATCCACGCTCAACCGGCTTGCGGGTGCCGACAAGCTGTTCGATCGCACGTCGGGGAAGGCGCCACAGACGTTGCAGGACGGAGATGGCAAGCCGGTGGCGGTGGTTTATCGGTGGGCGCCGGAAAGTGAGTGATATCAAGCGCCGCACCTTACTTGGACGCATCCAGCGCATTCCGATCTGTTGGCGGCAATGGCGGCGCATTGGACTGCCTTGGCGCGTTTGCTTGCAGTTTTCGTGGCTGTTGGTGCGTGGATGACTGAGCAGGTCGTCACCCTCCCCTTCCGCCCCCGAGCGTGGCAAGTCCATCTGATCGAGGACACTGCGCCGCGCATCGTCGCTGTAGTTCATAGACGAGCGGGCAAGTCAACTGCGCTAATGTGGCGCGGCATCCGCAAGGCGCTGACGCACACACGGCATCATCTGGTAGGGAGAGCCGATCCGAACCGCCGGGGCCGCATGTGGCAGCCGGAGGATGTGGCGCGGTCGCTGCGGTCTGATCCGGTGCGCATCGTTCACACGCTGCCCAATCAGGTGCAATGGGATCGCACCGGCATGTGGGATCGGTTGTGCCGGGCGGTAGAGGATATCCCGGGCGCTAAGTGCCTCCAGGACAAGCGCCGCGCAGTGTTCCCGAACGGCGCGGTTTACCAGACCGGCGGCATGGACAACCCCGATTCCTGGCGTGGTGGCTACGCGGACGAAATCATCATCGATGAGTGCGATGACACGAGCGCCGATGGCCAGGCGATGGCGATTGAGCCCATGTTGGCTGATTTTGAAGGCACGCTTCTACGATCCGGTACGCCAAAAGGACTGGGGCGCTTGCGTTCGGCCTATGATGACGCAGCAGGTAAGCCGGGGCATTCGCGATACCTGCTGCGCTATACCGATACGAATGTTTTGACACCGGAAGCCATTGCTAGACTTCGTGCGGAGATGACAGAAGCCGAATTTAATCAAGAACTTCTATGCAGTTTTGATACTCCGAACTCCGGTTCTTATTACGGGCGCCTGCTCCAGGACGCGGAGATCGAGGGTCGCGTGTGTGACGTGCCGTTCGATCCTCGCCTGCCAGTCACGACGGCGTGGGATCTTGGCATCGACAACTCCACGAGTATCTGGTTTGCCCAGATTACCCGCACGGATCAGTGGCGTATCATCGACCACATCAGCGACAGCGGCGCCGGGCTGGAGCACTACATTGCGAAGCTGGACCGGAAGCCGTACAAGTACGCACGGCATCTGCTGCCGCACGACGTGGAAGTGAACGAGTTGGGCACGGGCCGAAGCCGGCGGGAAATCCTGCAATGGCTGGGGCTGACGAATATTCAGACCGTGCCGTCCGGGCCGGGTTCGCTGGCGGACGGGATCAACGCGGTGATGATGGTGCTGCCGCAGTGCTGGTTCGATGCCAAGCGATGCGCCAAGGGACTGAAGTCGCTGGCAGGCTATCGCCGTGAGTGGAACGAAAGCGCGCAGGTTTGGCGGTCAAAGCCGGTCCACGATTGGGCTTCGGACGACGCCGACGCCTTCAGGATGCTCGCGATCGGGGCGCGGAATGCGGGTGAGTTGCGGCCGAACGACCGTTATGCTCGGGCGTATCGTGCGGATCGGCATCGGGGGAGCGCATGGGCGGCATAATAGAGCGGATGACCGACATCCTCGTGGCAAACCGGTGCTGTGACCGTTATCGCGGAGAGAAGATTGCACGGGCTTTGCTGCGGGCTGCGTTCGATCCGACAGACGAAATGGTCGAAGCCGGCTGGCAACACACGGGCGACCCATGTTGGAAAGAAAACGCCGTGGATACGTGGCGGGCGATGATCGAGGTGGCGTTGAAGGAAGGCGTTGAGGCATGATCTCCCGCTCCCATCCCCTCCGCGAGTTCCTTGATTCCCGAGACGCGCGCCGTTTCGAGACGCAGGTCGCGCTGACCGACTCCCTGTCTCTGGCAGCGCAGCGAACTGCACGAAAATATCGCATGCGACAGCCGGAGGTGCTAGACGGACTGGTTACGGCCCTGGTTAGTTGCGTGCAGGCGATGGCGCCTGAGACAGAATGGGGCGAAGTCGGTGCGGTGCTGGCGGACGTGATCCAGCGGCGGTTGACGGTGACGGGTGTGAATTAACGGCGCCGACTTGGCGCAGGCAAGAAGGTGCTAGAGCATGGCCAGTCTCGTACAGGGCTTCCCCGCCGGCTTTCCGGGGGTTGGCTTCAGGTCGAACGTCAACACGCTCGGCAAGCAGCACGGCGATAACTGGCTGAGCGCCGCGCTCGGCACGTCGTTCTTCGTCACTACGGCGAGCGCTGGCACCACGATCCCGGTCATTGCCAGCGGGCTGGTCAGCACGTTCACCCTGTTTAATCCGGCCGCGTCGCCCGTGACGCTGGAACTGATCGACTACGAACTGGCCGTCATCAATGCGACGACCGTCGTGTCCGACATTTCGCTCTATTTCCAGAGCGGCGGCGCGGCACTCGCGACCACCACGGCGTTGACGCCGCAATCGGCACAGCTGGGCGTGACCACCACGCCGAACGCGTTGGCCTACTCGGCGGCGACGTTCACCAGCACGCTGACCAAAGGGCCGGCGCTGGCGGCGTTCGGCGCCACGACTTACGCCGGGGCGCAGATCATCCGGTACGCGTTCAACGGCAAGATTCTCGTGCCGCCAGGGACGGCTGTGACGATCGCCGGCAAGGCGGCACAGACGCAGGCCATGCAGCAGGCGTTTTCGTGGGCGGAGAATAGCTAGGGCTATGGCTGACGAATCGTTCCTAGATAGGCGGGACCGCTACATTCGCCTGCACCACCGCGAGGTGTTCGGAACGGATCTCCCAGACGGGCCTGTGAGTCTCGTGAGCACGAACGCTGGAGTTGTGCAAAATGCGACCTTTTCTGCGATTGGCGAGATGCTAGAGGAAGTGCTCCGGAGGCTCTCCTGATGGCGTGGACCAACCAGGATTTCGGCGAGCCGCCCACGGGATCCATCGTCACGGCGCCCCCGGCCAACGGCGTGGAACTGCTCGTGCGCCGGCTTACTGTCGTCCGCGTTCCATGTGCGGTGCAACTTCCGGCGCCGATTGGCCATCCCATCGAACTGTGGGTGCTCAACCGGTCAGGCGGCCTCGTGACGGTCAAGCCCGGCCCGCGCGATCGGATTGAGGACGGCGCGGTCGATGAGCCACTCGACCTAGCGCCGGACGAGGAGTCGTGCTTCTGGCTGATCGACGGCACGAATGCTCCATCGCCGCGCACGTGGTGGTCGTCGGTGCAGCGCGTGTTGGCGCCTGACGCAGCCAAGGCAGCACGGGCAGCGGCGACGCAGGCAGCCGAGCATCAGGCAGTGTTGGCGGCTGCGCAGGCTGAAGCTGAGGAAGCGCGAAAGCGGGCGGTGGCCGAGGCGATTGATGGGGTGATGGCGGCTGTGGCGCAGTTGAAGGGGACGGGATGATGGCCAGGTACGAGGCTTCCAAAGCCGACATGAAGGCGGACAAGGCTGGGGCCAAGAAGGCCGGCATGTCGGTCAAGAAGTGGGAGGGATCGAAGGCCGACGACAAGAAGGACAAGATGGCGCGGAAGAAGATGAAGGGGAAGCGCTGATGCCGTGGCCTAGCGGCGCCGGCTTTGCCAAGAAACACAACAAGAAGCTGAAGGGTGCAGCCGCTGGGAAAGCCGCGCGTCAGGCGACGGCGCTTGTCGGAAAGGGCATGAACGAGGGTGAGGCCATCGCGATCGCGAATAAAACAGGCGATAAGGCGATGAAGGGGCGGAAGAAGAAGTGACCGAACGCTCCGCATTCGGCGATCCGTTCTGTCCGTGCCAGGATGGCTTAGCATGTCATTACGTTGCCATGGACGATAGTCCAGCATGGCGTGCGCCTGACGCGGAGGAAATCACGGAACTAGAGCGCCAGTACACCGAGGCCATGAAGGCAACCGCATGAACGCCGGTTGCCGCATCAGTCGCGTTCGGCCGAAGAACAGCCAACTTGCCGAGGTGGTGATCCTGCGCGAACCGAGAGACAAGGACCGTGAACTGGTTCTTCTTTGGGTCAAAGATACACTTGATCACCACGTCAAGGAACGAAACGTCGCTGGCTTTGCTTTTGCGGTATGGGATGAACGAAAGCAGGTAAACTGTTTTTTCCAGTCGTGGAGATCTGGAATTTCACCCGCTGAAGGACCTGATTTTGTGCGTCGGGCGCTGATGACGTACTTCATCGACAAACGGGCTGAGCGCGTTGCTTATGGTCCGGAAGAGGATTGGTCGGCATGAGCGCAGGCATTGCCCTCCATGGCTGGGAAGCCTTCAGTGACCCTGCGGAGGTAATGCCGATCGCAGATTTGCGCCCGCATCTCTTCGGGGAAGAGTGTTGGTGCGTCCCGACATGGGATGAATATGTTCTCGTTCATCACTCTATGGACAAGCGCGAAGAATACGAGCAAGGGCGGCCTCTATGCTGATGTGCGAGGCTGTGGATGGGCCGCCGCCTGTGTTCTCTAGGGCGCATGCGAAGGAGTGCGGGGATAGGCGGTACTTCACTGGCAAGCCCTGTCCGCATGGACACATATTCGAGCGCAATGTAAGTGGCGGCGGGTGTTGCGAATGTGCGCGCGTCCGCGCGTTGGAAACATACCATAAAAACCCAGAAGAATCTCGTGCCCGGGCTGCCGCTTATAGGGCTGCGAACCCTGATAAAGTCAAACAGATGTGGGCGTCATATTACGATAGGAACGGCGACTATCTAAAAGAGGCAAGAAAGGAATACCATCGCGATAACCGCGAGGTGCTTCTTGAGAAAATGAAGAAGTGGAAAGCGGCAAATAAGGAATTGCTTGCTGCATACCAACGCGAATGGCGGATAGCCAATCGTTGCCATTTGCAGGTTTACAATCGTTCATACAAAACAAAAAACGCGAGGAGCGTTTCTCAATCCAGTGCTGCATGGCGCGCGGCGAACGCTGATCTTCATGCTCTGTATGAGCGGAATCGGCGTGCGAGATTGCGAAATGCGGAGGGATCCCACACCAAGGAAGATGTTGATCGCATTCTCAAGGCGCAACGCTATCGGTGCGCTTATTGCAGATGCAGCATTCGATCAGAGAAGAGGCGCCATATCGATCACATGAAGGCGGTGGTCAATGGCGGATCGAACTTGCCTAGGAATCTCCAGGCGGCCTGCAATACGTGCAATACAAGGAAAGGCAAGAAGTCTCCTGAAGAATTTGCTCGTATTATGGGCCTGATCGTATGAGCGAGGTGCTTAATCCAAACCCGCAGTCGCAAGCGCAAGATGGTGCGCCTGGGGCTGGAACAACTATGGAGCAAGCAAACAGTCCGCAGGACATGCGGTCTGAGTTAGATAAAGAAGAACTTCTCAAGAGAATCATTAAGTGGTTCAGAGCATCTCGCGATCATTTCCAAGACTGGAGACAAGAAGCAGCAAATTGCTTCGACTTTTGTGCTGGGCATCAATGGAATGAGACTGATTTACAAATATTGCGTGACCAATCACGCCCTGCGGTGACTTTTAATCGGATCGATCCATTTGTTGACGGCGTTTCAGGACTTGAAATCGGCAACCGCCAGACCGTCCAATACTATCCTCGCACGTTGGGAGAGGCAGGAACCGACGAACTCCTGACATCCGCCGGCCAATGGGCGCGCGACGAGTGCGACGCGGAGGACGAAGAGAGCGAAGCGTTACGAGATGTAATAGTTACGGGTGTAGGGGCAACCCAGACCCGTATGGATTACGATACAGATCCAGACGGCCTGATCAAGATCGACCGCGTTGACCCGTTGGAGCTGTATCCCGATCCGTCGTCGCGCAAGCCAAACTATGACGAATCGAGATTCGTCATCCGCGTCAAGGATGTGCCGGTACCTGTGGCGGAGGAGATGTTCCCGACGTTCCCCGTCGTGGATTTGCACGCGCAATGGGCAGAGGACCAGCCCGACGAGACGCGGCAGCCGCACAATGCACGTCTAGCGCCGTATTACCGCATCGACCAAGCCGGCCAGATCGACCGCGAGCGGATGCAATGCCGGCTGGTCGAGGTGGAATGGTGGGACTTCGTGCCGGCGTGGCGCGTGCTCGATCCGTCAACCGGTCGGTTTGTGCGGCTCGACCAGGAACGGGCTGATATCTACCGGAAGCGCGCCATGCTTCTCGGCAGCAAGCCGTTCATGATCAAGGACCGGGAGAAACGCTACTACAAGGCCATCTGTGGCAACGTCGTGCTCAAGGTCATGCGCGGGCCGGACAAAGGCGGCTTCTCGTACAAGTTCATGACCGGCAAGCGCGACCGTAACCGTGGCTGCTGGTACGGACTCGTGCGGGCGATGATGGACCCGCAGATGTGGACCAACAAACTGTTCACGCAGGCGCTCCATATCGTCAACACCAACGCCAAGGGCGGCCTGATCGCGGAAACCGACGCCTTCGTCGATATCGAGGAGGCGCGCGATAGCTGGGCGGACGCGGATTCCATCACGGAACTCAATCCGGGGGGAATGAGCAAGGTCCAGCAGAAGCAGCCGCCGCAGTTCCCCGTGCAGATCAACCAGATGATGGACACGGCGTTGCAGGCGATTCCGGCAACGGCTGGCGTCAACCTGGAGATGATTGCGCAGCAGAGCGCCAACCAGCCCGGCGTGCTGGAGATGCAGCGCAAGCAGCAGGGCATGACCGTGCTGGCGTATATTTTCAACGCCAAGCGCCGCTACCAGAAGGAACAGGGCCGGCTGATGATCTGGATGCTCCAGACGTTCATCAGCGACGGACGGTTGATCCGAATCGGTGGCGATGATCAGGCGCAGTATGTGCCGTTCGTCCGTGACCAGGGCATTGCCGAGTATGACGTGATTGTCGATGACGCGCCGTCCTCGCCCAACATGAAAGAACGCGTCTGGGCGATGATCATGCAGATGTTCCCGATGATCCGGACGATGAATTTCCCGGCACCGGTCATGATGGAGCTGATGAAGTATTCGCCGTTCCCGTCGTCGCTGATTTCCAAGATCAAGGAGATCATGGCCCAGCCACCACCGCCGAATCCCGAGGTGCAGGCCAAGCAACAACTTGCGCAGGCGCAGGCGCAGAAGATCGGGGCCGAGGCGGCGCATCGACAGGCGGAGACGGCGCGTCTGGCGGCCGAGACGCAGGCGGCGCCGCGGCGGGTACAGGGCGACCTGACGGAGCAGCAGGCGCGGATCGAGAAGATCAAGGCCGACGCGATCAACTCGTTGCAGAACGCAGGCGTGACGGCGGACGACGTGCATTTCCAGCGGGCGATGACGGCGATCGATATGCTATTGAAGAACTCGGCGCAGCAGCATGATCAGGGCATGGATATGGCGGGGCACGCTCTGGAGGCTGCGCAGGCGCAGCACGGGATGATGATGGATCAGGCGGGACACGCGCTGGACGTCCACCAGGCTTTGAATCCGCCGCAGCCTTCGCCGCAGCAGGTGAGTGCGCCGACATGACGTGCGAGAAATGCGAAGGCGAGCGCCAAGACGGCGAGCGATGCCACCATTGCAACGGCACGGGCGTCGAGCCGGACCTGACGCTGTTGACGGACTACCACGCGTTGCTGCGCTGGCTGGCGCAGGACGACAATTCCGCAGCCGCCGGATAGCGGCTTCCGGGCCGGGCCGTATCCCGGAGGGAGTGGATAGATGAGCGGCGCCCTGGACGAACTCACGGCCGACGAAAAGGCCCTCTTCGATGCGATGCGGGCCGAGGATAACTCCGGTCCGGCGCCGGCTGCCGATCCCGAGCGACAACCGCAGCGCGCGCAGCCAGAACCGGCCGAAACGCCGGAACCGCAGGCAAAAGAGCCGGACCAGGCCAAGCTTGTGGACAAGCGGGCACTGGACGAAGAGCGCACGCGCCGGAAGAAAGCCGAGCAAGCAGCCCGTGAGCGCGAGGTTGAACTGGCGAAGGTCAACACGCGCTTCGAGATGCTGACGAAGGCGCTGGAAGCGAACGCGGCCCAGCCGGCACCAGCGGTGGCCGAGACGCCTGCGCCAGCATTCGACAGCGATCCGAAGGCCCACATTGATTGGCATCTCCGCGAACTCCAGCGCAAGCAGGAGGCGTTGGACAAGCGACTGGCGGAGATCCAGAGCGGCAACCAGCAGATCACCGAGCAGCAGCGCCAGCAACAGCAGATCGCAGAGTTGCAGTCGTGGGGGCAGGCGCAGGAACAGGAGTTCATGCAGTCCACGCCCGATTACAATCAGGCCATGGCGCACCTTCTGGCGGCCCGTCAGGCGCACATCCGGGCGATCGGCGAGGACGATCCCGTGCGTATCCAGCAGGCGATCCAGGCCGATATCATCAACACGGCCAACTTCGCCCGCCAGAAGGGGCGCAACTTCGCCGAGACGCTGTACAAGCTGGCAGAGGCATCGGGATACAAGCCGGGCAATGGCGGCACGGACAACCCATTGGCGCCGGCTCGCACGCCATCAGTCAACGTCGATAGCGCCGCCGAACGCCTGCTCCGCGGCAACGACATGGCCACGACGCTGGGCTCGACCGGCGCCGCGCCGCGCGGGGAACTGGCGACGCAGGCTATCGCGAACATGAGCGACGCGGAGTTCGAAGCGGTCTACGCCAAGATCCAGAAGATGCCGCCGGCTCAGAGCAAGGCGGCGATGAGAAACCTTTTTGGGACATAAGCCATGAGCCGCACCCGAGGCGTATCCCAAAACCTCTATGACGGCGGCGGTGTTTTGACTGGAAAGGGCGGCGAGCCGATCCCTGTCTCACCGTTCGTGTCCAAGGCCAACGCCATCACGCCGTCGTTCGACAAGCAGGGCAACCCGGTTTCTCCTGCCGCGACGGTGGCCTACCAGAACGCGCCACGCCGTATCCATGGGGCAACGGTGTTCCACGGGCCTGGCGCCGAGCCGGTGCCCGTGCAGCCGCGCATCGTGGGTTATCGCGCCGAGCCGAAAACGTGGTCGAAGAACATGGAAGCATACGAATTGGCGCGGCTGATCCACATGCTGCTACGTGCGCCTCCGGCCAAGATGGGCGATGGGCTGATCGTGGACGTGTCGGTGGAGGAGTGGAACCACTTGGATGGCGATCTGCGACGGCACTTTATGCCGGTGAGGGAAGTGTGAGCCGCAACCTAGCCAAACGTGAGTGCAGCCGCTGCGAGTCCAAGGTTGCCATCTGCGGCCCTATTTATCGTTTGCCACGTGACCACTTTGCGTGCCCCGACATGCTTGTGGCGGATGCAGACTGCACGGTTTGCCAAGCTCATTATACAGCGTGGCTTGGACCGACGCACGATAGGATCGGCACGAGAGAACACGATCTGGAAAATGTGCGGTGCTTCGGGTTCTACGATCTGAGTTACCGTGCATCGTTTAACGACGAGCCTGGGAAAGGCGATCTTCCGGATGTCGGCAAGATCGAGACTGCCCGTGTCGTGACGATTAACGGCCGCGTGGTGTCGTGGGAGCTAATGGAATGACCCTAGAAGTCGGTCCCCACACGTCGCTGCGTCCTGTCGCGTGCCGCGATTGCGCTCACGTCGTCATGACGCCGCGAGGAAAGGGCCGGCTGTCGTACTCGTGCTCGCTCTATAACGGCGACTGCTATGCGCTCCGCTTTGGCGGCGAGTGCGGTTCCGGCGCGAAGGGGTTCAAGCCTGCGGGGATGGGGGCGAAAGGGGCTCCGTCTCCGCAGGTATCGGCGATGTAGCAAAGGCTGCGCCCACCGTATAGGTGCGGATGAAGCCGATTGAGGATTCGTACTCCAAGGGGTCTTTGTCGCCCTTGCGACCATTATGGTACATGCAGAGATATTGAAGATTAATTCGATCATTTGAGCCTCCGCGTGCCAATGGCACCCAATGATCTATCTCTCGATCTTCGTCGATTGGCTTCTGGCAATAAACGCATTTTCCGTTTTGGAACTGCCAAATTACGCGCAGATCGGCCGCCGTGTGAGTGCCCCCAGAGGCTAGTTTCAACGCGCGCCTTTTGTGCGTCTTGGCGCATACGGAATCCAAGTTTTGGGATGCCCATTTCTTTTGTGCTGCTTTTACCTTATCAGGATTTTCGGCTCGCCACTGGCGCTGAAAAGCAGCTTGGTAAGCTTTATATTCCGCAGTTTGCACTTTGTTTTTAACATAAAGCGCATAGCGCTCAGGGTTTCTGATTTTCCACAGCCGACTGAGTTCGGCAAGGCGTCCCTTGTGCGCAAGGTTCCATGCAGTCGCACGAAGGCGTCGTATTTCGCGCTGTTCTGGGGTAAAGACGCGTTTAGCCATAGGCCGGTGCTCCTAACGGTTTGAGGTCAGTGGCGCCGGGTCGGCTGCAATCCGCCCGGCGTCACGCAACTTCTACCACAAAATCCGACCCTTGCAAAATTGTGTTGCGCACCATTCCAAATGCGTGCTATGCGTTCGCTCGTCCAAATTTTGGACACTCGGGGAGATGCCCCTGTAAGGCATCGATCGAGCGGTTGCCGGCTCGCTTGGATTCGGCAATAGCGTCGCGCAGCTATACAGCGCGCTCGCCAGTCCTGCGCAGGGACAAGTAAGTAATCAACCCATGCGCAGGAGTAAATCACTTGGCGGTTACTACATACGGCACTGGTAATGCTTTGGCCGTGAAGCTCTGGTCGAAGCGTTTGTCTGTCGAAGCCTTGAAAGCGTGCTGGGTGTACAAGTTCATCGGCGACACCGTGGACTCGATGATCCAGATCAAGGACGAGACGCAGAAAAGCGCTGGTGATCAGATCACCTACGGTCTGCGTATGCAGTTGTCCGGCAACGGCACGCTCGGCGACGGAGTGCTGGAGGGCAACGAAGAGGCATTGCTGACGTACAGCGACGCCCTGGTCATCAACCAGCTCCGCAACGCCGTTCGCTCGTCTGGCCGCATGTCGCAGCAGCGCGTGCCTTTCCAGATCCGCGATGAGTGCCTTGCTGGCCTGCGCGACTGGTGGGCCGATCGCATCGACTGGTCCGGCTTCAACCAGCTTTGCGGCAACGTCGGGCCGTCCGGTTCGTTCGCATCGCCAGCGCTTACGGCGCCAGACGTGCGGTGGACTGGGTTGCAGGCGTGCATCGCGCCGGACTCCAATCACTATACCAACGTCGCAGGCACGGCCGACGATACCGGCCTTGGCGCCGGCAACGTGTTCTCGCTGACGATGATCGACAAGGCGGTGGAGCGAGCGAAGACGCTGACGCCGGCCATTCGTCCGGTCACCGTGTCGGGTAAGAAGTTCTACGTCGCGTGGCTGCATCCGTATCAGGTGACGGATATCCGCACGACCACGGCAACGGGCCAGTGGCTCGATATTCAGAAAGCCGCGATGACCGGCGGCCTGGTTGACGCCAATCCGATCTTCGACGGCAGCCTCGGCGTCTACAACGGCGTGATCCTGCACGAAGACGCCCGCGTGACGCAGGGCTACAACCCGAGCGGTTTCGCGGCGATCACGACCGTCCGGCGCGCGGTGTTCTGTGGGGCACAGGCGGGGATGATCGGCTTCGGGCGCGACAATTCGGTCAACAAGTTTACGTGGGTCGAAGAGTTGTTCGACTACGAGAATCAGTTGGGCGTGTCGGCGGGCCTAATATTTGGGTTAAAGAAAACGGTCTACAATAGCACAGATTTCGCTACCGTAGTAATGAGCAGCTATGCAGCTTCTCATTAAAGCAGCAATCCGATCGATCGTGCGAACTCGATTGGATGTTTTGCATGCTTCTTCTGATTGCATTTCTTGCAAGTCAGTTGTAGATTCTTTGGCCAATTCGTCCCGCCTTTGGCAAGAGGGATGATATGGTCAGTATGGTAACCTCCGTGGAGCGAGACGTTACAGTAGACGCACTTGCCGCGCTGTCTTGCGAAAATCGCCTTGATGTCGGCGCCGGTGAAGGTACCTTCGGCCGACATTTCTCTAGCGCGTCGGGTAGCCTTTATCGCTTTGTAATGCTCCGAGTTTTCGGTGCGCCAGCGCTTCGAGGCGGCCCTGTTGCGGTCAGGATGGTTAGCTCGCCATTTAATCGTGGCCGCTCTAGCCGTTTCTCGGTTGGCTTCCCGCCATCTATCCATCTTCGCTTTGACGCGAGCGGGATTAGCAGCCACCCACTTGGCGTCGCTTGCCGCTCTCTTGTCTCGGTTTTTGGCGTTGGATTTGGCGACAATCGCCTTCCAGCGCTCAGGGTTGTTCGCGCGCCATTGAGCGTGGTACGCGTTGCGACGCGTAGCCTTCGCCGCAGCCTCATCGGGTGCTATAGTCTCGTCAGCCATGTCGAGCGCCTTCTCGTTCGCTTGGTTAGAAGTGTCGCGGCCCCTGGACCGGGTTGCGACGCTTCGCTTTATCTCACAGTCGGTCCGCAGCATCAAGGATAAGGCACCGGCATGGCAACTCTTCAGGCTACCAACATCCTGACCGGCACGACTGAGGGCGCGAAATACAACGCTACCGGTTCCACGTCGGAAATCTGGACGGTCGCGACTACCACGGCGCTGGCGTCGGGCGATACTATCAGCGGCCCGGTCATTCCCGCCAATACCTATCTGGTGGACGTGCTGGTCAGTTGGACTGACGTGGATAGCGGTTCTGGCGCGACCTTCGAATGCGGCTACACCGGCACGCTGGGGGCGTTCATCGCCACCGGCAACACCACCCCGGCCTCGGGCGGCATCGTTCACGCGAACGTCGCTGGCGCGCTAGGCTACACCGCGACGACAAACACGACGGTGCTGGTGACGATGACGGGCACGGCGGGCACCCCGGTCGCCGGCACGTGCCGCATCGGCGTCATCTATACCGCCAGCCCATAACAGGAGACAGACGATGGCTGGAGCAAGCTTCCGCAAGGGCTCTCTCGGTTCGCCGTGGAGCACCGAAGTCAAGGGTCCGACCGCAATGGATCCGGGCGATGCCGACAACTTCGAAGGGCCGCGTATTGGTTCGGGCGTGCTGGGCAAGCGGGTCCAGATGGAAGTGCAACGCGCGGGGAATCGTGGCCGCAGCGGCAAGTCCGATCGTGGTGACTACGACGCCGTGGATTGAGTGGCTGGCGCGGCTGTCGTTCATGGAGTGAGCCGCGTTGCCAGTGGTCGAACTGAATTATCAACGAGATCCAGCCAGCGGCGCCGTTCAATTTGGTGCCTCTGGCTATCCGTTGGTAGTCGCCAATCCGTCCGCTGCGACCTACGGCGAGATGCAGGCGCGCATTCAGCACGAAGTGCTTGGTGACATCACGATCGACGATATCAAGAACGCGATCCAAGACGCTATCGCGGAATATGAGGCTCAGAGCTTCTGGTTTAATCAGATCAGGCTGTATGGTTCTCCTGGGTCTGGAAGCAATCTTCAGACGGTAAATGGGCAGGAATTTTATTCCGCGCAAGATTTGCCTGTCTTGACGGTAATCCCACATATCAGCAAGGTCATGGTACTGGCCTTTGCAAATAGATATTCATTGGTAGAAAGGACTTATCAGTGGATTGACGATGTATCTCTATCAACTACTTGGCAAGGATTGCCGACCGATTGGGCCTATCAGTCTCAATCTTTGAGACTCTATCCGGTGCCGAATGGCAACTATCCCCTTATCATTGATGTTACGACGAGGTTCCAACCTCTCGTGAATGATAGCGATTACAACGTTTGGACGAACAGAGGCGCCCTTCTAATAAGAACGGAGGCGAAGCGTCTTTTGTTTCGGAATCTGACGCGCGACGAAGATCAAGCGCAGTACATGGAGCAAGAACTCCAAGGCGATCCCCAGAGCGGGCGCCAAGGCGTGCTGGCGATGCTGCGTCGAGAGACGATGAGGCGTGCTGGCGGAACTGGGCGGATTCGTGGATCGCGGGGCTATATGTAATGGCCATTCTTCCCATCGCCAGTTGGATGCCAGACAGCCCCGACCTGTCCGAGGCAACCAACATCGCCACCAACGTCATCGCGTTGACGCCCGAATCCTACGGTCCAGTCAACCGCCCGAAAGCCTACAGCATCAACGCGCTGGCAACGCAGTGCCTCGGCCTGGGCTTCGCGGAGGATACCAACCTCGCGCACAATGTCTTTGGGGGCACCGCGACGAAGCTGGAGCTGATCGCCGAGGGCAGCAACTCATGGGCTGACGTGAGCGGTGCGGTCTATACGACGGCGGCCGGAGAAACGTGGCACTTCGCGCAGTACAACAACTTGGAACTGGCGACGAACTTTACCGACAAAATCCAGTCCTATGACATGATCGCGGGGGGCACATTTGCCGATCTGGCGGCGGCTGCACCGCATGCGCGCTATATCGCCGTGGCCAAGACGTTCGCTATCGTCGCCAACACGGATGATCCTGTGGGCGGCACAAACCCGGCTCGGATCTGGTGGAGCGCTGCCGGCGATCCGACCAACTGGCCCACGCCGGGATCAACGAGCGCGCAACAGGTCCAGTCGGACTTCTCCGACCTGCTAGGGCCGCAGGGACCGATCAGCGGGCTGGCGCCGAACCTGGCCGGTTGCGACTGCGCGGTGTTCTTCGAGCGCGGCGTGTTCCGCATGATCTATGTCGGGCCGCCCGACATCTTCGACTTCTACCCTGCGGCAAGCGTGCGCGGTTCTCCGGCGCCGAACAGCATCGTGCCGCTCGGCAACGTCGTGTACTATTTCGGCGAAGATGGCTTCTACATGTTCGACGGCAACCAGTCGCAGCCGATTGGTGCCAACAAAATTGACAAGTGGTTTTTTGCCAATGTCGATCAGTCGGCGCTGCAACTTGTGGTCGGCGCGCCGGACATCAACAACAAGGCCATCGTCTGGGTATTCCGTTCGATTTTTGCGCCGTCGGCATTGCCGGACCAGGCGTTGATTTATCGCTGGGATATCCAGATGTGGACGCCAGCGCAGGTAACGACGCAGTGGATTTGTCGGACGCCGGTCACGCTGGCGGCGGCCACAGTGCCATTGGCAGTGGGACAGCTGGAACTTGGCGTTGTAGACTCGTCCGGCTTTCTCGCCTTCATGAACGGCACTTCCCTACCGGCACAGGTCGGAACCAAGGTCGTACAGATCACGCCGGGACGGCGGACGTTCGTCAACGCGACGCGGCCGCTGATCAATGCAAGCGGGAGTGGCGGCAACCTGCTGACGGAGAGTGGCCTGGTCCTGCTGACAGAGGACGGATTTCCCCTTTCAACCGAGGATTCGCAGGGTGCGTTCACCGTCGCGATGTCGGCTCGCAACAGTTATTTCGACCCAGAGATGTTCGGGCAGGAAGTGCCGCCAGACTCGTCGGGCCAGTGCTCGCAGCGCTCAGACGGGCGCTACCATCGGGGGCGCATCAGCGTGTCGGGAATTTGGACAACGATCGCCGGGCTTGACGTGAGCGGCATTCAGGCGGGGCAACGATGAGCGGCACCAAGATATCGGCCCTTCCAAGCGCCACGACGGTCACGCTCGCCGACATTCTGCCGGTGGTCGTGCTCGGCACGCCCAACATCACCAAGCAGGCGACGGTCGCGACGTTCGTGGCTGTGCTCAACGGGGCGACGCTAGCCGGGCCGCTGGGCGTGACGGCACCTGGCACCGTGTCGGCAGAGGTGGTGAACTTCGGGCAGTTCGCGCCCGTCGCTGGGGCAACTGGATACAGTGACCAGCCGGGTGGTGTGACCCGCCAATGGGGAACATCCATCACATCAACTGGCGGGACGGTGACGGTGACATTCCCCAAGCCGTTTTCCAGCGCGGCGTGGTCGGTCGTAGCTACGCCAAATGGGCAGCTAACGCTGAGCACGGCGATGGTGACCATTACGGGATTCCCGACCGCGACGCAGTTTGTGCTGTCCGCTGTTGATTCTCGAACTGGGAATCAGCTTCTCGGAACGACGTTTTCCTGGGAGGCGGTTGGTCCGACATGACGCAGACCTATTCTCCAGGGCGTCCTCTCGTTCAGGAAGACATGGCGGACGCGGACCAGCATCGCCGGCAGATCGCGCGGGTGGTCAATCTCGCCATGCGCGGGCAGACGAATAACGGCCTGACGCTGACGCTCGATCCGGGCGTGGCCACGACGACGATCACGGACGCGCGAATCAGCCTGCAAACGGCGGTGCTGATGATGCCCGCCACGGCGAGTGCGGCCACGGAAATCGGCAACGGGACACTTTGGGTTGTACCGGTTGCGGGGTCGGCTGTGGTGCACCATGCCAATAGCGGTGTAGCGGATCGGGTCTTTGCGGTGGCGCTGGTGGGATGATGAATATGTGCCGCGAAAGCAAAGGTGTGTTACGGTAAGTTCGACAAGTTTCGGAGGATAGACCGGTGAGTGGGTCGCTCTACGGGATGCAGGGAATGGGAAGCGGCGGTGGCGGCATGTCCCCCGCGATGGGGTCGATCCCGCCTCAGTTGATGCAACTGCTCATGCAGCACGCTGGCGGTATGGGCGGCGCGATGACGCCCGGAGCGGCGATGATGAGCGGTCCTCAGTTGGCCGCCGGAATGCAGCATCCGCAGATGCCGAATCCAACAGCGATGATGGGGGCACCGCAGCAACCGCAGCAGATGCCCAATCAATTGTCGTCTCTGATGCAGCCAGGAGCCGGCGGCGCGCCATCGCCGATCATGGGACTGCTGGCAGCACTCAAAGGGCAGCAGAGCGGTCTGACGCCGCAGCAGCCTGCTTCAGCATTTGGCGCAAGCGGCGCGTTGCCGGCATGGCTCCAAGCGCTCCTTGGCGGCGGTGCTCCCATGCCGCAGGGCGTTGCTGGGCCAGGGGGCACGCTAGGTGGCCCGACCTGATGTTTGATGGCGCCGATACGACGGTGATGCCGTTCTTCGTGGGCGCCGATGCGTGGCCGACGTTTGCCGAGCGCGTGAAGCCGCACCTTGCGCGGATGGCGAGCGGCAGCGGCGGACGGTACGAGGCATATGACCTCATGCATGCGATCACGAGCGGTCAGATGCAGCTTTGGCTGGCGCTGGAAGGTGCCGACATTCTGTGCGCGATGATGACGCAACTCATCGTCTACCCTCGGATGCGAGCACTGCGCTGCATTGGTGTGGTCGGGCATCGCCCGCGTCGCTGGATGCATCTGTTGGAGCGCGTTGAGCAGTGTGCTCGCGAGCACATGGGCTGCGCGATCATGGAATCGCTGCATCAGCCCGGGCATGAGCGGCTGCTTCAGACCGGCGGCTGGGTGGCATGGCACGTACTGTCGGAGAAGCGCCTGTGAGGGGAATCAATCACGCTGACGACTTTGGGTGGTCCAACGCGCCGCGCTTCGGCGGCTCTTCCGTGCCGTCCACCACGACCAGCAACACAACGACGCAGCCGTGGTCAGGTCAGATTCCCTATCTGACTGGCGAGGCATCTCCTGGCCCTGGGCAGCCGCCTGTCCCTGGTGTTTTCCCAGCAGCGCAATCGCTCTATCAGAATCAGGCTGGTTGGCCGCAGTACTATCCCAACAACACGTACGCCGGTCTCACGCCAGCGCAAAATGGATTTATCGGTGGGGCGGAGACTTATGGCGCGAACATGGGGAATAGCGGCATCAATGCCGCCAATTCCAGCCTCACGAGCATGCTCTCTCCCGGCTATACGGCCGGAACGCAGCCGGGTCTGGATGCGACCAACAAATACCTGACGAGCACGATCAACGGCGCAAATCTCGATCCATTCTCGGCGCCGGGCTTTCAGAATGTCATCAATGGCACGTTGGCGAATGTGATCCCGGCCACCTCGGCTTCGTTTATCGGCGGCGGCCGAGCGGACAGCGGTCTGGCACAAGCGGCACAGACTGCCGCGGCGACGAACGCGATAGGTTCACTCGCCAATCAGAATTACCTTGCCGAGCAGGGTTTGCAGCAGGGAGCGGCAGCGCAGGCAGCGAACAATGCACTGACGCAGCAGGGCAATCAGATCAAGGGAGCCGCGCTCGCTCCTGGCATCGACCAAGCGCAACTGGGAGACATCAATGCGGGCTTGAGTGCCGCCGGCATGCAGCAATCTGATGTGCAAAACCAGATCAACGCATTGATGTCGCGTTGGAATTACAATCAGGCACTCCCGTTCAATATGCTTGGGCAATATCAGAACTACGTCGGGGGCACCGGTTACGGCGGCACCACAACGGGGCAGCAGACGACGCCTTACTATTCCAACACGGCGTCTAATCTGCTGGGCGCGGGAGCAGGGGCCGCTGGAATTCTCGGAGCAACTGGAGCATTTGGTGGCAGTGGGTGGCTCACCTCCCTCCTTGGTCTGGCGGCACTGTAAATGAGCAGCAGCATGTGGGATCCGGCGAACGGCGGTGGCATCGCTCCAGGAGTATGGGGCCTGCTCGGCATGGCTTCGGGTTTCGGCCAAGCCGCCATGCCCCAGCCCTACAAGGGCGGCGTGCCTTTCGGCGCGGCCCTTGGGATGGGCCTCGGCGGTTTCGGACAGGGCGTGCGGAACGCCTACAAGACGCAGTTGGAGCAGCAGCAGGCGCGCGGCGCGCAATTGGCGAACACGGTAGCGGCTTCGGCGTTGCCGTTGACGTTGGCTCGCAACAAGTCGCTTACGGACATCTGGAGCAATCCAGACACGTTGCGGGCCATGATGAAAGCAGCCGGCTATGGGCAAGATTCATCGGCGCCGGCGCAGGGGCCGACGCTTCCCGTACAGAATCTTCCTGCCGCGAGTGCGCTCCCTCCAACATCGCCACTACCAGGCATGTCTTCGTCGCCGGGGATGACGAAATTGCCGGTCACTGGCATTCCAGCGCCGGCTCTGACCACGATCAAGGCACCAAGCGGCGCACCGTTTCGAGTCGCTGCAGCTGCCGCTCCGGCATTTCAAGGTCTCTTGGGTGATCTAGAGGCGGCTGGCTATAAGGTTCGGCCAGAGGCGAGTGGTGGATATAACGATCGCTTCATCGCAGGCACTCAGACGCCATCGAACCATGCGTTTGGCACTGCCATTGACATCAACTCGGATACCAATCCAAGGGGCGAGAAAACCGCTGCTGACATTCCTGCGCCTTTGGCCAATAACCTTGCGCAAAAATGGGGACTGACGTGGGGCGGAAACTGGAGCGGCGCGGATCGCGATCCGATGCACTTCGAGTTGGCTTCTGCGCCAGCGGGTAGGGCACCAAGCGCCGGACCATCTTCTGCATCTGGTCCAGATACATCCACAATCACGCCTGGGAACGCAGCGCTTTTGGCGCAGCAATACGAGGCTCGTGCCAACCAGCTTGAGGGACAGATCAACGCAGCGAAAGCGCTTCAAGCGATTGGCTTCCCGGCGCCTCTCCCACCAGGGGATCCGGCAACACTGCGGGAGGCGGCAAAGCAGTATCGTGCGGTGGCGTTGGCCGGCCCGCAATCCGGGGCAGAAGCTCAAGCCAAAGCTAACGTGCAATTAAAAACCGCAGGACCAATCGCGGCGGCGGAAGCCAACGCGAAACTCGGGCCTGATCTTGCTTCCAAGGGATTCCGTGTCGATGAGAACGGGAACCAAGTTCCGATTCCAGGGAGCGCGGCAGATCCGCTTTATATTGCCGGGCGCACCGGCGCGGAGGCCGGTGCCCGTGTTGGGCCAGAATTGGCGGCAAAAGGCTTCCGTATTGATGCTAATGGTAATCAAGTTCCGATCCCTGGAAGTGCTGCCGACTTGGGTTATGTCACTGGCAAGGCAGGCGCCGAAAAGGGCGGCGCGCTAGCGGCGACGATGGCTGAAAAAGGCTTCATGATCACGCCTAAGGGGGGATATGCGCCCATCCCTGGTGGTCCTGCCGACCCTGCATTTGTGGGGGCCAATGCCGCAGCAGATGCGGCAGCGAAGGCTGGCGTTACCCTCCAGACAGCGGGACCCATTGCCGGCGCGGAAGCGGCCGCCAAGTTCCCGTACACACAGGAGCGCGTTAGCCCTGGAGGTGTTCTAGCGGTCGGCGGCAAGCCAGCGTTTTCTGTCCCGCAGCGTGGAGAAGAAGTCATTACAACCGGGCCAAACACCGGGATGAAGGGACAGGTTTATCGGGATCCTATGTCTGGAACCCCGATCGTGCCGCCCGAGGGTAGTGCGGCAATTCCAGGCGTTCCGCCTGGATTTCTTCCAACCAGCCTTGCTCCTAACGTCGAGAAGCGTCTTGAAGAGATCCCAAAGACGCAAGCGGTGTTTATCCGTGATGACAAAAAGATCGTCGAAGGTGATCTGGAAAACACGATCGATAGCGTAAACCCGGTCAAGCAGCAGCTTTTCCAGCTTCGTGCCTTGGCTCCCGAGGCAGCGACGGGAGCTGGTGGCGAATGGCGTGCCGCGTTCAAGAACTGGGTGCAAACGTTTGCTCCGAACCTGACGCAATACGTCGGCGATGCGTCTCCCTCGCAGGAGTTCAAGAAGATCGCGCTTATGGGTGCCGGAAAGCAAGAGCGTAGCGATTTGGGCGCTCGCGGCGGCTTTCGCGCGATGGAACTGTATCTCAACGCTAACCCGAACCTTGAGATGCAGCCGACCGCGAATCGCGACATGGCCAACGCTCTGCTGGTTTCCGCGCAGTACCATCGGGATTATGCGGAGGGAGCATCGCAGTTCTTCAACAAGAACTTCCGCTCTGTCATGGATCCGCAGAATCCGAAGCCGTATGAGCCGCTGACTTCGTACGATAGCGCGTTCATTAAGAAGATGACGCCGGAACTGTATTCGAATGCCATCACAGCGATCAATGGCAAGCCGTACGCGACGTGGGCAAAGGGACTCGCGCCGGATCAGATCAAGATCGTCGGCGGCATTCTCCAACGCACCGATCCGAATGCAGTTGTCGATGTTGACGGCAAGCAGCGGCCGGTGAGTGCCTTTACCTCCACGATTGGGCCGTTCGATATCGCGCCACCGGAGCGCCAATAATGGCAAACGACGGCGCCAGCATTCTCGGCGTGCAGGATGTTCCGCAAGGCGCGCCTCCGGCGGCGCCCCCAGCATTGCCAGGGCATGATGCACTTGGTGTGGATACGTCGCTACCTGCGGTAGAAACGGCGCCGGTATCTGCTGCGCCTGTTGGTCATGCTGTGGCCGGGCCGACCAACGCACAATCGTGGCTGCCTTCGATGAAGGATATCGGCCGCAATATCGGTACTGGCATCGTGAACGCGATGACCGGCATTGCTGGTATGCTGCCTAACGCCGCTGCTGCGCCTGGGGCAGCAGAACTTGGCGTGAAGCCCCCGCCAACACAGGAGCAGATGCGCGACAAAGCGTTCAATGCGTTTGGCGTCACGGAATACCAACCAGCCACTTTAGGTGGTCGTATCGGGCAAAAAGTGGCTAGCAGCATCCCAGCGGCGGTTGCTCTTGGTCCCGGTGCTATCCCAGCCGTGGCCGGCGGCGCGCTCGCTGGAGCAGCAATGAGCGAGGCGGAGCCGGATCATCCGCTCTTGAGTGCGGCCGCCTCTCTTCTTGGCGGAAAGGTGGGGGCTGGTGTTGCCAACTTCGGGACTGCCGCTGCCGGGCTAAAGCCACCCGCTGGCGGGACGCTCCCGTTGGAAGACGCACAACTCGCGCAACGCGCACAAGACCTCGGCATTCCGCTGAATATCGCGCAGGTTTCGCGCAGCCCAGCGGCTAAATATGCCTACTCGCTCACGGGGAAGATGCCGCTTTCTGGCGCGCATCCATTCGAAGAAGCGCAGCGTGGCAATTGGATCCGCGCCGTGACGAAGACGTTTGGCGAAGACTCCGACAAGGTGACGCCAGAAGTCCTCCAAGCGGCCCGTGACAGGATCGGGAATGACTTCAACGGCGTTGCCTCGCGCACATCGATCCCGATGTCCAACCAGTTCATGACCGACCTACAGAATGTCGTGAACCGGGCGCGCCTTACGATGTCTGCCGATAGCGTGAAGCCGGTCCAGAACCAGGCGATGAACATCATCGACACCGCGGCGAACAACGGTGGTGATATCGGCGGCCGTGCATACATCGACCTGACCGCGAAGGGCGGCCCGCTGGATACGATGATGCAGTCATCCGACTCTGGGCTGCGGCAAGCCGGCATTCAACTGCGGTCGATCATTGACAATCACCTCCAAGCCAATGCGGCGCCGCAGGATCTAGCCACGCTCCAGCAGGCGCGGGCGCAGTGGAAGGCCATGAAGACGGTTGAGCCGCTAACGCTGCGGGCCGACACCCCTGGATCGGCAACGCCCTCTACAGGCGACATCAATCCTGCGGCGCTGCGGTCGGCAGTCAATCAGTCGTACAAAAATGCAGCGCTTGCGCCGCTTGGTAAGGTGCCACTCAACGATCTGGCAAAAATCGGCCAGCGCTTCCTGAAAGAACCCGGGAGCAGCGGAACGGGCGAACGCTGGGCGCTGGGAACGATGGGCGTTGGTGCAATGGAAGCGATGCGCGAGGGCGTCAATCCTGCGCTCGCGGTAGGCGCTCCGTTGGCCGGGATCGCTGCCTCTCGTCTGACGAACAGCGTTCTCCGCAATCAGATGCTGGCGCGGCAGGCCATCGCAGCGTCACTTAACCCGAACGGTTTTCAGTTCAACGCTCCCGCTGGCCCGCTGGCGGCTCTCCCGTTCAGTTGGGCCACCGCAAACCAACTTCGTGCGCCACCAAACACACCATGAGCACAAAAATGGCCAGACGCGCGATACGATGCCGAACAGATAGCAAGTCCCATGCCAATTTGGCCATGAGCCACGGCAATCCTATGAGGATGACCGCTGCCATGATGAAAAAGACGATTCCTGCGCTCATGGGTGTGCTTGTAGCATTTTCGGCCTCAGCCGCCAACCTCGTTCCCCTCGACGTGGCAACCGTTACCACAGGCGGCACGGCGGTCGTAGCCCTGACGCAGAATCATCGCAGCGGTGGCGGCTGGATCCAGAACCCGCCGAGCGCGACCGTCAATCTGTGCATCAACGAAGTGGGCACGGCGAGCGGCACGACTTCCAGCGGCAACACCACGTGCATCGTGCCCGGACAGAGCTACGTGCTGATCCCGAACGCCGGGCCGGTGAGTGTGATTTCGTCGGACTCTAGCCATCCGTTCTCGGGGTATGGAATCCAGCAGTGAACAAATCCTCGAATCTCCTCGTCACCACGGCGCTCGTCGCGGTCGGCACGCTAGCTGCCTTGATGCCGCCACGGCCGGCACGCGCGCAGCAGGGGTTCAACTCCGGCGGCCTCAACACGTGTTCGATCATCTACAACCAGAACCTGCAAGCGATCTCCACGTGCTACGGCTATATCAACGGCACGCCCACGTTTTTCACCCAGCAGCCGACCGGCAGCAATCTCGCGCTTCAGTTCGATAATTTCGTTGGCCAGACCGGCCACACGCCGGCACCGATCAGCATTTCCACGTCAGGATCGGTCACGATTGCTGGCGGCATTAGCTTCGGTGGAACGATCAACGTCGGACTGCCGGGAATCCAGTGGAACCTGCCAAATCCGCACTTCACGGGACAGACGACGGCGCAGAAATCTCTGTGGGACGAGGAAGTTCCCACGATCAACGGCACGCTCGGGTGCGGTACGTTGTGCGCGCGTGCCCCAGAATATGACATCACGACGGAGAACTACAAAGATACGGTGTGGATGAACAACGGTGCATTCACCGCTGCTCACCACAACTTCTATTTCTTTGGCCCATCAGCCGGCGGCAAACTCGATTATATTCTTGATATGCGGCAGGCTGGGCCGCTGACACCTGATGTGACGACGACGAGTACCGGCGGCGTTGCGCAGAAGCAGAGTTCGATCGGCGTGCTGAACCCGTGGCTGTCGATCAATGACACGGCAGGCGGTTCCGTCGATGGCTTGGGTATCATTCGGCCGTTCGGCCTTGCATATGGCGGCAACCCAAAAGTCACGCTTTCCGGCCAAGGGCCTGGGCATGCCGGCGCCTCGATGTGGGCCGCGCTTGTCGCGAACGGGGAAGTTGACCTAGGTATCGATCCGTCGCAAAACACGATCACAGCGACAGGCAGCGTCACGATCGGCGATACGCTGAGCATCGCCATTGGATCGACGGTCAATCCAGGCTTTGGAACCGTCACTGTTTCCACCATCGCGCAGTCCGGCGACACGATCGGGCTGCTGATGCAAAAACTTTGCGCCCAGATCAAGTTCAATACGACGTTGAACTTCAACGGCGTGGGTGCCGGATGCTTTGGCGCCACGGATACGCTCAATAGCCAACTGAAAATTTCATGGCCGCTTACGTCGCTGATCGGGACTGGCGGCAGCACCGATGTCACGATCACGCCAACCGTGACGGGTGCCGGGACGGAGGTACTCACGCTCGGAACGGCGGTTCCAGGGGCCAGCGCGCGGCTGAAAAGCGCTCAATCGATCGTGGAACTCAAAACCGACGGTTCCAATGGCTTCGGCAATGATGCCGCTTGGTATTTCAGCAAGCAATCCAATGGTGCAGGCTGGTCTTCTGGCGGCTGGCGATCGATCTGGGAAATCGGCGGCGGTGGCTCGGCTGCGTTCGACGACATCAATTCGCAGGACATCGAGCCGTCCAGTTGGCCGATGCGGTTTGATGCGGATCTCATCATGTTCGTGCCGCAAACGAATGTCTCCGGTTCGCCTGACGCGCCAGTGCAGGCCATGCAATTGCACTCCGTTGTCGATGCGCGGAACGTCGATTTCCTGACGGCTGGCGGTGGCCCCGTGCTGTCGCCAAGCTATCAGCTTTGGGGCAATGGCGATCAGACGATTGGATCCGGAACGCTATCGCGCCTTACAGGCAGCGCGAGCGCAGCTGGGGTGGTTTTGTCCGCCAGCGGCTGGGAAGGAACCGCAGTCGTTCTCGTCAATGGCGGCGGTTCAAACTGCGGCACGGCCGATCCTACCTGCCTCCAGCACCGTTACTATAATGGCGATATCTGCCCAGATGCCGTTGGCGGTCTGTATCAGGTCGATACGACCGGCGCGACGGGCAATGTCCTGACGTTCCATCCGGTGGTCCAAGGTTCACACACCGGGTTTCCCTCCGCCGCCGCCGGCAGCGTTCCTGCGACCAACCAGCCGGTGATCGGCTGCTCTGGAACTGGTTGGGTCAACGGAATCACGTGGACGGCTGGGAATACGGTGCGGATTGGGGGTACCGGCCAGACCGTCGATATCGAGGGTACGCTGGCAGATCACGGCGCCGTGGTGCTTGATATTCGCGCGCTCGGGGCTGTCGGGAACGGTGGCCAATACACTAGCACGTTCTCCATCGGTGCCAGTTCCACGACACTTACGGCGACATCTCCCGTGTTCGCCAATGCCACGCCGGGAATGTTTATCGGCGTGCCTACAGCCGGAGCAAGGGGCGCGACGGGAAGCATCACATCACTGCCGATCAGTACCCATGGATCTGGTTACACGTCGGCACCAGTCGTCACATTCTCCGGATCTCCGACCGAGGCCGCGACCGTGCTTCCCGTGATGGGATTGGACGCTGCGACCAAGACGGCGGGGGGAACGGGCTGTCCGGCCAGCACGACGGTCACGTTCAATGTGGCAACCGTGACCGCTATCGTGCCGGTCCAGATCAGCATGGCCACAGACGGCAGTGGGAACGCTACGGGCACCCCTACGATCGTCGCTGGTCAATGGCTCAACCGCTTCCCGGCGCTCACTGGCAATGTCGCAGTCGGTTCTTCGTGCTCCGTACAGCCGACGTTCTCCTTCGATGTGGACGTGGACCACTTCTGCGTCGGCAACACGCCGGGCACGCCGGTTGCGCAGATGTGCGTAGCGTCTGGCTATGGCTCGGGGTATCCGCTCGTGGGCACGACAGCAACACTCACTGGCGGCAGCCCATCCGTCGCGGCGACACCTGGCACGCCTGTCGTCACGCCGTATGTCCAGACATTGGGCACGACGATTGCCACGGTGGTAAATTCGAACACGATCACGTTGTCAGCGGCTGCGACCACTGCGTCCACGCCGTCGGTGGTGACATACGGCTCTCTCGACACGACTGCGGTGCAGAACGCGGTCAATCTGGCAAGTGCCACCGGCAAGGGAGTCTACGTTCCGAATTCTACCGGCTGCTACATGATCGACAAGGTGACGCTGCCTAGCAATGTCGTGATCGACGGTTCCGGTCAATTCTGCATGCACCCGTCATCACTCAATCCGATGTTCGATGCGAGCACAAATTCCCATATCCGCATTCAGAACATCAGTGCCATCGGAAATCTTGCGACGGTCAAAAGCCCAAGCTCCGGAAGCGTCTTTCTAACGTCTTCACCGGGCGCCTCTGACATCAAGGTGCAGAACACTTACCTATCGTTCTGGACGCGCCACGGCATCAACGTCGATGGCGTCGTGGGATTTGACGCATCGCACAACACGATCAACAACATCTGGTTTGGCGCTGGGATCATCGTCTCCTCAACATCGCTCAGTTCCCAGATAGTGATGAACGACAATATCGTGTCGTTTACGCAGTTCGCCGGGATCGAGACGGGGTTTGTCGGGATTGATGGGGGAACGGTCAGCGGCAATCAGATCACCTGGGGCGGCAACAATGGATACGGCGATTCGACCAGCGGCCATACGTCGGATTGTCTGACCGGCTATACCGGCAATGCGTCGAACGAGAACACGGTTGTTGCAAACAACATCCTAACGAATTGCGGTAACAACGGCATGCATTGGGGCGGCAATAACGTCCTTATCGCAAACAACGTCATCAAGACCCCGTTTGGTGCTGGGATTTTCATTGGCGCATTCCCGAACAGCGCGCCGCCGATCCTGAACGATAACAGGATCATTGGGAACCATATCACGGGCAGGGACAACACGGACTCCACTGCAACCGGCATCAACGTCAGGAATTTGCTCGGCGGGGTGATCTCCGGCAATACGGTGACCAATACCTATGACGGGGTGGAGACGTATGGGTTCACCTCCGGCACTGGCATTCGCGATCTATCCATCACGGGGAATGAGTTTAATACGAACGCGATTGGCGTATGGCTGCGACACAAAACGCAATTTAGCTATGTTGGTGGCAACATAATCCACATCGCCACCAACGGCATTCAGATTAGCAACAACGCAGTTTCTGGGGACGGAAGCTTCCCGTCCAATTCCAACACCATCGGGCCGAACGTGCATGATAGCGTCACCACGCAGATTGTGGAGGACACTGGAACCAACTTCAATCAGATCTTCCCGCAGTCGGTTTACAACGGTTCCGGGGCAGCTGTTACGATCGTCGGCGCCGAAACGTTCATCCAACCGACGCTCTTGCCGATCCCAATTGGCTCTCTTGGAAGCTGGAGCGCTGTGACATACAAGAACGCGTGCATCAACATCACTGGATCGACGACGACGAACATTGCCGCCTGTTCCGATGGCACCAACTGGCGTTGGGTCAAGGATAACACCATTCCGACGACATAGGAGATTTCATGCGCCTTTCTCTTTTCGCTGCCGCTGTCACCCTGGTCGCGTTGCCAGCGCTTGCGCAGACACCGCCGACCGAACAGGACTGGCAGAGTATGGCGGCGTCGCTCCAACAACAACTGATGGACGCCATGTCTGCGCGCATGCAAAACGACACCAAGATGCTGAAACAACTTCAGGCGGCGTCTGCACGGGCTGCGGTTGCCGAGGCCAAACTTGTGGAGATGGAGAAGAAAGGCGTCGGCCCGCAACCTGCGCCGGCTGCGTCTGCTGTGCCTGCGAAATAGGAGATGAACATGCGCCGTCTTAGCTTGTCGTTCCTGCTGATGTCTGGGACGGCGCTTGCTCAGCAACCGCCTCCTCAGCAATCGTGGGGGCCGAGCGCACCTCCTGGCACGGCGGCTGCGACGGCTGCGCTCCCTTCGAACGCAACGACAAATCCCTACTGCGGCAGCGGCGGCGCAGGCGTCGCGACGAATTGCGGCGCGACGCTCGTGCTGCCCAACGGCACGACTGCGACGACCCAAACGGTTGGAGACAGCTCGACGAAGGTTGCGACGACGGCCTACGCGGACGCTACGCAAGGTGCCATATTCTGCAACGGCTCAGACGGGGTAGGCACGATCTCGTCAGGCACGACGACGCTCACCCGGGACACGTGCTACTCAAATCTGACGATCTCTGGGACCGGCAAGCTTGCGACGGTCGGCTATCGGTTGTTCGTGAGCGGCACGCTCGACATCTCGGCGGCCCCAGCAGCCGCAATTGTCATCACGACTCCGAACAACGGCGGAAATGCCAGCGGAGCCACGGGTGGATCCGCCGGCACGACGGCCGGTGGCTTCGGCCGCGCGCTCGGATCTGGGTCTAACGGTATTGCTGGTGGTACGGGGACGACGACGACGTGCACGCAGCCGTCAGCGTCCTCCGCGATAGCGGTCAGCAACGGTGGCGCTGGCGGCGCTGGTGGCACGGGTGGGAACGGAGTGAGCGGTGGCACGACTGGTGGCACCGTCGGGGCGCTCACTGCGAACTACGTGATTCCATTCCCGACCACGACGTTCACGGCGGTCAGTTCGGCAGATGCGTTGACCGTTGTCCTCGGAGGGCCTGGCGGCGGCGGCGCGGGCTGCGGCGGGGGAGATGCCACGAACGCTGGCGGCGGCGGTGGTGGGGGAGCGGCTGGCCCAGGAGGCATCGCGATCTATGCTCACACGATCGCGCGTGGAACCAACGCCACGGCTGGGATCATTTCCGTGGTGGGCGGCACGGGCGGCAACGGGGCCAACGGAGTGGCGGGCACGGCGGGGGGCGGCGGCGGAGGAGGCGGAGCACCAGGCGGCTGGGTCTATATCGTGTGCGCCAACCTGACCGGTTCAGTGATCGCGAACGCCATCGACGTGAGCGGCAACACGGGCGGCACGGGCGGCAACTCGCCATCGACCAACAAGGGCGGCACGGGTGGGACTGGAGGCGCGGCGGGCTCGGCGCAGATGATCGTACTCTCGCAGACGGGATCGACGACTGGTATCACGAATGGCGGCACGCTATCGGCTTCCGGCTTCAACGCTACCACGTTCAACACTGCGGGGTCGGCAGCGGTGACCGCGACGACGACGGCGGGGACGATTGGCGGGGCTGGGGCAACGTTGAAGATTGGCCTCTAGCACGCACGGGTATGTAACAACATGACCAAACATTTGCTCACGGCAGCGTTACCGCACTTTTACTGCGTATTTCACGCTGCGGAATCGGCACGAGTTAACAATCCCGTGCTAGGATACAATGTGTCCGCCGGAGGCGGGTGGCGAGACAATCTGTGCGTGGAGGCTGGCTCCGATGCTGGGTATACTCCATGAACGCTATCGCACAGAGGCTCCGAATGGTCGAGCCGTTGCATCCTGCCGAGCCGATTGAAATGACGCGCGATGTCGTAGACCGGCTGTTTTCGCAGTTGGATGCGCTGGCGGCTCGCGTCGATCACGTCATCGAGACGCAGACTCAGCAGGAGCGCCACCTCGATCGCCAGGACGGCACGGCTGCCGAGGCGGAGCGGCAGCGTGCGGTCATGTGGAAGCGCCAGGACGAGATGGCGACCAGTCAGGACCGGCTGCTGGACGTTGCTGAGAAAGTGGACGAGCGGTTGTCAGTGGTGGAAGGTACCGTCAAATCCATTGTCGCTGAGTACGCGCCTGGCTGGCGATGGGCCACAACCTTTCGCAAGGGGCTGCTTTGGTTAGGGGTGATCACGCTGGGTGGGGCTATCACGGCGCTGGCTGGCACGACGGTGGCTTGGCTTGTCAACCATGGAGCGGCGGCTTTCTCCTGGTTCAAGCGCGGTACTGAGTGAGCCAAACGCTCCAGATCCTCGTCGCGGCCGGCGTCGTCTTGACAGCCCTTGGCACAATCCTCTCGGCCCTTGTCTCCCTCCGCAACCGCGCTGCCCTCCGCGAACTACACCTCACGCTCAACAGCCGGCTAACGGAAATGCTGCGGATTATCGCGCAGTCCAACCAGGCCATTGGGCGAGCGGATGAGCAGCGAGATAACGCAGCGGCTGCGACGAAGAACGCGCCCCTTGGTGGGGCTTAGGAGACGACGATGATCGGCCTGCTAATCGATCTCATCATCCTGCTGATCGTTGCAGGAATCATTTACTACATCATCACGCTCATACCTCTGCCAGAGCCGTTCAAGCGGATCGTGATGATTTTGGCGCTCTTGATCTTGCTGCTGGTGGTGGTCGGGTGGCTGCTACCGATCGCAGGCATCGGGCATCCCGTGCTGTTGCGGTAGACGCTGCGGGCCGGGCGCTACTCCGGCTGAGGCCAGCACCTAGGACTTTCTGCCGAAAGCCCCCTGATCCACCGGCAGGCGGACCTTAAACGAAGCGGAGCTATATCCCTCGGGCGCATCTGCTTCTGTTTTCCCGCGTGTCTGCTTTCCACGCCGCCGCAGCGCTTCTCTATACGCCATCTGGCGTACGAGAGCAAACGAAACGGCCGACCCTTGCGAGCCGGCCGCTTGGTTGCTGCGATCCACCACCCCGTTCAATCGGACGTAACGGGGAACGCTTAGTCTGGCGACACCCGGAAGGGACTGGCCCCAAGACCATACCCCACCTTCCGCCATTCCGCAATCCGTGGTATGTTCGCGAAATTGTTGCAGGAGTAACGGATGAGCGGGACGCAGCCGACCACGACGGTAACGCCGGGTCAGACGATCGTGAGCCTCCTCGGCGCTCCAATCACCTCCATCCTGGCGTTCGCCGCATTCGGCATCTGTATCGCTCTTGCCTATCGACTCCCGGATCAGACCATCTTCAACACACTCTGTGGGTCCGCCGCTGGACTGGCGACGATGGGCGCGCAACATTGGTTCGGCAGTAGCAACTCCAGCCAAAAAAAAGATAGCACGATCGCAGCACAGTCCGCGATGCTGGCAGCATCTGAGCCACCAAAGTCTGCCTCTGGCTCTACGACCGTCACCCAGACGCCAGCCACGACCACCGTCGAGACGCCGGCCGGGACCACGACGACAACCACGCCAGTGCCGCCGATCGTCGTTCAAGGCGGAACCATCGAAACGCCGGGCACTTCCATCCCATGAGGGGCATCATGCGTCCCTCCCGCTGCTATCCGTGGCGCCCGTGGAATCACCCGCACTACGATCCAAAAGCCCACTGGAGCATCGTGCTGCAAGTGCATGGCGTCTCAGTGTACCTCAACCCGCAGGAGTCCGTTTTCATGGCAATCACCGTTTCTCTCGGCCACACGGTCGGGATGGCAATCGTCTTCCTCGATCAGAACGGCAACAAGATGCTGACCACGCCGGTTCCCGATGTGGCACCGGTCTGGACGCAGACCACGCCGGCCACCGAGACACTGACCGTGGCGCCGGACGGGCTTACCTCCGTTGCTACGCCGGTTGCGGCCGGGTCCGACACCATCAGCCTCAGCGTCACGGTCGGCGGCGCGGCGTTCAACGCGTCGCTCGATGTGACCGTGCAGGCTGCGGCGCAGGTGTTGACCTCCGTCGCGATCGTGCCGACCGTTTCCTGACACTAGCGCGGCGCGGGGCTTTGGTTCCGCGCCGGTTTGGAGGGCGAATGACCGACGAACAGGCTACCGAGTGGGAACGAGATTGTCGTCACTGGCGGCGTCGGGTTCTCACTGGTGAGAAGCGCCACTGGTGCGCTGAGTGGGATTTTCTGCCGGTCGATGAGACGTGTCCGGAATGGCCTTGTGGGTGTTTGCTGTGACCCGCCCCATCCTCACCTCCATTGGCGCCTTCGCGATCGTCCTCCTCCTCGCGCTCGCCGCGTGCTCCTTCATGCCGGGCGATAACGGGGGCGGCGTGCCGTACTATCCCGATCGACCGGTGCAGAAGCCCACGGCGATGAACATCATCCCATCTGTGCCGATCCGAGGCGACCACGACGCTCTCTGGTCCGTGTTCTATACCGGACAGAGCCCCAACACGGCTCCCGTCAACATCGTCGGCTTCGCTGCCACGTGCCCAACGCGCTCTGTCGAGATTCTCTCGATGGACACCCACGATTTCAGCGGACGCGTGTGCGTCGCGCAGGAGAATGCCAGATGAAGCGCCGCCAGTTCTTTGCCGTGCCAGCCGTCCTCGCTCTTGCCGCCTGTGCGCAAGGAAACGGCGCGCCAAGCCAAACGCCAGCGCAGGTGATCGCCGATCTCCAGATCATCGCCACTGCCCTCACCAACGACCTGGTGGTGCTAGGCATTCTGCCGGCTGACGCGCGCGCCCAGATCCAGACAGCCGTGGCGGCTATCGGCGCCGTAGCGCAGAAGGTGGCGAGCGGCGCACAGGATGGCGCCTCTGGTGTGCAGCAGGTCTACGCTGCCGTGCAGACCATCCTTGATGCGTCGGTAGCCTACACGTCGCTCTTGCCCAAGCAGTGGGTGGACGGAATCGCAGCGGCTCAGACGCTGTTGCCTGTTCTGGCGCTGCTGGTGGGCATCAATCTTGCCCCGCCGGCTCCTGCTGCCTCGGTTCTGCCAAAGCCCGCGCCTGCTCAGGCTCGTGCGATGCTGACGCTACACGCTGGGAGTCAGTAGCATGCGTGAAGCACAGCCCACCGCGCCACGCTAGTCTGCGGCATTGACGGTGCGCGCGATTGCCTTCGATCGGACCCGTGTGGCGCGATAGGTCGCGGGTCCAGATCAGGGCGGTGCAGCGGAGGCGGGGGTCTGGGAACACGCGTCGATGCTTCTCCTTGCCTGCTTCATCGTGTTGCTCACTGCATACTCTGGAACCGCTGGCGTTGAAGCCAACGTCAGCGTGATCTCCCGCCCGTTCTTTGCCACCCGCAAACGCAAATGTCGTCCAGTCCATGCGTCCAGCACGGTGAAGCCTTCTTCGGCCAGACGATCGCGTAATTGGCGATAATGCGAGTGCTGTCTGTGCCAGGGGATGGTGGTCATGCTCGTTCCGCCGCGCTAACCCAACCGTCTTTCCATTCCATCGACTTCCGTGGGTCGAGCGGCTCCCCGTTCCCGAACGCCACCTCGCCGGCCTCGCGATCGGCGGTCTGGACGTAGACGGCGGCGCGGTTGGCTGCCTCCACGTGGCATGTGCATGCAGGCTCGTCAGGCTGGCCACAGATCGAACACAGCTGCGGTCCTATTCTCGTCGCCGTTTGCTCCGCTGCACGGAGGATCTCATGCGGGCGCGTCTGGCGCACGAACTCTTCGAGGGCGGCGCGGATGGTTTGAAAATGACTCCCAGTGCTGCTAGCATACGCCCACCAGCACCGCTCCACCACCTCGTCCGTGATCGCTGGTGTGCAGTATGCGTGCGGTGAGCGGTACACGGGGCGGTATTTCAAAACGCCGTTGATATCGTAGTAGGGATCTCCCTCGGGATACGCTTCCATCCCCGCAATCCGCACCAGCGCATCCAGCGGCGTCATCTGCCCGGACAATGCATTCCTGGCTATCATTTGCGGCGTCACGGCATTGACTCCAGTGCTTTCAGAACCTCATCAAGCGTGATGCAGATCGTATCTGCTAGAAGCGCCATCAACTCTGGCCCTTCGCCATCTCGCGTCCAGATGATCGTTTGCTTGCCGGCGCCGATCATCCAGCCAAGTTCCAGATGAGCAGACCTACCGCACGGTAGCAGGAGCAGACCGACATCGGCCCATTTCATGCCGTCAAAATCGCTGTTGAAGTCCCGTTGCGCCAACGGCTTTTTCAGTGCCTCTCGGTAAGTGGCTGCTGACCACGACTGCCATTGTTCGTCCAATTCCGACCATCGAAATCCATTCTCGATTCCTGCTGGCGGATTGCGAAAATCGTAGACTTCATGGCCGGCGGCACGAAGAGACCGCACAGCTTCTGGCTGCTGGATATTTCTCCAACTGGATGCCAGATAGATCTTGCGTGGCGTTATCTGCCCGGCGAGGGCATCGCGGGCGAGTTGGGTGGGGGTCATGGGGGGCCGTCCTTATCGTCGTCATAGAAATCCGGAGGCTCATCCCATGCGGTCGCGTGCCTTTTGGCCTTGGCACGCTTGAAGCGAGCCTCCGCTGCTTCGCTGCGAGCATCATCATCGCCATATCGGCGTTCGTCGTCGTCCATCAACCCGTCTCCATTTGCTGCGACACGATGTCCATGCCCGTGAGGCGGTCGATGGTGAGGCCGACTGCGGTGTCGAACTCATCCTTCATCCCGTTCTTGAGCCGCGACGTGACACGCGTGATCTCCTCTCGGCCGCACATCTGTTCGAACTCCGCTTGCGTGCCGCACGTGTCGGCTTCGGCTTTGAACTTTGCCAGCCATTCCGTGAACTTCTGTTGCGGGGTTTTCTCCGTCGTGGGCGCTGGTGGTGCCGGCTCTGCATGCGCCTCTATCGTCGTGCCTTCAAACGGTTCGCCAGCGGCGTTGAACTCCTCCCGACTATAGACGCCAAGGATCACGCCTGGCGTCCAGCGTCGTCCCCACACTCGCGTCCCGTGATAGACGAGTTGCTGGTCAGGCTGCCGTGCCCATACGTCATTCGTCGTCTTGGCATCCTTCCACCAGACATCCACTGTGCGGGGGACGGTCTCGCCACGACGAGTTGCCGAGACGATGATCTTGCGTTGATCCTTCTCACCATGAAACGTGTAATCGAATGAACCGATAATGGCGCCGCTTGCCTCGATCGCTGCCGCGACAAGCTTTCCCTCGAACATAAGCTTGCCTTTGATGCTCGATGTGCACTGCGCCACAGCAAACGGTGACATCTGCCAGCGCATTGCTTGTTCGATTACCATCAGGCAGTCGCCCGGTGAGCCACGCAGATGCTCGGGCATCATCTTGCCCTTGGCCATCATCTCGGCCAGCTTGACAGCCTGATCCATGTTCTGCGGGATCAGCGCATTGGATGCCGTCGCGAGAGGTGCCTCAGCTTTGACGATGACGTTCATCTATCCATTCCTCCGTTGTGCGCCACGTCGAATGTTCCCCACTTGCTTTCTGCTAACTCCAAATTCCTTTGCAAGAACGGACATAGGTGCGGAAGTCGTCTTGATAATGTTAACCTGATCTGATGACAGTTTCGATCTAGCGTGCCTTTCTCCAGAAAGCGCTACCGTTTTCCGCCTTCCTTTCGCGTCCGTATCGGCAACGTTATCAGCCTGCGTCCCTAGAAACAGATGTGCCGGATTGACGCATAACGGATTGTCACACATATGAAGAACGTGCATCGCGCCGGCATTCTCAAATCTGTTCAGAAACCATGACATTCGAGACGCTTTGATGTTTGTTCCTTTGTACCAAAATACTCCACATATGTATGATGGATTTTTCATCGACTGGCGAGACGCGCCTTTCCAATTCCAGCATTCATTGAATGCGCCAAAGGCTACGTGCTTAGAAAAGCGCCAGTGTAGGGCATCGCTGTATTCCATGCGTTATGTCCCCTTAATCATGATGCTGGTGAGACCGTTCGAAAGTTCAGCGCCTTCGATCACAACACCTTCTTTGAGATCGTCCGCAAGCGCCGACAGGCTCAACTCCAACTCCATCTCGCGTAGTTTTTCGAGGCTGTATCTGCGATATTCAGCGGGAACCTTGGAAGCGTCGGTCACGAGCACTGAAGCCGACCCGGCGCGCAGCGATACAGTGAGCGAGGCCGCCTCAATCTTTTTCTTCCCCAACACGTCAAGCGCCGAGAATGCGATCCCGCGTAATTGCTGGGAACGTGTCTCAAAGCGCTTCGCACGCTGTGCGGTTTCCTGCGCCATCTTCTTTGCAGCCGCTGACAGAGCATCCGCTTCCCGCGCTGCTTGGCACACGGCCACGATCGCGCCTTCCACCGCCGCAGCTTCCTCCGCCAGATCGTCCGCGATATCGATGGCGATGTCGGGGTCTTCCTCGCGCAGACGACGTGCGCCAGCATGCAGCGCGGCCAGAGCCTGGGTGAGTTGGTATTGCGTGCTCACGTCGGACACCTCGCCGCCATCTCGGCGTGAAACGACACGACGTTGGCGACCGGCCGCATCACCCCCCGAACCACGCCAAACCCCCCAGCCGGCACACGCGGAGCGGCAGCGAACGCCTCGGTCTGGAGGTTCGTGAGGCGTGCCCGATCCGCCGTCCACTGCCGCGCCATGGTGCCCACCGCGTCGGCCCAGGTCAGTAGCGTCGCCTTGCGCTCGGGATCGCGTTCGGTGCGCCAGGCGGACATGATCGCGTCGCGGGTTTGGAACGCTTGGGCGGGGGTCATGGCTGCTGCAATTCCTTGATGGCGGCGACAAGTTCAGCCCGCGCCTTGTCAGCTGCGTCCCAGTCACGCTTCATGGCTTTATCGGATGCTCCCTCTCGGCTGTCTGTCTGCCATGCTCTGCCGATGGCGCTTTCAAACTGAAAGAACGCTAGTCCAGCACGCGTCTTCTTCCATTCGGTGGCAGCGTGTTGCATTTCCCAGACTTCTTCGTTTGTCACATCGCCCTCCATTCCAAATCTGCCGCATCATCCCGCGCGGTCGTCGCCTCCGTCAGCGCGGCGCAGAGGCGTTCGCGATCGGCGCGAAGAGTGCCGATTTCCTTGCATGCTGTTAGCAGGTCGTGGTGAGCGCAATCGAGCGCTATCGACATTTCGTCAATCTCGGTGTGCAGCGCGTCTTCCTGCTCGGGGGTCAGGACTGGACGCAAGTAACGCATACCGTCGGCTGCGTCCTCTCCCTCAAGCCATGGCTCACCGATGAAATACCACCGACCCAGAGCATGTGCACGGACTGATAGAACCCAACTGGAGATTACGCGCGTCTTGTCTTTTCGCTCCAGCCAATGCGCGCCGGCCTTCGTCGGGTCAGGCGGGATACATGCGTCGGTCATCCGATTGCCCTCCGCAGCATGAGCAGAAACGCGAGGCAGCCGATCGCCATGAAGGCGGGGAATGTCATGGTTCCATACCCTCATCTTCGCTGACCGGAATGGCGTTTGGTTTGGGAACAAGCCAACCAGGATCTCCGGTTTCATGATCTGGCCATATGCCCCACATGACATCTTCTCTATGGTATATCTGACAATCTGGGTAGTCGGTGCGGCAGTAACCATCCTTCAGCATCACACCGCCTCCTCCGGCCCATGCGCCCCGCGCTCGATGCGCCCACGCTCCGCCTCGATCGTTCCGGCGCAATCGCGCAACGCCGCAGCAATCTCCGTCGGGCTCGTCACGACACCGAGTTGCAACCAGTCGTTCGCATCGTCGAGTCCCTCGATCGTCCGTGCCGCGTCGAGACACGCTGCGGCCAATGCTCGGTGGGTCTGCGCGGCGGCGACTTCGGCGCGCGTCATGTCGCGGGGCGCGGGGTCGTCGATGTTTCTGTAGGCGGCGAGGGGGTCGGTCATGGCTCACCTCCAGCAGCAGCGTATACCTCTCGCGCCTTCTTCGCTTTCGCGAGACGCTTCTCAGCGCATGCCTTGCAGTAGGCGCCATACGACTCGTTGCGAACTCCACGAAGGATGCCAATGCCGGGCTTGGGGCATTCACGGCATTGGCCCACAGGATCGAACCATCGCACCTGATCCGAGTATTCCACCGCTCTCTCCATCATGCGCCGGGGATGCCGGCTGGTGTGTGGAGATTATCGCCAACCGCGATGCGAATGTCAATAGCCCATTGACAGGTTTTATCGCCGTTCGCTATATAAGGAGCATGACGCAGCCCATCCACCCTTTGCGCCGCTGGCTGTTCGAGAACCAACAGCGCATTGCTGACCTAGGTGCCGCGATCGGCGTCTCCCAGGGCAACATCAGCGAATGGATGACAGGAAAGAAGATGCCAAGCTGGCAGGCTATGGTGAAAGTGGCTGAGGCCACTGGTGGCGCGGTGCAGCCGAATGACTTCGTGGGCTATGTAGCGTCCAAACATTCTGAGCGTGTCAAGGCCGCCCAATGACCCGCCCCCAACGCCCCTGGACCGATCCCACCGAGGACACCACCCTCGCGCGCCTATGGATGCAGGAGCCGCAGCTTTCCACCCGGGAGATCGCGGAGAAGATGGAACGCACGAAGAACGCCATGCCCCGGCCGTGCGCACCGTCTCGGGCTGCCACCACGCCGTTCGCCGATCAAGGCCGCCGTGCCGCGTCCGTCGCATGCTGTGCGTGTGGCGGCGGGGGTGTCTACGTTGCCGAGACTGCCGAGTGAGTCGCTTTAACACAAGGAGGGCGCTATAGTGCCGAAAGTTCGCATTACGGCCACGGCGACGGTAGAATATTGCCAAGTTCGTGAAATACCGGACGAAGCACTAGCCGCTTATACCGCAGCAGTTGACCGCAATGAGCATTACCACTGGTTTTCCGATTTCATCGATCGTTATCTCGATTCGGCAGACGTTTGCGACGCTGGGAGCTATGAGGATGTCGAAGTTACGCTCGTCCATCCTGCTGACTGAACGCTTTAACCCGAAGGACCCCCGATGCCCGATATCCTGCGCCTGACGTTTGACTTCCCGCTGCCGGCTATGGACTTGTTCGAGCGGTCGGCGCTCATCACGTCCGTTTCCGTCCCCGTTGCGGCGTTCAGCGCCAGCATGCAAGGATCGGGGATGAAGTTCGATCTCTCCCACGAAATCATCCCCGAGCACGCTGTGGCGCCGGCACCGAAGAAGCGTGTGCGGAAGCCGCGCGTTGTCGCAGTGCAGCAGGCGGCATAGATGCTCGACAGCGCCATGCTAGGTCGGCCGAAGTACGAGCGCCGCGAAGGCGAGCGTTACTATACCGAACCATGGGTAACACGCGCACTGTTAGCGAAAGTGCGTTTCCGTGGTCTGATCTGGGAGCCGTGCGCAGGGCGTGGCGATATTGCCGACGTGCTATCTGGCGCTGGATACAAAGTCATGGCCAGCGACATAGAAGGAGACCGTCTTGGCTGCAAAGGAGCGGCTGAGACGGACTTTCTTACGTGTGGCTCGCCAGTAGATGGCGTATTCTCGATCGTCACTAACCCTCCGTACGACAAAGCCGAGGGGTTCTTGCGCAAGGCGCTGGAACTGACAGCACGATCGTCAGGTATGGTCGCCATGCTGTTCAGGAACGAGTACGATTGTGCCGCCAGCCGACGCGACCTATTCGAGTGCGAGGCGTTTGCGGCGAAGCTGGTACTGACCAAGCGGCCACGATGGCTTGACCCCGACGCGGTTCATGTCGCTAGCCCCAGACATAATTTTGCTTGGATGCTGTGGGATCATAATCATAGCGGTCCGCCAAACATATTGTATGGGCCATGAATATGATCCATTCCAGAAAAGACGCAAAGAAGACAAACTCTCGATTTTATTTTACCGGCCGAGCGTGTGGTCATGGCCATATCGCAAAACGATACACTGTGAACGCAATGTGTTCTGCGTGTTTGGCGGCGCGAAGGAACACGCCGGAAGGTAAGGAATATCAAAAAAAGTACAGCAATTCCGCGTCTGGGATGCTTTCTAAGAAACGCCACGCATCTTCGGATGTTGCAGCAGCCAGGGCAATTAGATACAAAGTGGACGGGCGGGCTCTAAAATGGCAACAGAGACACCGGCAATCTGGTAAGAAGAGAAAAACGGTCGCTGCTTGGTGCAAAAGAAATCGCCACAAAACAGCCGCGTGGTGGGCGCTATATGACGCGCAGAAAGCGAAGGCCATCCCTCTCTGGCTGACAAAAACTCAGAAAGCTGAGATTATCGCAATTTATTATGCCGCTAGACAGGCTGGAATGACGGTTGATCATATCGTTCCGTTGCGCGGCCAAAGTGTTTGCGGCTTGCACGTTCCTTGGAATTTACAGATTCTGCCGCGTCAGGAAAATTCTCGTAAGGGCAATAGAATGGACCATCACCACTCCGGGCCAGCGCATATGATGTGGGGGCCATGATCCACTCCGACGTAGAAACCCGCGCCATCCTCCTCCGCGACCGCGTGGAGGCATGCCCAGCCACGCGCATTATCGACGCGGATAAGGCATGGGAGTACTTTCTCGCGATGGCGCGGGTGCTGGTGGCGCGTGAGGAGCGGCGGGGGTGATCCCTACCCGTCGCCCGCTGCGCCAGATCACGCTGTGCGTCGCGTTGGTGTGCGTGCCGGCGGTGTTGAGTTGGTGGGCGTGGTAAATGCCCATCCGATCCGAGATGCGCGCGTTCTATCCCGCAGAATGGCCACTCATCAGCCTATGGGTGCGTGTGTGCGCTTGCTGGCGATGCGAGTGGTGCGATGCCGTTCAGGGCAATCCGCATCCCATCACCGGATCTAGGGTCGTACTAACGGTTGCGCATGTGCTCAACGACGATCCTGCCGATGTACGGCCGGCAAATCTCGCGGCGCTTTGTCAGCGTTGTCACAATCGTCATGACGGCCCTTCGCGCCGCGCTGGCATCAGGTATCGTGCCAATGCGAGGATTGGGCAGAAGTCGTGGCTAGAGTAAAAGAAGAGGCCCGGGAGCGAGGCTCACCGGGCCAGTTTGTTAGGGGAGAAACGTCAGGAGACAACCGCTCCGCCACCGACATTGCGCCGCAGCCGGCATGAACGTCAAAGGTGAAATAAGGCATGGCCTGGAATTTTACGCCGGAGGAATTGCTTCAGATCGCGGTTTGCAAATACCTCCGCGTAGCCCTCCCTTCCGGCGCCGTCATACGATCTGTCGATCATGGCGTGAAGATGAACGCCAGTAGACGTCAAAAGCTTCACGCTAGGGGCGTTCGGGCTGGACTGAGCGATATGATGATTTGGTGGAACGGACGCCACGTTCATATTGAACTGAAAGTCGATACCCCACAATCGGAAGCCCAGAAAGAGTTTCAGAAGCTCCTGGAAGCGCAGGGCTTCCCCTACGCCATATGCCGGTCTCTGGAGGACGTGGAGGCCGCTCTACGGGGCTGGGGATGGCCTGTCGGTGCTAGCGTGCAGGTGCCGGCGTTCGAACTGACGGCGCCACCGAAGAAAAAGCTAGTTTCGAAGCCACGTGAGCCACGGCAGGTGAAGACGGTTGCGGCTCGGCGCTTTGCGGATGCGTTTAATCGGCGGTAGGTGGCTGTCTCTCCAGCCTGTCACCGTTGGGCCAGCTACTGGATTCTACGGTTGTCTCCTGATTAAGCACTGGCTGCCCGGGGCGGCTCTTGCCGGATATTGCGTCCCCGTTCGGTCGGTGTTTGCGTCCTTTCTAGACGTGGAGTCCGGCACCGAATATGCGGCGATTTCGTATCGGAAGTCTACGCAAGCGCTCGAACGTGTGTGCGTCTCATAAACCACCCTCTATGAGGATTGGTGCTCAGGAGTCACCTGAACGGGCCAGACGCGGTGTTGCCCCCTGTCCGATGGGGTAGCTGACTAGGCTGCTTTCTCTCACGCGCTTGCGTAGGTTTCCGTCTCCTGGACCGCCTCCCCAGCGTTGCCAGAGAGGCGGGTTATGCGCCCGGCACTATGCCGAACGCGATGGCGGCCGACGGTCGATCAGTACCAGGTATTGCTTTCCAAAAACACGATGGTCTGGGTGGGACATCGGAAACTCTCGCGCATGGACGACGGTCCTCGCATGAACATCGGCTGTCTGCTCCCAATGAGCATCTCAGCCGGTTGGCACAACGTCTCGACCTACACATCCTCCCACACCACAATCCTCCCCGTCAAGCAAAATCCGCTTGCATCCGCTCGCAAACGCTACAATGATGTGGTTATGGCAAGAACCGTTCATCTAGGCGTCCGCGTGTCGCCGGACATCAAGGAAGCGCTCGCCGAGATCGCGTCCGCCGAGGATCGCAAGCTTGCGGCGCTGGTGGAGGAGGCGCTGCGGCGATGGTTGAAGGGGCGGGACGTGAAGGAGGAGGGGACGTGAGCGACAAGCATGAACTCCTGATCGAAGGCGTCCATCGTCTCGTCTGCACCTACACCAACTGGCGGAATGAAACGTCTGTTCGGAAATTAGATCCGGCCGCTATCTGGTTCGGAACTACCGCATTCCATCCAGAACCACAGTGGCTCATGAACGCATGGGACATAGAGAAAGAAGTGTTTCGCGACTTCGCGTTGCGCGACATGAAAGACGTGACCTATGAGTGACCATGACCCCCTCTCCTGGCGCCGCTACGGTCTCGCCTGGTTCGCTGGCCCCTTCACCGTCTCGCGCATGTCGCACCACTTGCACCGGCCGTGGGTACTGGGCCGAGACGGGCGCGCGCTGGACGGACGGTACGAGTCGGCAAGATTGGCGATGAACCGGGCGGAGATGCTTTGGGTGAAGGAGGGGGAGAATGTCGGATAACACATTATCCTGCCTCAATTGCCGATTGGCAAAGTGGCAGCGCACGAAATCTGAGAATCTCCATCCGTTTGGTGATGGAAGGTGTCAATGGCAAATGCCGGAGATTGCGATGCCAAAGTCTAGATATTGGCTCGGATTTGAGCAATCGATGCCTAAAGTTTCTGAGAGTAGTATCAGTCGGAAAAGGCCGCACACTGGTTGTCCATGTTGGGAGGCAAAAAATGTCGGAACGCACGGTTGATGACGTGATCCGAGAATATCGGAAATATTTCGCCGGCCCCCATCGCGCTGCCAATGAGCCGGATCTGAAGTTGCTTGTGGCCGAGATCGACGCGCTGCGAGCGGCGGTGCGTGACGCCTACGCCGAAGCAGATCCATTCGAGGTTTTTTGGATCGAACGGCATGAAGCCATCATCGCTCGTGCTAAGGAGGCAGAGAATGTCGGAACTTTCTGAGCGGCTGGCGACGTTGAGCGGAGCGGATCGGGACATTCACAGGGACATTTCTCTATTCCTGTTTCCGAATCCTGCTGGCAACACGATTCGTGCGGACTGGACGGGGGATATCGGCGCCGTCATCGCAGAGATCGAGCGGAGGGGGTGGCCATTCACGCTGAACACAGTTTCTGATGCGTGTCGCTCGCAACTCGGAGCATATCACGCATCATTGTGGGCACGCGGAAAACGGATAGGCGAGCAAAAGGAGATTGGCAACTCGTATGGTCCGACATCTGCACTGGCCCTCTTGCGCGCGTTGATCGCGACAGTGGAAGCGGAGCGCGCGGTGACAACGCAACAGGAGGTGCAGACGTGAGCATTACGAGAGACGACATCCGTGCTTGGTTAGCGTGGGCAATAGAGAAGAACGCGACCCACATGTTCGTAGTATGCGACATGTTCGACTGGGAAGATTATCCGGTGTTCGTTTCTTCTCCAGAAGAATGCTTATTAAAGTTCGAGGAACTAAACGGTCCAAATATGCAAAAAATCATGGAGGTTTATGATCTCTCATTGGACCTTGAGGCGCAATTATCCGAACGTCGCGCGCTTCATCTACCGGCTGATGGGGTAGCAGATGTTCCCAGCTGATCTGATCTCCGGCGCACTCGAAGGCCTGATCGGCGTTGTCCTGCTCGTGCTGGTCGTCGAGGCGGTGGTGAAGAGCGTGCGGCAGGTCAGGAGGGGGCGGTGAGCGATTTACAAGTTGCAAGTCGGATGAACGAGGCGGCTGGTGGGATGATGGAGGCGGCAGAATTGATGGCGCGCGCCGTCGCATGCCTTGGCGAGATCGAAGGCATGAAGGCTGACAACGCCAGACGCGCATGGTCGCAAGGGGAGTTTTACGAACCGGCCCATGATGGGAGCGATTTCCTCGCTGTGCTAGAGCGCTACAAGATCCGAGGCTAGCACCGATGACCCCTACCCTAACCCGCGACGAACTAACGCTCGTCATCCACTCCCTGCGCATGGCCGCTGACGACCTTTACACGTACGCCACGCGCGAGTGGGGAACCAAGCGCGAACTGGAGTTAACTGCGGACTGGGAGCGGCGGCGACGACTCGCGCAGAGGTTGGAGGATTTTATGTGTGGGGTGGGAACGTGAGCGACGACATAGGGCGCAAACTAGAAGTGTGGGCCGAGACGTTCGAGCAGAACATGGCGTTTATGCGGGACGATAAAGGCAATATGCCGCTTGGCGACAACACGATTTCGATTATGCTGCGGGCAGCGTCGGCGCGCATTCACGAACTGGAGGCGGAGCGGATGTCGCGGGCGCAGATCGAGGAAATCATCCTAGCGCTTCGACAGGATGCAGAGACGATTGAGGCGATCGTGGATCTTCGAGGTGGAGACACGGTGTCGTTGGTGTTCCAACGCACTATTGTTGCCCGTCGCGCCCTCGCCGATCGTCTCGCCGCCGGGCTGTATGGAGCGCCGACATGACGACCAAGGATTTGGCGTTTGCATGCATGAGTGGCTTTGGTTTTGGTCTTATCCTTGGCGGAGCAATCGCACATGAGGCAGGAAGGTCTTTGCCAACATCTCTGATGGGCGCTGGGATTGGCTTGATTACAGCCGGCGCCTATTGGTTAAGCAATGACACGAAAGGTCGTACTCCATGACCCGCATCGCCGCGCTCGTGCTCGCCTGCGGGGTGGTGTGTGGTAGGGCGGGGGCACAGGAGGGAGCAGTGATCCACCCTGGCCAGACATGGCCTCCGTCGTATGACTCGATGGGTTTCGACCAGAATAACCCACCAACGCAAATGACGATGCCAGATGGGCACGTAGTTATAGTCCCAACGTGCCCTGACGCGAATCAATACGGCCAATGCGTATTGCGGTTTTGGAACAGTAAGAGTTACGGAGACGGCTCCGTTACGGCGTCCTTGTCTGGCGAGAAGCCGGAGCAGGCCCCGGTTAGCGCCAACGACGACGCCCAAGTTACCATCACGATCGAATGTAAGACGCATTGCGTGGAGATGTTGGAGGGTATGCAAGCGCCTTCCACCTCCGACCTCGACCGCGCGATGGAGATTTGCGCGCACAGGACTACGACAAAAACAAATCCGGCAAATCCGTATGTCGCGATACGAGGGTGGCAGCCGGGATGGGAATCGTGCGAGGCGGTGACTAGCCGGTATCACGAACAGGAAACGCGTGCCGCCGAGATGGCGAAAGCCGCAGAGAAAGCTCGTGAAGCCGCCGACTTGGCGTTTGTGAAACGTATAGCTGGCTCCCCATGACTCCCCTTCTCCACCCCTACCGCTCCGCCCTCTCTCTCGACGAATACCGCGCAGTCGCCCAGCGCTTGGAAGCTGGTGACAGCCTCTGCGGCCTCGCCAGGCAGTACCACATCCGACCGGCAACGCTTACATGTGCGCTACGCGGTCTCGGGCTGCGCTGGCAATCCAAGCCGCGCGACGACGGTATTTCCCACCGCAAGGCTTACGTGCTGGAGCAGTTGGGACTGGGCCGAACGCGGCATGACCTGGCGCGGGAACTCGATACGTCGCCGGAGTGCGTCAGCGCGTTGGCATCGCAGGCGCGGAGGAAGCTCGGTCTGGTGTTCGAGCGCGCGCCGCTGTCGCTGTCGGAGCGGGAAGCGAAGACCATGCAACTGACGGAGCAGGCAGTGGCGAGCGCGCTGATCGCCGAGCGGTTCGGGACGACGACGCAGGCGGTGTATGTCATGCGATACGCGGCGCGGAGGAAGGCGCTCCAGTGCGCGACATCCTCCTCATAATCGCGCTCTCAGGCCTGGCGTGGTACGTGATCTGGCGCGTGGTCGGGTGCATGCCATGAGCCGCAGCGAGACGGCGCGCCAATCCCTAGCCGATCCCGAAGTCCGTGCCCGTATGAGCGAGGCGGCAAAGGCGCACTGGCGGCAGTCATCATACCGGCTGGCGCAGGTGACTACGCGGCGGGGAATGGCGCCGCCACGTGAACAGTCGCTCGCTGGACTTGCCCACGCCTATACGCCGGAGGCCTTGGAGAAGAAGCGCAAGGGGCTCAGGAGGGCACAGGACGCCGCCCTGGTGCATCAGGATCGGATGGTGGCCGAGATGGCCTCACGTGCCAACGTAGAGCCGTCCATGCGCGACGTGGGGTTGATGCGGGAGTGGCTGTCGTGTGGGTTGCGGCAATCGACGCTGGCGCGGTGGTTGGGCGTCGGCGCGCGGTCGGTGAGCCATTGGGTGGGAGATGGCGTGAAGCCGAAGGTGAAGAAAGGCGCCTAGCGGGGCGCCTGTTCCTCTGCTTCGTCCTCCTCATCCATCGCTTCGCAATGAGCCTCATAAGCCGCGTGCTCCGAAACCTTCGCTTCTTCATATTTCGACTTTGCGTGATCAAGACGGCGTATCGCTTCTTTCAGGGCATCCCAAGTATCATCTGTTTTCGAGCGCATCTCACTCTCCTCCGATTGCGCGTGGTTAAGCCGCCACTTTGATAACGCCGCGACCATCAGCCGTGGCAAGCCCCAGCAGCACATCCTTATACGCACGCCAGAACTTCAGCGCAGCGCGGCCGTCCATCTTCGTAATGCGAGCATCGTCGAAGGACGACCATTCGGCCAGCGTGTGCAATTCGCAGCCAATCTGCATGTGATCGTCGAGAATGGTCACTGGCCAAGTCAGGCCGTAGACGAACAGCGGAGCGCGTTGGATGACGATGCCATTGCGCCATTTGGCGCGCGCGAGGTTGGCGCGCGCGAGGTTGGCGCGCGCGAGGTTGGCGCGCGCGAGGTTGGCGTCCGCGAGGTTGGCTCCCGCGAGGTTGGCGTCCGCGAGGTTGGCGTCCGCGAGGTTGGCGTCCGCGAGGTTGGCGTCCGCGAGGTTGGCGTCCGTGAGGTTGGCTCCCGCGAGGTTGGCGTCCGCGAGGTTGGCGCCCGCGAGGTTGGCGCGCGCGAGGTTGGCGTCCACGAGGTTGGCGTCCACGAGGTTGGCGTCCGCGAGGTTGGCGTCCGTGAGGTTGGCTCCCGCGAGGTTGGCGTACGCGAGGTTGG
>Ga0247664_1000006_pt1 | contig 56607 bp, 89 predicted proteins | sample CNK05_metaG_FD_182715 | JGI IMG/M metagenome (GOLD analysis project Ga0247664, IMG submission 182715) | Soil microbial communities from Purdue University Martell Research Forest, Indiana, United States - CNK05 | ecosystem: Environmental > Terrestrial > Soil > Temperate forest > Bulk soil...
GGCCTTCGTTGAAGACTAAAAACAAATAAGTCTCCCCCCCCTGGTCAAGAAAAAATTATTTTTTGTTTGATAATTTTAATTAGTCGGGTATAGGGTATGCATAGGGTATATATATATTATGTAATACCTATTAAGATAATACCTAAATATTATTTACTCATTTACTTCCCTGCGCAGTACGCTTATTCTCAAGGAGGTTAGCTGGGTGCATAGGGTCTACAGGAACACCGTCTGTTCCTACCGCAGCAGAGAAGCCTGCATGTTCCTCGTGCTGCTTACTGGAGTTATGGTGTGAGAAGCAGAGAGACTGTAGCTCACCCTGCCAGAATAGCGTGGAGTTACCTCTGTGCGGAACCACATGGTCCACTACGGTAGCTGCTTCCACCCTGCCTGCCTGTATGCAGTACCTGCATAGAGGTTCCTTGCGTAGGTGTGCAGCCCTGAGGTCGTACCAACGCTTGCAGCGATAGAGCTTATATGCGGTCTTGCTCACGGTTCACTCAAAGATGAGTAATTGGCTTAGCAGAGCCAAAACCTATCCAGTAGCCTCTGCTCTCGTAATAATCCTTGACCGCCTTCTCACCGTACCTCTCAATCGCTTCGGCTACGGTAATATCTCCCATGCGAGAGACTTCTTGCGTCTTTCCTTCTCCAGTCCAAGGATTATCCTTATACCTCTTACTCATCTTTCCTCATCCTCAGGCTTCGCACTCTACGCTACATGTGATGTAGCATACTCCATCGCGTGAGAACCCATGAGCGCGCAGTCACCCGGTTATCGGGTGTGGTACCTCAGGTTAGTTCTGACGCGTGATGCTCTTCGCGAGCGCTGTCTGATGCGCCTGTCGTGAGCTCTGCTAACCGGCTGAGAGCTTCTCTTGCGGAGCTCGCTCTCCTTCACGTTGACTAGGACGGCGCGACCGAGCCACTCCACGAGGACTACGGCGCGATCCTCGCCTATGGCGTTCTGGTAGATGCCGTAGACGTCGAGAAATCCGTCGACGACGACTTCGTCGCCGTACTTGAACTGTCGCTCGGGTTCCTCGAGAGGCAATGTCGTTCCGCCTCCGCAGATCTTGACGAGACCCTCGACTACGTCGTGACGAACCACTGCAGGTTGACTCCCGAACGAGACGATGCTCATCACCCCAGAGACGTGGTGAGCCAGGTCCCAGCACGTGGCCATGGGAACGATGATGTAGGACGGAAACGCCGGCTTCAGCTTCTCTACGAGACGACCGTGATGCGCCGCCTTGAAGCGACGCATGAACAGGAAGTGAGGGATGTCGATCTTCTCGAGGCGCTTAGAGACGCGGACCTCGGCGTTCGGCATAGTAGTGGCTAAGACCCAGTCCTGCGTCACATCTCGAGACCCCTCCTGGAGCAGTTGATGACCAACTGGTCCGCGAATCATCTTTTTCAGCAGTACCTCAAAAACTTGTGGAAGTAAACACCGTCATGTGCTAGATCTGCCATCAGAAGGGCCGTGAGGCCCTTGTCGAGTTTTTGGAGCGAACTATCCTATCTAGATAGGATACCTGGAGAGAGATAGGATAGCAAGATGTCCTAGGGGCATCAGCAAAAATCCTATCTATCCTAAAAATCCTAACTTTTTGACAGCCCCTACACAATGGAGTTGGAGGAATACCCGTGCGCGGGTATCTTCTTTCTCCTCCAACTCATTATTATATAATATATATATATAGATAGATAGCATAGATAGGATTAGGGCTGGTGGCATCAGCTCCAAATGCTATCCTATCTAGTATCCTATCTAGGTCAAGATAGGATACATTTTCTCTTTCTCCCTGGGATGTCAGCGACTTAGCTCTATCAAAAGAGTAAAATAGAGTATAAATATCGCAAGTTTCCTATGTGCCGCAGAGACTTCTTGAGTTTCAAAATGAGTAAAAATCACCGATCCGAGGTCTCCATATCGCGCTCCCTGGCCCGCATCAGGTCCCTGAGCCACATCTCCCGGGCCGTCTTGCGGTCGACACCCCACACTCGGGTCAGCTTCTTGATGTAGACGATCTCCGGCTTCGACTCGTGGCTGGTCCGGTACTCGTGGCACTTGTCCGGGTTGGCACGCTGCCAAGCCGCGGTCCGCGCCAAGATCTTCTCCTTGTCGCGGAGGTAGCGCCTGCGGTCGAGCTCCTTGCGCTTCGCCTTCCGCTCCTGGTCCGTGTAGATCCGCTTGCGACCCATCTTCACCTCCTGGGTTGAACAATTCTACCCCAGGACCGGCAACAGAGTAAATTATTATTTTTTATCAAGACCCTACTACACGAGGCCTCTTGAGAATGTAAACCTCACGACAGGAGCTAGATTCAGTCTTATGTACTCTCCAGGCGACCGGCGGCAGGCGACTTCAGAACGGTATGTGATCCTCGACCGGCTCCATGAGGTCCTTGTCCCAGTCGGTGCGATCGTCCTCCCACTGGACGTCCTGCTGCACCATCGTCGAGAACTGCTGTCTGCACTCCTTCAGAGATGGCAGCACGTAGCACCAGTCCTGACTGTCACTGAGCTTGTGGCCCTGCCGGTCTACGCGGTCGATGGTCAGCCGCCTGCGGATCATGCCCTTCACGTACTTCGCCATGAACATGCCTACGCCTACCTCGATGGACCTGCGTCGCGCCCCTTGAACGCTGCTGTGCTTCACGTATCGCGCGAACAGCGCCATGACCGGGCACGTGTTCTTCTCTCCGTGACCCATGGGCAGGTATCCGCGGCGTAAGGTGTCGAACCACCAGCCCTCCAGCGGACTGCTGCTCTCGATCTGCTGCTCCAAGAGAGCCGCGGTCTTCGGCACCCGGCGAAGATTCACCTGGGTAAGATCGAAGTGGAGGAGCCAGTAGAGCAGCGCCTCGCGTCCGCCCTCGTTCATCTCCTTCTCGATCGCGCCGAAGTAGTCGCTGTTCTGGATCTGGGCGTCGCCGACGTCGAACACGGCGAACCTCCGCTCCATCATCCCTGCCGGGACGAGCCAGTCGTGGTTGCCGGTGACGAACAGCCGGATGAAGTTCTTCACCTGGATCGGGTCGAGGCCCTTGAACTCGATGGGCTGGGTGTCACCGGTGATGATGTCCTTGAGCCTGCCCTCGCCTCGCTTGTCGCCGGCCCAGAACGCCTCGTCGGCGTGCAGCATCAGCAGCGAGGCCATGTGGCTGTTGAACTGACCGGTGATGTAGCGCGGCTCGCTCACCAGCAGGTAGTGCGGACCTATCAGCGTCCCCATCACGCGGCCCACGATGGTCTTCCCTACTCCCTGCTTCCCTCTCAGCACCAGCGACGTGCCGATCTTCTTCTCCGGGTGCTGGAACAGCTGGGCGAACCACGCCATGATCCAGTTGAACGTCGTCGCGTTGTCCTGCGCCACGTTGTGGAGCATGTGATCGAGGAACAGCTGGCACGAGCCCTGACGCGGAGCTACGGCCCAGCCCTTCCACAGGTTGTAGAAGCCCTTCCGCGTGTCGGCAGGGTTGAACTCTATCCCTCTATACTCGCGTCGCGTGGGGCTCTCGATCCAGAAGTCGCTGATCAGCTTCTTCTTCTTGCCCACTACGACCTTCGGCTTGTTGCGACACATCACCGTGAAGGTGCTGACGTGCATCAGGTTCACCGATCCGTAGGCGCTGTCCTCGACCTCCATCACGGCTACCTTCATGCCGACCTTGACGAGAGCGTACTTCTGGTTCATGTCGTCTAAGATGGAGCTGTTCTTCTCGTCCCGCTCGGTGCCGCTCTTCTCCTTGGCCTTCGCGATCTGGGTCACCACGTAGTCGCGGCCGCGATTCTCGGTGCAGTGCTCGAACACGGCGCAGCCGCGCTTCGACGGGTCGAGACACGCGGCTACGATGTCGTCGTCGCTCACGCTGAACCTGAGACACCCTACGATGAAGGCGAACGTGAGCTCGCTCCGCGTCGGGTAGGCACCGTGGGTCTTGCCAGAACCCAGGTTGGGGAGGCTGAGGAGCGTGGCCACGCTGGGAGGTATGGCGACGGCTTCCTTCAGGCTCGCCTGGGTCTTCTCCTCCGGGCTGTCGCTCGACCGGTTCACGGTCTTGAACGTGCGGCGGGCCCGCTTGGCCAGCTCGTCGACCGTCGCGCGGCACTCGCTGCCGATGCTGTGGAGCCCCATCTCGTTGATGGCGTGTCCGGTCATGACGATGTAGCGGCCGGTCATACCCGCATAGGTCTCGCAGGACACCACGTCGTCTACTCGCTGCTTGCGGTGGATGTCGAGCGACGGGTCGCACGTGCCGATGATCCTGAGACCCGTGCCCGAGATGGTCACCTCGGCGTAGGAGTTAGCCTTCATCACCTTCTCGAGAGCCCACGGGTGGATCGCTCCCGTCTCCGGGTCGCGGCAGTTGTCGATGTCGAACGCGGCGAGGCCTGCGTCCATCACGAAGCCGATGCCGTCGAAGCCGACGCGGCTCTTCATCGCCTCGGAATATGTGACCCAGGTGGCAGGGTCCGTGCTGCTCGCCTTGGTTCCGCTGACCTGGTACGGGATCTTGGTGTTCCTGCCGCGGACCTCCTCGAACCTCCACAGCACCCAGTTCTTGCGTCGCGTGAGCTCCTCGAGCCTCGTGGGCAGCGACTCGAGGTTCACGACGAGACGCAGCTCTGGCTTGGCCATGGTAGATTCCCGGCTTCTAAGAGGAGATCAGGAGCGGAGATCCTTACCTATCTCGGAGCCAGAGTAAACACTGAGTGGACTTCCTGACGCATCGAGGTAAGATCTCTGTCCGCGGTCTCTGGTCGTCTGTCTCCTCTCCCGGCGCCACCAGAGATCTGTCCCCGAGGAGCCTCCCGCGCACCCGGTATCCTCGGGGACGCTGAGCCTCAAGTAAATCTAACTGTTTACTTTATCTTTTCTCTGTGGTAGGTCGGCAGATCAGAGGAGACTAGAGTCATGCTGGCACGATCGTTTCTCGCTCCTGAGGTCCTCGGCATCACCGCCAAGCAGCACGCGGCCCTGGTCGAGGTCCTCCACATGATGGAGCGAGGGGAGCTGCGTCACGTAGACTACGACTTCGACATCTCAGGTCTTCATCAGGAAGGAGCCTTCAACATGCAGTGGTGGGAGCTCCCGACCTCGCGATTCTCGGCTTACGACGTCGTCGAGTCGAACTGCGGCACGGTCTGCTGCATCGGCGGGTGGGCGGAGAGGGTCGGAGGCCGCGGCCTGTTCTCCTACTACAGGAGCGTCTTCAGAGACAGGGACGTCTTCACAGACATCATGAGGGACTCCAAGAAGCGACGACTCCACGACCTGTTCTTCCCCGAGGCGAACCTGTCTCGGATCACCGTAGATCAGGCGTCTCGAGCGCTGTCGAGCTACCTGACCACGGGCCGCGCCGGGTGGGACGAGATCGTCAGAGCTTAGATCGTCAAGACGCAGGAGGAGGCTTCCGATGCTGGCACGTTCCTTTCTCAGCGCCGAAGACCTGGGCATCAGGCAGGACCAGCGCGACGCGCTGATCAAGGTGCTCCACATGCTCGAGAGAGGGGAGCTGGTCCACACCGTCTTCGCTCGCGAGACGCATCGCGGCTTCAACATGACCCTCTGGGTCGAGAAGCATCGCTGCGGCACGATAGCCTGCATCGGCGGCTGGGCGGAGCTAGTCGCTAACGACTCTAACCTGTTCGACGTCGTCGTCAACAAGCTCGACGAGCTGTTCTGCCCTCCCAGGGACGAGGTGGCGAACTACGCCTCCGTCACCGTCGAGCAGGCGTCTCGAGCGCTGTCGAGCTACCTCACCACCGGCGACCCGCGATGGTCTGAGGCGACGAAGTCCTGAGATCCTGAGAGCACAAGAGAGGAGCAGACTCATGAGCGACCGCAAGATGCCGCAGGAGTACCAGAACCTTCGCGAGCTTTCACGACTCCTCCGCGACAGGAGTCGCTGGCCTGAGAACTTCGAGTGGGACTACTCGCGGTGTACCAACTGCGCCATCGCCCTGTGGCAGATCACCAGAGGTCTCGAGCAGGAGCCGTTCGTGCCCGGAGAGATCTGGGTCGTCGGCATTCAAGATGTTCTCTTGGATCTCGGCGTGCGTCGCGACTTCAGCACCCTGTGGCACAGGCAGGTGCGACTCTGTGACCCTCTCGCGCGGAGACGTGAAGTCACCCCAGACGACGTAGCAGATGCCGTCGACGCCCTTCTCAGTCGCGTGCCGCAGGAGGCCTCATGGCACCAGTAGATCTCTCCCCGCTCTGGGTCGTGGCCACCCTCATCTTCGGCGAGTCACTTCCAGCTAAGGTGATCGACGCCCACACGTTCCGCAGCGAGGCCGCCTGCATCCTGTACGCGCGACACAGGTACGGTCAGGGTCTCATGGACGCGTTTCGCCTCGAGTGCGTAAGCTCCGGTCGCATCAACGACACCACGCGACTCCTGCGACGCAGGGAGGACTGAGATGGCCCATATCATGGGGCGTCACTTTTGGATCGTGCTCTATGGCCTGCTAGGCCGCGACCCGCCATCGGTCAGGTGGGATAATGAGTGGGGAAACTCCTGCTGGTTCTCCATGGGGTACAATCCAAACGGCAGGATCGATTCCGCACGTTGGTGGAAGCACAAATAAAGGCCGCCCAAGTGGATATCGTGAAGCGCCTAAGGCAATTCGCTTACGACAGCCCCGATGAGGAGCTGCGCGAAGATGCCGCCGCCGAGATCGAGCGATTGCGTTCTGCCCTCGGGGGCATGCTTGACGAGTTTTCTGCGAACTTCCCAGATGATGAAAATTCCGCAGTTGATTTTGCCCGCAGCGTAGTCGCCGTACAGGAGAGGCCACTCAGATGATGATGGCTCTCCTCACCACCTGGGTCGTCAGCGCCTCTCTTGGCAGCGTCGAGCCGATCGACCCTATGGAGTTCACCACCCGCGAGGCGTGCCTCGCCCACATGAACCAGAGGTACAGCAGCGCGGTGATCTACACGTTCCACCTCGACTGCCGCCGGCAGGTGCGATCATGAGATCGAGGAGGCGAAGAGCGAAGAAGAAGACCAGGCGTCGCAGGCCGAAGCTGTCTGCGAGGTCCAAGCAGAAGATCCTCTATCCGGGTGTGAGGAGAAGACTGTGGACTACGAATATCGAGTAGAAAGAGGAGAGAGAATCGTGACCAGTGACTACTATCGCGTAGAAAGGTCACCTAGCATCAGTGACTACTTCGACTGGCTCGGCTATCACGCCAGGGACCGCGTGACCGGCTTCACCGGCGTGGCCGACTCGGTGTGCTTCGACCTCTACGGCTGCGTTCAGGTGAGCCTCACGCCGGAGCAGAGCCCGGCGAGCGACAAGGAGTGGAAGCCGGGGCGATGGTTCGACGTCAAGCGGCTCGAGAGGACGTCTGATACCCGCGTGATGGAGCCTCCTCGGTACTCGGCTCCAGGCTCAGAGATCGGAGCCGCCGACAAGGCTCCTCCAGATCGCGACCACATGAAGTGGTGAGGGAGAAGGACAGGTCGTTCGGTCGTCAGTTCCGCCGTCTCTCGCCTGAGCAGCGTGATATGGCACAGCAGGCGATCCGTCACCTGAGCAGGGCGTGGCTCGAGGGAGACAGCGTCGAGATGGAGATCGCCTGCAAGGTTCTCAACTCTCTCCTCGACGCGGCAGAGATCCTCTCTCTGAAGGAGATAGCCGGAGAGAAGTTCCAGTGCAGTGTCACGGAGTGCAGTCGCGAGAAGGGTCGCGGGTCGGGTCACGGGATGTGCTACTATCACTACAGGAGGTGGTACGACGACCAGGTCAGGTCGGGCCACGTACCAGATCCGACGCGGAGAAGAAGGAGGATAGAGGAGAGATCAGATCACCCCGAGGTGTGCCGTCGCTGCCACGAGAGGATATGCAGGTGCCATGCAAGAAGAAGGAGAAGCACGTGACCATCGTCACAGGCGACGTGATGAGCGAGCTCAAGAAGCAGCTCGACTGGCGCGGTCCCACCTCCGGCAAGAGGCAGGGCCACGTGGTCTTGTCCTACGACTACGGTGAGTTCCTGTATCGCCGCGTGCTCGACCTGATCGCGACCCAGGACGCGCTGGTCAAGGATCTAGAGAGGAAGGACAAGACATGATTCATCATCCTGTCGTCATGACGGTCTGTCTCTCCTTGCTGGTCCTCTTCTCCTTCGTCCTGGGATACGACATGGGATGGCAGAAGCGACACGAGCAGCAGCGACTCCGTGACAAGATCCGTGAATCTCAAGAGTGGTATCGTGACCGCTGAAGTAAAGAAAAAGGTTTACATCCCGCCTCAGATGAGGTAGTCAGAGATCAGGCCTCCGCAGGCCTCGAGGAGACACCAGTTGCCAAGCCAAGACGAAGATCTCGACGCCCTGATGCGTCAGGACGCGGTGAGCAGTGAGGATCGCCTCGACGCTCTGTCCAAGCACGTTCGCAGGTGGCGCGACCTCAAGGTCGAGATCGCGGACCTCGAGGAGCGACTCGCCACCAAGTCGCGGTCGCTTCGCGACATGGAGCGCGACAGGTTGCCGGAGCTGTTCAGCGCCAGCGGCGTGGACCGCGTCGACGTGCCGGCGGACGGCAACTTCCCAGGGGCGCAGGCCGAGCTCAAGCCGTTCTACCAGGCTGCCATCCCCGTGGGGTGGCCGCAGCATCAGAAGGAGCGAGCCTTCCAGGAGCTCGACGCCCTGGGTCTCGACGCGATCGTCAAGCCCTCCGTCGTCGTGACCTTCGACCGCGGCGACCTCGAGGCGGCCCTCAAGCTGTGCAGGGAGCTTCAGAATAGAGACCTGCCAGCCGTACTGGACCAGCGCGTGAACCACCAGACGCTGACCGCAGCTCTGAAGGAGCTGTGCGAGGCAGACCGGCGACCCAGCCCGGAGCAGCTCAGCGCCATCGGCGCGACGGTCGGCAAGATAGTGAAGGTGAAGCTGCTGTGAGAATCATCTATAAGTACGACGGCAAGGCGGTCGGCGGACCCTGCAACGACGGGAGGCTCGAGGCAGACTTTCCTCATGTCACGATCCCGCTCCACGTGCCAGGCACCTCCGGGTTCTGCTCGGGTCAGTACGTATTCAACGAGCTCCTCGGCATCTGGCTGTGGGACGGCCAGTGGCCTCCGCGTCTCGGGAAGGAGAAGAGATCGTGAGCGGCCACAGCGGCTTCGAGATCACCTGCACGGTGTGCAACTTCGAGGGCGGAGAGATCGCAGCGTGCAAGGTGAACGACGTGCCGATGATCGCGATCCGCTGTCCGAACTGCAAGCGGATCGTAGCCAAGCGGACCGACGGAACCGACTGGCACGAGCTGAGCACCGTGCCGCAGACGAAGAGGAGCTGAGATGGACAGCCTCAAGCGACTGCGTCAGGTGTCGCAGCAGCGACAGGTCGAGTGGCTCGGAGCCACGGCAGGTGGCCTCAAGCCGAGCCTCTCGTTCATGGGGAACGAGATGGCAGGCGAGGTCGGCGAGGCGTGCAACGTCATCAAGAAGATCGAGCGGGAGTGGATGGGCCTCCCCGGCAGTCGCGCCACGAACGACGACCTGGCGATGGAGCTGGCCGACGTGATCATCACCGTGGACCTGATCGCTGCCAGGATGAACATCGACCTCGAGACGGCAGTCGCCATGACGTTCGACCGCAAGAGCGAGGCGATGGGGTTCAAGACCAGGTTCTACCAAGACGAGAAGTGAGTTCCTACTTCTTCAACCCAAGGAGACACGACATGGCTAAGCAGGCTACAGACGTCGCGGCCCACGCCAAGGTGGGACTGCCAGCGGAGGCGAGCGACCTCGACGAGATGATGCGTCAAGATGCGGGGATGGGCATCAGCAACCGCGCCGAGGACAACATCGTCCCGCAGCTCAAGGTCCTTCAGCCTCTCAGCCCTGAGGTCACCGAGGGGCCCGAGAAGGTGCCTGGAGCCCAGGCTGGCGACTTCCTCCTGGGTACCACGCTGATCAAGGGGAAGGAGGGCATCTGGTTCCAGCCCTGCCACATGGACCACAAGCTGTTCGAGTTCATGCCGCTGGACCGCGGCGGGGGATTCGTGGCCGAGCACCCGATGAAGCGCGACGCGAAGGGCATCGCGGTGTTCACCGACGAGGGAGATCCCGCTCTGCCGCAGCGGGCGGTGAAGCTCGACAGGTTCCGCTACGAGATCAACGACAACAACCTGATCCACTACCGCCAGCTCGCGGGGTTCGCGTGGAAGTACTCGGACAAGGAGCTCGAGACGACGGGTCAGCCCTACGTCATCAGCTTCAAGTCGACGGGCCACACCACGATGAGACAGTGGATGACCAAGGCGAGCCGCTCCAACCAGATGAAGGACGGCACCCAGCGGCCGCTGTTCGCTCACCTGTACCACCTCACCACGTCGCATCAGCGCAACGCCAAGGGTCAGTGGTACAGTCTCGAGGTCGGCGACGCGGAGCTGATCCGCAAGGGCTTGGTCAGCGACCCGAACAGCGTCTACCTGATGGGTCGCGCCCTCGCCAGCGCCTTCGCGTCTGGGGAGAAGGAGAGCGCCAAGCCGGAGCGAGCGGAGAGCGAAGACGCTCCGCGTCGCGACAACGACGGCGACAGGGAGATCCCGTTCTAGATCTCGGGGGAGGAGAGGTGACGCAGCAGGTGCCCTGGACCGTCCTCGCTCGCGGTCGACTGTGTCGACTAGGCACCTCGCGAGCCGCCGAGGCGGGCTGCGATCATCTCTAATCAGAAGGAGTGACAGAAGTGGTCTCCAACGTCAAGGTTGAAGGTGCATCCCCTCGACCCCACCTGTCTGAGATCGAGGCGCAGCGGCGGTGTCTCCCTGCTGACGACTCGTGCGGACCACGGACAGGTGACGACGGCAGAGCGCAAGCCGGTGCAGGGCCACTCTTGGTTCACTGGATGAGCATGATGAGCAGGCTCGCGTCGCTTCAGCGCTTCTCGATGGAGCGGCTGGCCAACCGGGAGTCAGTTCTCGAGCACCTGGGTCAGGTGGTCCTCACCTCTCTCATGCTCGCCAGCGAGATCCGCAACCGCGACTCCAAGGTCAGGATCGACCTGTTCACCGTCATGGCTCGAGCCGCGGTCCACGACACCGAGGAGGTGATCACCGGAGACATCGCCAGGCCTACCAAATATGCCTCGCGGGAGACCCAGGAGATGTTTCGCAAGCTGAGCGCGAGCGCCGTCGAGGACATCGCGAGCGAGCTCTCGAGCCGCGCCGACCTCCCTGGGTTCGCCAGCGTGATGCGGGCCAATCATCGCAACGCCAAGGGCGCTGGCATCGAGGGGTGCGTCGTGGCCCTGGCCGACATCCTGGCGGTGGTGACGAAGGTGTGGGAGGAGGTGATCCTCCGCAACAGCGGCGCGATGATCCGTCAGGCCCATACGGCACGAAAGCAGCTGGTCGCGTACCAGAAGCGGATCAACGACGAGGTCGACCGTGACTCACCGACCCACGCGTTCCTCAGCAGAGTCGTCGTCGAGGCGCTGCTGATAGCCGACGAGGCGATCTGTCGTGACTCCCGGTGGCTCGGGACCAAGGTGGAGACCTACTGATCTTGAAATGGCTGGCGGTAAGGCGCGAGCTAGAACGAGGCCAGATCGACGCGGGATGTCAATTGTGTAAACCGCCCATCCCGCGACGAATTTAGGAAGAATGAGATGCGAGAAGGCGACGTACTCGACAGCCCGACCCTGTGTCACGAGATCGCGGAGGCAGCGCTGCGAGCCGCGGCTGGAGTCACTACTTCAGGGTCCGCTTCAGGTCATCTAGTGTAAACATTTTCTCAGAGGGTATTTACAGCCGAAGGATTTGAAGATATATACCACGCACCGCAGCGATGCGGATCAGCCGTGAGAGAGGAGACCCAGTCATGGCAAGGCGTTCATCTTCACTTCAGTTCGAAGACCTGCCCGGTGGCACCAGCGGTGGACCTGGCAGCAAGCGCGACATGAGCAAGTCGCTGATGAGCTACCGGAAAGACGGCTACGCCGTGTTCTATCCGACGCAAGATCAGATCGACAAGCTCGGCAACTACGTCAAGGTCCAGCTCATGCGAGAGAGCGGTCAGGTCGTAGGCTCCCACCTGAAGCGCTCGAGTCGCGACGAGAGCGGCAGCATCGTGCTGCGTACCACCGTGGACACGGAGCGACCCAACTACCCCATCCCGATGAAGCGGGTCGGCCGCATCCGCATCGCCCAGGACGCGATGCGACGCGAGGAGGTGCAAACCGAAGTCGACGCCGCCGGCCTCCGCGTCTGGTTCCCGGACGGGTGGACGGTGATGGAGACGGTCCGCTAGAAGATCCGTAGCTCGAGGAGTAAATAGGAAGGAAAACTTTATATTTACTCCTCGACCTTCATGTGGTATGCGAAAACAATGGAAAAGCGATAATGTAAAAACTGCCGAGGAGGAAATTATCTATTTCCTTTTCGATCTTTGTGATTATTGAGAGGATCTCATGACCAAGATCAAGGACGGCGGAGTTCAGGGCAGGATGCTGCCGTTCGTCGAGTCGCTGAAGGGCGGTCCCGGCTCCGAGATGAAGATCCACGTGATGAGCAGCGACGGCATGAGCCTTGCCGCCGAGGCGTGGCGGCTCTCTCGCGACGTGGACAAGCTGATCGAGTGGCAGGACATCTACACCGTCGACTCGCCCTGCTGCGAGATGCCGTCGGCGTTCTGCCACTTCCACAACTTCACCATCCTCGAGCGGGAGATCTTCGCCAGCTCGAGGACCCACGTGATGTGGGCCAGGACCTCGTTCGTAGACTCGCCGGAGAAGTACACCGTCCCTGCCGACCTGATCCAGTACGTCGACGTCACGGCGCACTACGAGATGAAGCGGAAGATGCAGAAGGGCAAGGAGTCGGGCCAGCACCAGGACGAGTGGAGGCGCTTCCTCCCCGTCATCGCGCTGACCTCGTTCACGATGCGAGTCTCGTACCGCGACGCGATCAAGTATGCCAAGTACTTCGAGCACCTGGCTCACGAGTGTGACGAGTCCCTCCAGTCGCGATTCATCAGCATCTACAGCGAGCTCAAGCGCCTCGCGACCCACTTCACCGGGTCGTACAAGATGACCGAGGCCGCGATGGATCTGATGAGCACGTCGAAGTTCCTCCACGAGGGACAAGTAACTCCGACTGTGACCAACCTCAACGGCGGGATGATCGACACCGGAGCCGTGATGGTGTCCACGTTCACCGTGCCGTTCTGGATCAGGGCCCACTTCGTACGTCACAGGCCGATCACCATCGCCGACGACCTGTTCCAGGTGCTCAAGCGACCCGACGTCGTCGACCTGATGATCAGCCACCAGGTGACCATGCAGGTAGCTGCCAGCAGAGAGATCTGGCGCTCGCTCCTGGGCAAGCGGAGCTGCTGGCTGACCCAGTCGACGCTGAGCCGCGAGAGAGATCCGTGGCAGCAGATCCTGGATCAGTTCGGGAAGCACGTCCTGCCGTGCGCCGGCAGCGAGTGCCCCTACCACCGCGACGCTCGCAACCGCATCGAAGGCACCGACCCTGGGTGCCCGTGTCCGCGGTACCTCAAGCTGAACGGTATAGATGCAGCTCCGTTCCTCCCGCGGATCGACCAGGCTCTCAGGAGTCGTGCTGAGTACTGGCAAGATGAGGTGGTCAGGTGATCCGCAACGTAGTATTCTTCACGATCTGCGCCATCTACGCCGTGGCCGTGATCGTGGCGTTCGTCCTCTGAGGCGTGAGAAGGAGACACGATGTCGATCCTCAACGGCAACAGCAAGCGAAGTCAGAAGCCGCCGGCTCCGGTCCAGCTCCGTGAGGAGCCGCCCGAGCTGCCGCGGGCACCCCAGCTGCCAGTGCGAGCTCCGCAGGACAGCCGCCGCCACGTCCTCGCCGAGCGAGCGGCTGAGGCCGCTCAGTACGTCGTCGACCTCGAGCACGAGCGAGACGTGCTGCGTCAGTCCCTCGGCGACGCCAAGAGCGAGATCCACTTCCTGCGGATGACCCTCGAGGCGGCGAGCATGGAGACCGCCAAGATGCGGGAGAGCCGTGACTACCTGGTGGGTCAGCTGGCAGGCCTGAGGAGCAGAGCCGACCTGCTGGCGAAGAACCTCCTCGACCTCGTCGACGACGCGCGGAAGACCCAGGTCGAGGCGCCGGTCAACGAGTTCGCTCCGCAGCCGAAGAGGGAGCTCGTGGACCTCGACCGCCTCGGAGAGGAGGTGATGGCCCAGACGGAGGCGATCATCAGAGACGAGCCGCTGCCGTCGTTCCTCGACAAGCAAGAGTCGCACCCCATCGAGTCAGAAAGGGTGGACCGGACGTGAGCATCTCCGTCATCCTCGCCGTGGTGGCCGTCGTCAACGCTGTCATAGCCTCCATCCTCGTCTGGGTCGTCATTCAGATCGTCGACCTAGACAGGAGAATCCGCAGGATGAGCCAGGACTGCACCACGCGTCGCATCAACAGCTGGTGGGACAGATGATCGACGTCGAGATAGACGTAGTCGACCTCGACTACGTCGAGGTCTGCGGTCAGCGGATCAAGCGACCCTCCGGGGTGTCGCGGAGCGAGTGGCTCGAGTTCTGGAATGCCGCTAGGCTCTACACAGAGGGCTACTACTTCACAACGGAGTAACATGGCGATGGACGAGAAGAGACGAGAAGCGATGAACTTCCTGACCCGTCTCGGGGCAGAGGGCCACGTGAGCTTCGAGCAGATAGCTCTCGCGATGAAGGGCAACATGGTGTGGTGCCGGAACGGAGAGTTCGCGTCAGAAGCCACTCCATGCGACGAGGTGATCTGCCAGTTCAAGAAGAGTCAGCGGCGACTGGCTACTCCTGCTGAGCTCTGCAAGTGTCACACATTTCAGATAACTCTGTTCTCCTCGAGATGGGCTACTGCCCGTCACGTCTACCCGGAGGCTACGAGATGAGGATCTACCTGGCAGCTCCGTTCTTCACCCCGTCCCAGCTCGAGCTGGTCAAATATGTCGAGGACACCCTCGTGTGGTTCAAGACTTCGTACCCGGAGAAGGAGATCCGCGTCTACTCTCCGCGTCTCGGGAACGGCGTCATCACCGAGATGACCAGGGAGGAGCGACTCAAGATGAGCCCCACGATCTTCAGGTCCAACGTCGACGAGATCAAGAGGGCCAACCTGGTGTTCGCCGTCGTGGACGACCGCGACCCCGGGGTGATCTGGGAGATGGGATATGCCTACGGCATCGGCGTGCCGATCGTCAGCTTCACTGACAAGGGCTACGGCCTCAACGTCATGGTGAAGGAGTGCGTCACGGCCCACGTGAAGGGTCGCGAGGCGCTGAGCGAGTTCTTCACCACCTACGTCGAGAACGGCCTCAGCGCCTGCCGCGCCAAGTTCTCCAACTTCGACCCGGCGGCGTCATGACGGAGATCCTAGCCTCGATCGACGCCCCGCACTTCTTCGCGGGCGTCGTCCTGTGGGACGACAAGGTAGTCGAGGCTGCCGACGTCGTGAAGTACATGCGGAGGTGGTCGAGATCCAGGGTCCGCGACTACTGCAGTCGCAAGGGATGGAAGATCGTCGTGGTCTATCAGATGGAGCGATCTTGATGAAGGCGGTGATAGTCGGCCTCTTCAACCCGAAGAGTCAAGACCCTGCCTACGCGATGGAGCCGTTCACGCCGAACGGGTCCGGCGAGCGTCTGTGGAAGATGCTCAGCGAGGTGGTACCTGTCACCAAGCAGGACTACGTCGGCCACTTCGAGATGATCAACGTGATCGACACCGACAAGGTCACGTGGGAAGACGTCGAGTACTTCGAGGCTCGAGCCATAGAGATAGAGAGGAGGGTCGAGTCACGACCTGCCGCAGTCCTCGGCATCATGGCGTGGACCTCCCTCCGCGTCGAGAGAAGTCCGATCCGCAAGACCGACTGGTTCGGTCACTACAAGAACTGGTGGCTTCTCCCTCACCCCTCGGGCCTGTGCCGCGTGTACAACGACCCGGTGATGCGTCGCAGGGCCGGAGAGGCTCTCGCCAAGATCGGAGGTCTGCTGTGATCGTAGTCGTGGGGTTGGACAACACGCTGTGCCAGAGCAGGTGGCGCAGCTCGCTCATCGAGACCGAGGGGTGGGAGGCGTACCACGAGAAGCTGGTGGCAGACGAGCCGAACCGGATCATGAAGCAGCTCGTGGCCAGTCTCAAGGCCGGCGACCACATCGTCGTAGCCTGCACGTCACGGCCAGACCGCTGGAGGATGGCCACCTACGGGTGGCTCATGCGGAAGGAGATCGTCGTCGACGAGCTGCTGATGCGGGCCGACAACGACTTTCGCCCTGCCTCCCAGGTGAAGATCGACCTGGTGGACAAGGCTGTCGGAATGAGTAAACTGGACCTCGTCATCGACGACCGCGACGACGTGCTCGCGGCGTTCCGTGCCAAGGAGATCTGCTGCCTTCAGTTCGCGAGATGACGTGTGGTGGTGACGTGTCAGGACATGAGCGCAGGCTGGGTCGTGCTGTGGATCATAGTCCTCGGATTGCTGGTGCTGTGTCCACTAGCCGCAGGTGTCGCAGTCATTCAGAGGAGAATCAGATGGACGAGGGCTACTCACGCTCCGTATCTTGCTTTGCGCTAGGGCCGATCGCCTGCTTCGCGTACCCGCTGTCGCTGCCGGCGGCACTATGGTTCTGGCTATGACCGCTATGACCGTCTATCTCATCATCACCGAAGACGTGAATCACGTCTGGTTCAGTGATCCTAGAGCGTTCAAGACCGAGCAGGATGCGCGGGATTGGTCAGCCAAGCAGCCGCCTTCACCTGACGGCTACACTAGGGTTCTCTACCGATGTCACGAAACGGAGACTCTAGAGTGATGTGGGGCTGCATCGCAGAGTATCAGCGCGTGATCCTGACAGTCTGGTGGATCTTGCTGGGGCTGATCGCGCTGTCTGGTTCTGCGATTGTCGTGGGTGCGGCCTTGTCTATCGTGTACAATTTTTGCTGCAATTGAGGAGCGTGGCTCGCCAGCAGGGAAAAGTAGAGGAGCGCTTAATGTTAATGGACGCCCGCGACAACCTCGACCGGATAATGCAATGTTCTCACTGTGGGTGGGCCGGTCGTCTCAGCCAATGCAAGCTAAAGGCGTCGCCGGTCTCTTGCCCGAGGTGCGATTGCGGCGATGTCGGCTATCTCATCCCGGATGGAGATTTCTTACTGCCGGGCAGGCATGCCGTGAATTGAGGAGCCGATTGTAGCTATGGCCAGGCCGCTGCAGAAAACTTATGACCCGATAAATCCATTCGTCGTGGAGCGCCACGACCAGGAGGACGGCTCGATCACCTACGAGGTGTGGGACAGTCGGCCAGCCACCTACCGTCGGCTCTGCTCGATCAATGAATGGAATGACGGCGGTGATGAAGACGACGAGGAGCGTGAGCTAAGCACCGCAAAAGCGGACGCCGATATGATCTCAACAGCGTTAAACATGGTGTTCGGGTCGCGCGACTTCAAATCTGCAAAGCTGCGCACGATCAAAGGGGCCGTCATGACTGTTCAACAGGACAAGCAAAAATAGGAGCCTTTGACGGGGACGTGGAAAGTCAATCCACATTGCGGGCTGAGACATCGCCCGCGTCGGCCGGGTGGGTCTCGGCTTCTGGGGTAGCGCCCTAAACCCGTCAAGCACAAAAGGAGCAGATTTTGGAGTACATCCTAATCCTCATTCTAGTCGTCGGCGCAACAATGAACTGGCCGTGCGATCCCGATCTGAGATGGTGATAAAAAGAGGAGCGTCGAGTGAGCACCTTCGGACATGATGAGCCAGACCTTTGTGCCTGTGGGCAAAAAATTGATCACAAGACCCCCTGCTTGTTGCGCCCCGGCCCCATCACGACGGAACAACTAGACGTGCTGCAATTTGGTCGTGTGCTACATCGCAGACCTGCAAAATAGGAGCCGATTGTGCGATTGGACGAATGGTCGGAATTGCTCGCGAGCCAGCTTGATAAGGAGCGCAAGGAACTTTCTGAGAATCCACGCCACCAGATCGACGAGGATTACATTCAGATGATGTATGCATTGCGTCATATCACGGACACCCGGTTTCGGTTAAGAGACGCTCCCGCCCAGGAGCTTTTGGAGGAATGCCAGAACACTGCATACAGATCGCTGTATGATCTCGGTAGATGGTGGCGAGAGGCCGAATAAAATGCGAGTCGTGGGTGGTCGTCGAGATGATGATGGCTCACCCCGAGATGACGCGCGAGGAAGCCAAGCGCATCTATGACAGCGTGAAATAAGGGAGCGTCGAATGGACGACCCGTTGAAGCATACGCCATCTTGTGAATTGTAGCCTGCGGGCTGTGCAATAAAGGAGCTGTTTGTGAAGAAGCCAAAGCCGGTCACTGAGTGGGAAATGGCGATCATAGCCGCCGGATATTTCTGGCGCGGCACGTCCATCACGGATGGTGCTTTGGCAATTCTGCGGCAAGTGTATGGAAAATAGGAGCGTTTAGTCCGGGCATGATGCAGAGCGGTTTCGAGGGTGCACCCATTACCGCCGAATGCCGGTTTGATTCCGGCAACGGACGCCAACACTAAAGGAGCCGATCTTGCTCACCGGCAAACAGCGTTACCGGCAAATCAAGGTGAAGGCCAAGATCATCGCTGATCGCCAGCTTCGTGAATTCATGGCGGGCACGCTCGACATCCTTCCCTGCCGTGGCGACCTTGAGGACGAGCTTATATGCCGAGAGTTCGATCGGATGGCCACCGAACTGCGATCTGCAAAATAGGAGCGTCGGGTGCGCAATGAAAATGGTCGGCGGTAACGCGCGAGCGGGAAAGAGAACCAGACGGGACGCGGCGTCAATCTTTGGAACCGCCCGCCGCGTTCCAATGGACTAGAGGAGCATCGAGTGGACCCGGACGCGACGCACAAGTGGTGGATATGGCGCGGCATGGAATGTTGCGAGGTCTGCGGCATCGTCCGACGCGCCGACCGGAAAAATAGTCCATGCAAAGGTCCGACACGGATCGTCTGCAAATAAGGAGCGTTTGAATGAGCTTTGAGTCGGTCATCTTTAGCATCATGGGCGTCGGCGCGATCTTCTTGACAGTCGGCGCTGGCTTGGCATGGGGGTGGCCCGCGTCTCTAGCCGCCGTCGGCGCGATGCTAATGTTCGGGCCGTGGTTTCTCTTAATGATGAACAGTTGAGGAGGCTTGGATGGAGAACGGGCCACGCGAGGAGATGCTGCGGGACTTCACGGCTTACTGCTTGGCCAATCCGAGCGAGCGGTTCTGGCAAGCTTTGCGGAACTGGTCGGGCCATAACTTTATTCTGGTTAGCCCGTCCAAAGACGATCTGAAGCAATCGCGGGATACGTTCTACTGGCACGGCAAGGACAAATAAAGGAGCCCTTATTGATCCTCACGGCGATAGACACCGAGACGACAGGATTGATCGAGTCGCACCTGATGCGTCTCGAGTTCCAGCCGCACGTGATCCAGTTCTGCGCCACGGTGTTCGACCTCGACCGCGGAACGGTTCTCGAGAACGTGGACCTCCTGATCCAGCCACCTAAGCTGAGCCTGGTGACGGAGGACATCACCAAGATCACTCGCATCACCCAGGAGATGCTGAGCGACAAGCCGAAGTTCGCGGAGGTGTCGAGAGAGATCTTCCAGGTGATCTGCGATCACCCCGCTGTCGTGGCTCACAACCTGTCATACGACAAGGCGATGATCGACCTCGAGGCCAGGCGTCTCGACACCCAGGTGAGATGGCCGCTGCGGCAGATCTGCACCGTCGAGCAGTCGGTTCACCTCCTGGGTTACAACACCAGTCTCACGGACCTCCACGACAAGCTGTTCGGCTTCAAGTTCGAGGGCGCCCACTCGGCACGTGCCGACGTCGACGCGCTGGTGAAGTGCGCGATAGAGATGCGAAGGAGGGACATGCTGTGACTACGATCACGATTCGCAGACCTGAGACTGCGATCAGCTACTTCGAAGAGCTGTGGTGCGAACTGATAGGAGAGCCACGGGTGAAGTGCAGGCTCGGTCAGAGACAGATCACGTTCTGTTACATCACAGCTCAGCTGACCTTCGCAGATCACGTCAAGTTCTTCGACGAGCCGTCTGGAGGAAACCTTCTTCAAACGGCCTTCTTCCAGGAATCTCTGAAGCTTCAGAGAGGCGACATGCTCATTCTCGAAGTCCACTGGGAGAACTGGTGATGGCCGCCTGCATCAAGTGCGGTAAAGATGCTCATGAAGGCTCGGGCTCCTGTCCGGTGTATCACGGCCGTCTTCACGACGGGTTCTGCCCTGCGTTCGCCGACGGCGAGACCTGCCTCGAGACGTGTACGCGCTTTCACGACTGGTGGATCACGGAGTGCGACAGGAACGACGCGCTGATGAAGAAGCTCTGGAGAGTTCCCAAGTGGATCAGGAGATGGTACTCCCTGAACGACTTCTGGGAGACCAAGAGATGATCAGCACCGGCTACTCGTTCCGCCACGCCGTCGGCAGCCTCGCCGAGGTGATCAGTCGCATCAAGGAGATCGGATGGTCCGAGGCTCCGGTGGCAGATAGACTCTCCACGTTCTCGTTCGTCAAGTGGGACCGCATGACCAAGGAGGCGGGTCTCAGGCCGGTCTACGGCGTGAGCCTAGGAGTCGTCCCGGAGCGCGGCGTGAAGAAGCCGATCGTGGACTGGTGGAAGTTCTTCGCCAAGGACTCTCTCGAGCCGCTTCACGACCTGCTGTACCGCGCCACCAGTCGAGAAGGCGACAGCTGGGTCACCTACGAGGAGATGATGACGGGTGGCTTCGACGGTCTGATCGCGATCACCGGAAGTCGCGTTCTCCTCGACAACATATCAGTTCACGAGGACCTCTACGTCGCGATGAGTCCTGCCACTCCGAAGGGACTGTGGGTCGAGGCCAAGGACCGCGGTCACAGATTTGTAGCGATCAGCGACAACTGCTATCCGCGCAGAGACGACGAGCGGATGTACCTCGCCGCCCTGGGATGGAGGTCCTCGACCCAGACCTACCCGCGTCACATCATGGGCGACGCTGAGCTGCGGGAGGCGATCTGGTACTGCGGCTACGAGGACTTCTCCGTGGCCGTGAAGAACCGTCAGAAGATCTTGACGAGATGCCGCGCCGAGATGAAGAAGGCAGCGCTCCTGAGGCCGCCCCAGGAGAAGACGCTCCGCGAGATGTGCGTGGAAGGAGCCAAGAGACGCGGCTGCGACCTCAGCGATCCTGTCTACGCGGAGCGACTCGAGAAGGAGCTCAGGATCATCGACGAGAAGAACTTCGCCGACTACTTCTTCGTCGTGGCTGACATCTTGCAGTGGGCGCGCCAACACATGATCTGCGGTCCGGGGCGGGGCAGCTCCTCTGGGAGTCTAGTCTGCTGGCTCCTCGAGATCACGGCCGTCGACCCGATCAAGTTCGACCTCGTGTTCGAGCGATTCATCGACATCACCAGAGCTGACTACCCGGACATCGACGTGGACCTCAGTGACGAGCGACGCGAGCTGGTGTTCGGGTATCTCAGGGAGAAGTACGGTCGCGAAAAGGTAGCGCGTCTCGCGACCGTAATTCTCTTCCAATCTAAGAGTGCTCTCAACCAGATCGGAGCAGCGATCGGCGTCCCGAAGTGGATGGTCGAGGAGACAGTGAACAGCGTCATCACCAGGAGCAAGGGCGACTCTCGCGCCGACTACAAGGTGATGGACACGTTCACCATGACGTCGGCTGGCCAGAAGCTCGCCGCTGAGTACCCGGAGATCGCGATCGCGGGACGCATCGAGGGTCACCCCGTCACCAGCAGTCAGCACGCCGCCGGTGTCGTCCTGACCAACGAACCGGTGCGAAAGTACGTGGGAGTGAGAGGCCACGACGACCTCGCCATGGTGGACTGGCAGGACGCCAAGGACATCGACCTCATCAAGATCGACATCCTGGGTCTCACCCAGCTCTCCACGTTCGAGCGCTGCCTCGAGATGGTCGGCATCAGGGAGCCTGGCAAGTTCCTCGAGGAGCTACCGCTCGACGACCCAGGGGCGCTAGACGTTCTCAACCAGCGCAAGATGAGCGGAGTGTTCCAGTTCCAAGGTGCTACCACCAAGCAGGTGGTGCATCAGCTCGACAGGATCACCGAGTTCGAGGACATCGTCTCGATCACCGCGCTGTGTCGCCCCGGTCCTCTCGGTTCTGGCGGCACCCAGAGCTGGGTCAACCGCAAGAACGGCGTGGAGAAAGTAGAAGTGTTCCACGAGGCGTTCCTGCCGTACCTCGAGAAGACCATGGGCGTGATGGTCTACCAGGAGCAGGTGATGCGGATCTGCCGCGAGATCGGCGGCATGAGCTGGGGCGACGTGACCGCGCTGCGGAAGGCGATGGGCAAGAGCCTCGGCATGGAGTACTTCGACTCGTACCGCGACAAGTACCTCCCCGGGGCGATCGCTAAGGGCGTGCCCGAAGAGGCAGCCATGAAGATGTGGGACGGCATGTGCTCGTTCGGCATGTACGGCTTCAACAGGGCGCACGCCGTCGCCTACGGGCTGCTGACCTACTGGTGCTGCTGGCTCAAGGCTCATCACCCCGTGGAGTTCGCCGCAGCTACGCTCGACGCCGAGCACGAACCGAACAAGCAGGTGGAGATCCTCCGCGAGTTGAAGGGCGAAGGCGTAGACTACAGGGCTGTCGACCCAGAGGTGTCGACGGATCGCTGGACTGTCAAGACAGAGGGCAACCGCAAGGTCCTGGTGGGTCCTCTCACTCTCGTCAAGGGGGTAGGACCGGCCATGATGCAGAAGGTCGTCGCAGCCAGGAGCGGCGGCGCTCCGCTGACAGAGAAGATGAAGGAGCGTCTCTCCAAGCTGACGACCAGCATCGACTCGTTGTACCCGGTGAGTGACGCGACGGCCAAGCTGTGGCCGAAGCTCCTCGAGGAGGGAAAGGTGACCAAGCCCCTGGAGGAGGCGATGAAGCACGTCGTCGACGTGAGCAAGGTCTACGACGAAAGACGCGGTCAGAGCGCGATGGTGATCGGAGTCCTGGTGAGGAACCACCCCCTCAACGAGAACGAGCCGGGCCGCGTGGCACGACGCGGCTACGCGATCAAGAAGGGCCCGCTTCAGGCTCTGAACTTTCATCTTCGCGACGACACGGGGGAGATCTTCTGCAAGCTGAGTCGTCATCAGTACTCCAAGTTCGGCGAGCGCCTGATCGCAGGGCGACCCGGAAAGTCGCTGTTCGTGATCATGGGCAAGATACCACCAGACTTTCGCATGCTCTGGGTCAACGACGTGAAGTATCTCGGAGAGATAGACGGAGAGGAGAGACATCGTGGAGATGAAGACGAGTCGCGACCAGATCGAAGCGTCCATCAAGAACACCTTCGAGAAGATCCTCAAGCTGTACCGGTCCAAGGCTGAGGAGTACTCGGAGAGCAACGACGACGCTCTCAGCAACTTCACCAGGGACGCAGCGGACACCGGTCTGTCGCCCGAGATGGTGCTCCGCATCTTCGCCACCAAGCACTGGCGAACGATCACCGACTACTGCGACGAGATCGGAGACTCCTCCGTGTCGCGCAAGCGGAGCGAGCCGCTGGAGAATCGTATCGACGACTTGATCACCTACCTCTGCATGCTCAAGTACATGGTGATCCTCCGGTCGACGGTCGGTGACTCTCCGCCGCCGGCGAAGGACGCGTGACGCGACGATGCCTCGAGGACCCAGGTCGCGACGCACCGAAGAGATGGCCGCTGAGGCCCACTCTCTGATGGAGACGGGGATGGACGCCTACAAGGCGGCGGCCATCCTCAAGATCGGCAAGTCAACTTTCTATCGCTACGGCTTCAACGTGAAGAGCGACGGCACCAAGTGGAAGCCACAAGGACGGAGGCGTACTGTCGTGACAGACGAGATGCTGAAGATGGCTAAGGAGCTGTTCGACTCCGGGATGTCGAAGGCGAAGGTGGCGGAAGAGATGAAGATTCCCGAGTGGTCGCTTCGCAACAAGCTCAAGCGAAAGAACTTCTCGATCGCCTTCTGGGTCGACGCCTACAGGACGATGACCGCTGCTGAAGCGTCTCGAGCTACAGGCAAGACGGAGATCGCCGTCTACCGGCTGTGGAATCGCCTCCGCGACAAGGGGTTCATCACCGACTGGAAGATCCCTCCTGACAGGCGCCAGCCGAAGCCCGTAGCGAAGAAGCGAAGATTCAAGCTCATCCCCTACGCAGGGAAGGAGACGCGACACGACCAGCTCATGTTCGCTCGCCGCGAGAAGCGTCACGACGGCAGAGGGTCGCGGTCATGAGCAACTGTCCACGAGTGATGACCCGAGACGAGATGATCGAAGGTCTCAAGAGAGGAAAGACGCTGGCTGTGGACCGCAGGGACGCTCCAGAGCTGGAGGATCTCCTCGATCTCCAGGCGGAAGGTCTCGTGGAGTCGGAGCTGATCGAGGTCGACGAGCAGTACTCCGTTCTCAAGTTCAGGTGGAAGCGATGAGCTATATCTTCGCGATCTGGCTGGTCATGACCGCGGCATTCTTCTTGGGATTTCACACCGGTCACGACGTGGGTTATAGTCGCGGACGTCTCGAGACGATCCGATGGTATGAGCGTAGACGCCGGTCTGAGGAGCCTGTTCCGGAAGCACCTGCCTCAGGTTGACTTCCTCGCCGTGGAGACCCCCTCCACGAGCCGCGGCGTGGCTGACATGAACTACTGCTTCGCAGGAGCAGAGGGGTGGATCGAGATGAAGCGAGCCGAGGGTCACAAGGTTCGCGTGTCACCAGAGCAGGTGGGGTGGGCGGAGCGGCGCCTCGACCACGGCGGTCGCGTCCTGGTGGCGGTGCGAAAGGTCCTGGCTAGGAGTGACAGCCTGACCCTCCTCTGGGGCGATCAGCTCAGGTCCCTCCGGGACGAGCTGCCCTTGACTGAGGTTCCTGCGATCGGGACCTGGACCGGCGGTCCTGCCCGGTGGGACTGGAAGGCCGTCCTCCAGGCTATGACCTGCCTCTCACCCAGGAGAGGGACCTGCCAGGAGGTCCGTGGTGCCATGACGGGAGGTCGCCTGTAGGGCTACCCCCACGAATCTAGATTCGTGAACCTACAGGCGTCTCTGCGACCTGTGGAACATAAGGGGTACAGCCTGTGACATTTATTCACACCTCCCTCCCCTCGAAAGATAGTTGGAAAAGAGTAAAAATAGTAGTTTACTTATTCTTTCCTCTAGGGTAGACTCTAATCACGATACAGACAGACTTCAGGGAGAACTCAGATGACTCGGTATTCTACCTTCAAGTTCATGAAGATCTCAGGGAAGATCTTCTGGGTAGTCCTGGTCAATGGCTGCTATGAGAACAGGAAGGGCGGAGTGAGCTCTAAGAAGTTCTCGAAGCTAGAAGCTGCTGAGAAGTATGCTGAGCATCTCAGGAATGCGAAGTAGGGAAAATTGAGAACTTAGGGGAGAACTAAGATGCCGCGTCGTATGGGAGAGCTCCGTCGCCTTCTCGCCGAGTGGAACAGCCTGGTCCCGCTGGCCCAGGAGCGAGGCATCCGTCACGTGGGTACGATGCGGGTTCAGGCTCGCGAGTACTTCCACATGGACCGGGTCGTGGCCCGCCAGCGGGTCGCCGATCTCCGCGCCCAGGTGGCTCCGTTCTTCGCGCCGAACATCTCTGCCCCGGTCGAGCAGCAGGCGAGCGACACCTTCGGCGTCGAGCTCGAGTGCTACATGCCCCGCGGCACCACTCGCTCGCAGCTCGCGCAGCTCATCCGCGACGCCGGCGTCCTGTGCCAGGAGGAGCACTACAATCACTCCACGCGCACTCACTGGAAGGTCACGACGGACGGCTCGCTCGGCTACGATTACGGCGTCGAGATCGTGAGCCCACCTCTCTCCGGTGAAGCCGGCTTCGACGCTCTCCGCAAGGTGTGCCAGGTCTTAACCCGGCTCCGCTGCAAGGTGAACAAGAGCTGCGGCCTCCACGTCCACGTCGGCGCGCGCCACCGCAGCGTCGCGAACCTCAAGAGCCTGGTCCGCGCCTACAAGCACTTTGAGCTCGTGATCGACTCGTTCCTCGCTCCCTCGCGTCGCGGCAACAGCAATCAATTCTGTCAGTCGTCACACATCTCGAACGAGACGAACTTCGACGTCGCGACGACGGTCCGCGAGGTGGGTCTCGCTTCCGGTCAGTACGGCTTCGACCACGCTCGCTCGTCAGGGCGCTATCGCAAGCTGAACCTGATGTCCTTCCCCGGGTACGGCACCGTCGAGTTCCGCCAGCACCAGGGCACGGTCGAGGGGCGGAAAGCAGAGATGTGGGTCAGGTTCTGCCTGCGGATGGTCGCATCTTCCTCGAGCATGACCCATCAGGAAGTTGTCATGCGGGATAACACCTTCGCAGGTTTCGCTTCGTTCCTGGGTCTGACCCAGGTGGAGCAAGACTACTTCAACGAGCGCCGCGAGGAGTTCGCGTCGCGAGAGCAGAGGAGAGCGGCATGAGGTACAGAGCAGCAGACGGCACGCAGTACGAAGCTCAGGACGCGAGCGACCTGGTTCATCAGATGCACGAGTCTAGCTTCGCCAGGCGCGACAGCGACTTCGAGTTCACCGCCGAGATGGCAGACCGTATGGAGAAGACCTACGGCGGCAAGGTCCGCAGCTTCCCCCTCGAGGACTTCGTCGACGACCTGATGTCGATCGGCTTCCTCAAGGAGGGCGGCGAGAGCAAAGTGGAGAAGCGACGTGGCTAAGAAGACCAAGAAGCAGCGCCTCAACGAGGAGCTCAAGGAGCTTCGCGAGAAGCGTCGCGTGCTAGAGGACCTGAGGCAGAAGAAGCCTCAGGCTCCTGCCATCATCTCGATCTCGAGGTCGATCCACCGCACCCATCACCTGTACTGGGCCTACGGCTCGAACCTCAACGTTGCAGAGATGCAGCGCCGCTGCCCGCAGGCCGTGAAGTACCAGAAGCTCTACGTCAACAACGGCCTGCTGGTGTTTCGCGACCGCGCCGACGTGATGAGCACCAAGAGCTCGGACGACTTCGTGGCCGGCGGTCTGTGGTGGATCACCGACGCGTGCGAGAAGACGCTCGACAGATACGAGGGAGCTCCGCGTCACTACGCGAAGCGATACCTGACCCTGAGGATCAGCGGAGTGGTGAGGACCTGCCTGTTCTACAAGATGAACGACCGCGGTATCATGCCGCCGGACGAGGCGTACCTCGACAGGATCGCCAAGGGCTACCACGACTTCGACCTCGACCTGACGTTGCTCAGCATGGCCGTCGCTCGGAGCCACGAGGACAAGCAGCGCACGCCGTACCTCCGCGAGAGCTGGGAGCGACGTGGCAAGCTCGCTCGCGCCAAGATCATCCTGGGTTAGAGGAGATCTGACATGACGCCGCAGAGTTGCCTTCACCAGATCTACCTGACCCACGTCGCACTGTATCGCCTCCACCAGGTCGAGGAGAAGGTCAAGGGAAGCCACGAGATCCAGCGTCTCGTGGTCGATGCCTACGACGCGGTCGAGAGACTCCGCGTGCTCCTCGAGGCCGAGCGACAGGCAGAGACTGCGGCTGGCTGCACCATCGAGGTCCAGATCGAGAACTGCATGACGGGGGAAGTCACACGGCTGACGACTGGGGAGGAACACGACTATGACATGGCTCTGTTCGAAGCAGCCATCATAAAGGAGTTTCGCCTGGCGTTTCAGGAGCCGCTCCGCTCGGGAGGTGAGTCGTGAGCAAGAAGACCCAGGTGGTGTTCGTCTACGGCAGCCTCAAGCGAGGCTTCCACAATCACCACCTCCTCGAGACGAGCGAGCTCCTCGGCGAGGCGACGAGCTGCGACCGCTTCGTGATGTGGGGAGCCGGCTTCCCGTTCCTCGCCTCGAAGTCGCGCGGTCACCGCGTCGCCGGCGAGCTCTACCTGGTGGACCTCGAGACGCTTCAGTGCCTCGACCATCTCGAGGGACACCCTCGGTTCTACCGCCGCCAGTCGCGTCTGTTCCGAACAGGCCGCACGCGGAGGCGGGCCTGGATCTACCTGGTGCCGCAGGACCGCTATCAGAGCTCCGACGTACTCGTGAGGCCAGACAGGGACAGCATCCTGCGGTGGAGTCAAGAGCAGGCGGGATGGTGATTCAAAAGAGAAAAAATACCCATTTACTTTTAATTTTCTCTTTGGTAGACTGGTCTCCTTCGCAGCAGGAGATACTCATGTCAGATCCACACTTCCAGGCCGCAGACCAGGTCTACCAGATCTTGAACCTCACCCCCTTAACCACCAACCAGATCAGGGACCTCCTCGCTCAGGTCGCCGATCGCCTCCAGGCTCCCCTAGCTCCGCACTGGGCCGACCAGCTCCAGGTCTTCGACCAAGTCGCCTTCAAAGACGCTCAGGGCAAGGTCAGGCAGGGCTACGTGTCCGCAGTCACCATCTCAGAGTCAGGTCCAGACGCCGTCCAGCTCCACTACACATTCACCGATACAGACCAGCCAGACACCAACTCAGATCACAGGGTCGAGCACATCTCAGGGGACTTCTTCAAGATCTGATCGGGGTCAGGGGGTGTGACATTTATGTCACACTCCTCCCCCTCCTGAAAATAAATCGGAAAAGAGTAAAAATAATAGTTTACTTATCCTTTCCTCTAGGGTAGACTACCACTATCGGAAGACAGGAACACAGGGGAAATCAGATGAACGTCGACAGCTCCAAGTCCTACGCCACCCAGGAGAACCTGATGAAGGCCCTCGAGAAGATGGACCTCTTAAGGTTCCGCCCCGTGGTGGTCCGCAACAAGGAAGGCCGGTGGACGGCGATCTTCGGCTACTCTCTCTCGCAGCACCAGAACCCCGCTTCGATCTGCCACCTGGGCTTCATGGTCATCAACTGAGGTCTTCCCTCGGAGCCCCTGCCCCGCCCTCGGCAGGACCAGCGAGACTAGGGGCACTCAGGTTCAACCCAGAGCACAGACAGGAGACACCGATGTGCAGCCACCACGATCACGAAGCCGAGATGCAGCAGATGGAAGTCGAGGGAGATCGCCTACAGACCGCCCGCGACGAGCGCAACAAGCACGCCGCCCGCTCCGCGATGGAGCAGACCGACATCTTCGCCGGCCTCGACGGCACCCTAGAAGAGGGCCACGAGGAGGCTACGTCCGAGGACATGCGCGGCAAGTTCAGCGACGCTCTCGTCGCCCGCCAGTTCCTCCGGGCTGGCAAGGCGATCGTTACACTGGTCTCCACCAAGACGGGGAACCGCTTCACCTACAAGGTGACCAAGAGCGACGACGGCAACTGCCACTTCGTGGCCCTCCTCAACGGGCCGGACAACACCTCCAACTACAAGTACCTGGGTCGCATCGCCCGCGAGATCTTCTTCAAGGGCCGCAAGACGCCGAAGGCCGGAGACATCGCGACAGATGCGCCGTCGATGCTCGCCTTCGACTTCGCCTGGAGGCACCTCGTGCAGGGGAGCATCCCCGCCAACCTCGAGATCTGGCACGAGGGCTCCTGCGGCAGGTGCGGGCGCCGCCTCACGGTGCCTGCCTCTATAGCTCGCGGCTTCGGTCCCGAGTGCAGCGAACGGATGGGGTTCTAACGGCTTCCTCGCCTCATCCTCAACTGGAGCCGCGCGAATGCGGCTTCCTTTTATCCCCAGGAGATCGACATGGCTTATGTGAACTGGTCTGCTCGCGCTGAGGAAGCCGAACTTCGTGGCGACTGGCATGAGGCTAAGAAGTGCTGGTACTACGCGGCTCAGCAGCTCAACGGCAATCCCTACGGTCTCAGGACCGAGTACGTCTTGAGAGAGGACGCTGCAGGTGAACGCATCCGAGGAGAGGTGTCGTGACCCTCTACAAGATCTACTTGACGAACTTCGATCGCTTCTCCGAGTGGGAGTTCTTCAGCCTCGAGGACGCCGCAGTCGCAGCGAAGAAGATCTGCTTCGAGTGCAGCATCCATCACGGCCAGCGCCTCGTGGCGGTCTGGTCGCCCCTCAACGGCCTCAGCCTGGTCCACTAGGGAGGAGCGTCATGACGGGACTGCGAGAGACGAGCGAGGCTAGCATGGTCGCCGCCCACAAAGCCGGCACGGCGTTCTGGCGCTACAACCGGCCAGTCGACGCTACCCGCGAGCACCTTGCCAGCGTCGCCCGCTCCTGCGGGTGGCACGGCGAAGACGAGACGGCCTGGCTTGCCGGCTACTACGGAGCCAAGGCTCGAGATCAAGGCTGGGAAGAGTAAATCAGATAGGTTTACTCTTCTTTTCCTCTGTGGTATGATGATCAGAGAGAGGAGACACATATGAGCAGACCGAGATACAGCAAGCAGCTCCGCGAGGCGAGGTCGGTCGCCGAGGAGCTAGGACTCGAGGACGTCGTCTTCGAGCCGCGGAGTCGCCACTTCTTACTCCGCGCCACGTACCAGGGCCGCGTGATCACGACGATCGTGTCGGCGAGCTCGAAGAACTGGCGCATCCACGACTTCTTCCGCACCAACCTCAAGCGATCCATCCGCGAGGCATCCCTATGACAACCCGCAAGCGTCGCACCACGTTCCGCGTCGTGGCCACCCGAGAGTCGATCGACAACAGCGAGAGGAACTCTCTCCACTGGTGCATCTTCGCCCTCGCGATCGGCTACTCCATCCCCGGAGCGATCCACATCTCGGTCGACAAGGACGAGACTCGCTTCTCCTACAAGGGCATGAGGTACATCTTCCGCACGCCTCCCAAGTCTGCCGAGATCGCCGAGAGCTACGACCGCGGCGTCCTCAGCAAGAGAGAGGTTCGCCCCTGGGACGACATCCTCGAAGATCCCATCAGCGTCGAGCCGGTCCAGCACAAGCGACCCAAGCGGAGAGCTGCGACCAACCAGAAGGTCAGCGTCAAGCGAAAGCGACGCACCGGCAGGTGCGACTCGGTTCGCTCGACTCGGTGGAACGGAGGGAAGCTGCGATGAAGATGCGGGTCACGTTCGAGATCGACAGCAGCAACTACGGCTGCATCATCCGCCTCCAGGAGGACGGCGTCGTCAGCAAGGTCATATCGACCTCAGTCGAAGACGTCATGCCCGATCGCGAGAAGGCAGTCATCAAGATGAAGGAGTACCGAAACGGCCACAGCGTCTCCGCCGCCAGGGTGAAGACAAGTAGCGATCTCCGCGCTGTAGAGCTCGTGGTAGCCATCATGCAGAGCGACCCTGACTCGGTCTGGCACATCGAAGAGATCGGAGCTCGCCTCCACAGCGGCTTCGGACACCACCCAACTACGGCTTCGTCGACTATGTCCATCCTCAAGAAGCACGGCTACGTGAACCACGTCAGCGTCGGCAACTGGAAGCTGAGCGAGCTCGGCTGCAAGCACGAGCAGAACGTCCCGCTGCCGTTCAAGGTGAGCTCATGACGAGAGTCCTGAGATCGGTCCACTACAAGGATCGCTACGGAGCCTGGGCTGGCAATCCCAAGGGGAACAGGCCGAACTACGAGCGATGCTGCGAAGCGGTATTCCGCAACTTCCATGCGTACCAATGCACCAGGCTGCGAGGGTGCGGACCCGACGAGGCGTACTGCAGGCAGCACGATCCTGCGGTGAAGAAGAGACGAGAAGAGGCATCTCGAGCTCGTCAAGATCTGGCCTTCCGATCACGCCGCCTCGAGATGAGCGGAGCTAGCTTCTTTGAGGTTCTCAAGAAGATAGCCGCGGGCCACGACGATCCGCGTCAGCTGGCTCAGAAGACAATAGACGAGTTCGAGAGATGACAGTCCACCTGTACTGGGACTACCCCAAGGGGAGCGACTTCTCCGAGAGCAACAGCTCGAGGATCACCCGAGCGGTGACCCTATGCGGCAAGTCACTCCCCGTCGGGATGGTGACTGCGAACCCCCTAACTGCCACCTGTGACACCTGCGTCGAGCGATACCGAGAACATCAAGAGAGGGCAAGAGACATGGTCAAGACCGTGAACATCCACGACCTCAGCGGACCGCAGCTCGTGAAGGCCTACAACGAGATGCGGGCCACGGCGGGGCATCCTCCCATCAAGAAGTTTCGCGACCTGGAGACGGGGCGGCGCTTCGTCACCGACGCCATGGTCATGGTCGGCTCAGCTTCGAAGGTCGACGAGATCCTCAGCGAGGTGGCTGCTACGGCTACGGCAACCCGGGAGGAGGCTCCTGCTGCGGTCAGCGGCAAGGAAGAAGACTCTCCGCCTGTCACTGACAAGAACAAAGAGGTCAAGAAGAGTAAAAAGAAAGATGGCATCTCTGACGCAGATGAGATAGAGATCCTAGATCTTGACTACGGCAAGCGGGAGAAGCCTTCTGCCACCATGACGCGATGGGGGAAGCTCCTCGCGCTGAAGACCAAGACGGTGGGCGAGTATCGCGCCAAGATCGCCGGCGACAAGACCATAGGAGACGTGAAGTGGTGGATCAAGCACAAGAGGATCTCTCTGAAGGCGTGAGTCGTCGTCGCTTCTCCTTGGAGCCGGACAAGATCAACTACTCCGTGTCAGAGCGGGAGCTCTTCCGTCTTCTCCCGAAGAACGGCTCCAAGATCAGCAGCACCAAGCTCACCGAGCTCAAGATGAAGATGCTCGGTGACTGGGACGTCGAGCACCCGCAGAAGAACGTAACGATAGCCATGACGTCGCTCAGGAAGAAGGTCGAGGTCAACCGCGAGGCCTTCCGGATCTGTAGAACCAAGCGGTGCGGTCCTCACCCCATCCAGTACTGGGTCGAGTGGAAGAAGTGACGACATGAAGCAAGCCTGCGGCATCTGGTTTCCCGACGACGAGAAGCACCTCGTAGACATGGTGAGTCGCTCGCCGCGGGTCGACGGCAAGGGCACCTACCAGCTTCACAAGCTCGAGGCCGCACTGAAGTTCGTTCCCAAGCGGCGTCTAGCCCTCGACGTCGGTATGCACGTCGGCCTGTGGGCGATGCACCTGGTGAAGACGTTCAAGACCGTGATCGGCTTCGAGCCGGTGGCAGATCACCTCCACTGCTTGGCCAGAAATATGGCTGAGGCTAACGTCACCAACTGGAAGGTTCACCCGTTAGCTCTTGGCAACAAGAATGCGAACGTGGGCCTCAAGCTCATGAAGGGCAGCACCGGCAGCACCGCGATCGCTGAAGAAGACGGGGTGATCCCGATGAAGCGCCTTGACGACTTCGAGTTCACCGACCCTGTAGACTTCGTGAAGATCGACGTCGAGGGCTACGAGTACATGGTGCTGGAAGGCGCCGAGCAGACGCTGCGAAGGCACAAGCCGGTCGTCATCGTCGAGCAGAAGCCAGGGAAAGTCGAGTGGTTCGGCCACAAGCAGTACGACGCTCGTGATCTTCTCATTTCGTGGGGCGCGCGTCAGGTGTTCGAGATGCAGGGCGACTGCTGCCTGACGTGGAGGAAGTGATGAGCCTCGTCGAGTCGCTGACTCGCGACGACGAGCCGCAGTTCGCGCGCTGGAAGCACCAGCAGCAGGCGCTGGATCGCATGCGCTCGCGTCGCGGCTTCGCCCTGTTCATGGACATGCGGACCGGCAAGACGAAGGTGATCCTCGACGAGTGGGCCGAGATGGTTGCGTCTAGAGAGGTGTCGCAGCTCCTGGTGATAGCCCCGGCTGGGGTGTACCGGACCTGGAGCCAGGCGGCTCGGGACCATCTCCCCCTCGGCCTGCTGCGACGGTCGGCTCTGATCACGTGGTCTGCCAGCGGCAGCCAGAAGGAGACTGGTAGAGTCAAGGTCCTCCTGGGTAGGCCGGGACCCAAGATCCTCCTCGTGAACGTAGAAGCCCTCTCTGCTGTAAAGCGAGCTCAGGACCTCTGCCTTAACTTCTGCCTTGACGCCCCTACCACGGTAGTCATAGACGAGAGCACCACGATCAAGGAGCGGAAGGCCAAGCGAACCAAGTTCTGTCTCAAGCTGAGTCAGACGGCCAGAGCGCGTCGCATCCTGACGGGCACACCGTCGCCACAGGGACCGCTGGACCTGTTCTCTCAGTTCGCGTTTCTCGACTACAAGATCCTCGGCTGGAACTTCACGGCGTTTCGCAACCACTACGCGAAGATCGTCCGCAAGCCGTTCGGCCCGGGTGGGCGGATGATCGACGTCGTCGACGGCTACAAGAACCTCGAGCAGCTCAAGAACCGGATCGCTCCCCACTCCTACCGCGTGAAGCTGAGCGACTGCTACGACCTGCCGGAGAAGATGTACCTGCGTCGCGACGTAGAGATGAGCGACGAGCAGCGCAAGGTCTACGCTCAGATCAAGGAATACGCCACGGCAGTCCTCGAGAGAGCCGAGAAGGAAGGCGAGATCCACCGCGTCACGGCTACGATCGTGCTGACCCAGGTGCTGCGACTTCATCAGGTCCTGGCAGGTCACGTGACGAGCGACGACCACTGCACTGTGGACCTGGCAGAGAACAAGACTTCTGAGATGCTGGAGATACTGGCGAACCACCAGGGGAAGGCGATCATCTGGGTCGCGTACGACCGCAGCGTCGCGAAGGTGGTTCACGCTCTGACCGAGGCCTACGGCAAGGGGAGCGCCGCTCGGTTCTGGGGTGGGAACGTGGACACTAGAGAAGACGAGGCGAAGCGATTCCTGATCGACCCAAGCTGTCGCTTCATGGTGGCCACCGCAGCGTCAGGTGGTCGCGGGAGGACCTGGGCGGTAGCCGACCTGGTGATCTACTACAGCAGCACCCACTCGCTGGAGCACCGCCTTCAGAGCGAGGAGCGGCCGCAGGCGGTGGGTAAGACCCAGAGCGTTGCCTACTTCGACCTGGTCTGCCCTGGCACCGTCGAGGAGAAGATCCTCCACGCCCTGCGGAACAAGATGAGCCTCAGCGACGCGGTGACCGGCGACGACTGGCGTGAGTGGGTGGTGTGAGGTGGACGAGAAGACCAAGATTGAGGTTCTCAAGATCCTCAGGACCATAGCTCAGAGAACCTGCAAGCGGTGCATTCGCACCTACGAGATACCGATCAGCGTGATGATCGACGAGATAGACAAGGAGCTTCGATCACGATCTGCGGCGAACCGTCGACGCGTCAGAGATCGGCCGCCGAAGACCCACTAGGCGGGTGCAACTCGAAACGGTGGGCGCTACGCGTGATCGGTCGGGACGCCGAGCGTAGCTTGTGGGGTTGCACACTTACGCGCTTCTCTAGACGACAAGAGATAACGTCATGAGAGTCTTCTTCGGCGAAGTTATCGAGTTAGTCCTCGTTCTCGTGACGTTCGGCGTCTTCATCTTGATCGTGATGTACGCTTTCAACCTGGGATGCAAGTTCAGCCACTGGCTCCACGACGAGGAGTACGTCTTTCTCTTTCCGAACGGCTGGGTCTGGCGCAAGAGAGGGACGAGAGACAACCCGTGACCCTCGTAGATGCCAAGTGCAGACTGTTCGCCCTGATGCTCGCCGCCAGGTCGGCGCGTCGCGTCCTGGCGAAGCGAAAGGAAGATCTTCTCGAGCAGCGCAAGCGGTTCGACTCGAAGTTCTGGTACGACATCCGCAAGAAGATCGACGCAGAGATCACCGAGATCGACCACGTGACGCACCAGATCAACGGCGCGCTCGGAGAGCAGTGACAGCGTCACTCCATCTTGTATGATTCCATCGTGAACAGAACCGTCCCGCTCGAGGTCCACAGGCCGTGGCCCGCGAAGCAGCCGCCGCCGAACGTGATGCCTACCGTCTGAAGGTCGGCCGTCGTGGCCGCGAACCCAGCTGGGTCGGCCTGGTTTAAGATGTTGGTCCAGTGGTCAGGGTCGAGAGGGACCGTCATGCTGAGCGTGCCGAGACCCTCGAGCCTGGTCCAGGTCTTCTGGAAGAATCTCCCCGACGGGTTCTTGTCGGTGAAGTCGTCGCCTCGCTTCTGGAAGTACAAGCTGGCGTGAGCGCCGTAGTCGCATGGGTTGTTCGCTCTGTTCCACTCCCACGTGACTGGGTTGCCGCTCAGCTCCTTCAGGGTGTACCTAGCCGTGATCGTTCCGCGGGCGTAGCCGCTGACTCCAGTCACCAGGTAGTGAGCGCCGTCCTGGATCGGGAACACGAACGACCACCCGTCCTGGGCGTACCCAGGGGCAGAGATGTTAGGACTGTACTGAAACGCCCATCGCGTCGGGTCCATCGAGATCACGATCGGTTGACTCGAGGGTGGAGACGGAGGAGATCCTCCACTGCACGCTCCTAGCGACAGCACCGCCGCTACGGTGAAGATCTTTACCAGGTCGATCTCCGCGTGAAACCATCTTGCGAAGCAGCTTCTACACTCGAACTTGTCGCTCATGAGCGCCTCGTAGCAGACCCAGACATGGAGAGAACTGTGGCACCTGACACAGACTTCGCGTTCGGTTCTGGTCCACTGGTCCATGATCTCTCTCCAGCGTTCTCCTCGACGATGCGTCGGAACATCGGAGCGTCAACTCCGAGGTCCTCGACGTATCTGGCGAAGGCAGCCGTGTCCTTCGGGAGACACGATCCGCCGAACCCCCTGAAGTGCTCGCTGCAGTCGAGATAGTGATGACCGATCGAGCTCCGCAGCGCCATCGCGTTCTTGACATTGGAGTAGTCGACTCCAGCCGACTTGCAGACGTCGTAGAACTGGCACGCGAAGTTGATCCTGAGAGCGTTGTAGACGTTGCTGAAGTACTTGCAGAACTCTGCTTCCATCGGCGTCATCCGCACGATCTTCTTCGGGTAGTAGCCGTGGGCCAATCGGATCTTCTCGAAGTCGGTGTGGCGGTAAGATCCGACGATGAGAACTTCGTGGTTCTCGACGAAGTCGCTGTAACTGCACTTCTCGCGGAGAAACTCCGGACAGTAAGTCAGCGCCAGCTTCCGCTCGATGTGAAGGCGGTCGGTCGTCCCTGGAACTACGGTGCTCTTGATCACCACTGTGCCGCGATATGTGATCCGCTCGAGATCTCGTACTATCTCCTCGACTATCGAAGTGTCACATCTTTCGTCAGGTAGCTGAGCGGTAGGGACGCATATGAAGATGATCTCGGTGTCAAGGAGGTCCTCGAGGCGCGTGTCCATCTTCACGTCGTGACAGACCACGTCGTGACCCAGTCGCCTGAAGGCGTAGCGGAGGGTTCCTCCGACCATCCCCACACCTACGATGCCGATCTTCATGCTTTCTCCTCTGGAAGTTTTCCAAACGTGATGATGAGCTCTTGTCTCTCTTTGAGGTGATGCACCAGCTTGTCGTGGAACTCGATGGCATGGTACAGGTCGTGCCAGACTAAGACGAAGCGGACCTGCTTCACGTCTTCGTGGAGCTCGACGAAGTAGCGACCGTCCTCGTGGAGCTTGAGAGGTCCGTCGCCAATCGCCATCACTCGGTGTCCGCTACTATGACCTGAACGGCCTTCTCTGAGTCGACGATCGACTCGATCCATCTCAGGAGGTTCTCTGCATCTTCTACTATCTCTACCTCTCCACGCACCACTGGACCGAAGTGGGTGCAGAGACGCCTCAAGCAGATAGCTGCAGCCTCGACCGCGAACAGAGGACACATGATCACGATGCGCTGGAACTGCTCACCTCTGGTGCCTTGAGTTCCGTAGGGTCGCAGCGTCTTAGGTCTTACTCCCTCGCGGAATACCTCCCACAGGCCTGTGTCCGGATTCTCTGAGTACTTCTCTATCATATTCTCGATCTGGCCAGAGACGAAGTGTGAGTTCCAGCTCTGCTGGAACAGGCCTGACTCTGCGGTGTCTGCAGTCGTGTTGTCTGCCGACATGTCACGACCCTCGTTGTACTCTCCAGAAGACTCTCGCATGCCGAGGCCTATCATGATCAAGAACAGGCGTCGCAGCACGTCAAGACCAGGGTTCATCTCCTCCTGAAATACTCTCCAGATCGCGTCGCGGCGGTTCTTGACGACACCTTCTGCCATCTCCTTCACCTCAGCATCGCCGTTCTTGAATCTCTCGTAGATGACGGCATATGCCAGGGCCATACCCTTGATGTACCCAGGAGGGGCGACGCCACGATCGAGCCACTCGCGGCCCATCAGCGGAGACTCAGAGGCTGCTCGTATCACAGCGTCACGTGTCGCCTTCATCATGTCTTCCACCGATCAGTTGATGAGAGGCCCATTCCTGGTGCCAGCTACGAGATACGTGACGAAGGACGTACCGTCGACCGCGTTACCTGAAGCACCGGCTGCTCCTCCAGGCGTAGACGAGGTGACGCCACTGCTGCCAGCTGTACCAGGGTTGCCGCCGTTTCCGCCGCTGGAGCCACCCTGGGCTTGGCCACCTGTACCACCTGCGGTCTCCGTACCAGGATTTCCGGCGACGCCGTTCGAACCTCCTCCGGAACTACCGTTTCCTCCGAGACCCACTTCGATGCCTGCACCGCCGCCGCCACCGCCACCGTCGAACAACCCTGGAGTAAGTCCGCCACCTCCGCCACCACCACCGCCACCTGAGACCTCACTGTTGTTGGTGAGACTGATGGCATACCTGGTGTACAGCGCCGTTCCTCCTCCGAGGCCAGCGGTGGCTTGGGATACGGGGAAGACTGCGCCGTTACCACCCTGGCCGCCCTTACCCTCGATCTTTCCGTTGTTGGTGATGCCGATAGTGACACCTGCCGGCCAGCTGCCGACGTCGAACGAAGGGACGCTAGTGTTGCTGCTCCCGATCTTGATGCCACTCTGGACCACCACCGTGACCACGGTACCGGAGACCGGCGTCGCGTAGATCGAGTCGTGAACGGTGCGGAGGTTCACGTTGTTGACATTGCCGTCGAAGATGATGACGTGCGGCGCATCCGGGCTCTGCACCGCCTGCTGGGTGAACAGCATCTCCTCAGCCTGAACTGTAAACTTCTCCGCCTGAGGGTTGACCTGAACGACTTGGATAGGAACTTCGACCAGACTGCCATCAGTGTCTTGAAGCGGCCACCCTCCGAGAAAGTATCCGCCTCCAAGTGAGGGGTCGTCTACGGAGTAGCGTAGGAGATCGAACTTGAAGCTCCGCGGCGGATCGCGAAACCTGCCGATGATGTTGGTGCTGGCCTTCGTGGCCACGGCCCTTCCTCCGGTAGGAACCCACCTGGAGAAGATCTTCTTGATAGCCGGCCCGTTGTAGTCAGTCTCCGAGTCGGCGTCCATCGTCACTGCCGAGCTGCGATAGTTGTCGATCTGATCTTCCTTCACCAGAGGGTTGATCTTGGCAAAGTAGAAGTAGATCTGACTGACTCTCTTTTCAGGCTGCTCACTGATGTTGAGAGTCCCTGCGATCGTGTTGTCCTGGTCGTAGACCACCGACTGAGTCGAGATAGGCCTGAGAACTTGAAGGCGGATCTCCTCGTTCACATCATCCCACCAGATGGCTAGACCTGCTTGCTCTACCAACTCCGAGATGAGAGTGTTGACAGATACCGGCTCTGCGATGAGAGCCGTATACACCGTGTTGAGATAGGCTGATGTCTCCGTGGTCCAGTTCGAGAGAGTGATAAAGCCGGTATCGACTCCTGCGTAGGTGGTAAACAGGTCGTATATGATGTTGGCTACGTCCATGCCGCTATAGAGGAGACAGAGCTGGACGCGATCCTGAGCATTGTGAGTCACAGCGGTAGTGTTGAACTCACCGCGGGTGAGAGTGAACACGTCTCCACTTCGCGTGAATCCACAGATCTCACTGCCACCGACTGCTACATACCCAGATGCTGGATACTCTGATCCTACTCCAGTCGGCGACAGCGTAACCACTGTAGTCGGAGGAGAGTTAGGCGGAGAGTCTCCAGACGCCGAGATGTTGGCAGACAGGAAGCCGTTGGAGAGAACTGGAGCCTGCGCCCTGTCGCCGTCTGCCAGCTTGAGGATGTCCTTGGCGACTATGGTGTACTCACCGTCGTCTGAAGGTCCATCAGTAGACTCGACGACGTAGTGACGCGTCTCCATCTCTGACAGCGACTGGTCTGTCGTCCCGATGATGAGACGCATGGCAGAGCCACGAAGCTTGAGACCGTAGTAGGCACGCCACTTGCCCCAGAAGGTGCCGCTGTCAAACGCCTCAGATGCGAATATGTGGCGATGGTCCTTGAACCTCACCGTGACGCTGGCGCGCTGACCGAGGTCGGAACCGAGACTGATGGTGGCAGGAGTGACCCTTACCTCCTTGATCGACGGGATGGCGTCGATGTCAAGCGGGAGATAGGAAGTATCGACTGCGAATCGAAACATCGTCGCGATAGGAGGGCTCATGCCCAAGGCTGGCACGTCTATCTCGACGTAGGTGAGAGCCTGAGTCACGCGATGGCTCTCATCGAGAGTACAGCAGCCATGCGCCTGGTCACCGGATCAGTGTCAGGCTGGACGTCCTCCGTGAGCCACGCGAACGCAGTGTCTTCGGGGTAGTCGTTAGGGTTCCACGCCCAGAAGAACGGAACCTCGACTGCAGCGGCTACGAACGGGTCGAAGTTGGCACGATACCAGCTCGGAGTGAACCAGGCGAACTCCGCCTTGCTATCACGATACTCGCTGAGCTGAATCCTTCCAAGAAAGTTTCCACTCTCGCTCATGCCGTTCACGACTACGGTCTTCCTGGCATGAGGGAGGTCCTTGTGCTGAACGTCTATCTTGACTCCTCTCTCGAGGACCAGAAGCTCACCAGCGTAGAGCACTGACGCCTGAGCAGCGTCACTCCCTGCCGAGATGGAGAGACGCAGGTCGCTGGTAGTCGGAGAGAACCTCAGGATCAGTGGTTTGTCGTCCTCTACGAGAACTCCAGCCCCGGGTGTCAAGCTGCTGATAGGTACGCTGTTAGGAACGAAGTCGCCAGTGTACAGCGCCTGTCCCTTGATGACCCTGAGCTGGTCGATCCAGCCGTCAACCGGAGTAGCGAGATCTCCGAATGGTGATCCGAACGTATTGCCGATGACGGGCGCATTTGCCGCATTAGTCATTGGATTGCTGTTGGCAAAGGTGCCTTGAGACAATCCGTTCAGGTACAGCGTCGTGGTTCCAGAAGACCGGCACAGGGCGATGTGGTACCAGGTGTTGATAGATACGGTAGTACCAGCGGTTATGACGTCAGACCCGTTGATGAAGTATCGCAGATCGTTGCTCTCGAGTCGCAGACACACCGAGAACTGGGCACCACCTGCTGCACCTCTGCTGTCGTAGAGCATCTGACGGTGCGACAGCGAGCTGAACCGCGCCCACATGTCGATGGTGAAGTCGCCGGTCCCGAAGTCAAAGTCGCTCGAGCCGTCACCGCTGAGATAGCTGTCAACGCCGTCGAACAGACACGACGCAGTGCCGAACTTGAACTGGGCGGTATCGAGCTGAGCGCCATTCACAGCAGTGAAGACGTGATCACTTCCACCGCTGTCAACTATGCTGGTAGATCCGTCTGTGCCGTCGAAGTTCAACAGGAGATCATATCCGCCGTTGATCAGGTTCCCTCCGTCTGGGTAGGCAGCTGTCGGCGCAGTAAAGTTGGCAGTCCACGACGCGGTACCAGAGAGGATGCGAAACTCGTCGATCCACCCGTTCATCTGTTGGGCGCCGCTCTTGTCGCCTCCTATCTCGTCGATGCCAGTCGTGTTGGAGACGCTGTAGCTAGCCGAGTATGTACTCCCCTCCTGGGTGCCGTTGATGAAAAGCTTGGTAGAGCTGCCGCTCTTGGTAACTGCCACGTGATACCAGGTTCCAGTCAGCAGCGCAGTAGTCCCGGTGATCCGGTCTGCGGAGTTCTGAAAGAACTTGACTACGTGACTGGTCTGAGCCACGTAGATCGTTATACCGTTGGCCGCTCCAACGCTGGTTCGCGAGTCATAGAGGATCGCATCAGATCCGACGTGGGCGCTGATCCTGACCCAGAAGTCGACGGTGTAGTCAGAAGATCCGATCGGAACGTTGGTGCTCTTGAGAGAGCACGCGTTGAGACGCGCCGAAGCAGAGCCGAACTTGAACTGAGAGGTGTCGATCTGAGGAGATCCGAATGCTATGTTGACTCCATAGTCGTTCCCAGAAGAGTCCTGGAACTGAGTCGACCCGTTGGTTCCCTCGAAGTGAAGGAGAAGCGAAGACGGAGTGCTCCCCATACCGGTGAGACTCACCTTCGCTCCTATGGTGCCAAAGTTGTGCTTAGCTACGGCAAGATAGTTGGTAGTCTGACCACCAAGCGACACGTCAATCGTCTGAGCTGCAGCAGAACTGGCTTTCCAGAACAGGTGCGAAGCGGTGTTGAGAAGATTGCTAGCCGGGAACCCGGTCTCGGTAGAGCTAGATGCGACAGATGTCGCAATGTTATCGATGCCAATGAGAGGAACTCCGGAGGGGGAGTCACCCGGGTCGTATCCGCTCTGGATCTCTATCATGCTGGCACCTTGAGCTTGTAGCCGTCTGACATACCTGCGTTGAGAGAGTCGAAGAGACCTCGCAGCATGTCACCTGTGAACAGGTCACCTGGCTTCATGCCGCGAATCTCTACCGTCTGAGATCCACCGCCAGAACCTCCGACCTGTCCCGGCCTGCGGATGTCGACCATCTCTCCAGGCGTAGCCTGAAACGCTACCATCTGCGAGTCTACGCCAGTGAGACCGCCACCGACCTTGAAGCTGCCGCCGGTAGCGAACTGCTGCGATTGAATCTTGGCCACGTAGCCAAGGCCTGCCACTACGGAGGCAGCAGCAGCGGCGTAGCTGAACGGCGGTGGGTAGGTGGCTAGAGCCTTGGTTGCAGCGGTATAGGTGTTGAAGACTGCCTGAGCGATGGCGGCGATCTTTGCCGCAGTGCTGAACTCCTTGTTGGCCTGCGCTGCAGCGGCTAGACCAGTAGCCAAGTCACTGGCGATCTTCCCCGCTGCGATGTCCCACGCTTGACCCGTCGACTCGGCTGCCTTGCGGGAGGCGAGAGCTGCCTGGTCGGCAGTGATGGCATTGTTGCTGAGGAGGACTTGAATGCGCTGGAGCTGCTGCTCGTACTGGAGATAGGCAGGAAGACTCTGCTCGACGAGCTGGGCACCAGCCTGCTGGAGGAGAGCCTGGTTCAGCGCCTGCTGCGCCGCTGTAAGCTTGGTCTGATCGTTGGTGAGCTTCAGTGCCAGCTGATCTACGAGACCCAGCTGGATCGCCTGCTGAACGAACCCAGGAGCGAGATTGTTGAACTCACCGCGGAGCTCGGCCGTCTTGATGGTCAGCTCGTTGAGGGTCTTCGACAAGTCGCCGAGGGGGATGGCAGGAGCGGAGATCTTCACCCTGTTGATGGCGTCGAGGTTCTGCTGAACGACGGAGAGAACCTCGTTCATGTCGACGAGGCCCTTCTCCGTCTCTGGAGGAGGCGTCTTGGCGAGCCTGGCATTGAGGGCGGCGAACGCGGCATCGGTGTCCTCGCCGTTCTTCTTGAGGAGCTCCCAAGCCTTGCTGAACTCTCCGGAGAAGATGAGCTTGCCAGCCTCCTTCAGGCCGATGAGCTCGACACCAGCACGCTGAACTCCTAAGGAGAACCTGAGAAGCTCGTCTGTGCCAAACCTGATGACACTGTTGAGAACGTTCTGAGTGTCCTCCATTCCTTTCGCGTCTTTAGCCACCTGAAGCAAGGAGCCGCTGACGTCTTGGAGAGCAGGAAGCATGCCAGCGGTGAGCTGAAGAACAATACCGTCCCATATCTTGTTGAGCTTGTCGAACTCCTTCTGGGTCTTGAGAGCAGCCGCCACCGTGTTAGCGTTGATCTCGAGGCCCAGAGCCTTCATCTGGTCCTTCTGCTCGGTGATCGCCTTCGACCCTTCGTTGAGGACCGGAAGGAGAGCTGACCCGCCGCGACCCATCAGCGCGGTAGCGAGAGCGACCTCGTTGGCTCCCTCGGTATAGTCCTTGAACTTGTTGGCCAGCTCGGCGAAGACGGTAGAGGAGTCCTTCACCTGACCACTGCTGTCGCGGACTGAGATGCCGAGGACGTCGAAGGCCTTCTTCGCCTCGCTGCTCTTGCCCTGCGCCACGTCAGCGATGTTGCGGCTGAGTCGCACCATCCCTTGACCGAGAGTGTCGATGTCGACGCCGACGTTCTTCGCCACGCCGCCGATGGCAGCGAAGCTCTCGACGTCGGTACCAGCCCGCAGCGCCGTCTTGCCGATCGTCACCAGCTTGTCGATCGCAGCTCCCATCGAGCTGACGATGCTGCTGGCCACGCTCGAGATGCTGTTGGCGATCAGCGTACCAGCAGCTACGACGCCGGCGCTGACACCGGAGAACGCCTTCTGAAAGCCAGTGGCCTTGTTCTCGGACGACTTGAGGCCGTCTTCGAACGAAGCAGAGTCGAGACCGAGGACGACTCGGAGTGCGCCGATGATAGCGTCGCCTGCGCCTGCCATGACTAGCCTCTCTTCGCCTTGTTCTCGATGGCCTTGTTGTGAGCTCTAGCGATCATCTCGAAGATCGCCGCTTGCTCTTGCCAAGTCTGGGTCTGACGCCGATCCGGGACCTGAAGCTTGCGGAGGTTCGGCAGCTTCTTGGTACGCGACAGCGCCGCGACATGCCAAGCCAGCCAGGCGCTGCGATTCTGCGCCCGGCGGGTGGCAATGTCACGGCCTTGGATGAGAGCCGACATGGTACGAGGAGTCTGATCCCAGAAGGACTCAGGCTCGAAGCCTAGGGCGACCCACTGGGTGAGGCGTTCGTCCCAGTCCCATTCGTCGCCGTCTTGGGAGGGTTTTCATCTACCTGCCCTCCGAGCTTCGGAGACATCAGCGTGATCGCCTCTATGAGGGCCTCGTTGGCCTTCTCGAGACCGACCTCGTCGACGATCTCACCGACCTGCTCCTCGGTCATACCGCGATGATACTTGTAGAGAGCTGCCTGGAGGGTGGCCAGCGTCTCCTCGACACCCCACCCCTCTAACGCGACCCTCTGGATGAGCTTCGGCCAGCTCATCTTCATCCTTCTCTCGATGGAGGCGAGAGCATACGTGTTGAGAACGAGAACGTACCTCTTACCTCCAGCCTCGAGAGGCACTTCTCCCTTGACTGGGTTAGCCACTGGTCACCTCCGATCAGGTCGTGCCGACGCTGATAGAACCTGTCACCTTGAGGGTGACGGTGGCTACCATCACGTCGTCGAACGGGACGGTAGGCTCGTAGCCGGTGACCTCACCGTTGAAGCTCCAGGTCACTCCATTAGGGAAGCTCAAGCGACAGCCGCGAGTTCGCGACTGACCCGTGGGGAGGGAGAGGAGCTCGAAGATCCTGTCATCAGTGGCATTGCCAGGGATGAAGTTCACGTCGAAGCTCGCCTCACCGCTGTCGATGAGTCCGCCGATGAACTCACGATAGCGGTTCGGTGACTGCATGTGAGTCACCTCGACCTGGTCAACTTTCGCGCTGGGAGGCGTGATCGACTTGACCTCCAGCATCTGGGTGTAGTCGTTCGGAGAGTTCTCGTTCGCGATCTCGAAGACTGATCCGTAGCCGAGCAAGGCGTTAGACATGGTTTAGTTCTCCTTCAGCTTCAGGTAGCAGACTGTTTAGCGAGTAGACGCGCCGCCTTGCGGGCGGCACGGGCAGCGGCCTTCGCGATCTCCTCCCAGAGGGAGGCTCCGACGGCAGACGGGATGTCCTTCTTGTTCTTGTCCCAAGCAGGTCGCATGTAGGGTCGCGGCGTCTGATAGATCGAGCCGAACTCCTGGACGATGGCTCTAGTCATGGAAGCAGGACCGACGTAGACCTCTACCTTCGAGCCTTTCTCAGCTCCGGACTGACTCCTGCTGAGCTTGGTGCTGACAGCGATCGTCGACGCTAGTCTTCCGGTCTGTCTCGGAGCGTACCTCTCGGCGTCGGCGCGAAGCGGCTCGGCAGCGTCTATCAGAGCTCGCTTCTTGACGTTGGTGGCCGTCGCCTTCTTGAGGTCCTCGAGTGCCTCGACCAGGTCGGAGAGACCGTCAACCCGCATCGTCACCTTCACGAGTCGAGACTCCTGTACCAGATGAGGTAGTCACGACCCATACGGAACATCCGCATGGTCGCGTCGTACTCCTCGCGACTGTTGACTACGAACACGCCGTTGACTTCGACGGTCTCGCTGTTGCCCTGCCACTCGCCGCGCTGACCCGTGAGGCGGTCGTAGACCGCGCCGGCTAGGGAGTTAGCCTCGTCGCTGGTCGTGGCCCACGCGTCGATCTGCATGCGAACCTGTGACAGACCAGAGTCGCCGTCCATCGTGTAGTCAGTCGTCTCCGAGATGCGATTGAACACTACGCTCGGCTCGAGCTGACCCTCCGGCATGCGACCGTGATGGATGCGAAAGCCACCGACCTTGTCGCGAACGACAGAGCTGGAAAGAAGGAAGGTCCGCAGAGCTGGCCTGATGTCCTTCACTCGGCGTTCCTCTGCTGATAGCACCTCTCGGTGCGGCTGAAGAGGACAGAGATCTTTCCCTTCTCGCAGTCGTAGTGACAGATGCTGGAGCTGGCTCCGCTTCTGCGCTCCTGACTCCGCAGATGGCATATACCTTGTGGCTTCACCTGGTCGGCGGTCATCACGGCGTACGGATCTGACGCGTGACCGAGAACGAGAAAAACCACGACTAGGATCATCACTGGTCTCCAGGTGCGAACTGGACTGCGGTAGCCTTGAGCGGGCCCCACACCAGTCCTCGTAGCACGAGACCCGCCGAGTTTCCACTCTTTCCTGCCAGCATATCTTGGATGCTGAGAGAGCTGCTGATAACCGCGGTGTCGGTCAGGTCGTAGCTGCCTCCGAACTTCCTGGCCTGGAGGAAGTTGCTGTCGTACGTTCCTACCAGACCTGCTCCCTTGACCGGAGACACTGGGTCGCCGTTGATGTCGAACTTGAACTCCTCACCGTAGGACGTTATCGTTATCTGCTTGGTGTTGATCCTGACCTCGACCGGTCCCTTCGTCCCGACTCCCACGACGCTGATGCCACCTCTGTCGAGAGCGTCCTGACCGATCCACGGCCACGACGGGTCGGGGTTGACAGCCCCGGGGAGGAGGGTCTCGATCGTCTTGTCCACTCCGCCGATCGGCACGGTGAACGTACCGAGATCGTTGTCGTAGGCCGTCGCAGGACCGGCCTGTCCCTCTCCACTCGCGCCGTTCGGCTCGGCAGACTTCCAGTTGCCAGGATCTCTCGGATCGACGCTGGAGCCGACGAGACCTCCGAAGTTGGTCTGACTCCCCGAGATGAACGTGCCGTTGGCGTAGGAGAAGCTCTCGAATCCTAGATCTACGAACTCCCACTGATGCGGAGTCCAGATGAAGCCGTCTTCCGAGGTGAAGTAGTAGCCGTCATCTGCGTTGATCTCGTGGGCCGGCCCTGCCGAGGGACCGACGCCTACAACCCAGATGCCGAGTCCCATCGTGTTGACGTTGCCGCCGCTGCCGAAGGTCTTCCAGTTGGTGCCGTCCCAGTAGGCAGGGCGCGCGCCGCCGGCGGCGTCAGGTACGTAGGCTATGCCACCTACCGCGCCGGTGGTAGGCAGGTCGCCGAACGCCTGCGGCACCTGGGCCACACCGATGCCGGCCCTGACGTAGCGACCCGACTGCTTCAGCGCCAGTACCTCAGCGGCGCTGAGAGGCGTCGTGACAGACGGAAGCTGGCTGATCTTCTTGGTCATGGCCCTGGGAAGAAGTCCTGCGGGTCTGTTCCGATAACGTTCATGCTCCCTCCGTCTCCGGTGTTGTCTTGAAACTTGATCCCACTGGCTCCGTCTCTCCGATTGCTGTAGGTCGGAGTTCCCAGAGTATCTATCGCAAGAGAAAGGTTCGCAGGTTTTCCCTCAGGAGTGATGAACATGTTGAGATTGCTCGTGCTCGACAGATCCAAATACTTGTCAAACCAGAACACGCACTCGGAGAGCATCACGTTAGGATTCGCAGTTCTCTCTCCTGGAAGACGATACTCAAACCCGCTCACTTCCATGTTGAATGACTCCATCTGAGCAGCCACTCCGTCATGAATTGCCTGATCATAGTTCGGCCCCCAACCGAAGAAGCCATTGTTGTTGATCCAGTCGCTGAACACTCCTATGGAAGGTTGAGGCTGAATGACCTGTCCCGCCCCTGGGTTCTGCTCGTTCACGCTCTGCCTGTTGAGATAGAGATGACACCTGTTAGAGTAATTATCGCCGTCGGTTCTGACTGAGTTACCTATGTGGTTCCAAGTATCAGGCAATATAGTGCTAATCGGAAGAAAATCACTAAAGCATCTACCTTGTCTCACGGTAGCCTCAACACAGAGGAACTCAAATCTCCACTTGAGACCTCCTGAATCGAGAACCTGAAGCCTCAGACGGCTGTCGCCGCTACCGAAGCAGTAAGGACCAAATGGAGTGCCGCTTTGAGATACCATCCCAGCGTATACTACAGCGGGGATGTAGAACCATCCCGAGAAAGTGCACTTCGGAGAGTCAGGTCTTGCAGACGCAACCGACTGAAGATAGGTCATGGGCCTGGGAAGAAGTCCTGCGGTTTAGTTCCTACCGCTTCGAATGCCCCTGACGTCCCTTGGTTGTCCTCGAACTTAGTTCCGGAAGACGAGTCCCTGTGAAGCCATACGTCAGGAGTGCCGAAAGCCGCCTTCGCAGCAAGCATGTCGATAGGAAGCTTAGGAGATCCGTCTACCATCCTCACGACCTTGTCGAGATTGTCTGTGTCAGACCAGTCGATGTACTTTCCAAACCACACCTGAAAGTTGCTGAGGACGAAAGACTTGTTGTTCTTGACCTGGAAGCTGTTCTCGAATGCAGGGTCGTTCTCGTTGAACAGGATGCCGATCTGCTCACCGCTGACGTCCATAGCGTAGGTTCTCGAGGTGATGTCGGGAAGTGGCTCACCACCGTAGCCGTCGTTGTTGGCATACTCCCATGTGGGGCTGTCACCTGTGCTGCGGAGCGGATAGTTCAGGTTGTCGTATCCTGGCTTTGTCGAGATAGAGATGTCGAGACCGTTGAGAACTGTCGCCCACAGCGTGTGGATCTGAAACGGGATGAACCCTGGAGACTGGGAGAAGCCCCACCTGTCACCGGTCGACCAGTCAGCTGCGAACGCCAGGTGGTTCCACGTTCGTGGAGTCCAAAGCGGAGAGCTCAGCCCCGAGCTAGCGTGGTTCCTGTTAGATGCGGTGAACGACATCACAGGGATGTAGTTACCCGTCACCGGTCCTCCGAATCCAGAACCATAAAGCGGAGCCTCGCGGCCGATCCTGTCGAAGAAGATAGCGGTCTCGACGCTAGGAGTAGGGAACCCGCTCTTGGACCACCTGAGCTGAAGAATCGAGTTGTCCGTGTTTTCCAGCTCAGGAACGTGACCTATCTCCATGAGGTACTGACTGATCTGCGTCGCTGTAGCTTCTTCTGCGATGTCGAACGGCGCATAGAAGAACACCGAGGCACTGAACTTCATGCAGTCTGCGACAGGAGTGCTGTTCTGAACCAGTCGCGTCACGAGACCACAGCCCTGTCCGTCACGCGCCTCCACGTGTTGAAGTTGTCGGAGAACGCCGGCACCGCTCCGCCCACCTCGTCCGTCACCAAGATGAGCTGACCAGGCTGCGCCGCCGACGGGAGGGTGGCCACGGTGTAGCTGGCCATCACCACGATCGTGTTGAGAGCCGCCTTCTTGGTGACGCCGCCCTGGACGATCACTACTAATTCCGAGCCGTCGAGCGGCAGAGTAGCCTCCGGCAGGTCCTCGAAGTCCTTGATCGCGAACGTCATGCTAGACTCCGTTGTACGGTATGCCGCTCTCTGGACCAGGACGGTAGACGACCGGCTCGGTGCCTACGAGAGTGAAGTCACCACCGTCTCCGAGGTTGTCCGAGATCTTAGCTCCAGAGACGCTGTCCGCCGTGAGGAGAACCGCAGGGGTGCCGAACTCGGCGACTGCTCGACTCGGAGTCGGTATCAGCATCGTGTCTTGAATCTTGGCAAACTTAGAGAAGTTGTTGGCATCTGTCGGGTCGATGTACTGCCTGAACATCAGAGATGTCGACACCTGAAGCGGAGGTATCTTTCCGTTGACTCCACCTACGCCACCGTTTCTCATGAACGCACTGCCGGGGAAGTAGCAGTCCGCTCCGCTGAGCGGCATCTGATAGACCGCGCTGCTGTTGCTTCCGGTCGGACCCTGATCGTTCGGCGACACTGAGTCACGACCCACGTTGAGACCGTTGAGAACAAATCGACCCTTCTTCCACTCGCTCGGATTGTTCACAGGCTCGGTGCCAAAGTGTTGACCGGGGTGATTGGTGTCGAACGATGCTAGCAGCATGTTCCAACCACCCTGATTGAGCTTCATGCTGAGCGTCTCAGCTGGTCCATTACCACCGTCGCCGTTGGTGATCGGATACTGAGTGACGAAGTCTCCGCTTCCGTCACCGGTCCACCCAACGATGTTGTAGTTCCATATCTCAGACGGATAAGGAGGGCTCTGACGGAGCGACCCTTGAATCTCAACGCGACAGAGATCGTCAAGGTTGGAGAATACCTCGAAAAGAGTAAAGTTATTGAGCAGAGTTATCGTATCACCCATATAGTCGTACAGCTCTTGCCTCGTAGGCATCCGCCATACGACCATGACCGTCGCACCGAAGGAGTTCGCGGCCTGAAAGTTGAGATTGCTGAGGAGCGTCATCAGCTTCCCAGCACGATCGTCGTGTCGCCGAGGTAGTCGCCGTCCTCGGTCATGAGCTGATCGCCGCCCTCGGTCGCGAATATCGTCTCCTGAACGTGCGAGACGGCGGCCTGCCTCGAGGCGGTGATCTCGAGGGTGTCGTTGCGCTTCGGCTCCTGCACGAACATGACGTCGTAGAGACTCCGCTCGTCGAGCGGGCTGTTGCTGATCTCCGACGCTGGCATCACGACGCGATCCAGCGGAGAGAGGCTCGCTAAGATCGTATCCCACCTGATGGTGAACCTGACCTGCTCTCTGGCAACCCACTGAGCGGAGACGCTGACCTCGGACCCGACCAGCGGCTTGACGTCCGCCCACCTCAAACCGATCGTGGTCCACACGTCGATCGGCTCTCCGCTAGAAGATAGCATCGAGCTCTTGCGCTGGATCGCGATGCGAGTGTCGAGGGTGCCGGCACGGTTCATTCTATGAGCCTCCACAGCGTGCCGTCGACGAGCTCGTCCTCGTCGAACTGGCAGTAGGCCAGGGAGTTGAGCCAGGGCTGGCGCTCAGGATACCACGGGTACTCCACGTCCTCGAGAGAAGAAAGACCCACGAGGGCGGCTGCAGAGGTCGTCCGGTCTACGAACACCGGGCACCCCATGATCACGGCCTCGACTGCAGCGTTGCTGCCGTGCGTCACCAGGCAGTGAGCTCCCTTGAGATCCTCGTGGAGCTTGCGACCCGAGCGCTGCATCTCCTTGTTGCGGATCACCAGCGGGCGATCCGTGAGTCGCTTGAGCTCCGCGACGGTTCGCTGAGTCCAGCCCTGAATGCCGTGAAACTTCTCGTAGGTCGGCGACGGCTCGGCGACGACGATATGTTTACCGACCTTCGACCACGGCCACACCTCGGTCTTGAGGCTCTTCCACCTGTCGTCTCTCACGTGACGGATCTTGTTCATCTGGAACGCGCCGACGTGCCAGCGGTAGTAGCCACCGTTGTCACCCTGAGGCAAGTCGGTGGCGAACACGCGACGCGCGTAGCCCCTGTCCCAGTAGATCCACCTGCGACCTATCTCGCGCCACCTGGTGACGATAGGACGAAGCTCTGGCGTGCATCCTACGACAGGGACGATGTGGTCTGGCAGCTTCTCCAGCGCCTTGAAGTCGTAGGCAATCGAGTTGCCGACCTTCTGAGCGATGCGATTGAACAAGTTCATCTTGAACCCCTTCAGCCCAGGAGGGATGAACAGGCAAGCATCCTTAGGATCTACTATCACCAGTTGTCCCTTACCCACTTGAGGGAGCGAAAGTCACGCGGCTGTCTCTTGCCGGGGAAGGCTACGATCTTCGCGTCAGCTGGCAGCACGTCATCTGAAGGCCATCCTGGCTTGCGGAAGGCGTATATGCCAGACTCCTTGCCGCACTTCCAGGTCGCCGCTCCAGGCAGCTTGTAGTGAAACCAACCCTGATCGTCGGGGAACTCGAAGTGAGGCATCTCGCACGCCTTCTCGATCGTGAAGTCGCTCCAGAGTCTCTCGTTGTGACCTGCTCTGAGCATCATCACCGAGCCGTTGAACGGACACGGGTTGATCGCATTGGCTCCTGACAGGATGACGAACGTCTCGTCTCTCTTGAACGTGCTTCCGATCTTCCCGGTGATGACCAAGTCGAGATCGAGACAGACCAGTCGATCTTCGATCTCTCGCTTCTTCTGCCACTTCGGGTCGAACATCCTGAGACGTACGAAGCAGCCCTTATAAGAGGTGAGGTGCGGGTCCTTGATCACATGGCGCTCGATGTCGGACGGTAACCTCGGCACTGCGCTTCGCTCTCTCTCGGTCATGACCATGAAGCGAAACGACTCGTCCATGTTGCGGTCGAGACCGCGCTTGAGCTTGATCACATCTTCAACAGAGTACTTTCCACCCCAGAGCCACGTGCAGATCGTCAGCATCGGAACACCACGCAGGAGTAGTCAACTTCCTTCTCCTCCTTCGGACGTGATCCTCCGAAGTACTCGTCGACTGCTCGCCTGCATCCGAGCCAGTGACCGTAGTCGTCGACTATCAAGAAGCCACCTGGAGTGATCTTCGGCACCAGACGCTTGAGAACGCTCTTCGTGGGTCGGTACCAGTCTACGTCAAGACGGAGAACTGCTATCCCCGCCTCGTGACTCCTGGCGTCGACAGTCTCCTCTACGTCGCCGATGACGAAGTTACATCTGCTCAGGAGGTCTGGTCCCATCGTGAAGAAGGCGTCCTTTACTTCCTCGACGTCGACAGCATCCCACTTCGTGCCGCCCTTCTTCTTCAGGTTCCAGCGGTCGATCGCCTTCTCTCCGCTCCGCTTCGTGTCGAATACCGGATCTGGCTCGGTCATCCCGTCGAACGTATCGTAGAGCCAGCAGGTTCGCTCCGGCAGCATGAGACGCGCCATCATGATGTTGCCACCGCGCCAGACGCCACACTCGACTACGTCACCTGCGATCTTCTCTGCGTCGATCTTCCTGAAGATGGACATCATCGACTCGAGACGCGACTGCGGAGACATGGTATGAGGCCGCACCTTCGCGAAGATCTCGGCCGGAGTCATCGGTCCTTCTTCTCCAGGAAGTCGAGAACAACCTCTCGAATGAGAGCAGCCTTGCTCAGCTTCTTCTCCTTGGCTATCTCGGAGATCTCGTCGTACTTGTCACGAGGCAGCTCGAACGTCATGCCTGCCATGAGACTGGTGCGATCTGTGACAAAGTTGACGTTAGACATCTTGTGATGTCGCATCAAGATCTCCAGACTATCCCGATGCCGTTGTCTCTCGAGCAGTATCTAATCTCACGGCTGCGGAACGAGGACTTGATCTCGTTCCACACCTTTGACACCTCGATCGGCATCTTCTTGCTCGGCTCTGGTCGCGGTATCCACCCGATGTCGTGGAATGCCACCATCTTTCCGAGCTTACCATAGTTCGCCCAGTCCTTGCGAACGAACGGCTCGGTGTGATTGGCGTCGATGAACACCAGGTCGAATGGACCGAGAAGCTCCACCTTGCGGACGATCTCTGCGTCGGTGCTATCGCCCATGAACAGGTGAGCGTCGTAGCCTCTCTTCTTCAGCTCACGATGACACTCTTCGAGGTTGGGTCGGCTGGCCTTGAACGAACCGTCACCCTGCGGGAGATCTACCGACACGCTTCGCGAGCCAGTTGGCATCTGATGAGTGATGCGCCACCAGGTGCCGCCGTGCTTGGAACCGATCTCGAGATAGCTTCTCACCTTCTCCGAGCGGATCAAGCTCAAGAACTCTGAAAACTCGTTCGCATCTTGCTGAAGATTGGTCTCACACTTCATCGTCACTTATGATCCTCCTCGCAGCAACTGTAACCTCTTCGACGCTGATGCGATCCATAGCTCGCCTGCAGTGGTCGCAAGCTTCTAGCGAACCGCAGAACTCTGTCTCCCCTCCAGTCATGTTGACATGACCATCATACCCCATGGAGCTCGGAGGAATCCAGCCGCCGAACATGACGACGGAGTGAGTGCCAACTGCAGCAGCAGCGTGGTGCATGCCACCCTCTGACCCTATGAACAGGTTGGCCCTGCTCAGTACTCCAACAGCTTGGCGAAACGTGCGAGTCTCGATGAAGTCAGCGCCGAAGAGACGCTGATGCGACCCCTCATGGATCAGCTGAACTACCCTGATGTCCTTGACGAGATCGTCGACTAAAGACTGAAAGCGATCGAACGACCACTGCTTGTTCGGATAGGCGCCCTTCTTCCGAGGTACGTTAGGTTCTACGAGAACGAACCCGTCGTCGATGGACTCAGTCAGCTGTCGCTCTACGTCAGAGAAAAAGATCTCCCCGGGAGTGACCCTGAAGTCCATGTTCCAGACCCAGCGATTGTTCTCCTGACGATTGTAGACACGATGTCCCTTGTAGTACCTGATCCACTCGGCATCAGCTGCCTTCTCTGACCCGGGAGGGAGAACGTTCGGGTTGTTTGCGAACACCATCTTGGAGAACGGACCCCAGATGATCCTCTGACCGTCGCCGAAGGCGATCCGCTTTCCTCGAGAAGAAGCTCCTCGCGCCATCCCCGTAGCGACGATGTCGTCACCTGCTCCCATGAAGCCTCTTCCACACGGCTGCGACGCGGTCGTCCATCGCCAGCTCGGACATGTGGACCGCCTCGAGGTCGCAGGTCTGGAGGATCTTGTCGACGCTGTCCATGTCGTCAGCGTATCCGGTCCAGGCGAAGTATCTGATCGCTCTCTTGCCGAGATCGCGAAGAACGTCATTGAGCTTGACGATCTCCATCGCTCGCTTGAGCTTGTGATACGTCCCGAGGAACAAGACGATGTCGTAACCCTCGGAGCCGAACGCCTTGTCGATCGCCTTCGGTCCCTCCTCGAGGTTCACCACCTCGAACTTGGTCTCGCACTCCTCGAGCTCGGAGAACCAGATCTTGGCGTTCTGGATCGACGGACCGTGGATGTCGCAGCCGTGAACCAGCCGCGCACCATTGCGATAGAACTCGTAGGCTACGTGTCCCCTGTTGCAGCCGACGTCGAGAACCGAGGCACCCTGAGAGAGGAGAAGCAAGTCGCTGAGGCCTACGAACCGGTTGTCGTTCCAGCCTGATCCGCTGCGTCGCTGTGGATGCTTCTCGTCCATGAAGCCGCCGCCAGCCGCCTTGTCCTGCCACCTCATTCCGGAGGCTGGTCGCGAAAGACTCATGCCGGCACTGCGACTCGAGGCATGTTGTCAGGAGTCCGACCCCCTACTGCTCGAGTGCAGTGGAGAAGCATCTTTGTCCACTCGTCAGCGAACTCCTGGCTCTCGTAGCCGGGTAGATCAGGGAGTCCCTCGGTGAAGTGAACCAGCGCCGGGTTGGCGTTCTTCTTGCTCCACCCGGGGAGATAGTTCCACTCGTCTGGGAGAGCACCGATCTCGTGGTCCTCGAGCCAGCAGAACCGATGAAGATCACGACCTGGAACGGAGTTGATCATGTCGAGGGTGAGACGCTTGTTGGCAGGGTGATCGCAGTTGAACAGCATCACCGACGACCACATCTTGCGATGATACTTCGTCTGGACCTGATTGTCCATCTTCACCGTCTTCTTGGTCTCATAGTTTTGCTGAACGCACATCACTGCCTTGGTAGGATCTGCTAAGGCGAACAGCTTAGAAGGATTGCGGCGGAACATCACGTCCACGTCGACGAACAGCGCCCACCCCTTCTCGGCGAGGTGAGGTACCAAGAACCTCGAGATAGCGAACTCCGTCGACATAGGAGCTTCGGAGATCACGTCCCACATCTTCCTCGTACCGTTGAGCTCCTCGATGTGGGTCGGCCTGGTATACAACCCGGTGCGCTGGAGGAGATTGAGAACCACGCCGTAGACTGGAACGATGCTGTTGTACTTCCGGATCGAATCTCTGGCCACGAAGAACGCGTGGGCCTCTCGCTTGTCGTATCCGATCCAGATGGTCTGATTGACATGACGCGTTACGCCTGGGAGAGTCATAGACCCCACTCCTCGAGTGTCTCGTTGATGCTCATCTTCTTGAACGACTTTATGGAGCTGATGGGAGAACAGTTGACTATCTCTACACCGAGATTCTCTGCATCTCTCTTAGCTATCTCGAAAGCCGGAGCCCATCTGTTGAAGTTGCTCCTGTCGGGGTTGTTCATTCCCGGAGCTGTGTTGCGTCCGTACCAGTGGAGGAGACCCTTGTGCTCCTTGCAGTCGAAGCCCACCAGCATGATGCTCGTTGCTCCGAACTGAGTCACCAGGTTCAAGCCCTGGAAGCCAGAGTTGCCGCCATTTCCGAGAGCGAGAGGCTCGTCTACCAGGAGGTTGTCCTTGCTCATCTCGATCTTGACGCGCCTCATGTTCTTCGACCATGGATAGCTCGTGATGTTGACACCGTGGTACATCTTGAGGCCCTTGAAGGATGGGAGCCCCTTGCGGTCGATCCACCACGGTGCGTCACAGCCATAGCAGACCTCCGCCCACGG